>WNGL01001944.1_pt1 | contig 27899 bp, 27 predicted proteins | sample 5400591 | NCBI WGS metagenome assembly WNGL01 (sample SAMN13153377, study PRJNA577476) | soil metagenome | isolation source: 80 cm soil or saprolite under Garry oak tree replicate 1 | place: USA:California | collected 2016-06-15 | reverse complement strand
GAGCCAGGATCAAACTCTCCAACAAAAACCCAGAAAGCGACCCGGCATCAAAAATGCCAAATCATACCCCTGACGGGGGTAAAACCAATTGGCACTGGCTTTTACAGCACCCTGTTGAGTTCTCAAAGAACAAACACACGCACCAACCTGGCTGGTTTGGTGGGAGTTTGGCAGGCCGTTCGAGTGTCTCGCCCGGTGCCCCGCCAACGTTCGACGTTACCCGCTCAGCTCGACGATCACAAATCCGGATCGCTGGGCGCCGCGCGGGCAGGGAGAAAACTACGTCGCCGGAGGGCGCAACGTCAAATCGCCCCGCTGATCTCCACGCCGGCGACGGTCCGCTTGCCGCGGCGCAGTACCAGCCAGCGGCCGTGCAGCAGCCGGTCGGCGCCGAGCCGCTCCTCGGGGTCGGTGATCCGCTCGTTGTTGACGTAGGCGCCGCCCTCCGCGATGGTCCGGCGGGCGTCGTTCAGGCTGCTGGCCAGCCCGGCGTCCCGGAACAGCGCCGCGGCGGGGGGCAATTCCCCCGGTACCTCCGTCAGACCGGCCTCGACCAGCGCGGCCCGCAGCGTCGCCGGGGCGAGCTCCACCAGCGACCCCCGGCCGAACAGCGCCCGTGACGCGCCGATGACCTCGCGCGTCTCGGCTTCGCCGTGGACCAGGCGGGTGACCTCCTCGGCCAGCCGGCGTTGCCCGGCGCGGGCGGCCGGCCGCTCGGCGGTCTCCTTCTCCAGCGCCAGGATCTCCTCGCGGTCGAGGAACGTGAACATCCGCAGCAGCTGCGGGACGAGCGCGTCCTCGACGTTGATGAAGTACTGGTAGAAGGCGTACGGGCTGGTCAGCTCGGGGTCGAGCCAGATGCTGCCGCCGCCGGTGGATTTGCCGATCTTCTGTCCGGAGGCGTCGGTGACCAGCGGGGTGGCGAGCAGGTGCACCGATTCCCCGGTGACCCTGTGGATCAGGTCGGTACCGGCGGTCAGGTTGCCCCACTGGTCGCTACCGCCGGTCTGGAGCCGGCAGCCGTACCGGCGGAACAGTTCGAGGTAGTCCAGCCCCTGGAGGATCTGGTAGCTGAACTCGGTGTAGCTGATCCCGGCCGCCGAGTTGAGCCGGGCGCTGACCGCGTCCTTCGAGATCATCGTACCGATCCGGAAGTGCCTGCCGATGTCGCGCAGGAAGTCCAGCGCGGACAGGTCCGCGGTCCATTCCAGGTTGTTGACCATGCGGGCCGCGTTCGGCCCGGTGAAGTCCAGGAACGGCTCGATCTGGCGCCGGAGCCGCTCGGCCCAGTCGGTCACGATCTCCCGCGTGTGCAGGGTCCGCTCGGCTGTCGGGCGCGGGTCGCCGATCAGGCCGGTCGCGCCGCCGACGATCGCCAGCGGGAGGTTGCCGGCGAGCTGCAGCCGGCGCATCGTGATGACCTGCGTGAGGTGACCGAAGTGCAGGCTGGGTCCGGTCGGGTCGAACCCGCAGTAGAAGACGATCGGGCCCCTGGCCAGCTCCGCGCGCAGCGTGTCGAGGTCGGTGGACAGCGCGATCAGGCCGCGCCACTGCAGATCGTCGAGGATGTCGGTCACGCGCTCATTCTTCCGTACCGTCCAACAGGTTCCCCGGCGCGGCCGGAAGCGGCCGGAAGCGGCCGCAGGGCGGGTCAGCGGCCTTATGCTTCCAGCCGTGGACCCCGTTCACCAACCTGAGTCGCCGACCCTGTCCCGCCAGGACCGGGTGGCCGGCGCGTTGCTCGGGCTGCACGCGGGGGACGCGCTGGGGTCGACGGTCGAGTTCTCGTCGTGGGCGGACATCCGCAACCGGTACCCGGACGGCGTGCGCGAGATCGTCGGCGGCGGCCCGTTCGCCTGGCCGCCCGGGCACGCGACCGACGACACCGACCTGACCCGGGCGGTGCTGCTCGCCTACCTGACCCCGGGTGACGACGTCGTGCAGACCGCGGCCGAGAACATGGTCGCCTGGCTCACCGGTGACTGGCCGGGGCGGGTACCGGGTTCGAGCCCCCGCGACATCGGCCGGGCGACCGCAGCCGGGCTGCGCCGGTACCAGCAGAGCCGGGACCCGCGCACCAGCGGCTGCGGCGCCGGGCAGGCCGGCAACGGCTCGCTGATGCGCTGCCTTCCCACGGCCCTCGCGGTGTCCGACCGGGCCCGCCGGATCGCCGAGTCGATGCAGCTGTCCGCGGTCACCCACGAAGACCGCCGGTGTACCGTCGCCTGCGCCACCTACAACGAGATCTGCGCGGCCCTCGTCGCCGGCGCGACACCGGCGGAGTCCATCGACGAGGGCCAGCGCACGGCCACCGAGCTGGATTGCCCACCGGTTGCCGGCGCGATCGGGTACGGGCGGCACCTCAAGCCGGCGATGCTCGCGGTCACCGGGCAGACCTTCCTCGACGACGACGCCGCGGGCTTCGTGCTCGACTCGCTGAGCCTCGCGGTGGCCGCGGTCCTCGACCGGCGGCCGTTCGCCGAGGTACTCGTCGACATCGTGCGGGTGGGCAACGACACCGACAGCAACGGGGCGATCGCCGGTGGCCTGCTCGGCGCGCGGGACGGCGCCGCCGCCATCCCGGCTGAATGGGTGTCGGTGCTCCAGTTCGCCGACGAGTTCATCGCTGCGGCGGCCAAGCTCAGCTGAGCCGCGTGGCGTGGTTCCGAGGCCGTGTTCCAGCAGGTCGAGGGCCCGGTTGGCGGCACCGCGTCCGGGTACACCGCGTCCGGGTACACCGCGTCCGGGTACACCGCGTCCGCACGCTCCCGGGCGGACATCCGCCGGCCGTTGCCGGTCATCAGCGCGAACCGGGCCCCGATCCGCCCGCGGGGCGGCGTTCAGCGGCGGGCAGTGCGCGGGGTGTGGCGGCGGTACGTGCTGACGGTGGGTTCGCCGTCGAGCCAGAAGCGCCATTCCACGTCGTGCGCTCCGGTCACCCCGACCCGCGGCCCCGACCGGATCAGGGCCGGGTCCACCGGCTCGGCCGGCGGCGTCAGCAGGATCGGACCGGTACCGTCCAGGACCGGGGTGCCGTACGCGGAGCCGTCCACGCCGAGCGCGGCGACGAGCCGGGCCGGTCCCCGGGCCAGTTCCCGGTCGCGGACGGAGACGCCGCGCCGGCGGCGGGCCAGGTCGGCGCCGGCGACGACGGTACCGGCGCGGAGCAGGACGGCGGACGCGACCCCGGCCGGCCCGGTCACCACGTTCAGGCACCAGTGCATGCCGTAGGTGAAGTACACGTAGGCGTAGCCGGCCGGGCCGAACATCACCTCGTTGCGCCGGGTCCGGCCGCGGTGCGCGTGCGAGGCGGGATCGGTGCCGGTACCGGAGTACGCCTCGACCTCGGTCAGCCGGATCGTCACCCCGTTCGCGGCGACCTGCGCGCCGAGCAGGCCGCGCGCGGCCGCCTCGACCGGGCCGGCCAGGAGCCGGGCCAGGGCGCTCAGCGGGGTACCACCCGCTGCGCCGCCCAGTCGCGCCACGAGTCGAGCCGGTCCTCGACGACGGCGAGCTGGTCGCCGACCGGACCCGGGCCGGTGGAGCCGGGGGTACGCCGGGCGGCCAGCGCGCCGGGGACCGACAGCACCTCGCGGACCTCCGGCGTCAACAGCGGCGATACCGAGGCGAGGTCCTGGTCGGACACCGAGTCCAGCGCGCATTCCCGGGCGGCGCACATGGCGACGAGCTGGCCGGTGATCTCGTGCGCGTCGCGGAACGGTACCCCGCGCCGGACCAGCCAGTCGGCCACCTCGGTCGCCAGGGTGTACCCGAGCGGCGCGGCGGCCGCGAGGCGGTCCACCCGTACCGTCATCGTGGAGATCAGCCCGCACATGGCCGGCAGGACGAGATCCAGGGTGTCCACCGCGTCGAAGGCGGGTTCCTTGTCCTCCTGCATGTCCCGGTCGTAGGCCAGCGGCAGGCCCTTGAGCATGGTCAGCACCCCGGTGAGCCCGCCGATGAGCCGGCCGGTCTTGCCTCGGGCCAGCTCGGCGATGTCGGGGTTCTTCTTCTGCGGCATGATCGACGAGCCGGTGGCGAACGCGTCGTCGAGGTCGATCCAGCCGAACTCCGGCGTGGTCCACAGCACGATCTCCTCGCCGAGCCGGGACAGGTGTACCCCGGTGAGCGCGGCGACGAAGAGGAACTCGGCTACGAAGTCCCGGTCGGAGACCGCGTCGATCGAGTTCGGTGCGGCGGCGGTGAAGCCCAGCTCCTGCGCCACCTGTACCGGATCCAGCGGCAGCGACGAACCGGCCAGCGCACCGGCGCCGAGCGGCGAGATGGCCGCCCGCCGGTCCCAGTCGCGCAGCCGGTCGAGGTCGCGCAGCAGTGCCTGGACGTGGGCGAGCAGCCAGTGCCCGAAGCTGACCGGCTGGGCGTGCTGCAGGTGGGTCATGCCCGGCGCGGGGGTGTCCACGTGCCGCTGCGCCTGCTCGACCAGCGCGTCGGCCAGCTCGACCAGCCGGGTGGCCACGCCGCGCGCCCGTTCCCGCAGGTACAGCCGCAGGTCGGTGGCGACCTGGTCGTTGCGCGACCGGCCGGCGCGCAGCTTGCCGCCCAGCGCGCCGAGCCGTTCCAGCAGGCCGCGCTCCAGCGCGGTGTGCACGTCCTCGTCCTCGATGCTGGGCCGGAACTCGCCCGACGCGCACGCGGCCTCCAGGTCGTCCAGCGCGGCGAGCATCCGGCCCAGCTCGTCGGCGGTCAGCAGGCCCGCGCGGGCCAGGACGCGGGCGTGCGCGCGGGAGCCGGCCAGGTCGTACGGGGCGAGCCGCCAGTCGAACTGGACGCTCACCGACAGGCGGGCCAGCGCCTCGGCCGGCCCACCCCGGAAGCGCCCGCCCCACAGGCGCGTCGACCGCTCGGTCAAGGATTGATCGTTCACACTCGCTATTCTGCCAACCGGGCGTCCCGGGCGGCGGCGAGGCGACTCGGCAGGCCCCACAGTTCGACGAAGCCCTTGGCGAGCGACTGGTCGAACATGTCGCCCTCGTCGTAGGTGGCCAGGCCGAAGTCGTACAGGCTGGCGTCGGAGCGCCGGCCGGTAACGGTCGCGCGGCCGCCGTGCAGGGTCAGCCGTACCTCGCCGGAGACGTGCCGCTGGGTCTCCTCGATGAACGCGTCGAGGGCCCGCTTGAGCGGCGAGTACCAGAGCCCGTCGTAGACCAGCTCGGACCACCGCTGGTCGACGATCCGCTTGAACCGGGCCTGGTCCCGCTCGACGGTGACGGCCTCCAGCTCCTGGTGCGCCGTGATCAGCGTGATCGCGCCGGGCGCCTCGTAGACCTCGCGGCTCTTGATGCCGACCAGCCGGTCCTCGACCATGTCCAGCCGGCCGACGCCCTGGGCGCCGGCGCGCCGGTTCAGCTCGGTGACCGCCTGGTACGGGGTGACCGGCTCGCCGTCGATCGCCGCCGGCCGGCCCTGCTCGAACGTGATGACCACCTCGTCGGGGTCCCGCGGTACCGAAGGGTCGGCGGTGTAGGCGTAGACGTCCTCGATCGGCGCGTTCCAGATGTCCTCCAGGAAGCCGGTCTCGACCGCGCGGCCCCAGACGTTCTGGTCGATCGAGTACGGCGACTTGTGCGTGACGTCGATCGGCAGGCCCTTCTCCTGCGCGTACCGGATCGCCTTGTCCCTGGTCCAGGCGAAGTCCCGAGCCGGCGCGAGCACCTTGAGGTGCGGGGCGAGCGCGCCGATCCCGACTTCAAATCGCACCTGGTCGTTGCCCTTGCCGGTGCAGCCGTGCGAGACGATCGTGCCGCCGTGGGTACGGGCGGCGGCCACCAGATGCTTGACGATCAGCGGCCGGGACAGCGCGGACAGCAGCGGGTACCGGTCCATGTAGAGCGCGTTTGCGCGCAGCGCCGGCAGGCAGAAGTCGGCGGTGAACTCCTCGCGCGCGTCGACCACCTCCGCCTCGACGGCGCCGCAGGCGAGGGCCCGCTGGCGGATCGCTTCGAGGTCCTCGCCGCCCTGCCCGACGTCGACCGCCACGGCGATCACCTCGGCGCCGGTCTGCTCGGCGAGGTATGGGATGGCGACCGAGGTATCCAGGCCACCTGAATATGCGAGAACAACCCGCCCGCTCATGATTTTCCGTTCCCTTCGTCTCTACCGGCCCAGCCGGACAGCTTCGCGGCCAGCCGTTGGCCGCTGGTGTCGCCGTGGTCGGCACGCGCCACGACGAGGATGGTGTCGTCGCCGGCGATGGTGCCGACGACCTCGGGCAGGCCGGACCGGTCCAGGGCGCTGGCCAGGAACTGGGCCGCTCCGGGTGGGGTACGCAGGACGACCAGGTTGCCGCTGGTGTCCACGCCGGTGAGCAGTTCGCGCAGCAGGCGGACCAGCCGGGCCGGGGCCTGCTCGGCCGGGCGCATCGGGCCGGCGCCCTCGGCCGGTACGACGTAGACGGCCGGGCCGCCGTCGGTACCGCGGACCTTCACCGCGCCCAGCTCCTCCAGGTCGCGGGAGAGGGTGGCCTGGGTCGCCTGTACCCCGTCGACGGCCAGTAACTCGGCCAGCTCGGTCTGCGAGTGCACGGCGTGGTCGCGGATCAGCGAGGTGATCCGGGCGTGGCGGGCGGCCTTGGTCAGCGGCGCGGTCATGCTGCCATCAGCCATGTCAGCAGCGCCTTCTGGGCGTGCAGCCGGTTCTCGGCCTGGTCGAACACCGCGCTCTGCGGGCCGTCCATGACCTCGTCGGTGATCTCCTCGCCGCGGTGCGCCGGCAGGCAGTGCAGCACGATCGCGCCGGGTGCGGCCGCGCCGAGCAGCTTCGCGTTGACCTGGTACGGCAGGAACGGGCTGAGCCGGTCCCGCCCGTCGCTCTCCTGGCCCATCGAGGTCCACGCGTCGGTGGCGATGACGTCGGCACCGTCGACCGCCTCGACCGGATCGCGCAGCGTGTCGACGGAGCCGCCGGTCCAGGCGGCGAGCTCGTCGGCCCGGGACACGATCGCCGGATCCGGGTCGTACCCGGCCGGCCCGGCGACCCGTACCCGCATGCCGGCCGTCGCGCCGCCGAGCAGGTACGAGTGGGCCATGTTGTTCGCGGCGTCGCCGACGTAGGCCAGCGTCCGGCCGACGGTACCGCCGAGGCGCTCCCGTACGGTGAGCAGGTCGGCGAGTACCTGGCACGGGTGGTACCCGTCGGTGAGCGCGTTGACGACCGGTACCGTCGCGGCGGCGGCCAGGGCCGCGAGGCGCTGGTCGGAGAAGGTCCGGATGACGATCGCGTCGACGTACCGGGACAGCACCCGCGCCGCGTCCTCGATCGTCTCGCCCCGGCCGAAGTGGGTGTTCTGGGCGTCGATGACGACCGGGTGCGCGCCGAGTTGCGCGATGCCGACCTCGAATGAGACCCGGGTACGCAGAGACGGCTTCTCGAAGATGACCGCGACCGCGCGGCCGTTGAGCGGCCCGGCGCCGGCGGCGCCGGCCTTGATCTGCGCGGCCAGGTCGAGCACGGAAGCCTGCTCGGCCCGCGTCAGGTCGTCGTCGCGAAGGAAGTTTCTGCTCATGTTGAGTCCAACGCGGCGGGGAGCGCGGCGAGGAACGCGTCGGCCTGCTCGAGGGTCAGGATCAGCGGCGGCGCCAGCCGGATCACGTCGGCCTGGACCGGGTTGGTCAGGAAGCCGGCGCGCTGCAGCGCGGCCGTCGCCGCGGCGGACACCGGTGCCGTGAGCGTGATGCCCAGCAGCAGCCCGGCTCCGCGTACCCCGCCGACGAGCGGGTGCCCCAGCCCCTCGATCCCCCGGCGCAGCCGCTCGCCGATCCGCTTGACGTGGTCGAGCAGCCCCTCCGAGGAGATCGTGCCGAGCACCGCCAGGCCGGCCGCGCAGCTGACCGGGTTGCCGCCGAAGGTACTGGCGTGGCTGCCCGGCCCGAGCAGGTCGGCGGCCGCGCCGAACGCCATCGTGGCGCCCAGCGGCAGGCCGCCGCCCAGCCCCTTGGCCAGCGTGACGACATCGGGCTCCACGCCCTCCGCCTGGTGGGCGAACCAGTGGCCGGTCCGCCCCACGCCGGTCTGCACCTCGTCGAGGACCAGCAGCGCCCCGTGGTCACTGCAGATCCGCCGGGCGGCGGCGAGGTACCCCGCCGGGGGTACCACGACCCCGCTCTCGCCCTGGATCGGCTCCAGGATCACCATCGCGGTGCGCTCGCTCACGGTCGCGGCCAGCGCGGCCACCTCGCCGTACGGCACGTGGTCCACGACGCCGGGCAACGGCCGGAACGGCGCGGCCTTGGCCGGCTGCCCGGTCAACGCGAGCGCGCCCATGGTCCGCCCGTGGAACCCGCCGTCCGCCGCCACGACGTGGGTCCGGCCGGTCATCCGGGACAGCTTGAACGCGGCCTCGTTGGCCTCGGCGCCGGAGTTGCAGAAGAACACCTTGCCCGGCCGGCCGGCCAGGGCCAGCAGGAGTTCGGCGAGCGCGACCGGCGGCTCCGCGGCGTACAGGTTGGACACGTGCCCGAGCGTCGCGATCTGCCTGGTGACCGCGGCGACCACGGCCGGGTGCGCGTGGCCGAGCACGTTGACCGCGATGCCGCCGAGCAGGTCCACATAGGACTGTCCGCCCTCGTCCCACACCACCGCGCCCTCGCCGCGTACGAGCGCCATGGGTGGGATCCCGTAGTTGTTCATCACCGACTGCTGCCAGCGGTCGATCAAGCTCACGACGCCGCCTCGCTTCGCTCGCCGGCGCCGTGAGGCACCAGGACACTGAGCTTGATGATTCGCTCGCTGCGCTCGCTCATGACGGCACCACCATGGTTCCGAACCCTTCGGAGGTGAAGACTTCCAGGAGCGTGGAGTGGGCGACCCGGCCGTCGACGACATGCGCCGCCGGTACCCCGCCGCGGACGGCGCGCAGGCAGGCCTCCATCTTCGGCACCATGCCGGCCTCCAACGTCGGCAGCAGCTGAGCAAGGCTGTGCACGTCAATCTCGGAAACCAGGCTGGTCTCGTCCGGCCAGCGCGTGTACAGCCCGGGTACGTCGGTGAGCACGACCAGCTTGCGCGCCTCCAGCGCGACGGCGAGGGCCGCGGCGGCGGTGTCGGCGTTGAGGTTGTGCAGTACCCCGTCGGCGGCCGGCGCGACCGTGGACACGACCGGGATCCGGCCGGCCGCGATGAGGTCGGTCACGGCGGAGACGTTCACCGACTCCACGTCGCCGACCAGGCCCACGTCGACCGGAGCACCATCCACAATGGCCGGTCGCCGTACCGCCGTGAACAACCCGCCGTCCTCACCGGACAGTCCGACGGCGAACGGCCCGTACGAGTTGACGAGGTTCACCAGTTCCCGGCCGACCTGCCCGACGAGCACCATGCGTACCACGTCCATAGCCTCGGGCGTAGTGACCCGGAACCCGCCGCGGAACTCGGTGGCGATGCCCAGCCGGCCAAGCATGGCCGAGATCTGCGGCCCGCCGCCGTGTACCACGACCGGCTTGAGCCCGACGTAGCGCAGGAACACCATGTCTGCCGCGAACGCCTGGCGCAGGTCGGGTGCGGTCATCGCGTTGCCACCGTACTTGACGACGATCGTCGCGCCGTGGAACCGCGCGAGCCACGGCAGCGCCTCGATGAGCGTGGCCGCCTTGTCCTGCGCGACGGCGAGGGCGGCGGTCATGTCGAGTACGCCGAGTTCTCGTGCACGTACCCGTGCGACAGGTCGTTCGTCCAGACCGTCGCGGCGGCGGTACCGGCGTGCAGGTCGACGGTGACCGTCACAGCCCGACCCGACAGGTCCACTTTGGACCGGTCCTCGGCGGCCGCCCCGGCCCGGCAGACCCACACCCCGTTGACGGCGACATCCAGCTCGTCGGGTTCGAACACCGCGCTGGTGGTACCGACGGCGGCGAGGATCCGGCCCCAGTTCGGGTCGTTGCCGAACAGCGCGGTCTTCACGAGGTTGTTGCGCGCGACAGCCCGGCCGACCGCGACCGCGTCGTCCTCGGTCGCCGCACCGGTCACCTCGATCGCGACGTCCTTGGTCGAGCCCTCGGCATCGGACATCAGCTGCCGGGCCAGATCGCGGCAGGCGGCCTCGACCGCGGCCGCCAGGTCGCCAGCCGGTGGGGCCACGCCCGACGCACCGGACGCCAGCAACAGCACGGTGTCGTTGGTGGACAGGCACCCGTCGGCGTCCAGCCGCTCGAAGGTCACCCGGGTCGCGGCCCGCAATACACCGTCCAAAGTGGACGGATCAGCCACCGCGTCGGTGGTGAGTATGCAGAGCATCGTCGCCAGCGACGGCGCCAGCATCCCGGCGCCCTTGGCCATCCCGCCGACCGACCAGCCGTCCCGCGCCACGAACGCGGTCTTGGGCCGGGTGTCCGTCGTCATGATGGCCTCGGCGGCGGCAGAGCCGTCGGCCGCCAGCTCCCCAACGGCGGCCGAGACGCCGGGGAGCAACCGGTCCATCGGCAGCCGCTCCCCGATCAGCCCGGTGGAGCACACGGCGACCTCGCCGGCCCCGATCCCCAACACTGAAGCGAGATGCTCCGCGGTCGCGTGGGTGTCCTGAAAGCCGCCCGGCCCGGTGCAGGCGTTGGCGCCGCCTGAGTTGAGCACCACCGCGCGTACCCGCCCGCTGCGCAACACCTGCCGGCTCCACAGTACCGGTGCGGCCTTGACCCGGTTGGCGGTGAACACCCCGGCCGCGTCGAACCGCGGCCCGTCGTTGACGACCAGCGCCACGTCCCGCCCCGCCGACTTCAGCGCGGCCACCACGCCGGCCGCCCGAAACCCCTGTGGAAGCATCACGGTGCCACCCCGTGAGCGGTCAGGCCGGCCGTCTCGGGCAGGCCGAGCATCAGGTTGGCGCACTGCACGGCCTGGCCGGCGGCACCCTTGCCCAGGTTGTCGATCGCCGACGTCACGATGATCCGCCCGCTGTCACCGTCCACTGTGGACTGAAGGTGCACGGCGTTGGAGCCGAGCGTGGCGGCCGTAGCCGGCCACACCCCTTCGGGCAGCAGCCGCACGAACGGCTCCCCCGGGTAGGCGAGCGCCTCCCGGACCGCGGCCGGCGTGGCGCCCGGCAACCCGAGCGCGGTCACCGTCGCGAGGATCCCGCGCGGCATCGGGGCCAGGATCGGCGTCATGGACAGCGTCCGCGCCCCGGTCGCCTGCTTGATCTCCGGTACGTGTTGGTGCGTGCCGACCCGGTACGGCAGCAGCGAGCCCATGACCTCGGTCGCCAGCAGGTGCGGCTGGAGACTGCGCCCGGCGCCCGAGGTACCGGATGCAGCCACCACGACGACGTCCGAAGGATCGGCCAGCCCGGCGGCGATCAGCGGGGCCAGCGCGAGGATCGTCGCGACCGCGTAGCAGCCGGTGTTCGCCACCCGGTCGGCCGCCGCGATCGCGGCCCGCCGGCCGGGCAGCTCGGGCAACCCGTACACCCACGTCTCCCGGTGGTCCGATCCGAGATCGACGACCTTCACCGCCGCGGGCAGCGCAGCCGCCAGCGCCGCCGACTCACCGTGCGGCAGCGCGAGGAAGACCAGGTCCGCGTCGGCCAGGGTGGCAGGTTCCGTCGCCGTGAGCGTCAGGTCAAGAGCCAGCTGCGGGTGTACCGACACCAGCGGCGCACCGACCTGACTGTGCGCGGTCGCGGCGACGATCTCGAGGTCCGGGTGCCCGGCGAGCAGGCGGAGCAGTTCCCCGCCCGCGTACCCGCTGGCTCCGGCGACGGCCACCCGCGCACCCATCAGCACCTCCCTGAATTGCTATGCAGGAAAGCGTATCAGCATGCAGCCGGATCCGGCTACCCGTCGTCGAGTACCTTGGCGAGCTGGTCGCGGGTACGCACACCGAATCGCCGGTACAGCCGGGTCAGGTTGGCCTCGACCGCCTTGACCGACAGGTACGTGGCCCGGGCGATCTCCCGGTTCGTCGCGCCCTGTCGCACCAGCTCCACGATCCGCCGCTCGCTGTCGGACAGCCCGCCGGTCCGGGCGCCGTCCAGCCGGCCCAGCTCCGCCTCGGCCGCCTCCCGCCACGGCGCCGCCCCGCAGGCCGTGTACCGCCCGATCGCCTCCAGCAACGCCTCCCGCGCGGCGCCCCGCCGGTGTGCCCGCCGCTCGATGCCGGCCAGCACGTGCCAGGCCCGGGCCAGCTCGAACGCGTACGGGTGGTCCGCCCAGATGCGCAGCGCGTCGGTGAGGTCCTGGGCCGCCTCGCGCGGATGCCCGCTGAGCGCGGTGCACAGTGCCGCCGCCCGGGCCAGCCCGAGCTGCACCACTTCGCGCTCCAGCCGGCGGGCCTGCCCGGTGATCTCCGCCAGTACCTCCGCCGCTTCGTCCCGGGCCCCGGCCAGCGAAAGAGCTTCGATGAAGTCGGCGTGCCACAGGAAGTGCGCCGGGTCGATCGGACCGCGCCGCTGCTCCAGCGCGTACGAGCGGCGCATCGGCTCCACTGCGCCCACCGGGTCGCCGCGCAGCAGCAGGATCTGCCCCTGTACCGCATGCGCGCCCTTGAGCCAGTCCTCGTCCCCGGCCGCCAGGCTGGCCGCGACCGCCTGCTCAGCGTAAGCGGCGGCCTGGTCGACCGTACCCCCGCTGAGCTCGACGAGCGCGGCGACCAGCAGCCCCGGCCCGGGCGCCCCGGACGCGACGTCGGCGAACAGCCGCAGGCAGTAGTGCCCGGCGGTCAGCGCGTCGGCGCACCGCCCGGCCCGGCTGTACACCGAGGCGAGCGTGGTCAGCACCGAGGCGAGATCCCGGACGGTGCCGGCCCGCTCGACCGCCATCCGCAGCTCCTCGATCCGGCGGACCGCCTCGGCCACCTCGCCGCGCTTGAGCCGGGCCATCGCGGCGAGCTGCCGGGCGGTGACCACCGCCGAGGACAGTGGCAGCCCGCGGGACAGTCCGGCGGCGCGCTCCAGCAGGTCCTCGGTACTGCGGACCTGGAACGGCGGCTCGATGTGCCCCCGCCAGGCCAGCACCTCGACCAGGCACTCGATGTCCTCGGCCTGCTCGGCGGCCTGCTCGGCGCGCTTCAACTCGGCCAGCACGTATTCGGTGTCCCCGTCGTAGAACGCCTTGCGCACCCGGCACAGCCGCACCCGGGCAGCCAGTACCCCGGACTCCTCGGCCTCCTGGAACGCCGCGTCGAGGATCGGACCGACCCCGGACATGTCCTGCCCGGGGAGGTCCACCAGCAGGAGCCGGGCGCCGATCCGGGTGACCGGGTCGGCGGCGTCCCGCAGCGCCAGCTCGGCCAGCCGCTCGGCCTCGTCGGACAGGCCGCCGGCAAAGGCGTGCCGGGCGGCAGCGAGGCACCGGTACGCCGCCCGTCCGGGGTCGGGAGTCCGCTCGGCGGCCAGCCGTGCGAGGTCGGCGGCCACCACCGGAGCGCCCCGCCGCCGGGCCACCGCGGCGGCGTCGGTCAGCGTGCTGGCCAGCGCCTCGTTCGGGTCCGGCCGGATCACCGCCAGGTGCCGGGCCCGCTCGACCGGGTCGTCCAGCGCCGCGGCGAGCCGCTTGTGCGCGGTGTGCCGGTTCGCCGGGTCGGCGTCGGCGTAGAGCATCTCGCGCAGCATCGGGTGGCTGAAGCCGAGCGCGCCGTCCGGTCCCGAGGTGACCAGGCCGGCCGTGGCCGCCTCGGCCAGCTCCGCCGCGGCGTCGATCCCGCACCGCTCCAGTAGCTCGGTGGTCGGGCGGGCGGCCGCCGCCAGGACCGTCAGAGCCACCCCGGCCTCCGGGGACAGCGCCGCCAGCCGGGCCGCCAGCAGGGCGCGCAGCCGATCCGGTACCGGCAGCGGCTCCAGCTCGTCGGTCGGCTCGCCGCGCTCGGCGACCGCCCGGCCGAGCTCGACCGCGAAGAGCGGGTTGCCGCCGGACACGGCGTGGACCCGCGCCACCGTGGCCGGGGACAGTCCCGGCCCGAACCGGTCGCGCAGCAGGTCGGCCACGTCGTCGCGGGACAGCGGACCGAGCGGCAGCTCCAGGTACGGCTCGGGGCACAGCTGCGCGCGGACCGGTCCGGTCTCGGCCCGCTCCGCCGCCAGTACCTGCACCGGCAGCCCGGCGAGCCGGCGCGCGACGAACTGCAGAACGCCCGCGCTCGGCTCGTCGACCCACTGCAGGTCGTCAATGATCATGAGTACCGGCGACTGCGCCGCCAGGATCCGCACCAACTCCAGTACCGCCAGCCGGACCGCCAGCTCGTCCTGCGGTGTGGCCGGCGCGACGGTGCGCAGCAGGGCCGCGTCCAGCGCGGCCCGCAGATGCCCGGGCAGCAGCGAGCCCTGCTCGGACAGGGCCGCGCCGAACAGGTCCACCAGCGTGAGGTACGGCAGGCCGGACTCCACCTCCGCGGCTGCCGCGCGCAGCACGCGGGCACCGCCCAGCGGGTCGGCGAGCATGGTCAGGACGGTGGACTTGCCGATCCCCGGCGGCCCGACGACGAGCACGCTGCTGCCGCCGGCCAGCTGAGCCCGGGCCAGGCTGACGATGCTGTCCCGGCCCACCGGGGCGGCGGACCGCCGTACTCCGACGGCGAGTCTGCCTCGTTCAGCCAGATCCGGCGAACGGCGACTCTGCCGGCCGGGCACCACCGCGACGACCCGCTCCCGCGCCGCGGTCACCGCTGACCGCGCGCCCCACGCCTTCCGCATCCCGGCATTCTCGTCGATCCTGATGTCCGCGTCGAGACCGGCCGGTAACTACGCGCCGCGGAGCACCGCACCGTACCGCTCCGCCGCGACCGCGACGGCTGCGTCACGAGCCGCCACTGCCTCCTCCACCGTCAGTGTTCGGTCCGGTGCCCGGAACGTAAGTTTGTACGCCAGCGACTTGCGGCCGGTACCGAGCTGCTCGGAGGCGTACACGTCGAAGAGCCGTACCCCCTCCAGCAGCTCCCCCGCGCCCGCCACGAGCGCGGCCTCGACCTCGGCCGCCGGGGTGGCCGCGTCCACCACGAGCGCCACGTCGATCAGCGCCGGTGGGTACGACGAGATCCGCGGCGCCGGGGTGATCCCGGGCAGCGGGAGGGCATCGAGGTCCAGCTCCATCGCCGCGGTGCGCCTGGGCAGCTCCAGCGCGGCGCACACGGCCGGGTGCAGCTCGCCGGCGTACCCGACGACCTGCCCGTCGGCCAGGATCTCCGCGCACCGGCCGGGGTGCCACGGCGGCCGGGTACCGGCCCGGACGGTCGCGCGCAGGCCCGCGGCGGACACCGCCATCCGGGCCGCCTCGACGGCATCCGCCCAGCTGGCCGGGCGCCCCGCACCCCACCAGCCGGCCGGCTCGACGTCGCCGGCGAGCACGACGGCCACGTGCCACGGCTGGTCCGGGACGAAGCGCTGCGCGGCGGCGAGGTCGGCCTCGTCCGGCCGGGCGTCGACCCCCATCTCGGGCGGGCGGCCGGTGGCGCCGGTAGCCAGGAACACCGAACCCAGCTCGTACAGCGCGAGGTCGCGCTGACCCCGGCCGAGGTTGCGCCTGAGCGTACCGAGCAGCGGCGGCAGCAGGGTCGTGCGCAGCAGCGGTTCCTCGTCGGACAGCGGGTTGGTCAGCCGTACCGTGTTGCGCCGCCGGTCGCCCTCGGGGATCTGCAGCGCGTCCAGCACCGAGGCGCCGGTGAACGGGTACGAGAGCACCTCGACGTACCCGTTCTCGGCCAGCGCCCGGCCGACGCTGCGCTTGCGGCGCTGCTGCGGGGTGAGCCCGCGCCCGGGCGGCGCGACCGACAGCACGCTGGGTACCTTGTCGTACCCGTCGAGCCGGACCACCTCCTCGGCGAAGTCGGCCGGCTGGAGCAGGTCGGGCCGCCACGTCGGCGGCGTGACGACGAGCACGTCGCCGACCTGCGCGGCAGGCAATCGCTGGCTGGCCGCCGCTCCGGCAGACTGCGCGGCAGGCAATCGCTGGCTGGCCGCCGCTCCGGCAGGCTGCGCGGCAGGCAATCGCTGGCTGGCCGCCGCTCCGGCAGGCTGCGCGGCGATGGCGCACCCGATCTCCGTCAGGATCCCGGTGACCCGGGCCGGTTCGTAGGCCACGCCGGCCACCCGGGCCGGCAGGTCGGCACCGACGCGTACCGGCTGCGGTGGCACCACCGCGTCGAGGTCGAGGATCCGCGGGTCCAGCTCGCCACCCGCGTACAGGGTCAGCAGCCGGACCGCCTTCTCCAGCGCGACCAGCGGCAGTTGCGGGTCGACGCCGCGCTCCCAGCGCTTGGCCGCCTCGGAGAGCAGCCGGTGCCGCCGGGCCGTACGGGACACCATGACCGGGTCCCAGTGCGCCGCCTCGAACAGCACGTCAACCGAGTCCCGCTGCATCTCGCTGCTCTCCCCGCCCATGACGGCGGCCAGCGAGATCGGACCCGTGTCGTCGCAGATGACCATGTCCTCGGGGTCGAGCCTGCGCTCCACACCGTCCAATGTGGTCAGTCGCTCCCCGGGCCGGGCCCGGCGGACCAGCAGCGGGCCGGACAGCCGGTTCGGGTCGAATGCGTGCATCGGCTGGCCGAGTTCGAGCATCAGGTAGTTGGTGATGTCGACGGCGAGGCTGATCGAGCGGAGCCCGGCGACCGCGAGCCGGCTCTTCATGAACGGCGGCGTGGGCGCGGCCGGATCGATCCCGCGCACGAGCCGGGCGGAGAACCGGTCGCAGCCGAGCGGATCCTCGACGCTCACCGGGTACGGCGGCGTCGGGGTGGCGCCCGGCGGGTCGACCGCGAGTGCGGGATCCCGGAACGGCACGCCGAGCGCGTGCGACAGCTCGCGCGCGATGCCGCGCACCGACAGGCAGTACCCGCGGTCCGGCGTGACCTCCAGGTCCAGCACGATGTCGTCGAGCCCGACCAGCGGCCGGGCCGGGTCACCAGGCGCGGCGGAGTCCGGCGGCAGCACGATGATCCCGGTGTGGTCGTCGCCGATCCCCAGTTCGCGCGCCGAGCAGATCATGCCGTCGGAGATCCGGTCGTACGTCCTGCGGGCGGCGATCACGAACCCGCCCGGGAGAACGGTACCGGGCGGCGCGACCACGACGAGATCTCCGACCGCGAAGTTGAACGCGCCACAGATGATCCCCCGTGGCGCCGCCTCGCCGACGTCGACCTGGCAGTACCGGATCCGCTTCTTGTACCCGGTCAGCTCCTCGATCTCCAGGACCCGGCCGACCACCAGCGGACCGTCCACTGTGGACGCGAGGTCGACCACCTCCTCGACCTCGATGCCGACCCGTACCAGTGCCTCTTCCAGCACGGCCGGGTCGGCCGGCGCCTCCACCCACCCGCGTAGCCACGCGACGGAAACCCGCATCAGACGTCCATTCCGAAAGCCCGGGTGAACCGCACGTCACCCTCGATCATGTCGCGCATGTCCGACACCCCGTTGCGGAACATCAAGGTGCGCTCGATGCCCATGCCGAACGCGAACCCGCAGTACTCGTCCGGGTCAACGCCGCAGGCCCGCAGTACCCGCGGGTTGACCATCCCGCAGCCGCCCCATTCGACCCAGCGGGGACCGTCGCGATGCCCCGGGAACCACACGTCGAACTCCGCAGACGGCTCGGTGAACGGGAAGTAGTGCGGCCGCCAGCGGGTACGGGCCGCCTCCCCGAACATCGCCCGCGCGAAATGGTCCAGCGTGCCGCGCAGGTGCGCCATCGTGATGCCCTTGTCCACCACGAGGCCCTCGACCTGATGGAAGACCGGAGTGTGGGTGGCGTCCAGCTCGTCGGTCCGGTACGTCCGGCCGGGTACCACCACGTAGATCGGCAGCGGCCGGGTGAGCATCGCCCGCGCCTGTACAGGCGACGTGTGCGTGCGCAGCACCAGCCCGGGAATGTCCACGAAGAAGGTGTCCATGAGGCCGCGCGCGGGGTGGTCCGGCGGGATGTTGAGCGCGTCGAAGTTGTACCACTCCAGCTCGACCTCGGGCCCCTCGGCGATCTCGTACCCCATGCCGACGAACAGGTCCCCGATCCGCTCCATCAGCGTGGTCAGCGGGTGCCGGGCGCCGCGCGGCCGCCGGTCCCACGGCAGCGTGACGTCGACCGCCTCCTCCGCCAGTACCCGCTGCTCCCGCTCGGCCGCAAGCTGCGCGGACCGTGCGTCGAACGCGGCCTGGATCGCGGCCCGGGCCTCGTTGACCCGCTTGCCGGCATCGGCCTTCGCGGCCGGCGGCAGCGCACCGATCTCCCGGCGGGCCAGCGACACCGGCGCCCGGTCGCCGAGGTGGGCCGGCTTGAGCGCGGTCAACGCGTCCAGGTCGGCGGCTGCGGCAAACGCCTTCTCGGCCCCGGCGACGGCGTCGTCGAGCGCGGCCTGGTCGAGCAGCGCGACCTGCTTGGGATCGTAAGGATCAGTGCGGTACGTCATGCCTCTCCCAGCCCTTGTAACCGCGAACAGTGTAGGGACGCGCGGCAGACAATCGCTTGCCGGTAGCCCGCCGGTCCGGGAGAGGGAGAAGGGCGCAGTCAGCCCCGCCGCCCGCCGTGACCGGCGGGCTGGATAAACAGGCGACCACGCACGGGGCACAGCATACCGGGTGCTAGGTCGCTTCGAACGGATTGACCACCGGCACTCCGGTCCGGGCCACGTCCGCGACGTTTCTCGTGACGAGGGTCAGCCGGTGCACGCGTGCCGTCGCCGCCATCAGGCCATCGACGACAGGTGGCGGCTGTGGGAGCCCGCTCACGCGACCCCATTCGTGCGCGATCTCGATCGAGATGGGGAGGATCCGGTCGCGATACGACCCGAGCAGTCCGGACAGCCAGCGGTCCAGGGCGTCGGCCTGTTGCGGGTCCCGGGGACGGACCCGCTCGATACCCTGCCTGATCTCGCCGATAACCAGAACACTGAGGTAGGCGTCGGCACGGGTTTCCCGGCGGTGCCAGGCTAGGACGTGCGAGTTGGGCGTGGCTTTGCGCAATTCGGACACGACGTTGGTGTCCAGGAGGTATGCCACGGTCAGCCGGCGAGGTCGATATCCCGCGGCAGGTCGTGCGCGCGCTCGGTAGGAAGATCGACATCGAGCAAGGGCTCCGCACGGAGGTAGCCCATCAAGCCGAGGGACTCGCCGCGCAGCCGGCGGTACTCCGCGATGTCGATCACTACCGCCACCGCCTCGCCATGCTTGGTGACGATCTGCGGCTCACCCGTCGCCGCCGCCCGGAGCACCTCGCTGAAGCGCTGCTTGGCTTCTTGAACCTGCCACTGCACGGGGTTCCTCCAGGGTCTAATGTCTAGACTGACTAGACAGCAATTCTAGCGCAGCGCGCGAGCCGAGGCGTAGAGGCACACGGCGGCCGCTGCGGCCAGGTTCAGGCTCTCGGCCCGACCATGCAGGGGTACCCGCACCCGCAGGTCAGCGGCGTCGGCGAGCGCGCCGGGCAGCCCGTGCGCCTCCGAGCCAAACAGCCACGCGGTCGGGCGGTCCAGCTCCCCCGCGTCGGCCAGCTCGTCGAGGTCGGCGGCGCCGTACGGGTCGGCGGCGAGCACGGTGAGCCCGGCGGCGCGCAGCTCGCGCACCACGGTCGCCGGGTCGGCGGCCCGGACCAGATCCACGTGGAAGAGGCTGCCGGCGCTGGCCCGTACACACTTGCCGTTGTACGGGTCGACCGCGTCCCCTGCGAAGACCACCGCGCCGGCCCCGGCCGCGTCGGCCGTGCGCAGTACCGTCCCCGCGTTGCCCGGGTCGCGGATGCCGGCCAGCACCGTGACCAGCCGGGGCCGGGCGGCGAGTGCAGCGGCCAGCGGTACGTCACGGGCCGCGCAGACCGCGACCAGGCCCTGCGGCGCGACGGTCTCGGCCAGCGCGGCGAGCCCGTCCTCGGTGATGACCGAGGCCTTGCCGGCCAGGTCGGGGTGGCGCTCCAACGCGGCCGGGGTCGCGAACAGTTCGAGGACGGCCGAGGCGCCCAGCGCCTCCCGTACCCCCTGCGGTCCCTCCACGAGGAACCGGCCGGCCTCGTCGCGCTCCCGGCGGCGCAGCAGGCGCCGGGCGGCGACGACCCGGGGCGTCCGCTCGGTGAACGGACCTGCCCCGGGTCGCTGCACGGCCAGGTCAGGCGGCTGCCGCGCCGCCGATGCCCTCGGCGGCAACCGCCGCGCGGGCCACCTGGACGATCGCGGCGAACGCCGCCTCGTCGGTCACCGCGAGGTCGGCAAGGATCTTGCGGTCCACCTCGACGCCGGCCAGCTTCAGGCCCTGGATCAGCCGGTTGTACGTCATGCCGTTGGCGCGGGCGGCCGCGTTGATCCGCGTGATCCACAACTGGCGGAAGTCGCCCTTGCGGTCCCGGCGGTCCCGGTAGGCGTACTGCATCGAGTGCAGTACCTGCTCCTTGGCCTTGCGGTAGAGCCGTGAGCGCTGGCCGCGGTACCCGCTGGCGGTCTCCAGTACGGTGCGGCGCTTCTTCTGGGCGTTGACAGCCCGCTTCACGCGTGCCACGTCGGTATCTCCTTCTCGTCAGTGGCCCACGTCAGCGGCCGAGCAGCTTGTTGATGCGGCGGGTGTCGACCTTGCTCACCTCGACGGTGCCGGTCAGCCGGCGGGTACGGCGCGAGGACTTCTTCTCCAGGTTGTGGCGCAGCCCGGCCTGCTGGGCGACGATCTTCCCGCGCCCGGTCACCCGGACCCGCTTGCCCATGCCCGTGTGGCTCTTCATCTTCGGCATCGAATGTGTCCTTCTGGTACGGGCCGCCAGAAACCGGCGCCGGGGGGCGCCGCCTGGCGGTCTGCTATGCACCGCCAGGTACCGGGCGCCACTCGGGTGGCGCCCCTGGCGGTCCGGGGTCTGATCCCCTAGTGCGCGGCCGGGCTCGGGCCGGGGGTCCGGCCCTGGTCCGGCGCGACGTCGCGCTCCTTTGTCGCCACCCCACGTGCGGCGGTGGCGGCGGTCTTCGTGGCCCGGTGTGGTGCAATTACCATGATCATGTTACGGCCGTCCTGCTTCGGCGCGGCCTCTACGAACCCCAGCTCAGCGACCTCTTCGGAGAGCTTGCGCAGGAGCCGGAAGCCCAGCTCCGGGCGGCTCTGCTCGCGGCCGCGGAACATGATCGTCACCTTGACCTTGTCGCCCTGCTTCAGGAACCGCACCACGTGACCCTTCTTGGTCTCGTAGTCGTGCGGGTCGATCTTCGGCCGGAGCTTCATCTCCTTGATGACGGTCTGCTGCTGGTTACGCCGGGCCTCGCGCGCCTTGATGTCGCTCTCGTACTTGTACTTACCGAAGTCCATGAGCTTGCACACCGGCGGGCGGGCCATGGGCGCGACCTCGACCAGATCCAGATCCACATCGCCGGCCAGCTGCAGAGCGCGCTCCAGGGGCACGATGCCTACCTGCTCGCCCTCCGGGCCGACCAGCCGGACCTCCCGAGCCCGGATCTGTTCGTTGACGCGTAGTTCGACGCTGATGGGGCCTCCTCAAGTCAGTTCCAGGTGTGACGACCGACCCCAAACAGAAGGCCCTGGCGCATGCCAGGGCCCGCTCGACCGGTCGCCGCCAATGGCGGAACAGCACCGCAGCGGGCGATTTGCTTCCCACGCGGTGGACCGGACCCGGCAGCCGTGCGGCCGACGGGTGGGAGCGGGCTGCTCCACTTGAGATCCTGCGCGCTGTCCGGAACACCGCGCAGTCGGTCGACGCCAAGACTCTAGCACGGAACGTGAGATCTAAATGCTCAGGGGTAATGCCAAGGCCGTGCCATGATCACTGTTCGGGAGCGACACGCCGAGTGGTACTGCGCGATCCGTCCCGAAACTGCGATCTTGGGGGCCAGCCCGCCGGGCGGATCCGCCCTATCCGGCGGCGCCGGCCTTGTGGGCGGCGAGCAGGGCACGCAGGCCGCGTACCGCGGCCACGGCGTAGTCCTTGTCCGTCGCCTGTACCGCCATGATCGCGACCACGTCGTCGTTCTCCAGTTCCAGGCTGGCCCACGGCGATCCGCGCCGGAACTCGATCGACCGGACCACGTCCCAGGGCAGGTCGTAGCTGCCGAACACGTTGCGGATCCGGATCCCGCGTGCGTCGGCCGCCACCCGCGGCCGGGTGAACATCAGGATGGCCAGCGCGGCGAGGACGCCCAGCCCGATCATCGCGTACTGGTCGCTGGCCTGGAACACGCTCTTGCCGCTCTCGGTCGGCCCGCGCAGTGTGGTGGCCACGGCGGTGAACACCACGACGACCAGTACCGCGAGGATCCAGGCGACCCGCGTCGCCCGGACCGGTCGAGCATTCACAGTCGGCACGCGTGGATGTCCGTCACGAGGATGGCCCGGGCGCCCACGTCGTACAGCTCGTCCATGATCCGGTGTACCTCCGTGCGGGCCACCATCGCCTGGACCGCCACCCAGCCCTCGCGGTGCAGCGGCGAGATCGTCGGCGACTCGATGCCCGGCGTCAGCGCGCAGGCCGCCTCCACCTGGTCGGCGCGCACGTCGTAGGCGAGCATCACGTACCGGCGGGCCACCAGTACCCCCTGGAGGCGGCGCAGGAGCTGGTTGACCGGCCCGTTGCCGGGCGCGCCGACCCGCCGGACCAGCAGCGCCGAGGACTCCAGGATCGGCTTGCCCACCGGTTCCAGGCCGGCCTGCCGCAGCGTGGCGCCGGTGGACACGACGTCGGCGATCACGTCGGCCACGCCGAGCCGGATGGCGTTCTCCACCGCGCCGTCCAGCGGGACCACCTGGGCGTCGATGCCCAGCTCGCGCAGGTGCCGCCCGACGACGCCGGGGTACGCGGTGGCGATCCGGCGGCCGGTGAGCTGACCGATGTCCGACAGCGTCTCCGGCCGGGCGGCGAACCGGAACGTGGCGCCGCCGAAGCCGAGGTCGAGGATCTCCTCGGCGCCGGCGCCCGCGTCGACCAGCAGGTCCCGGCCGGTGACGCCGAGGTCGAGGTCGCCGGAGCCGACGTAGGTGGCGATGTCGCGCGGGCGCAGGTAGAAGAACTCGACGTCGTTGGCCGGGTCGCGGCAGATCAGGTCGCGGTCGTCGGACCGCTGGCGGTACCCGGCCTCGCGCAGCATCTCCGCGGCCGGCGCGGCGAGGGTGCCCTTGTTGGGGACGGCGATTCTCAGCACTTTTCCAGCCTCACAGGTGTCGGTACACGTCCTCGAGCTTGAGGTTCAGTGCGAGCATGAGCACCTGCGCCTGGTAGAACAACTGGGAAAGCTCTTCGGCGGCCCGTTCCGGGCCCTCGTGCTCAGCGGCCATCCAGGACTCGGCGGCCTCCTCGACGACCTTCTTGCCGATGAAGTGCACGCCGCGGTCGAGCGCGGCGACGGTCGACGATCCGGGGGTCCGCGCGGCGGCCTTCGCGGCCAGTTCCGCGTACAGCTCCTCGAAGGTCTTCACGAGGGCCGATTGTCGCAGGTGGCGCCCACCTACCGCGGGCCGGGTACCGGCGGCAGCAGGTCGAGCAGGTCCGCCGGTACCGCGGTGGCCACGTCGACCATGACCGTGTCGGGTACCCCGTGGGCCACCACACGCAGCACCATCCGTACCCGGTCGCGGGCCTCGTCGGGTGCGCAGCAGCCGCGCTCGGCGACCCGGTACAGGAAGTGCGGGCGGTCCAGCCGCGCCCCGGCGTCGTCGGCCGGAGCGGGGCGCCGTACCCGCGCGCCGGCCTCGTCGGGCAGGTTGGTCGCCAGGTACCCGGCCGTACCGGCGGGCAGCTCCTCGCCCAGCGTCGTCAGTACCGCACTGACGGTCAGCTCGACCGGCTCCGGTACGCCCGCCTCCCGCGCATCGTCCAGCAGCTCTCGGTAACGCATAGCGGCGCTGTACCCCGGGTACGCCATCGTCATGTACCGACCCCTCGAGGTCCTGGTGCCCACCCGCAACCGGCCGGCCGAGCTGGCCGCGACACTGAGCGGGCTGGCCGCGCAGGAGGACGAGTTCGGCGTGCTGGTCAGCGACCAGTCCGACGGTCCGCCGGCCTGGGAGCAGGGTGCCGTCGCCGGGCTGGTGCGGATCCTGCGCCACCGCGGGCACCCGGTGCAGCTGTACCGCAACCTGCCGCGGCTGGCCGAGGAGCTCGCGGGCAGCGGATACGACCTCCACGACCGGGATGTCCGCGACGAACGAGGGTGAGTGCGCGCAGCCCGCGCCGCCACCCGACCGGGCCGGGTACAGGTCGCGGGTGCAGTCCACGCCGCACTCCGGGCAGTGGATCGTCCAGGAGATCAGCGGGCGGTGCCGGACCCGCTCGACGGGAGCGCCGTTGATGAAGTTGCCCACCCAGTAGAGGCCGACCGTCGGCGCGCCGACCGCCTCCGCGAGGTGCACCGGGCCGGTGTCGTTGGCGATCACCACAGCACAGCGGGACAGCAGCGCCGCGAAGCCGCCGAGGGACAGCGCGTCGACCAGCGGCCGGGCGGGGCGGCGCATCCCGCCGACGACCCGGTCGACCAGGTCGCGCTCGGTGCCGGTACCCGTGACGAGGATGTCGGCGTCGAGCGCGTCGCCGACGGCGCTGAAGCGCTCCGCGGGCCAGCGCCGCCGGGCGTCCGTGGCGCCCGGGTGCAGCACGACCGGCGGAGGGCCGCCGTCGGGGACGACCGCCGCGGCCGCCTTGCGGTCGTCGTCGGTCAGCTCCAGCACCGGCTGGTACCCGACGGGCCGCGCGCCGACCAGCCCAACCACTTCGAGGTACCGGAAGACCTCGGGCTGGTAGTACGTGTAGCGCACCCAGCGGTCCAGCGGTGGCGCGTCATCGGCGCGCAGCCCGGCGGTGATCCGCGCGCCCAGCGCGGCGACCAGCGGGTTGGTGTGGCGGCCGCCGCCGTGCAGCTGGATCGCCAGGTCGAAGCGCTCGGCGCGCATCGCGGCCACGAACGCCGGGTCGACGTCCGGCAGCGGCGGCAGCTCCACCACCCGGTCGACCGGCCACGGGCGCCCGGTCAGGAACCGGGCATGCCAAGGGGCGCCGAGCAGCACGATCTCGGCCGCGGGATAGGCGGCCCGCAGCGCCTCGAGCGCGGGCAGCGCGAAGATGAAGTCGCCGAGCGCGTTGGCACGCAGTACCGCGATCTTCCGGACGTCCGGCTCCGCCATGCCTGTAGCGGCTACCCGCCGGTGCCGGCGGCAAACTTGCCATGTGGGTTGCCGGCAAGGCCGGTGGGTACCCGGTCGAGAACGCCGAGCATCGAGGAGGAGGCCATGGCCGAGGCCGAGAACCTGATCAGCGTGCTGGTGACCGACCACCGCGAGGTCGAGGAGATGTTCACCGAGCTGGAGACCGAGGGCCTGTCCGCGCAGCGCCGCTCCGAGCTGCGGGACAAGGTGATCACCGAACTGGTCCGCCACTCGGTCGCCGAGGAGATGTACCTGTACCCGACGACACGCAAGGTACTGCCCGGCGGCGACCAGCTCGCCGACCGGGAGATCGAGGAGCACGCCGCGGCGGAGCGGCTGATGAAGGACCTGGAGAAGGTGGACCCGCAGGACGCCCGGTTCGACGACCTGCTCACCCAGCTCATCACGGACGTCCGCGGGCATGTCGGCGAGGAGGAGACCGACCTGTTCCCGCGGCTGGAAGCCGCGTGCTCGGACCAGGAGCTGGCCGAGCTGGGCGCGAAGGTCCAGCAGGCGAAGAAGCTGGCACCCACCCGGCCGCACCCGTCGGCACCGGACACCCCGCCGATGAACAAGGTGATGGGCCCGCCGATGGGCCTGGTGGACCGGGTACGCGACGCGCTGAGCGGCCGGGCGACCTGACCCCTTGCCGGCCGGTGGCTACCGCGTGCCGCGTGCGCGCCGTCCCCGCCGGCCGGGCTCTACCATGTCCGGCATGGCCGACCTCCCCGCCGTCCCCGACCGGACCCCGGAACTGCGCGCCTCCAACGCCGACCGCGAACGGGTCGCGGAGATCCTCCGGACCGCCGCGGCCGAGGGCCGGCTCGACCTCGACGAGCTCGACGAGCGCCTGGGCGCGGCCTACGCGGCCAAGACCTACGCCGACCTGGTACCGCTCACCGCCGACCTGCCGGTCGCGCCGACCGCGGTCCCCCGGGTGGGCGGCGTCGACAACCGGATCGGCGGGATACCGACGTCGACCGGCGGCGTCGCGATCATGGGCGGGTTCAGCCGCAAGGGCCGGTGGGTCGTCCCGCCGCTGTTCATCGGGTTCGCGTTCTGGGGCGGCGGCGAGCTGGACCTGCGCGAGGCGCGCTTCGCCGAGCCCGAGGTAGAGCTGCGGCTGTTCGCGGTCATGGGCGGGATCGAGGTCATCGTGCCCGAGGACGCCGAGGTCATCATCAACGGCATCGGGATCATGGGCGGCTTCGACGACCGGGCCGCCGGACCCGGCCACCCCGGCGCCCCGCGCATCAAGGTCACCGGGCTGGCCTTCTGGGGCGGGGTCGACGTCAAGCGACTACCGCCGAAGGAGGAGCTCGAGCGGCGCAAGCTCGCCCGCAGGCTGGAGCGCCGCCAGGCCCGCCTGGAACGCCGCGAACAACGCCGCCTCGGCAGCTGATCGGCCGCGCCACCGGCCGGCGGCGGCGCCGCGCCTCAGAACGTGTGCTGGTACAGGGCGCAGCCGCGGCAGACGTCGGGCGGGTTGTCGTCGGAGGCGAGCCGGGCGCGGAACTCCTGGTACGGCTCCCCGGCCCAGATGGTCGGGAACGAGGCCTCGTTGAGGTCCCCCAGCGCCACCCGGTCGTCGCCCATCACCATGCAGCACGGTTGGACGATCCCCGCGCTGGTCACGTACGCGGCGTCCCAGGGCCAGGTGCACCGGCCGCCGGTCGCGGCGCCCGCATCAAGGTGCGGCAACCGCAGCTCCAGGCCGTGCTCGCCGGCCGCGGTCCGGGCCCGGCCGAACGCCTCGGCGGTCGCTGCCCGGTCCGCCCCGGTCCACAGCGCCTCGGCCGCGGTGTAGTCGCGGATCTCGCGGTACGCGCCGTCCTCGGGGGTGTCGGCGAAGTCGTGCGCGAGGTTCTGCACGCGCACCTCCTGTACCCCGAGCCGGCCCATCAGCTCGACCAGCTCGGGCAGCTCCGCGACGTTGCGCCGCATGGCCACGAAGACGACCCGGACCCAGGGCTTGTCCCCGCCCGCAGCACGCTTGGCCGCAACCAGCCCGGCGAGGTTGGCCAGCACCTTGGCGAAGTCCGCGCCGTCGCGGATCGCCTCGTAGGTGTCCGCCCGGGCGCCGTCGAGCGACACGTGCAGCCAGTCCAGCCCCTCGGCGACCAGCTGGTCCGCCTTCGCCCGGGTGAGCAGCGTCGCGTTGGAGTTGAACCCGACCGCGACGCCCCGCCGCTTGGCCAGCCGGACCATGTCCAGCAGGTACGGCGACAGCAGCGGCTCGCCCAGCCCCTGCAGGGTCAGCCGGCGCAGCGGGGCTACCTCGTCGACCAGCCGCCGGTACAGCTCCAGCGGCAGCGCACCGGCCAGCTTGTTGACCGGCGGCCGGTACCGCACCAGGCACATCGCGCACCGCAGGTTGCACGCGGAGGTGACCTCGACCTGCAGCGCCGCCGGTAGCGGCGGGGTCAAGGTGAGGCTTGCGGCGGTCACGAGCGCGAGGTGATGGTCAGCCGGCCCGGATCGACCTCGCGCGTCGGCCAGCGGGTGAGGTACTCCTCCTCCAGCTCGGTGGTCCGGGCCAGGTGCACCGCGAGGGCGTCGTCGGGGGCGTGCCGCAGCGTGTCCAGCCGGGTCCGGTGCAGGCTGGCCAGCTCCCGGAACAGGTCTTCGTCGGACAGCTCACTGGCGGGTACGCCGTCGCTGGTCGCCATGCCCGTCCGGTACCCGCTCGGCGGCGGCTCAACCGCCGCTAGTGCACGGTGATCTCGTGGTTGTCGAGGTCCTGGTCCAGACCGCCGGACGGGCCTGTAACGTAGGCCGTGACGACATAGCGGCCGGGCTCCAGCGGCACCGTCAGGTGTGCCTCACCCAGTTGCGGCGCGCTCGCGCTCAGCGGTAC
>WNGL01001579.1_pt1 | contig 27908 bp, 27 predicted proteins | sample 5400591 | NCBI WGS metagenome assembly WNGL01 (sample SAMN13153377, study PRJNA577476) | soil metagenome | isolation source: 80 cm soil or saprolite under Garry oak tree replicate 1 | place: USA:California | collected 2016-06-15 | reverse complement strand
CACGCGCCGCTTTTCATTGATAACAACCCAACGGGCGAAGTGGATGGTCTTTACCCCGGCGAGATTTTCCTTGTTGAAAATGTGACGGGTGCCGTAATTCGCTGCCTGAAAGATGCCCCACACGGTCAGTTGCCGGAACCATCCAGGCTTGACATAACCGACGGCAGTGAACTGGTTTTGCGCTACATTGTCCTCGAGATCTGCGAGCTCCTGAATGTGCGCATCATCCGGCTTGAGATGTGGCGCGGCATCGCTCAACTCGTGGATGCGTAAGAGCAGTAACCATATGGGTAAGACCGGTATAAGGACAGGTAATAGCACTAGCACGAGGAGCGGTATACCAACCAGGTGCAGCGTTTCCTTCAGCTTGAAAAAAAGGCCTGGCTGGGCCGGGGGTTTTCTAGCCCAGTTCAGAGTTCGCTCACTGCGGATGTATGCCTGGATTTTTGTACGAACTTCGAGGGGAGAGCGGCCCGACCAATCCTGCTGCGAATGATCCAGGAAGTCTTGAATGGCGTTTCTAAGCTGAGATTCCTGGCGGATCTGTTGTACAGTACGGCCAACCGTATTAACGTAGTACGCACTTGCATTGACCATTTTAGATCGCAGGTATGCCAATCGTCTTTTGCGCGTTATTTCACTCAAGCTAACGTAGTCCACACAGTGGCTGTAGATCTTGTCCAGCCCTTCTCCCGCTATATCCACCAGTTCATTGAGGAGACGATCCAGCGGGGCGTCGCATTCGCTCATGAACACGAGGCTGGGAGGGATCGTTCTACCGTTCAAATCAATTGATTCATCCAGCACGAACAACCGCGCAAAGTGGATATTTGAGAACTTGCCAAAAGGGATAACGCTATTACACGCGGCGTTATCACTCATGGTCTTGAGCAATTGCTTGATATCTTCCACCTCTCCGGCCTTGATCTCGGTGATTATGGTCAGTGCTACCTGGTGTGTCATACCAAGCTCCTCCTTACAAAATGGTGGTGTAAGGGCCATGCCTCAGATTGAATAACGAAAGTCTCCAGCGTCCCTTTTTAGATTTATCGCCCGCTGCCATTTGCAGCGGCCTTCATGCTTCAGGAAAAGCCAGGGCAAAGTTTATCAACTTGTTTTCGTCCCAAAACACTATGCCCAGATACAGGCCTGGAGCAACTTCGCGGATTTCATCTCTTATCCAGTGAGCAACGAGCGATGTTTTAGAGTAATCAATGACAATACATTCTCTCTCATCAAACCAACTCTCGCCCTTGTAGACATTGGCGACGATTGCTCTGATCCCTGGCAGTAAGATTTTGTTGCATAATTGGCCAGTTTCTGGATCAAAGACTTTGCCCTGCCAGGCAAAGATGTGAGCGAACTTTGCTGCAACGTCGGTAAGTTCTGTGCCAGGGTCGATGATAACCGTGCCTTCCCCTTCTCCCCTGGGGATATCACCTGCCGGGCTATTGCGGAAAAGTTCATCAAGCTGGGCTTGAGACATCTTCATCAGTTGAGCCACATCAAGAGCCATTGTATATTTCCTCGTTTTCATCAATCAACACAGCCTCAAGAAGCTGCATCATTCAACATTTCGCAACGAAAGGCCTCTTGTGTAGAGTGAAACTCTATCTGGCCCTTCCTTCGATAATCTCTACGTACAAGACGCGCAGAGACGCGTTTTTTGGAGGATGAACAAGGTTTAGGAGAATGACGGCCCCACGGATGTGCGCGCCGAACCCCTGCCTGTGGACTTGTCAAACGGTGGTGCCGAGTGCACGGCTGATTTCCAGCGCTAGCTTGTCGGGGGCCTCCAGGCTCACGAAGTGACCTACGCCGGGGAGAGGTCTCCATTCCACTTCGCAGCCCGCGTCCTTGCCGCTCTTCAAGGCCACCTCGGCGGGTAGCGCATCGTCCTTCTCCCCCCCAGACCAGCGTGACGGGAACGGTAAACGGCGTATCATAGACGGCCTCGAGCTGCGCGAGCTTTTTCGACGCAAGCTGCGTGCGCACCATCTCGCGGTAGTAGTTGATGGGCCCACGAAAATCCTCGGGCTTCTGGAAGCGTGATACCAGCTCGTTCACAAGCGCCACGTTCATGGCTCCCTTTTTGCCCTCCCTCAGTGTAAAGGATAGCTTCAGCACCTTTCTGCCCAACGCCGTCGTCAGAAAAAATTCGGGAAGCCACGGTAGCTGGAAAAAAGGTACCCACGGGATACGAAAGGTCTGGAAGTCCTCAAAGTGCAGTACGGCCCGCACAAGTGTCTTCGGATGCGTGCAATTGACGACGACAAGCTTGCGGATGAGATGCGAGTACCGGTGTGCAAAGATCCACCCCAGCGCGCCCCCCCAGTCATGCGAGACGAGCAACGGCCTGTTGATGCCGAGCGCCTCAATCAATGCCTTGATGTCGTCGGTGAGCGTGAAGACGTCGTAGCCGTCCCTCGGACGCGCTGTTCCGGGGTAGCCCCGAAGGTCTGGCGCATACATACGGGTTTCGTTCAACGTTTCCATCACCTGCCGCCAACTCATCCATCCTTCGGGGAATCCGTGCAGACAGAGGATGGGAGGCGCATCCTCCCTTCCTGTCATTGCCACGTGAAAGGTGATGCCGTTGGCCTGTACGCGCATGTGCTCAATGCTTGCTATCATGGATCACCCCTTTCCAGGATAGATATCATGAGTGCTCCTGGCAAAGTGTCACTGTCGCACCAGGTTGAACCTTGCCTAAGAAATACGGCCGACCCTCATCAGAAACAGCCCCAGTTTCTTAGAGCTATTTTTGATGAGGCTCTGTCCACATCCCTACATGACCGGGAAGGTTTCGAACACCGTAATCTGGGCACCACCCTGCAACACTGGGCAGCGCCTGGCCGTCTCGACTGCCGCATCAAGTGAATCGGCCTTGATAATGGAGTACCCACTAGCCATCGTCCCCACTGGACCATCACTGACGGTCCCGTCGCTCGCGATGCGTTTTGCCATCGGTGTAAACGGATTGCCCCCGTCTACGAGAGCACTCCCGAGTTCACCGAACCAGGCCATCCACGCTTGCATGACTGCTGCTTGTTCTGCTTGACTCTCGGGCATGCTGCCACCGCTATAGAGTAGGACAAAATTCGCCATTGCTATTCCTCCTTCTGGGAATACTAATTCAAAATATACATCTGTAATCAATACGGCGCATTTTCACATTATACACCCATCATCAATACGTCGCTTTGCCTCCGAATCTATTTCATTGTCAGCATGAAGCATAGAGGAAAGTTCTTATCATCCTGTAGAGCCGGTTAAAGCGGCCGACCGCAGGAACCACTTCTGGAACAGCAGGAATGCGATCAACACGGGTATGATGATCATACTGGCGAAGGCCATGATGTCGCCCCAACGCAGGGGAGCCTGGTCAAAGAAGACATCCATCCCCACCATCAGCGGTCGATATGTATCGCCACGAGTGACCAGCAGCGGCCACAGGAAGTCGCCCAGGTGGGTGAGAACCTGCCAGATCGCGACGGTGGCAAAGACCGGGCGGGAAAGCGGGACGACTAACTGCCAGTAGATGCGCCACCGACTGGCTCCGTCAACGAGAGCCGCCTCCTCGAAAGCCTTCGGGATGTCAATGAAGAACTGGTAGAAGAGGAAAACGGAGAACGCGTCGGCGATGAACGGGATGATCTGAACCTGGTAGCTGTTTATCCAGGTGGTAGAGCCATCGAACCAGGGAAACTGGTTGACCATGAGCAGGAGCGGCACGACCACCGACTCGAACGGGATGACGATCAACGCCACGATCACGACTACTAGGAGCTTGCGGCCAGGGAACGGTATGCGTGCAAGTGCGTAGGCGATCAGGCTGTTGACCACCAGGCCCAGCGCGACGATACAGGTGATTAGCAACGCCGAGTTGAACATATAGAGACCGAAGGGAAGTCGATGGAAGGCGTTGCTGTAGTTCTGCAGCGAGATGTCGCCATAGGGGATAAAGGCACTCACAGTACTCAAATCTTGCAGGAGCTGGTTCTCGTTGGCTTTCAATGAAGAAACCACCATAAACACCGTTGGGAACAGAAAAAAGATCGCCAGCAGGATCATCAAGAGGTAGTTGAGTGTCAGCCAGGCATATTTTCGGCCAGAGGACAGAGATCTCCGCGACGCTTTTTGGGGGGGAGTGACGGAAGCTTTCACTTTTTGAGTGGTCAGTGCCATGATTTACATCTCTCTTTCTTCAGTCACAATGACGCTCCGCAGGACCGGAATCACTCTCATGAGAACAATGAGAAAGAAGACCACCGCGACAGCCGAAGCATAACCGACTCGCACGTTGTCGATGCTCTGATGCACTACATACCACACTACGGTCGCTGTTGCGTTCTGTGGGCCGCCCTGAGTCATGACCTCCACCTGCGCATAGAGTTTAAATGACAGGATAGTGGTTGCGATCAGCACGAAAATAGTGGTATTGCGCAACTGGGGGAGGGTGATGTGCCAGAACTGGCGCCACCGTCCCGCGCCATCGACCCTGGCAGCTTCGTACAGCGGCTCTGGGATCCCCTGTAACCCCACCAGGTAGACTACCATCTGGAAACCGACGCCCTGCCAAATCGACAAAATCATGATCGCCGGTAGCGCCAGTTCTGGATTACTGAGCCAGTCATAGGGCCCCAGGTGTCCGAAGCTGATCGCCTTGATGAACTCGTTGATCAGCCCCTGGCCAGGATTGTAGAGGAATGTCCAAACTACCGCCACGACCACCAGGGGGGCGACTACCGGACTGAAGTAAATCGTTCGGAACACGGTAACGCCGCGCATCTTCTGGTTGATCAAGATCGCCAGGAAGAGAGCCAGGCTGGTCTCGACAGGTACTACAATCATCCCGAATAAGGAGTTGTTTAGTAGGGCCCGGTGGAGTGAGCCGTCTCCCAACATCTGTAGGTAGTTACGCAGCTCTACGAAATTCGTGCGCAGTGGTCCTGAAATCAACCGCTGATTGGTGAACGAGAAGTAGATTGCTATAAAGAAGGGGATGATCAGGAAGATCAACAGCAGAATCAGAGCAGGCGCGGCAAACGCCCAGGCAGAAAAATATTCCTTACGATGCCAGCGAGGCTTTTTGGGTTTCGCAATTGTGCTAGTCTTGGTACGCATCGATATGCTCATAGATTTCCTCTTGTGCATAAAATGGGGTCGAGGGCAGACGTCCCCCCCACCAGGAGATGATCAGGATGAGTGACCACAAGGGTCGCCCTACTGCCTGGTTGGATAGCCCTGGTTGTCTTCGATGTCCTGGTCTATCTTTTGAACCGCTTTGTCCAGCTCCTCCTTCACATCGGCTCCAGCGGCGATATTCGCCACTGCCACAGCAAAAGCGGAGGTAATAGTGGGATAGGCTGGAGTGATCGGGCGCGGCTCCGCTATACCCCTTTGGAGTTGCTGTACGAATACCTGGAGCGGGCCGTTCGGCGCATACAGCTTGGACTGAGCGATAGCCGAATTGCGTGCAGGCACGGCCCCATTCGCGTTGGTCATACGCGCTATCTCATTGGGCGACAGGATGAAATTCAACACTTTCCAGGCTGCGTCAGGGGTTTTGCAGGATGAGGTGATCCCCCAGTTCCATGATCCCATGCCAGTTTTCGCACCATTGCCCAGGTTCGGTGCTGGCAGCACAAGCAGGTTGTCTCCCAATGCCTTGCTGTAATCTGGATAGACCCAGTGGCCGACCCAACTCAGTGCGGACTTGACAGACGTGAAATCGGTGTTTTCGACTGGAAAGGGATTGCTGTAGCCCTGCTTGAAGAGGCCCTGAAACCAGGTCATCGCTGCCACTGCGTCCGGGCCGTTCAGCACTCCACTTGACGACTGGTAGTTGCTGCGGTTAATAAGATCCCCCCCAAAGGACTCAACAAAAGGAGAGAAGCCATAAGTGAACCACTCGCCGCCAAAAGCCATCTGTAAGTCCAGCGGATACTCCACGCCTGGCACGTTCTTCAGCTTAGCCAATATGTCGTTGAATTCTGTCAACGTCCAGGGGTTGTCGATAGTGGGGATGCGCGCGCGCACCTCGCTCAGATACTGCTTGTTAGCGTAGATGCCAAGACCAGAATCAAACTGGCCCAGACTGTACAGGTGATGGTTATACATACCCTGATTGATGATCGATGGCAGGAAGTCAGCTTTCATCTCCGGGGACACATACTTGTCGAGTGGAACGAGGTACCCAGACCAGGCGTAGTTATACAAGGTCGGGCCGTCGAAATCGAGCAGGCAGGGTAGACTATGGGCCAGCGCTGCGAGGTTCACCTGGTCGGTGTAGCGACCCTCGGGCAACTGCACCGCATCGACCGTTATGTCCGGGTTCCTGTCACTGAAAGCCTTGAGGGTGGCATTGAGTGCATCACGCTCAGGTCCCTGGCCAGAGTGAAAAAACAACTGTACCGTGATTGGGCCACTAGCACTGCCAGCCGTCGTCGATGAAGTTGAGCCACAGGCCGAGAGCAGCATACTCAGTACTACCAGTAGAAGAAAGATCTCTCGCCGGAACTTACGCATGGTCACATGCCTCCTGTTCCCCAACAATGGTGTCAGTAAGTATCATCCAATTACAGACTATAGCACGTATTACTACCTTCCACAAGGCAGGCGACCACGCTCTCCAGGGCTGGTGCAAATATGCCTTTTACCTACCCAGAGATGAGGTGGCGTGACGAATCGCTCGCTTTTGTCGTATTAAAACGGAGTGTATAGCCGTTCTCGCGGTTTTGGTTCAGAGAGTGAACACATTTTTCATTTCCTTAAGCAGGTTATAATAGAGTGAGCCTATAATAGCATCAGCTCTCGCTGATCTGCTGCTTTCAAAGCAGCACGGAGGTATTCGATAGTGACAACTCGTCCCGATATTGTGTTACTGGTATTGGATACACAACGCCTTGATCGCCTTTCGTGCTACAGTTGCGCGGAGGAAACATCGCCCTTCATCGATGAATTTGCCGCCGACGCTACGCTCTTTGAATGTGCCGTTGCTCCCGCCCAATGGACTATTCCCTCCCACGCATCGATGTTTACGGGCGTGTATCCTTCGACACATAACACTGTGCAGTCCTTTTCTGTCCTACCCGATTCACTCCCCACACTGGCCGAAAGATTACGCGACAGTGGCTATTTCACAACAGCCTTTTGTAACAATCCCCTTGCGGGAGTCGTCAATAATGGACTGCGCCGCGGCTTTCTCAGCTTCTTGAACTATAGCGGGTTGATGACCTCGCGTCCGAATCAAGCAGGCGTCCATCGCAATCTTTATGACCGCTACCGACAGGTCTTCAAAGGCTTGCTAACCGAGGCCATTTCTTCAATGCAGGATGTCTTTGCACGTTCCGACTTCCTCCTAAACCTCTCGTTCTCTCCTCTGATGGTTCCCCTATGGCAAACGGCTTTGAGCTTCAAGGGCAACACGGGCAAATCGCTCAATGACGCAGCGCAACTGCTTATCGAGCGCAAAGATATAGACGAGGATCAGCCAATATTCAATTTTATCAATTTAATGGGCGTGCACATGCCTTACCATCCCTCCCAAAAATTTATAGAGCGATTTGCTCCACATGTGCTGCATAATAAGCAGGCACAGCGGTACCTGCGGCACTTTAATAGCGACGTCTTCGGCTGGTATGCCCCCTTGTCGAGCAGCATTGATGAACTGGAGAAGGCTACCCTCGACGGCATGTATAACGCGGAAGTTGCCACGCAGGATGAACTGGTGGGGACATTTTTCAAAAAGCTGCATGAGAGTGGTAGGTTGGATAATACCCTGGTGATCATCTGTGCCGACCACGGGGAGCATCTTGGCGAGAAACGATTAGTAGGACACTCTCTTTCGCTGTACAACGAATTGGTACGAGTGCCGCTGATTATCCGCGATCCGGGCAATGACCTGCCGCGCAGTACGACGGTTGAGCACTTTGTCTCGACACGTCGCATATTCCAAACGGTGCTGACAGCCGCAAACCTGGCTGACGAAGTCGAAGAAGTACTGACCCTGGCCCAAAGTTCAACCAGCGATCCCGATAGCGGGACGGTTTTCTCAGAGGGAGTACCGCCGCGCAACGTGGTGAAAATGCTGCACCAGCAGCGCCCGCGCGAGACAGAGGAGTTGGGCTGTGATCAAACACGGCGCGCCGTCTGGAGGGATACGCACAAACTGATCCAGACCGGCGAGAATGGCCTTGAGTTATACAGCGCTCTTGAGGATCCCAATGAAAGCTTGAATTTGCGTGATATACTGCCTGAAAGGGTTGAAACCCTCCAAGAACAACTGCACACATTTGTCAGTCACGCCGGTGTAATGGTAGCAAGCCAGGAGCAAGCAGATGGCTTTGACGACCCAGAAGTGCTCCGCCGGCTGCGTGACCTTGGTTATATCGAATAACAACGAAATGAGCGAGGACTACCTGTTATGTATCCACCATTTGGCCCCATTCTATTGCAGTTAGGACCACTATCTCTCCATTGGTATGGACTCATTATGGTCGGCGCCATATTGATTGCCGCCTGGGTTGCCAGTCGCTACGTAGCGCGCCATGGGCAGGCGAGCCAAACAATATGGGATATGCTGCTCTGGGTACTCATACCGGCGTTGATAGGCGAACGACTCTACTATGTATTCATTCAATCGCCGCGAGGGCCGACCGGCCTTGGTCATTACCTGGCCAACCCTATAGAGATTCTAGAGATCTGGCGAGGCGGCATGCACATTTATGGCGCCTTCATCTTTGGCGGAATTGCCCTTGGCCTCTATGCCCTTTGGAAAAAATTACCACTGTTGATTTATCTCGATGCAGTCGCACTGGCCCTGCCTCTGGGCCAGGCTATCGGGCGCTGGGCTAATTTCATCAATCAGGAACTCTACGGTCCGCCAACAACGTTGCCATGGGGATTACGCATTGACGCCGCGCACCGTATTCCTCCATATAACAATTTGACCCTCTATCCCGAGAGTGTGCGCTTCCACCCCCTTTTCCTTTACGAGTCAATCGCAAATTTGCTTGGTTTTGTGCTCATTTTCTGGATTTCGCGCCGCTTCGAGAAACGCCTGCGCAATGGAGACCTCTTTCTAATCTACTTGATTTTCTATCCATCCGTGCGCTTCTGCCTCGAGTTTCTCCGCACCGACTCCTGGTTCTTCCCGGGCACGCCATTTAATGTCGTACACCTGCTGTCCGCTGTAGCAATCGTCACCGCTATAACGCTCCTGATTGTACGTCACCGCAAACCAGCGGCTGTGGCTGCACAAGCTGCTGAGGGTACTGAGGGTACAACAAGTGTTGGAAGTAACGAAGCAAGGAGCGTCGAAGGCAATACAGAATCTGTTGAAGAGGATTCTGGGGAGGTTGAGCACGAGGCAGAGAAAGCGCAGCCGGTGGATCAAACACTTGAAACTGCTGACGTGATAGCTATTATCCCGAGTGCGCATGGCACACTTGAGGATGAAGACGACAAGGATATGGAAACGGTCGCTACACAATCCGATGGCATGAAAGCCGATAGTTAGTTAATACGCCGTTTTTTCTAGTGCTTCCAGATGAAAGAATCGCTGCATGGTCGCAATCTCATCGAGGCTGCGAACATAAATATTTGGGAATCGAGCGCATTGAGGTAGAGCTCACCTTTCTCCACCGCGGGAGAAAAGAAGAACACGGAGCTCTTCTTATATTGCCAGAGTAGAGAGCCATCCTTGGACTGCAAAGCATAAAGGGCGTTATGGCCCGTACTCACATAGCGAACTTTTACTGGTAAGTGAGCCAAAGAGGCATGAAGAAGTCTTTCAGGCGCTCTCAAAATGTTCCGCGCGACAGATAGTGCTTTCCATCCTCTCATACCTGCTGCTTGCAAGCGACTATATGTGGATGCAGGTGAATGGAGCTCCTGGCTTGCGGGTTCAGTTTCCAATATGGATTGACGCCACATGCGGCTGTTTGAAGAAGCCAACTCCGATTGCCACTGAAAAGCGAAAAGATGCTCTTCGCGCTGTAGTAGATGCATTGGAAGACTAGAAAGTGGTTCAACGTCAGGTAAACTGTTGATCTGCATGCCTATTTCCTGATAGTAGACGTATGCAGCGGCGCAGGCTGAACAAGATAACAGGTGGTTTCTGAGGGCAAGGCGCTCATAATATGGAAGATCATCCTGGTATTTCATGGCAAGCTTCTCCGCCCAACCGGCACAGGGCACAAGGAATGAATCTTTCATTTGAACGACCTCACTTTCTCCTTTGCATCTTTTCCGTTCGCCAGGCGTTCATACGCCTTACGAAATTGATCACTGCCACGGCTAACGTATATGCTGATACTCTTTTCACTGAGGTTCAAAGATTTAGCGATTTCGCGCTGAGATAAACCCACGTAATGTTGTAGGAGTAGACAGGCACGATACTGTGGGGATAGGGTCACCAGGGCCGATTTGATGTGTTCTGCCTCTTCTATCTGCTTTTCAGGCCCCGCTATACTCATTGACTCAGGCGTATTCTCCACGTCCTGTTCTTTCCAGAGCGGCCAACGGGTCTTCCGGCGCCGCAAATAATCGATAGCAGTATTGGTAGCTATACGAAAGAGCCAGGTATCGAAATGCAATTCATCATGCATAGATGGTAGCGCTCGCCATACCTTGATAAAGGTCTCTTGAGCCAGATCACGACCCTCCTCGTCGTTGCCAACCATACGAGCAAGATAGGTACAAATCCGAGCATTATAAAGCCGAAAAAGCGTGTCGAAAGCAGCTATATTCCCTGTCTGTGCATCTCGTACGACTGTCACAAACCAGTCCATTTCAACGGGCAAGGTGGCAAGAGTAGGATCACGCGCTAACTGAGACATTAGACGGGTCCCTCCACATGAAAATTTTTGTCTACTATTATGACGATGGCCGTTGAGGAAATTCTAACAACAATTGAGACATATCTGGCAAATTGGCAGAGTCTTGAGAAAGGATATACCTGCGCAACAATAAAAAGGTGTTGTAACCGGTACACGAATTAATTAATGTAGGAAGAGCTATGTAGGATTTTGCCTACTACTTACGTCTTTATGAAGAGAGAACGTCTATCCAAATCTGAAGATGAAACGGCATACGAAGGAGAAGCGGCATGAAAAGGAATTCAGCCTGCTCGTCCAGTTTAAATAAAGCGAACGCATGTAATACGACACAGGAAGATGATTTCTCACCATCAGCTGCTGAAATGCCACAAAGTGATCAAAACAGCCAGGAAAAAGAGGTGCTCCGACGTGTTTTGCAACAGAGTGATACATGGACAAAGGAGTATCTACGTGCTTGTTTAAGTGAGGACCTACTCGTCTGGCTGCGCCTGCAACCGAGACGAGTAGAGGCTTGCGACTGCGAGGACGAAGAATACCTGGTGCAAACTCTTGAATATATCTATCAGGCGGGTGGTTATGGTAATGTGCTAGAGTGCAATTCCACTGATGACATACTGCGGTACATAAACGCGAGCCTGAACGGTCTCCTTATCGATACATTGAGAAATCGTTCTACGTGTACAGATTAAAGGTTCAGAGCGTCTACCGTCTCAAGTACCTCGTTGGCATGCTCTTCCGGTTTTACCTTGTGCCATGCCTTGCGTACAATGCCATCTTTATCGATCAAGAAGGTCTCCCGGTTGACGCCCATATACTTTTTGCCAAACATGTTCTTCTCCTTGTAGACGCCGTAAATTTGCGAAACAGTCGTATCAGTATCAGAGAGCAGGGGGAAAGGCAAGCCATATTTTTCCGCGAATTTCTGGTGAGAGAGAACATCGTCAGCGCTGACACCCAGTACTACGATACCACGCTTCTGCATAAGATGGTTGGCATCACGGAAGTTGCACGCCTCTTTGGTACAGCCGGGAGTGTCATCCTTGGGATAGAAATAGAGAACGACTGTGCGGCCTTTCAACTCAGCCAGGTGCACCTGACCATTTTTGACAACATCGTCACTTCCTACCGCGGGAAGGGTAAAATCAGGAGCAGGCTGTTGCTCCTGGATAACTGAATCGCTCATAAAAAATCTCCTTGAAACTTGAAAAAAATTGAACGTCGCCACATGCAAGACGAGGTTCCACTACAAATCGGGGCCAGTTTCCTGGGTGACAGTATGCCGAAATGGGGCGACTGCCGCCCGGGACGCGATAAATCGGGTCCCTACATGATCTCCCGGATGCGGCCGGGATCGCCCCTCTATTTTCATATTCGTGATAACACGCCGACCTTGAAAACTATTTCGTTTTCCCTAAAGCGAGAGCATGCGCTGCAAGGCAACTCTGGCCCAGAGTGCCATTTCACCATCGACAGTGACCTGGTTAATTACCTGATCCTCGACGAGACCCTCTAAAACCCAGGCGAGATAGGCCGGGTGTATGCGGTACATGGTTGAGCAGGGGCAGACGATGGGATCGAGGCAGAAGATGAATTGTTCCGGGTGCTCTTTGGCGAGGCGATGTACCAGATTTATCTCGGTACCGATGCCCCATTGACTGCCGGCAGGGGCTTTCTCGATTTGTCCAATGATATACTCGGTGGAGCCGTAGAGATCGGCGGCCTCTACGACTTCGCGGCGGCATTCTGGATGGACGAGAATCTTGATGCCAGGATAGTCGGCGCGGGCTTTGGCAATCTGCTGCACATGAAAACGCATATGGGTGGTGCAGTAGCCCTTCCACAAAATGATCCTTGACCGCTCCAGTTCCTCTTCGGCATCGTCGGAGGCCATTGGGTCTTTGGGATTCCAGACGGCCATCTGATCTTCTGCTATGCCATATTTCAGGGCGGTATTGCGACCAAGATGCTCATCGGGGAAGAACAAAACGCGTTTCCCCTGGTTGAAGGCCCACTTGATGACGGCAGGGGCATTGGAGGAGGTACAGACGATGCCACCATTGCGCCCACAGAAGGCTTTGAGATTGGCGGCCGAGTTCATGTAGGTGACGGGTACAATGCCGGCATCTTCACCAAGTGTGTCATGCAGCATTTGCCAGCATTCTTCGACCTCGGCGATGTTGGCCATATCGGCCATGGAGCAACCCGCCGCGGGATTGGGCAGGATAACGCGCTGGTGAGGGGCGCTGAGAATATCGGCGCTCTCCGCCATAAAGTGTACGCCACAGAAAACGATGTAGTCGGCCTGCGGACGAGCTGCGGCTAGCTGCGCGAGCTTAAACGAATCGCCACGAAAATCGGCATACTTGATAATTTCATCGCGCTGGTAGTGGTGCCCAAGGATGACGAGCCGCTCCCCGAGTTTCTCTTTAGCAGCGGCAATGCGCCGATCCAGTTCATCGCCAGACATCTCTGCATACATAAGGGGGACATTATCGATACGGGTTGAGTGAGTATGTTGTGCGCGAGTTCTGGTGGAAAGGAGCGGCAGAATGCGCTCTTCTTTACTTTCCGCACAGGCTGTTTGCAGGGCCATGAGTTTTCTCCTTTTTCAAAGTTACCTGAGATGAGTTTTTTTGCGTTGATCATCAGGCAAATTCCAGGGATATATCAAAGTAGGGTGCTGAATGGGTTAAGGCACCGAGCGAGATAAAATCTACACCGGTAGCTGCGACGGCGGCTAAACGCTGCGGGTTGGTGCCAATGTTGCCGGAGGCTTCTAAGAGCACACCCGGTGCGTCACGGCGCGCCAGCTCAACCGCGCTACGCATGGTCTCAACATCCATATTGTCCAGAAGGATTACATCAGCGCCAGCCTCCAGGGCCAGACGCACTTCTGAGATTGTTTCACATTCCACTTCTATCTTGAGAAGGTGCTGAGCGGTGCGACGCGCGGCATTGACGGCCTGCACAATACCTCCAGCAGCCTTGATATGGTTATCTTTGATGAGTACTCCGTCACTGAGACCAAAGCGGTGATTCTGTCCACCGCCGAGGAGAACGGCGTCTTTCTCCAGGCCACGCAGGCCAGGAGTTGTTTTGCGTGTATCTAGAATGCGTGTTTGCGTGCCTGCCACTGCCTGGACACAACGGGCTGTAATAGAGGAGATACCGGAGAGATGACCAAGGAAGTTGAGGGCGACACGTTCAGCGCTTAATATGGAGCCAGCCGGACCACTCAAACGGGCAAGGACCTGGTCAGGATGGACGTGCTCACCATCCTCTACCAGATGGTCGATGACAATGCGCTCATCGAGTTGATGAAAGGTGGCGGTTGCAACAGCGAGACCGGCTACAACGCCTTCCTGGCGCGCAATGATATTGGCCTGGGCGAGTTGATCTTTTGGAACAGTGCTCAGCGTTGTGATATCGTAATCTGCCCCGTCCTCATTGAGGGCCTGTCTAATTACATCAACAGGTGGCTTACGCATAAGTGATCACCTCCCGTTGTGGAGTGGTCGTTACTGGCCTGGAAGAATCTTTTACATAGGGATAGTGTACGCCTGTGAGCGATTCATCGAGGCGCTCAAAATCGCTTCGCCAGTGACTGCCACGGCTCTCGCGGCGTTGCAGAGCGGCAGCTATAACCAGTTCAGCCATGAGCAGCATGTTTCTGGTCTCTGCCCACTGTGGTAGATGCACAGGCCCTTCATTTCCTGAGCTGGGCATAGCAGGTAGAGAGTGGTGCAGTGTTTGTATTCGCCGCCTGGCTTCAAGCAGGCCTACCTCATCGCGGCAGAGTGAAACGTATTGCCACATGATGCTGCGTATCTCACGACTGATATGGGAAAGGAAGGTTGGGTTGGCGACTACGAGGGTCGCCCCTACATTTCCAGGGAGGCCATAAGCCTCGGATACCGTAACAGGGCGACCACCAGGGATCGCACCATCAATGGACGGGGTGTTATCGATGGGATCGGGGTGTTGCAGGGTGTCGGCGAGGCGGAGGCCGAAGACGAGACCTTCGAGGAGAGAGTTGCTGGCGAGTCGGTTGGCGCCGTGTACACCGGTGCAGGCGACTTCGCCGACGGCGTAAAGGGCGGGAAGGGTGGTGCGCCCGTAGGTATCGACCATGACGCCTCCCATGCAATAGTGTGCAGCAGGGGCTACTGGGAGTAGATCCCGCGCGAGGTCAAGGCCGTATTTCTGACATCTGGCGGAGATGTTCGGGAAGCGGGCGTGCATTTTTTCAGCAGGGAGATGGCGCAGGTCAAGGTACTGGCAATCGGTGCCTTCTGAGAGCATTTCGCTGAGGATGGCACGAGCTACAACGTCGCGCGGCTCTAGCTCGGCGCGTGGGCCATAGCGCAACATGAAGCGCTCACCAGCATGGTTACGCAGGTAGGCGCCTTCGCCCCGTACGGCTTCTGAGATCAAGTGGGATCCGCCACCAGCCACCAGGACTGTGGGGTGGAACTGCATAAATTCCAGGTCGGTGAGCGCAGCGCCGGCACGCCATGCGAGGGCAAGGCCATCGGCAGTCGCGCCTGAGGGATTCGAGGTATGTAACCAGAGTCCACCGGCTCCGCCGTTGGCCAAGACTGTTGCATTGGCTGTTATGGTGAAGGTATGACCACTTTTATCAATTGCCTCGACGCCGGTACAGACTCCATCTTCTACAAGAAGATTACTGGCATAGGTTTCTTCATATAACACAATGCGAAGACGTTTTTGCAACGCGGTCATGAGTGCTCGTTCGATCTCTGCTCCGGTAGCATCTCCACCCGCATGAAGGACTCGCCAGCGACTGTGTGCGGCCTCGCGCCCCAGTAGCAGGCCATCGGGAGTGACATGTGAAAAGTTTGTCGCACTTGTTGCACTTGTTTCAATTGTTGCAATTGTTTCAGTTGTCGCGTTTGTAGTGATGGTGTCGCTGCCAGGCTGAGCACGATCAAATTGTACACCCATGTGGATGAGCCACTTTACAGCAGCAGGAGCCTGTTCTACAAGAATTCGGACGGCCTCTTCGTCACAGAGACTGGCACCAGCGGCAATGGTGTCTTGAAAATGGAGTGCGGGGCTATCGTCGACTCCCAGAGCAGCGGTGATGCCTCCCTGGGCATAGCGAGTGTTGCTCTCGCCCAGCTGACCCTTGGTAAAGAGAGCAACGCGCATGTGCTCTGGTAAACGCAAAGCGACCGAAAGTCCCGCAATTCCTCCTCCGATGATGGCGACGTCAAATGTCTGTCCGCGTGTCATACCATGCCCCATATCGTGTGCCATGCATGTGTCCTTCCTACATGACATAGTGTTCAAAGTACACTATACTAAGTGTAAAAAAAACACTTAGTTACAAGTCAAAAAAAGAATAGGTGTTATTTGTACACTAACCATGCTACCCAGTATACCCGATAATTTTGGGAAATACAAGGGATTATTGGGCGACCGCGGGGGATTATTGGGCGACCCAAGGGCATTGCCTCCAAGTAAATCATTTGTAGAAACCGACTGAGATGAAGGATCGAGTTGTCATGAGCCGAAACATGAAGGATACTGCTTTCAAAACAACCTCTTTGTACGAAAGGAGCATCCTTCTGATGATTCATGATACTGCAACCGAACCACCTTCTGCTGCTGGTGCGCCGCTCAAGGACACCCTGGAACACCTGCTGGTGAGCTTGCCTGTGGAGGCAGCTCCCTCCTCGCGCTCGCGAGGCCGTCCGGTGTCGCTCAGTGCGTGGCATCTGAGCCTGGCGGTGCTGGTGTGCCTGCTGCGGGGCTTGCAGAGCCAGGCAGAGGTGTGGCGGCTGATTGCCTTCTTTGGCGTTGGCCACCTGCCTGCATTGCCCCTGTCCGATCAGGCGGTCTACGACCGTTTGGAGCAAGACGGGGTCAGTGCTTTTCAGGCTTTCTTTGGGCAACTCTCGGGGTGGTTGGCCACCCGGTTGGCCCCTTACGAGGACCGGCGCCTGGCCCCCTTTGCCACAGGGGTGGTGGCTCTGGATGAAAGCGTGCTCGATCAGGTCAAGCGCTGGGTCGCGTGGGTGCGCGAGGTGCCTGCTGGTGACAGTCGCTTGTTGCCAGGGCGGTTGGTTGGTCTGTTTGATGTGCGCTTGCAGCAATGGCGGCGCCTCGACGTGCTGCTGGATGCTCCCGCTAATTGTAAGGTGCATGCCCGGGCCATGCTCAGCGGCTTGGCCACCGGCACGCTCATCCTGTTTGATCGCGGCTATTTCAGTTTTCCCTGGTTGGATGACCTCTCGCAGCAAGGTTACTGGTACGTCTCTCGCACGGTCGGCAAGACGCGCTACCAGATGCAGCACCTCCTCTCTCAAGCCGACGGCGTCTGCGATGCCCTGGTGTACCTGGGAGTGCATCGCTCTGATCAGGCCGCTCAGTTCGTGCGGCTGGTCTGTTTTCGTGTGGGGAGCCAGCGCTACTCCTACTTGACCAATGTGCTCGATCCGGCCGTGCTCTCGCTGGCCGACATCGCGCGCTTGTATGCGCGCAGAGGGGATATCGAATTGGCTTTCCGAGAACTCAAAGAGCACCTGGGTCTGCGCCTGCTGTGGAGTGCCCAACTGGGCGTGATCTACCAGCAAGTGTGGGCTAGCCTGATTCTGGCCCAACTGCTGCATGCCTTCCAGGTGGAACTGGCCGCACGAGCTGAGGTGGATCCCTTTGACGTCTCGCTGGCCCTGCTGACGCGCTACGTGCCACGGAGGCTTTCGCAAGGAGAGGACCCGATGGCGTTCCTGCTAGCCTATGGGCGCGCCATGGGCGTCATTCGTCCCTCGACGCGCAGGCACATCCAGGTTCCAGTGGTGCCTTTGCAGGAGGTGAGCTATCCGCCACCGGAGCTCATTCAGCCACGGCAGGCACACTATGCCCATCGCAAATGCGGGTCTCGCTATGCTACTCAATCCTGAAAGGAGTCCTTTCTACTTATGATTTACTTGGAGGCAATGGACCCAAGGGTCGCCCCTACTATAGATTTCGGGTCCGGGTAATTAGCGGAACTTTTACTGTGCTGAAAAATCTTCTTCGAAGGCCTCACCTGTATGGTAGACGGTGGGGTTGCCTTTGCGATAGAGCGTTACCGATCCTTTTCCATAGACGCGCCAGCCTAGTTTTTTCCCTTCCGGGCCATCATCGAGCATGCCTGTTTGCTCATCGAGGCCCAGTAGCAGCACATCCGGCATGAGGTGAAAAAGGCGAGATGCCCATCCTTTGCCGAAGGTATTATGATGAGGCAGGACACAGGTATTGGGTAGTAAGCCCAACCCTTCAACGACCTGATTTTTACCAGGGTCGAAGTAATACTGGCACATGACCATGGCTCCGGCGCTGCTCCCTGCGATTACAGCTCCAGATTGATATGCCTTGAGCATGGCTCGCCAGCTTGCGCTATCCTTAATCGTTTCGCCGAGATAGCCAGTGAAGCCTCCAAGCATGTAGATCAGGTGGGCCTGGCTGATCCTTGTCGCGATATTTGGGTCGTTGGCAGAGGCTTTATCGATGACAGGCAGAGATTCGACCTGGGCAGCTCCAAGGCTGTGAAACCAGCTGACACCGTTGTTCCCTGCGCGCAGATAGTTGTTGTCGGGGGCGGCTGCCGTAGGGATAATGGTGATAAGAGCGTCCAGGCCACCGGCTAGCTCTAATGCTCGTTGATCAGGCTGGGCCATCTGGCCCCCAAATTCCGCACCGCCCTCTAAAAGAAGATATCCTGCCATGGTGATCCACTTTCATTTGTCACGTTTGATCTTGTGCTCCCTATTTTGGGGAATTCGCGCTAAAATTGCTCGATATTTTTCGGATATGGTTGAGTATCCGACTGATGGAAATGATACCTTTGTTCATTGGTGTAGCTATCCTGGTATTCTTTCTGAACATCGGTTAAGAGGTTATGGATGTTTGAGTTGTATTGACCTAGCATCAGGGAAGCACCAGGACGCGCTTGATGGGATTGTGAAACTCTGAGGAGATGCAGTCCATCAAGACTGAATCATAGACTTTATCTCCCCATTGTTTGGACTGGCGCCTGCGGCCGATGACGCGGAAACCGGCGCGTGTATAGGAGCGGATTGCGCGTTCGTTGTAACTATCGGTGTCGAGCTGAATGTTGTGTAGTCCCAGAATAGTGAAGGCGTAGTCAAGGATGAGGATGGTTGTCTCGGTACCATAGCCATTGCCCCAGCAATCCTTCTCGCCAATGAGAATGCCGAAGTCAGCAGTGCGAAAGCGGTAGTTGATATTGCGCAGTTCAACAAAGCCGATCAAGCGCATGGTTGAATGTTCATAGATCATGAAATCTACCCTATTTCGCTGTGATTCTTTCAATTCGTGCTCTAAATTGGACTCGATAGACTCCCCGGTCATAGGACGAAGAGGGTCTCCAGAGAGGAGGGTGACTGAGAAGTCGTTTAGCCACTTCGTCATTAGGGGGATTACTCCTCGATGGTATGGCCCAAGGGCAACCTTCTCCCCGACGATGTTAATGATGGGTTTTTCTCGTGTGAGCGATGCATCTTCATTTGGCATGGTTTTATCCTTCGATAATCTTTATTAAAAGGTCGCGATGTGTACTGTTCTTTGCCGTGGCCCATCCAGTTCAACGAGAATGACGCGCTGCCACGTGCCCAAAAGCAGTTGGCGGTTCCGATATGGGACAACAAGTGATGGACCAAGAATTGATGAAAGAATATGATCAGGCGTGTGAGAGGGATCATGAGGATGACGATAGGAAATTTGAGGCAATAGATGACGCAGGGCATCTAACAAATCACGATCAGTGCCTGGATCTAGATCTGCGGTTGTGAGGGCGCAGGTGGTATGGGCGACAAAGATTGAGCAGAGGCCTTCCGTATTTTTTTCGTCCTGTAAATAATGCTCTATTGTGCCGGTAATGTCTACTACTTGGTCTTTCTTGTGCGTTGAAACAGTCAGTGTTCTCATTTATCTTGCCCCTCCTTGATGAGAAAATGTCTCGATCAGGAGACTCTTCATGTAGTGGCCCATCTGTTCGGGAGAAAAGGGCAAATCATTCGAGAGCCACCAGATGAGTGTGCTCACGAGAACTCCCGCGTAAGTCCTTAGTTTCGCATCTTTTGGGTATACCCCAGTTTTGGCCGCCAGAAGCTCTTGCGGATGTCGGACCAGAGCGTGCTCAATACGTGTAGCTCGTGTTTCACAGAAGCTACATCAGGTGGCCTTTTGTTCACATCCATATCGAGCATGCTGGCGATAAGTATTTCCAGTTTGTTCACCAGCACATCCACCATGCTTGTAGTGAGCGATCCCGCGTCGGAGTGGCTTTGAGGGTTTTTGGGACGAAGTGATTGAAAGCGAAACGGCGCTTCTGAGGGATCACTCGCAGTTAGTAATTGATGCAATACTGCCCCTAAGCTGTAGATATCGGCACGCGGAGTGGTTTGTGCTTTGCCATACTGCTCTGGGGCGGCATATCCCAGTGAACCAAGGGCGACAGTGTCTTTGGCCTGTCCTGGCTTGAAGTACCGTGCGATCCCAAAATCGATCAAGTAGAGCTGTCCCGTGGGAGTGCGCATGATGTTGGCAGGTTTGAGATCGCGAAAGACGATGGGCGGTTGTTGTGAATGCAGGTAATCCAGGACGATACAGAGTTGAAGCCCGATATCGAGTACTTCGCTGAGGAGAAGGCGTCCGTTGGGGGCTTTGCTCTGATATTGCTCAAGCGTTTCGCCTGCGATGAAGTCCATGACCAGGTACCAATGTCCAGGATTCTGAAAATGCTCATATAAGCGTGGCAGATTGGGATGATCCAGTTGCGATAACACGCTGGCTTCACGCTGAAAGGCGGTGGTGGCTTCAAGCATCGCCTTTGGATGCAGCCCCAGTAGCCTCACTTCCTTGATAGCGACGAGGCGATCTCCGCTCTGGATGTCCCTGGCCTTGTAGACCCAACCGAAGCCACCTGCGCCAACCTCACTCAAGATGAAGTAACGATTCCTCAAGAGCGTATGGAGCAGTAGCTCTTGAGGAAAAAAGGGTTGCTGTTGGGCCATAGCCTTTGCTCCTTCACCTACGCCCTACGACATGGACAATTCTATACATGTTAATCTCCTTCTTTACTTTCAAGGAGGGATGTTCTTGTGCTTAAACGATTGCTGGAGACTCACATGGGGAAGCATCGACATTGGTTCTCTTACCCTCACCACCATTGACCTCATCCCTTCAGGTGAAGGTCATCATCATTGATTTCATGAAAGTACACTCCTATTATACTACAAGTCTGCGCCCGTCGTCAGAGAAACCAGGTTGTCGGAAGAAGCTGCTTTAGAGGACATGCCTCGCGTTTCCATTTCTCAGGTCATTCATTTGGAGAGAGAAGACCGGAGCAGGTAAGTTCGAGGAAGCGGGAGACGAAGAGGAGGAAGAGGCAGCTCCTACATTCCACGTTCCCTGACCTCCGACGGAGAGGTTGCAATGACCACTTTTATCAATGCTGCAGTAGTTGCCCGATATACTGCCACCTGACTGTACGTTACCAATGAATAAAAGGGGAGCATTACCGTTGTAGCCCTGTACCTTGAACTGAATAGAGTTGTTTTTCTGCACAAAGCCGCTTGTGATGGGGCCACTCCCCTGAAGCGGGAGAGCGATGGTAACATAGCCACCGATGTTGCCCTGATGTTGATTGAGCGCAATAGTTACATTCGAGGATATGTTTGCTGTCGTGTTGTGCACCGTACCGTAGTGTGTGCCAGCGACTTTTGGGTAATGTGATGACACAGGCGTATTTGTTACTCCTACCGTCGGAGTAGGACGAGCAGGGGTCGGAGTAGAACGCGGAGTAGGGGCAGTGGTTGGTTTCGCTGCCTGTGTCGCTTTATGTAGCGCCGCTGGCGTTGGCGTAGCAGGACTCACATGGTGACCCGCTGAGGTAGTCCAGAAAGCCCCTGCAAGGCCGGCAACAAGGGCGAGCGCAAGAAGAGCTAGCAAGATGGGCAAAAAGGGACGCTTTCTGGTGCGCTCCGGGATCTCTTGCGGCACAGGGGTGAGTGCGTCGAATCCCTTATTTGCGGCTTGAGGTGCAAAGGATTCAGCAGGACCAGCAGGACCAACAAATCCAGCGGGCGCAGAAGGGGCAGGTGTAACTGGCGCGTGAAAGGGTGATGCCAGTGGAGGAACAGGGGGAATGGGAGTATTTTTCTCTAATGGATGAGCATTCAACGCCTGCCAGAATTGTTCAACGGTAGGGAAACGATCCTCGATATTGAGGGCCATGGCACGTTGAATGGCAGCGGATACATAGTCTGGTATATTCGCATTGAGCTGGTTCACAGGCTCAAGAGGATCACCTTTGCCGCCCCCGATATTTGTCATGCGATAGAAGGCGTCGTCGGGAACGGTACCTGTTAAGAGTGTGTAGAAGGTGGCTCCCAGTCCATAGATGTCCGTACGGGGGTTGGTGCCCTTGATATATTGTTCAGGCGCCCCATAGCCAGGAGAGCAGCGCCGAACGACGGTGGTGGTGGAGTCGGGGTCAAACTCTTTGGCGATACCAAAGTCGACGAGCATGGTTTGATCGCCTAAGGCTGGCACAATGATATTGGCCGGCTTGATGTCGCGGTGAATGATCGGCGGGAGTTGTTTATGTAAATATGAGACTGCTCCGATGATAGGGGCCATTATGTTCATTATCTGGTCGAGGGGAAAACGCTTCTGAGGCTGCTTCTGCCGCAGCGTCTCCAGGTTTGGACCCTCGATGTAGTCCATAAGCAAATAGGAGCGATTACTTTTCTCATCCTCAAAGGAACGGTAGACACGAGGCAGCGAAAGGTGATCAAGCCGCTTGAGGAGTTCGCATTCGAAGGCGAAACGAGAGCGTTCTAGCTTGCTCGTATCGATCATTTCTTTAAGAGCAAAGAGGTTGCTCCTGACGCGCTGGTCGTGCACGAGATAGACGGCGCCAAATCCACCTTTACCGAGCAAAGCTATCACATTATAGCGGTCACCTATTACTGTCCCAATAGGGAGTATTGCGTGAGCATCTTGCACTCTTCACCTCAAAGACTAGTTAACCTCAGGAAGGTTCTTTTAGTTGAAACGAATAGGGAAGCAGGTTGGATACAGTCTGTGTACTTCTCTACTTCCTGCCGGTAATTTGTTATTTCGGGATTCTTCTTTGTTCCAAGGGAACCAACTCGTGCATTCACAGGGGCAAAACGTTCAGGTGACAACGGTTTTCGGCGAAATAGTGGGGAAAGATGATAGAATGAGGGCATGCAAGCTCCACTCAAGGGAGGAAGGCTATAGGTATTATGTCTTCAAGCACTGATCGACCAAACACGTCATCTACCCAACCGCTCTTTCGTTTCGTCTGGCTACGTCGACTCATTATAGCATTAACGATTCTCGCGTGGATGGCGATAGGCGCTGTGGTGCTGTCAGTAGCTGGGCGGATGATCGGGACGTTGATTTTACTGATCGCTGCAGGGCTGCTGGCCTACGTTATCTATCCTCTTGTACTGTTATTGCAGCGCTTCATGCCACGATTTCTTGCTATCATCGTAGTCTATCTGGTCGTATTGAGCGCATTATCTTTTCTCATTTACAGCATGGTCGCGTCAGTCGTGCAACAATCTACCTCAATCGTTCTCTATTTCCAACACCTGCTAAGCCCTCAAGGGCAGCGTCAACTGCAACCTTACATAGAAACGTTAAATAAGCTGGGTATCTCACAAGATCAGCTTACGGCGTTTGGTCAGCAGATCGTCAACCAATTGCAGGGCCTTATCGGCCAGGTGATCCCTGTGGTGAGTGGAATAATTAATGTGCTCATCAGTGTAGTCGTGGTTGCGGTTCTCAGCATCTACTTGCTTCTTGATGGAGGACGGATGATTAGCTGGCTACGTAACAAGACACCAATAGATCAAAGAGAAAATATCAATTTTCTGGTTACAACAGTAGACCAGACCATCGGTGGATATTTTCGAGGTCTATTGATTCTCGCGACTATAGCAGGAATTAGTACAGGTATCTTTCTCGCGCTCCTCGGCGTGCCATATGCTGCTTTGCTTGCGGTCGTTGTGTTTGTATTTCTGTTCATCCCCGTAATCGGAGGTGCTATTTCAGGAACACTTTGTATTATTCTGTCACTTCCTCAGGGATGGGTGACAGCTCTGATTGTTACCATCTTTGTAATACTCCTCCAGCAGGTACTCATAGGGCAGATTCTGACACCGCGTATTATCGGAGATTCGATGAAAATCCATCCCATTGTTGCTATCCTTGCACTATTTGCCGGTATCGAACTCTTAGGTATTGGCCTGCTGGGGGGTTTCATCGCTGTACCTCTTGCGGGCATCCTCCAGACGTTACTCATCGCATTCTGGAACAGGTGGAAACAAACACATCCTGAACAATTTCCGCCAGAAGAAACAAGTAGTAAGAAAGATTAACATGCGGTAATTCAGGCTGTCTCATGTGTAGCTGGACCGAGCGCGGCTGTGAAGAATGCTACAACGCGGTTGACATATTCATTTCCCATTACAAGATAGGCCTGGATATGATCTGCGCCGGGAACAAGCCAGGTTTGGACGTGCGCATCCGGCGCAGCAGAGGCTGCGTCAGCGAGAAGAGGCATATTCCAGGGTGGAACAAGTGAGTCGATACCGCTCTGAATGAAGAAAAGGGGACGCGGCGCAATGCTTGCCACGACGTCCACAGGGCGTACCGCATGATAGTCGATGCCATAGAGCAGGCTTATGGCTTTTGCTACGCCGGGGATAAACACATTCGGTATTTTGGGATCTTTTTCAATCAGTGGTACAAATGCGGCGAAAGCACAATCCGCGACCACTCCTCGGATTGCTGGTTCGCGCGCCGCTGCCAATAACGTTGCTGTGCCACCCATCGAAATGCCCCAGCCACCGATTGCGCGGGGACGACCCAGTTCAGGATAGGGAAGCGAGCCGAAGTGCAGGAAATCGACCGCACCCAACACATCAAATTGTTCGTAGTAGCCCATTGAGAGAGGCGCAGGTGCTGACTGACCCTGGCCGCGCATGTCAAAGGCCAGAATGGCGAAGCCGAGCCGTGCCAGTGCCCCACTGAGATCGAGCAGTCCAGCCTCAAGGGCCGCCCGGTTGGAGTGCAATCCGTGCACCATAATGATTGTCCGCTCTGTCGTCAGTTGCCCATCAGGCAACACACCAGGAATGAACCAGCCTCGTAGCAATACGTGGTTCTCGCGGCTGGGAAAGCTCACGTCACGGTAGCTCAAACCAATATCAGCCGGTGTCTTTGTGATGGCCTTAGGTTGTGCATATGCCACTCTTCTGGCAACAAGAAAGGAGATGCCCGCATAGCCGAGGGTCAGCAATCCTGGAGCAATGAGAAGTGCCGCTGCTAACTTGTAATTAAGGCGTTCCTTGCGCCTGGAGTTGAGAGAAATACTCTTCTCGCTGTCTGAAAATTCATTCCCCCATATTAGTGGGCGAAACGACATAAAATGCTCCTCCTACTCAGATTACTACTCTTTCTGTATGATGCCTGCGGCGTCGAAACACTTGCACAAGGGCCTGATTACCGTAAAAGCCAGAATTGTTCTAACGTGAGCGTTGACTGCCGGTTAACGGAGATTGCCGGTTGCATGAGGTGCAAAGTGGCATACAAGCCATCTAATATATGTGACACTCCGCATGGGCTAAAGCCCAGCGGCTTCTCGTTTCAACGCCGAAGGTGACTCACCTGATTGCTCAGGCCCCTCTCTTCGGCTCGACGAAGGCCCCGTCCGGGCCAGCACCTGCAAGCCGCGTTGCAGGATATTCCTTGCTGCATTCTTATCACGGTCGGCAATGTAGCCACAGAAAGGGCATACATGCGTACGGACACTGAGGGACTTTTGTACATACTCACCACACTGCGAACATTTCTGCGAGGTGTAGTGAGGGGCAACGGCAATCACTTGACGCTCAGCACTTTCAGCCTTAGCTTCAAGCAATTGTCGAAATATCCCCCAGGATGCATCGGCAATAGAGAAAGCCAAACAATGGTTACGTACCATGTTGGCAACTTTCAGGTCTTCAATGGCAATGGTTTGATAGCGGTCGACATAATAGTGGGAAGCTTTATGGAGGGTATCTTGACGTTGGTTCGCAATGTGCTCATGGATACGAGCGACCTGGTGCTTGGCTTTCTTGCGTCTCTTGCTACCCTTCTTACACCTGGCAAGTGTGCGTTGAGCCTGAGCAAGTCGTTTCGCACTCTTCTTCGCATGTTTGGGGTTCTCAACAATGTGCCCATTGCTATCTGCAACCAGATATCTGATGCCCATATCCAACCCAACGGCATTGTCCTTCTTAGGCAAAGGCTGAGGGGTTGTTTCGCAAACGCATTGCAGATACCAACCAGAGGGGCGCAAGACAATACGGGCAAACTTGAACGTCCCTTCCAAAGAGCGATGGACAATCACGCGGATACGTCCGCCCATTTGCTGTGGTGCCTTGAAATACCCATTGTCCAGGCAGTTAACTGCATCACGAAACTGAATGGTATTCCAGGCTTGCACATTCTTGAAGCGAGGAAACCCAACTTTCCGACCGTCTTTGAGGCCACGGAAGAAGTTGGTGAAGGAACGGTGAAGACGTTTGAGGGTGGTATCAACAACCACAGCAGGCAGATCAGGATGTGCCTCTTTGCCATGGTTCTTGTCTTGCTCATAGAGATGCAAATACTTGCCCGTTTCTTTGTAATGCATGATCAGCTCTTCCAGGCAGGCATTATACATCTTGCGCGATGCTATCAGCACGCTCATCAAGGCTTGCTCTTGCTGCTTATTGGGTCTCATGCGGTACTCAAATGTCTTCATAGCTCAAGTATAGCAGTAAGTGACTATATAGTCAAGAGCTACGGGCTAAAGCCCCAGGGCAATCGCATCTAATTTCCCAAGGAGCTTGCAGAACGTGTCTATACTTCGAGCCATTGTAAGCTGCTTAATTCTAACACGGCTTCTAGCCTCAGTTCTTGCATTTAGATGCGATTGCCCTGGCTAAAGCCCGCAATCGCCTGACCACTGCCGTTGAAACGACATGGCTTGCGGCGGGCTAAAGCCCGTCTTTGTCAAGTGTCTCAGCCGCTTTCACTTGTTCGAATTCACGACGCGAAAGCCCCAGGTTTCTCTCGTCGGCATAGGTCGCAGGGGTAGCCCTTGTCTCCGTTTCGGCTCAGAGATATCGCTACATTGTCAGTGGGCTTCACACGCCTCCGGAGTGCCACTCCTCAACGTATGCCACTTCCCCCTCGCATCGTTCTCCAGACGGGCCTGTTCAGGCTCCACGTTCACCCGTTAAAGGGCGCACTACACAACATTCGTTATGGCTTCTTCTCCGAAGGGTTCAGAGCAACGAACAGGAACCCCTCTCTATGCAAAACTCCTTGTTTGAACGCTGACGTTGCTCGCATTGGGAATACGTTTGTTGTGCTCTTAGGGCTGGCGCATTGGTGGGATGGTGCTGGCTTGAAGATCGCGAAGCAAGCATCCAAAGGCCACCTGATAGGCATCGTGCTCTTTCCACTTGGTAAAGTCCCCAATGTGCCGCTTTCGTCGAATAGTGGCTGCCCATGCATCGGGTGCATCCTTGATGTCTTCATCCAACGTGATGGGGAAGAGAGCAGGCTTTCCCTGGTCTTGTTCCTTTTTCAGCGCCTTTTTGACTTCATACTCTACCCACGAACTGTCAATGGAATGCTGCGAAAGGATGACCAGGAGTTTGTCATAGAGCCTGATAGACTCATCAATGCGGCGTCTGAATTCGTCTCCAATTTTCAAATCTTCAGGAGCAAACCAGCAGCGAATGTCTTTGCCTCGCAAATCGGTATAGAGCCGCTCGGCGAACTCCTGGTCTTTGCTGGAATAGCTAATAAAGCACGTGTAGTACTCAATGGGGTTCTGAGTCAGAGAACGGACATAGGTGATGAAGGTATCGGACTGGCCTGCCTCACGCAAGAACTTCTCAAGGATGTCTCCTTCCGGCCGCAAGAGGGTATCCGTCCCGATGGTCGAAGGACCCTCATGGATGA
>WNGL01002779.1_pt1 | contig 27914 bp, 24 predicted proteins | sample 5400591 | NCBI WGS metagenome assembly WNGL01 (sample SAMN13153377, study PRJNA577476) | soil metagenome | isolation source: 80 cm soil or saprolite under Garry oak tree replicate 1 | place: USA:California | collected 2016-06-15 | reverse complement strand
GATCCAGCCGTTCGGCACTGGCTTCGATGGCGCCAGCCGCAGGTCGGAATGTGTAGATCGGCGGATACTTGCGCGCCAGGAGAGACCAGCGCCAGTCACGGAGCGCGATCTAGACTCAGACGCAGCGTGAGGCCAGATCGCCGATTTAGCGCGGCGCGGAGTCGGCTCCGCCCGCATGGCTGGCTTCACGCAGATCTGCCAATTCTGTGCGCAGTAGCCGTGGCGGGCGCTCTGGGATAAACCGCCGCACGGGCATCCCGTGATGGGGTATGGCAGCGAGGCCATCGCGGCTATCGTCGATCAGGTGATCGGCTCCGTGCATCTGATCCTCTATGTCCCCGGCCAGGTCGCGGCAACGGCCTTCTGGCAGGCTGTCCTTGACTGCCCGCCGGCTCTTGATGTGCCCGGGATGACGGAATTCGCACTGGGAACGCAGGTCGTGCTCGGCCTGATGCCGGAAGCCGGAATCAGGTCCCTGCTGGGGCCGGAATTGCCTGACCCCGCCGCCGCCCGCGGCATCCCGCGTGCCGAGCTCTACCTCGTCGTGGACGACGCGGCGGCTTACCATGCCCGGGCACAGGCGGCCGGCGCGATCGAACTGTCCGCACTGACCCGGCGGTCCTGGGGGGACAACGCGGCCTACAGCCTCGATCCGGACGGCCATGTCATCGCCTTCGCCACCAGGCCCAGCGGGTGATCACGGCCGCGCTGGCACACAACCAGCACTGAGCCACCCCACCGGCGCCAGATCCGCCGCACCTGATCCGGCCCATGCGGCGGCCACGCATTGGCCAGGCGAGCGCGTACAGCTTCGCGCCGCCGCTTCATCCACGCCCCCAGCGGCGACACGACATGGTGACCCGGCCCGGCCCGGGCATGCTGACGCCCGGCGTACCGGCCGAGAGCGGAGGCCCACTCGTCGCTTTCCACGCCACCAGTCTGACGGATTCCCGCGGGAGGAATGTTTTACAGCATGGTGCCCATCTCAAGTTCTGATCTCCAATTCTGCGCAGGGACATTCATATGCCGGCGCGGAGTCTCTTTCGGGCGGGGGCATCTGCGTTGGTTCGCCGCGCCGGACCTCGCATGTCACGTGCGTCCGGGCTTAGCCTGACGGTCAGGCAGGGGAGGTTCAGCCATGCGCGAGTCGGTCGACGTGCCGGTGCTGATCGTGGGCGGTGGTCCGGTCGGGCTGTTGCTGGCGGTGGGTCTGCGCCATTTCGGGGTCGATTGCATGGTGGCCGAGAAGCACGCATCGACGTTGGACTTCCCTAAGGGCCGTCGCGTGACGGCGCGCACGGTGGAGATCTTCCGGCAGTGGGGCCTGGAAGGTGCGGTCTCAGAGGTGTCTCTGCCCCAGGCCGACAGCCTGTTCGTCTTTGACGGGGAGACGCTGCTCGGCGCCGGCTTCCGGCGCCGCGGACTGCCGGTCGATGACGTCAGCCGGTCCAGCCCGGCCCGCGAGCTGATCTGCTCGCAGGAGCTGCTGGAGCCAGTGCTGCGGGAACGGGCCAAGGACGACGGCGCCGACGTGCGGTTCGCAGCGGAGGTCGTCGGCTTCACCCCAGACGGCGACGGGATGACGGCCCAGATCGTCGCGCGCGGCGGGCCGGTCTCGGTGCGCGCGATGTACATGGTGGCCGCTGACGGCGTCCGCGGTCGCACCCGCGGGGCTCTCGGTGTCGGCCGGTCCGGTCCGGGCGCGTTCGGCCACCGGGTCAGCATCCTGGTCGAGGCCGACCTCGAAATCAGGATGAAGGAACGCCAGAGCGCCGTCTACTGGCTACGGCAGCCGCGGCCGGGATCACTGTTCGCCGCCGTCGACAACAAGAGCCGCTGGCTATTCGCGGTCCCCTACGATCCGGACACCGAGCCCGCAGAATCGCTGACCGAGGATCGCTGCATCGAGCTGGTCCGCGGTGGCCTCGGTGACGACCGTGTCGAGGTGCGGTACATCGGCCACCGGATCTGGGAACCCATCGCGCTCGTCGCCGACCGCTACCAGGTCGGCCGCGTCTTCCTGGCCGGGGACGCTGCACATGTCACCACGCCGGAAGGCGGGCTCGGCATGAACTGTGGCGTCGCCGACGTCCACAACCTGGCATGGAAACTCGCCGGCGTCCTCGCTGGCTGGGCCGGCCCGTTGCTGCTCGGGAGCTACGAGCCAGAGCGCCGCCCGCACGCGGTCGCCTGCGCCGACGCGAGCCTCGGTTCTGCGCGGCCGCCGAATCCCATCGACGGGCTCGTCCTGGGACACGTCCTGGAGTCTGCTGTCATCACGGCCGATCACACTGCCGCGCCGAGCATCCGGGACCCGATCGGCCAGTATGTGCCAGTGGGAAGGCCGGGTCATCGGGGCCCGCATCTCTGGCTCGACGACGGGCGCTCGACCCTCGACCTGTACGGCAACGCCTTCGTCGCGCTCACTGACCCGGCGGGCAAACGAGCACTCGATACCGCCGCCGATGACGCGCGCGCCACGGGCATTCCTCTCGACGTCCACGTCATCGACGCTGCTGCCTGGCACGACCTGTACGGAGTCGAACGGGGCGGCGTCGTGCTCGTCCGCCCTGACGGATACGTCGCGTGGCGGAGCATCGGGCCACCTTCGCAGTCCCACGAGCTCGCGGCAGCGCTGCGAGTCGCCGTCGGCAACGGCCCCCGGCGCACCAGCCCCGAACGGGATAACTGACTCACACCAGACGCCACGGCTCGCGCGCCGAGCCAGAATGACCTTTCAGCGCATAGTCAGCGGCTAGCCAGCCGATTGGACCGGCACGCATATCGGGACTGCGCGCTCATCTACGCCGGGGGTCGATCACGCAAGGTGGGCCCTACGGTCCGGGCATGCCTATGACGAGATGCTGGCCGGGTGGGCCCGCGACTGCCTTCGGGAGGTCGCCGGGGTAGGAATGAGCCATGGCTGACGCCGCCCTCATGGCCGGGAAGTCCGTTCTGGTTACCGGAGGCACCAGTGGCATCGGCAAGGCCACCGCCATCGGGCTCGCCACGCTGGGCGCCCGGGTCGGCATCACCGGCCGCGACCAGGCCCGCACCGACGCGGCTGCGGCCGGCTTCCGCGCAGATCGAACACCTGATCGCGCCCCCCGGTTCCAGCAGCCGAACGGCTCCGTCCAGCCGGGGAGGCACTCCCCCCGGTCAACCGGCCTGGGGAGCCGCCGCAATATGCCCAGACCGCGGCTGTCAGGGCTCGGCGGCCGTGCCGGCGATCAGAAGGGCAGCCTGCAGGGCGGTCACCGCCGCATCGGCGGCCACCCGCGCAGTCACCGCGCTGGTGTGAGCCCGGTCGAGTTCCGCCAGGGCGATGCAGTCAAACGCCACCCGCGCGTCGTGCACCGCCGCCTCCAGCTCCCGGGACGCCTCCTCCAAGACCGGGTCACAGCTTTCAGCTTCTGCCTGGGTCATCGCCGATCCCTCCCAACGATCCCCATCCGGGAGCCCTGGTGAGGCAGGCGGCGCGAACCCCAGCCGCAACACCTGGCCCCGGGCATCGGCCCGGGCCGGTCCCGCGGAAAGAGACCCTCAGCCCTAATAGCGCCCAGCCCCCCGCGCCCGTTACAGTCTCGTTATAACAGCGGCACCCGGGCGTGAGCAGCCCACCCGGCAGGGCACACGTGACCACCGGCACCCCGGTGCGGCCAGGCCCCGCGACTGGCCAGCAGCGGCTTGTTCCACAAGCCGCGCTGCGTTCGTTACAGGCTGTGACTCGATTCCTAGCCCGGCGCCGTGCCTCCCTGCCGATTCCGCGCGCTTGACAACTGTGCCGCCGGTGTCGGCGGCTGTGTGCGGATAATCCATTTCTGGGCGTTGACGGCTTTGCCGAGTGCGACGGTTGCGGGTATGAATGAAGGTGCATCTTGTGGCGCACCCGGCTGCGCCCGGCCGCGGGCAGGTGCCTTACAGCATCGCGCTCAAAGGTTGTCGCCGTGGTTGCGGCATCGATTAGCAGCCGGGCCAGGCCACCAGTTTGATCGTGAAGTGAGCAGGCCCGGACCGAGCGCCGTCATCCGGCGAGAGCGGCACAGTACGCGGAGACGTCCCCTGAGATCGCCTGGTGGTTCCCGGCCACGAACAGCAGGTTTCCTTGCTCATCGCTGAGCACTTTGCCGGCGTCGATCAGGACGGTTCCACCATTGGGGATGATCACGTGGGTGGTCACGCCCAGGTCGCCGTTGATCCCGGTGGTGAAGTCGAAGGTGTGGGTGAAGTCGGCGGTATCTGGCAGGGTTACGCCGTTCGCCGAGTCGGTCCCTCTCAGCTGGATGTGGGCCAGGGAGCGGATCAGGTTTCCCTGTTGGTCGGAGAAGAACTGCACGTCAGTAGTGAAGTTCTGGTGGATTGTGATGGGAAAGCCGCACGTCTGGGTGTCCACGTCGGTGAAGGAACCTTGGAAGTGCCGGAATGTCGGCGCGGATGCAAGGGCGGAGGGGGCGTTCACACCCACCAGGCCCAGCGTGGCCAGGCTCGCAAGGATTGCCGCGCGCCGAAGTGCTCGTCCCATCGTGACCGGTCCCCTTCTGGCTGCTGATCGGGTCAGCCTGCCGGGCCACGGTTCTAGGTGGGCGAGGTCAGGCTGATGTCAGACAAGCCACAGCGTGCTCCTGCCCGGTCGCAAGGCGGTCGCAACTTTGTCGGATCGCTGGTAGGAGGCGATCCTGCTGCCGCGGGGCGTGCTCTGGCCGAGGCCTTGGGCCGGTGCTACGTTGCTGCCATGCCGGGGGGGTGTGACCTCGAGTTCCGCATCCTGGGGCCGGTCGAGATCTCGAACGGAGCCGGGGTTCTTCGGCTGGGCGGGCCGAAACAGCGGGCGCTGCTGGCCGACCTGATTTTGAACGCGGGTAACACCGTTTCCGTTGCCCGGCTGATCGACGACCTGTGGGGGGACGATCCGCCACCGACCGCCGAGCACACGGTCGCGGCCTACCTCTCGCGGATCCGCCGCATTCTCCGGGATGGGTCGGCGCACGAGGTGCTCGTGACGAAATCGCCGGGGTATCTGCTGGACGTCGGGCGCGACCGGGTGGATGCGTTCCGGTTTGAGCAGCTCATGGCGGAGGCGGCCGCGGCGGCTGGCCGGGGCGACGATCACAAGGCCGCGGCGGTGTTGCGCGGCGCGCTCGGCCTGTGGCGCGGCAATGCCCTCGCCGATGTCGCAGAGACGCCGTTCGCCCGCGACGCGGCGCGGCGGCTGGCGGGGCAGCGCCTGCTCGCGCTGGAGCGGCGCATCGACGCCGATCTCCGGCTCGGCCGGGCCCAGGACGTGACCGCGGAACTGGAAGCCCTGGCTGTCGCCTATCCGTACCATGAGCGGTTCCACGGGCAGCTCATGCAGGCGCTGTACCGGTCGGGGCGGCAGACCGAGGCGCTGGCTGCGTTCCGCCGGGCACGGGGGCTGCTTGCCGACGAGCTCGGTATCGAGCCGGGGCCAGAGCTGCGGGAGCTGGAGCAGGCGATCCTCCACCATGATCCGGAACTCGGCGGGCACCCGGCGGCGCATCCGCGCGCTTCCACGCAGCAAGGCTCTCCATCGGGGGCTCAGCCACCACGTGCCTTGTCGTCTCGCCGAGGACCGCGCCGCCGGCGCGCGCTGATCGCCGCCGGGCTGGCGCTCGTGGTGGCTGCGACGGGCGCGCTGGCCGCGCTGCGGCATCCAGAGCCTGGAGCGCGCGTTCCCACCTTGGCCGTCCACGCCAACGCCGTCATATTTGTTGACCCGGCTCGAACCGCGCTGCTCGGGCAGACCGGAACGGCCGGGCGCCCCGCGGGCGTTGCCGCCGGGTTCGGCCGCCTATGGGTCACCGATCCCGCGAACGGGCGGGTGCTTGTCCTGGATCCAGCGACGTTTCGGATCGAGGACCAAATCCTTCTCGGCCGCGACCCGACCGGCGTGGCTGCAAGCGGCAACGGGATCTGGGTGACCGACCCTGGCAGCGGCACCGTGTCGGAGATCAACCCGGGCTCGGATACGGTGGTCGCAACCGTCACGGTGCCGGTCAGTCCGTCGGCGATCGCTGCCGGGGCGGGCGGGCTGTGGGTGGCCGACACCAGCGATGGGGCGCTGACGCGCATCGACCCTGAGCGCGCGGCGGTGGCTGGCGTGACCAACGTTGGGCAGCCCATCACCGACGTCACTGTTGGGGCCGGCTCGGTGTGGGTGATCAGCGCCAGCAGCGGGCAGCTGATCGGAATCGGCTCCCGGAGCGGCCGGGTGACCCAGACCGTCCCGGTCGGCGACGGGGCGGCCGCCGTCCGGGTTGTTAACGGCGCTGTGTGGGTTGCGAACCCTTCCAATGGCGGCCTGTCGCGCTTCGACCCCGGGACCGGCCAGGTCCGGCAGCTGGCCGTGCCCGATCCCACCGGCCTGGCTGTCGCCGCTGGTGCATTGTGGGTGGCCAGCGGCACACCGGCCGCGCTGCGGCGGGTTGACCCGGCGACAGGCACGATCACGGCCGCGGCCGCACTGGCCAACCCGGCAGCGGCGATGGCGGGCGCGGGCCGCACGCTGACGCTCGTCACCGCCGCCTCCGCTGCATCGCACCAAGGCGGAACGCTGCGTGTGGTCGCCGGGGCCAGCGTGGACTCGATCGATCCCGGCGCGGCCTACTCGGCCAACGACTGGCAGCTCTTGTCGATGATCTACGACGGCCTGCTTACCTATTCCCGAAGCCCGTACCCAGGCAGCGCCGCTCTCGTGCCCGATCTCGCCACCGCGCTCCCGCTCGTCCAAGACGGTGGGCGGACGTTCACGTTCACGCTCAGGCGCGGGGTGCGCTACTCCAGCGGGATAGCTGTTCGCCCTGAGGACTTCCGCCGCGCGCTGGAGCGCCAGTATCAGGCCGGAACTGGCTTGGCCGCGCTCGGCGTGCCCCTCGCGGGCGCGCAGCGATGCGGGCCGCGCCACACGGGGTGCGACCTCAGCAGCGGCGTCACCGTCGACGATGCCGCCTGGACGGTCAGCTACCACCTTTCCGCCCCCGACCCAGCCTTCCTCTACCAGCTCGCGCTGCCATTCGGGGCGGCGGTGCCCAGCGGCACGCCCGGCATCGGCCCGGGCACTCCTGCGGTGCCAGCGACCGGGCCGTACCTGATCGCGAGCTACTCCCTGGGCCGCCAGGTGCTCCTTGCCCGCAACCCCCGCTTTCACCCGTGGTCCGCCACCGCCCAGCCCGCCGGCTTCCCGGCACGGATTTCCATCCGCCTCGGCCTGGCGGCGGCACAGGAAGCGGCCGCCGTCGCAGCCGGCCGCGCGGACATCATGCTCGACAGCCCGCCAGCGGGAGTGCTTGGAAGTCTGCGCCGCCGCGTGCCGCAGCAGATGCACACCTACGGGCTCGGCGAGACCCAAGCGATGTTCCTCAACACCCGGCTCGCCCCGTTCAACCGGGCCGACGTGCGCCGGGCGCTCGACCTGGCGGTTGATCGCGCGCGGCTTGCCCGGCTCGCAGGCGGCCCCGAGCTGGCGCGGCCGACCTGCCAGATCCTCCCTCCGGGCTTCCCCGGCTACTACCCTTATTGCACCGCCACGATCAACCCCGGTCCGGCTGGCCTGTGGCATGGGGCAGCACTTTCGCAGGCCCGTGCGCTGATCGCGGCGTCGGGAACATCGGGCGCCCGCGTGACCGTCTCCACCGTGGCCCACGACCCGTTCAAGCTGGCGGCAGGCTCCTACTTCGTCCGGCTGCTCGACACACTCGGGTACCGGGCGCGGCTCCGGGCCTACCCAGACGACCAGGCCTATTACCAGCAGGCCGGGCTGCGCAGGGCCCACTCCCAGCTCGGCTTCTTCGGCTGGGCAGCCGATTACCCGGCCGGATCGGCATTCTTTCAGCCACTATTCAGCTGTGCCGCCTATCAGCCCAGCAGGCCGTTCAACATGAACCCGGCCGGCTTTTGCGACCGGCAGATCGACAGCCAGATCGCCAGCGCCACCGCGCTCCAGACCACCAACGCCGCCGCAGCCAACCGCGCCTGGCAGCACATCGACTCCCAGATCATGCGCCACTCGCCATGGATCCCGCTGGTCAACCCGCTCGGCATTGACCTGGTGTCCGCACGCGTCGGCAACTATCAGCGAATCCCCGCATTCGGCGTCCCGCTCGACCAGCTATGGATAAAGAACTAAACGGCGTCCCGGCGCCCGCTGCCGCCAGATCCCGGGACAGGGCGTGCTCGTGACGCCCGGTTCGCGTGGGAACCCGCCGGCTGCGGCACCGCTGAGCGGGCCCAGGGCCACGGCCTTCCTGACCGCGTCACCCAGGCCGACAGCATAATCACAATTCGGCACGCGAAGCGCTGCCGTCGAGTCGGCGGCGACTGGCGACCATATCGGCGGCGATGCGCGCTTCGCCGGTGCCAACCGCTGATCACCCAGCGTGGAAGTCGCCGAGGAGGCTCGGGGGTGTGGCCATTGCGCGGTGTGTTCGGTCCTGCGGGGCCCGCGGACAAGCGTTCCCTCACCGCCTGCCACTGACCACCGCCACCAAGGAATCGATCATCTCGAGGGCTGCTAGACGGCTGCGCTCGGGATGTGAGCCGGTCCTTAGATTGCTTGCTTGCGCTGTAGGTAATTGAAGGCAACCCAGCCGGCCGGCACCGGGAGCCAAAACGTTAGCAGCCGGAACAGCAGCACCGAGCTGAGCGCCAGGGCGTTGCCCAGGCCGGCCGCGGTGAGCCCGGCGGACAGCGCGACCTCGACGGCCCCCAGCCCGCCCGGTGTGGGGGCGGCCGATCCCAGCGCGCTGCCGGTCAGATATACCACGGCGATGCTTGTGACCGGCAGGGCACCGCCGACCGCCCGCACGCAGCAGGCCAGGCACAGCACGTAGAGCACGGTCAGCATGAGCGCACCGCCGAGGCCTTCGGCGAGCCTGCGGGGATTGTGCGCCAGGTCGAGGAGCATGGGCAGGACCTGCCCAAGCGTGGGCACCAGGCGGGCACGCAGCAGCCGTCGCCCGCGCGGAACAGCCATCGCGGCCAGCACTAGCAAAACCAGCCCGCCCAGGACGAAGAAGACCCAGGCCGGAGGGCGAAGCGAATGGATCCGCGCTGCGCCGGTGATCGCCGCGAAGCTCACCAGCAGGAACATGTGCAATACGAAGGCGATCACCTGTGCCGCACCAATGCTTGCGGTTGCCTTGGCGGGAGGAACACCGTTGCGTTGCAGATACCGGATATTGAGCGCCGCACCGCCCACGGCCGCTGGCGTCACCAGCGTAATGAACGAAGCGGCAAGCTGCGCCAGGAGAGTGCGTGCGAACCTCAGCCGCTCCAGCACGAACCCGGTTATGGAGGCCGCCGCCGCGGCGTAGGTGAGCGCGGACAAGACCAGTGCCGCGCCGGTCCACCGCCAGTCTGCCTGCCGGACGAGGCTGGCGATATTGATCTGGGCAAGCTGCCCGGCGAGCACGTACGCCACAGCAATGCCGACGACCAAGCTGACGAGCGTGCGGGGCCGCACCCGTTCCAGCCGGACCGGGGCGGCTTCCATGTCGGGAGACGCCGCGGCCAGCCGAACCCGCAGGGCCGGCAGGACATTGCGCTGCCGCCGCAGAACCGCCCGGGTACTGCGGTACAGCGCCACCGGCTGAAGCAATGCCAGCACGCCATCCAGCTTCGCCGCGCCAACCCGCGCCAGGGCGCTATCCGCCGCCTTGTCCGGGCCGACCAGCAGGGCGAGCTCGGCAAGCAGCTGGGCCAAGTCGAGCCGGCACTGGAGGTCAGTCGCGGCCACATTGCCGTTGCCCGGGTCAAGCAGCACGACGTCGCCACGGCCGGTGAAAAGGATCCGGTCCGCGGTGAGCGCCCGGTGCGTAACGCCGTGAGCGTGCATGCGGAGCACCGTGTCCCAGACCTTGCTCAGCTGGGCATCGTCCGGCGGTGCCGGGCTGTCGGCCAGTGTGGTTCCGGCGCAGTGCTCATACGCCAGCACGGCGGCGTCGGGACCTGCCCGGATGGCGGCACGAAGACGTGGCGTAGCAACGGAGGCATCGGCCATCGCGTACGACAGCAGTGCTGACCGCTCGACCGCGTGCTCCACCGACAGAGGCATGCCGCGAGATACCTGGCGTTGCACTCGCACCAGCCGGTAGAGGCGGTACAGCGCTCCCGCAGCTACCTGATCGCGATCGAACACGACGACATCGAGGCGGTCACCGTTCTGCGTGGTCGCGGTGTAGCAACGGCTGCCCGCTGTCTGCGCTGTGCGGCTCATGGTTGCCACTGGCAAGCCTGCTGACCTCAGCGCCTCGGCTATGTGAAGTCCTCCCGGGCGCTGTGAGGGAAGCCCGGCCGTGTAACGCATGGCCAGACCGACCGTCGCGCCCAGCACCAGGGTGAGGGCCAGCGAGAGAGCGGTAGCGTGAACCGCTACCAGGCTGGTGATCACATACGCCCCGACCGCCAGCCATACGGCGGCCCGCCAGCGCGGCTGGCCAGCAAGGTCCATGACGGTGACGTAGGCTGCGAAGGCCGCAAGGTAGGCATCCAGCGGGGCGGTGTGGACCTGGCCGCTGCGGGACACGGTGAGGGCGCTGTAAAGATCCGCGGTGCCAGGCAGATGCAGCAGCGCATTCGCCGCCACGACAACCGCGACAGTGACCGCGCTGGTCGCGATTGCCTCGCTGAGCCGCCGGTAGTGGCCGCGGGCCAACTGGCGTACCGCCAAGGCAACTGGCAAAAGCAGCAGCGCGAACCCGGACGCGATCCGCAGCAGGCTGAGCAGCACCCCAGACAGGTGATGCCCTGCGGTCGCGACGTCGGTTTCCGCGCCCCTCGCGGTGGCCCGCGCTACCAGGCCCGCCCCGGCCAACAGGGCAAGCGTGACGCATCCGGCGGCCAGCCGGAGCAGGTCGGCCGGTTTGCGGATCCGGCGCTCAAGCTGGTCTCTGATGGTGATAGGTGCCAGACTGGGCGCGCCAAATCGCGATAGCGGATCGGTCCCGCGCGGCGCCACTTGACGATCGTTTCACCCGGTCACGAGGTAGTACAGGTGGCCTGGCGGCGCACGCCCGCAGCTGTGTGGCCATCTGGCAGCACAACTGCCTGATCCCGGTCATCTTGAATCGCCCGGGTTCGGCGAAGATTCAACTCCGGGCCGATTCAGCCCGGTCGTCAGTACTGGGCAGCGCGCTCAAGGAACTCGGAGTGGTAGAACCTCCAGCGCGGCCTGTTGGACTTGGATGACATCGTGACTGCCGCCCGGCCCGGCCCGGTTGTTCCAGCCTGCCCTGCTCGCTGCCGCGCCACTGCCTCGTTGTGGCGGCACACCGGGCCTCAGTGATGACGCCGGTCTGACAGACGCCGGTGTTGGCGCGTCAACTGTCAAGAGTCCGGTCAGCGAGGGCGTGATGAGTGCTGCCGCGCAGGCCATGCATGCCCGCGCAATGTCACCCACTGATGCCCAGTCCCAGTGACATCTGAGTGACAATTGATCTTCACGGCTTCAACGGTCACGCAGATCATGCCTCTGACCTGCAATTCCTAGTGGAGCTGAGGGGATTTGAACCCTGACCCCCTCGATGCGAAACCGGTCTGCTCCGCCAGCTCACCGGCCGAAACTGTAAAAGGCCAGCTCAGAGGCTCCTCTTCACCTCAGTTGGGAGCGGTTCAGGGAGGGTCATCCAGAAGATGATCTCCCAAATTCCTCCCAGTTGATCAAGGAGGAAGCTGCATGTCAGAAGACCGTTTGCGCCAGATCAGGCGCGGTTTCGCCGCCGACGCCTCCCAAGGCGACGAGCCACCGGACCTCGGGCCGTTACGGGCGCTCGCCGAGCGCGAAGAACTCGCCGACGCGACCGGGCGGCTGGCCGATGCGTACGGCCGCTCGCTGCGGGACGATGACCCGCTGAGGCCCTTGGCCACGGACGTGGCCCGGGCACTCACCGAGGCCGGGTTCACCTTGCATCACTGCGCCCAGCACCATCCGCTGTACCGGCTCGGCGGAATATGCCTGCTGCCGGTCGCTCCTAGTCATGATCCCGACCGCAGGGGAGGCATCGTGGTCTCCTGGACGACGCACAACCTGCTGTCGCTGGACTGGGGCCGGGGGGCGGCATACCACGGCACGCAGGGTGTAATGAATAGGGCGCTGTCGGAGGTGCTCGACGGGCTCGGGTTCCAAGTGTGCCCGTTCGGGGTGGGCGGTGCGTGGATCGTGACCGGCCGCAAGCCTGGTGGGCGGGAGCCGGGGGAGTGAGCGGCGGCGCCGACCGGGTGATCCGGGTCTCCACCGCGGCCGCCGTCCTCGGAGTGGCGGGCATCGCCGCTTAGGTCTCTTACCAGCATGCATTCGAGGTGGTCCACGCTCATGGGGAGAGCGGGCTGACCGCGCGGCTGGAACCGGCCACGATCGATGGCCTGGTGTACTCCTCTTCCATGGTGGTGCTGTATGCGGCCCGGCACCGGCTGCCCGTACCAGCTCTGGCCCGGTGGCTGCTGGCGCTGGGCATCGTCGCCACGCTCGCCGCCCCTCCTGGGCCGGGACGCTGCGCGCTGGCCCTGACTTCGCCGAGCGCTCGGAGGACATTCTGCGCTCTGAGCTGGGCCGCCCGGCCTAACGCCGCCCCAGCGCTGTGATCATCTGGGACACCGGGCCGCTGGTGGCCATGGCCAACCGGCAGGACCGCCATCACGCCCGCTGCATGGCCCTGTTCGATGATGCCCCAGGCCCCCTGCTGGTGCCCGCCCCGATCCTGACCGAGGTGTGCTACCTGCTCGAACGCGAGCGCGGCGCGCAAGCTGAGGCCGGGTTCCTGCGCTCGGTCAGGGACGACGTCTTCACCCTCGTCGCGTTGACCGCCGCCGACCTCGACCGCATGGCCGACCTCGTGGAGACCTACGCTGATCTCCCGCTTGGCGCCGCTGACGCCTCGGTGATCGCGGTCGCTGAGCGCCTCGCGGCGAACCACCCCGGGTCACGCTGCGCCGCGCGGTCGCCACCGCCGCAGCCGCCTCCTCCAGCGAGCGGGAGTTCTTCGCTCGCCTCGACGCCGCGGGGATCAGCGTCCGCAAGCGGTTCAGCACCCGCAACCCCGGCGAGGTCACCGGCTACGCCGTCGCCTTCTCCTCCGACACCACCAACGCTGGTGGCCCGGTCTGGTACGGCGGCGGGAAACTCGCCCCCGACCTGACCTTGCCCAAACTGCGCCACCGCTGGACAGCCGCCGGCGCCACCAGTCCTGCCAGTGTCTTCACCCGCGCTGAACGCCACGCCGTCTACGAGCACGCCGCCCGGGCCGCCCGTGACGCCACGCAGCAGATCCGCGGCCTCGCCGCCGCTGACCCTGGCGCGGCGGCCGATGCCGCCTGGGCCGCCGCCGACACCCTGCACGCCGCCGCCAGTGCACTCGGCAACCCCGAGCTACGGCGAGCCGCCGACGCCTACGACCGCGCCGCCCGATGCGCCTACGGACGCCCGCCCCGCCCAACCCCCACAGGTAACAGGCTGCGCACTGCGGCCCGGGTGCTGTCCGCTGCCGCCATCGCTACCGGCGATCCGCTCATCGCTCAGCTCCGGCTCATCCTCCAGCTCGCGGCCCTGGCCGAGGCCGTCATCGACCTGCGGGCTGCCCAGCGGCATGCCGCTCAAGCCGCCGCCGCCCGGACCGCCGCCGAGCGACTGTACACCGCACGGCGCTCGTACACGACGCCGCCTGCCAGCCGCGCCAAGGCCAGAGCCCACGGCAACCAGGCCACGCGTGACTTTCCGATCTCCATACAGCAAGTGCTGGTGGGAGCGTCAGCGAAGGCACGGCCGCCGGAACCCACAGCCGCAAGCCGCCCATCACACGGCCCGGCGCCGCCCCGGCAGCGTGGCCCCACTCGGTAGCCCATCTTGCTTGCCGGGTTCGCTCCCGGGCCAGGGCCCGCGCGTTGCGGCCATGCACGGTACCCAAAGTCAATGACGCAGCGTGATCACTGTGAGTCAATCCCGGGATCCGAACGCCGACTCTGCGCAGGCTGCCGACGGCGAGTTCGGGTCGGTCGAGTGGCACAGAACGGCCAGTTCTGGCCTCCGCCTGTAAGCCAGGCTTGTGTATCACGTGGCCGCGGTATTCGAGCTGCGGCAAGGCGAGCGTTTCAATTCGACGCGACGTGATGCCGGATTGTTCGCGACGCTCTCCGGGGCCAGGACCTCGACACACCCGGCCACCGTGCCTCAGGCCGAAGTCGAGTCCGGCTGTGCGTGCAGGATCGCCTGGTGCATGAACCCGGGCCAGGGACGAACGCCCTCGACCGGGAGTTCATCTGCCCGGACGTGGTGGCGTGGAAAGCCCGCGTGCGCACTGCCATCTGCGACGTCCGCCCGCTTGGCCCCCCATCACCGGCTCCGTCCGGCAGGGCTCCTGACCGCGGAACCCTTGCCGGACGGCAGCGGCGCTGGGTCATGCCCTGGTGTAGGTGAGGTGGACGACGCCGGTCTCGAAGGTTGCCGAACCGGTGAGCTTCAGCGGCAGCTTGTCGCCGCCGTCGCGGAACAGGCGCTTGCCGGAGCCGAGCACCACCGGGAAGACGAACAGGTGCAGTTCGTCGAGCAGGCCCTCGCGCAGCAGCCAGCTGACCAGGGTGGCGCTGCCGGTCATGCCGATGTTCTTGCCGGGCTGTTGCTTGAGCCCGGCGATCTCGGCGGCGGCGCGGTCCCGCGGGATCAGGGTCGAGTTCTGCCAGTCCGCGGACTTGAGCGTGCCGGAGACGACGTACTTGACGCTGCCGTTCATCTGGTCGGCCATCTCGCCGGTCTGCTGCGGCCAGTGCGCGGCGAAGTCGTCGTAGGTGACCCGGCCGAGCAGCATCGCGTCCTGCGCCGCGATCATGGATCCGACGGTCTGGCCGAGCTCTGGCCCGAACCACGGCCCGATCCAGTCGTTGGCGCTCTCGATGACGCCATCCAGCGAGATGAACAGGCCCGATACGATCTTCCTCATGGGGATCTCCTCCGAATCGTGTGCGGTAGCCGGCTGGGGTGATCCGGCTTGCTGCTGATGCTTCGAATGGGGGCCGGCTAGATGGACACGGCGGCCAGAAGTTTCAAGGAGGTCCTGCGATGCGCTTCCTGATGACGGTCAACGGCGGCGGAGCGCCGCCGGATGAGCAGCTGTTCGCTGAGATGGGGCGCTTCGTGGAGGAGCTGACCAGGGCCGGGGTGCTGCTGGCGACGGGCGGCCTTGACCGCGGCACGCATGTGACCTCTTCCGGCGGGAACATCACGCTGACCGACGGGCCGTTCACCGAGTCCAAGGAGGTGATCGTGAGTTTCGCGCTGATCGAAGCCCGGTCCAAGGAGGAGGCGCTGGAACTGGCCCGGCGGTTCTGGAAGATGGTCGGTGACGGCGAGGGCGACATCCGCCAGGTGTTCGGCCCCGAGGGGTAATGACATCGGATACCGGCACCGCGGCGGCGCATCGCGCGATCGAGGCGGTGTGGCGGCTGGAGTCGGCCCGGATAATAGCGGGCCTTACCGGGCTGGTCCGGGACGTCGGCCTGGCCGAGGAGCTAGCCCAGGACGCCCTGGTCGCCGCGCTTGAGCAATGGCCAGCCGAAGGCGTCCCGCCCAACCCAGGTGCCTGGCTCATGGTCACCGCGAAGCACCGCGCCATTGACCGTATCCGCCGTCACGAGCGGCTCGGCGGCAAGCTGAGCCTGATCGCCCGTGAGCTGGAGACCCAGCAGCTGAGCGCACCCGCTGGAGTTGATACCGTCCTGGCCGGCGACGAGAACATGGGCGATGACCTGCTGCGGCTGATGTTCATCTCCTGCCATCCGGTGCTGTCCACCGAAGCCCGGATTGCGCTCACCCTCCGCCTGCTCGGTGGCCTGACCACCGAAGAGATCGCACGCGGGTTCCTGGTGGCGGAGGCGACGATCGCGAAGCGGATCGTCCGGGCCAAGCGGACCCTGGCCGCTAGGCAGGTCCCGTTCGAGGTGCCGCCGCCTGCCGCGCGCCCGGCCCGGCTGGCGTCCGTGCTCGAGGTGCTCTACCTGGTGTTCAACGAGGGCTACTCGGCGATGGCTGGAGAGGACTGGATGCGGCCCGCGCTCTGCACCGAGGCGCTGCGCCTCGGCCGTGTGCTGGCCGAGCTAATGCCAGCCGAACCCGAGGTGCACGGCCTGGTGGCGCTGATGGAAATCCAGGCATCACGCATCCGGGCCCGGCTCAGCCCGGCCGGGCTGCCAGTCCCGCTGCTGGAGCAGAACCGCGGCCAGTGGGACCAGCTGCTAATCAGGCGCGGCTTCGCCGCGCTGCTCCGGGCCCAGCGGCTCGGCGGCCCGCCAGGACCCTATATTCTGCAGGCCGCCATCGCCGTGTGTCACGCCCAGGCGCACGCGCCAGAGCAGACCGACTGGACCCGCATCGCCACGCTTTATCAGGCGCTGGCCCTGCTGATGCCCTCACCGGTGGTGGAACTGAACCGTGCGGTCGCGGTAGCGATGGCGTCCGGGCCCGAGCGGGGCCTGGAGATCGTCGACAGCCTTGCCGCGCAACCCGCCCTGGCCGGCTACCACCACCTGCCCAGCGTCCGCGGCGACTTGCTGGCCCGGCTGGGCCGCCATGACGAAGCCGCCGGCGAGTTCCGCCGCGCGGCGTCGCTCACCAAGAACATCCCAGAACGCACCGTGCTGCTGCAACGCGCCGCAGACTGCGCCGCACACACTCAGCGGATCACCCGGTAAGCTCGCCCGGGCTAAGCCGAGGACGGGCATGGCAACTGCAGCCTCTGGCCGTGACCGCCCTGCTCAACCTATGGACGCGGTTCAGACATTGCTATCTCCGCTTGGAAGCCCCGGACAGTAGAACGAGTGGCCGAACATGTCTCGTCTGTGCCACCGCCGATCGCGGTGCGCCGAACGCCCAGATCTGGATGGCCAGTTCTGTCATCGTCATCCAGCTGATGGATCTCGGTGAGCCGCGCGTTTGGCAGGAGAGCCGCCAGCCGCGGGCCATGGGTTGGGTGCTGCACGCGGTCCTCGGGTGCCCAGATGACGAGCACCGGGCGGCCGAACGACCGCAGGCGGTCGCAGACGTCCAGCATCTGGCTGCGGCGGGCGTTGCGCGCGTAACGTGCGAGGTCGTGGCGCACGCCGGGGTCGGTCTGGACCGGCCGGAGCCAGCGGTGCACCAGCCCGTCCGGCAGCGGGCGTTTGGCCATCCAGCCGAAGCCAAGCGGCGAGCGGCGCACGGCTGGCAACCGCATGGCCTGCATCGCAACGAAGAGGCCTCCGGGCACCATCGCCGCCATCCGGAGGTTCTTGCCCGGCAGGCCAGGTGGGTAGTTTTCGAACGCCTCGCAGGAGGAGACGACCAGCCGGGCCACGCGCCGCGGGTTGTCGCCCGCCAGCGCGAGAGCGGCGCCGTGGTCGTTTTGGACCAATGTCACCTCCTCGAGGCCGAGGCGCTCCAGCAGCTCCGCGGTCATGCGGCCGAACCCGCGCAGGGACAGGTCTGCATCCCGGCGCATCGGCCGCCGGTGCGCGCCGAGCGGAAGCGTGGGCACGACGCAGCGATGATCGCGCCGCAGGTCCGCGACGACCGGCGCCCACACCGACCTATCCATGGCAACACCATGAAGGAAGACGAGCACCGGGCCGTCCCCGCCGGTGTCGTCGTACTCGATAGTGCCGACCGAGAGTTCCACTTCACTCATCCGCGCAACCTCCAACCGGCGGTCCCGCAGCACGCCCAGGAACGCAGGGCCCCATCGTCGCCAAACGGCTGCGCCGGCGGTCACGGCCCCACGCGCAGGCGGGCCACTGCCCTGGGCGGCGGCGGTGCCGGCCAGCACGACGCCTGCCGATGTGATCGGCCGCAAGCACGTGGCCGCCGTTTCCTATGGAATCGTTCGCGGGCCGGCAGCGTCAGGTGCTCCTTCGTGAGGCCATTGCGCGCCGCAGCTTCCGGCCGCCGCGCAGGATGCCCTGATGGAGCAGCACGCCGGCACCGGAGTTGAGCACCGCGAGGCCGGCGGCGCCAGCCAGCGCCGGTCCGATGCTCATCGCGCCGGTGACGACGAGCAATACCGGCCAGCCGATGGCCGAGACAAGGAGCGTGACCCGCCACCAGCGTCCAAATATGGCACCGACCATGATCAGAGTCGGGATCACCGCGGGCTCCTTCCCGCCTCGACCACAGGCTCGGTTTCGGCATGACGGCCTCCGGCACCGGGGCGGCCGCCGCGTCTTGACTCACAGCAGTAGCTTACCGAATCATGATTCGGTAAGCTACTGCAGGGGCCCGGCAATGGCCGGGCTGGCGGGTTTGAGGCCGGAAACGGGTGGTGCCGGGTGAGGGTGCTGGTCGCGGGAGCGGCGGGGGTCATCGGCGGGCCCCTGGCCGGGGTGCTGACTGCCGCTGGTCACGAGGTAACCGCGTTGACCCGGTCGGAGGGGAGGCAGGAGCAGTTGCGCGGCACCGGGGCCGAGCTGGTGACCTGCGACGCCCTTGATGCGGCGGCGCTGGGAAAGGCGGTCGGGTTGGCGCGGCCGGAGGTGGTGGTGAACCAGCTGACCGCCTTGCCGCGGCGGATCAGCCCGCGCCGCGCCGGCCGGGACCTGGCGGCGACCAGCCGGCTGCGCGGCGAGGGCACGCGCAATCTGATGGCGGCCGCGGCGGCCGCCGGTGCCGCGCATGTCGTGGCGCAGAGCGTGGCCTTCGCCTACGCCCCCGGTGGCGGGCCGGGGCGCCCGGGCGGCGGCTCAGGTGCGAAGCTGACCCCCTGTATCGCGCGGCGCCTGGCCCGTTCGCCGAGGCGGTGGCGGCGATCGCGGACCTGGAGCGGGAAACCCTGGGCACCGCGGGGATCCGCGGCGCCGTGCTGCGCTACGGCTTCTTCTACGGGCCCGGGACCTCGTACGCCGCCGGCGGCTCGATCGCGGCTGACGTGCGCCGGCGCCGGTTCCCGGTCGTCGGCGACGGGGCGGGGGTCTTTTGCTTTATCCACGTCGAAGACGCAGCCCAGGCCACGCTCGCCGCGATCGAGCAGCGGGCCGGGGGCGTGTACAACATCGTCGACGAGGAACCGGCAACGGCGGCCGACTGGGTGCCCGCTTACGCCGCGATCCTCGGCGCCCCGGCCCCGCGACGGGTGCCGCTGTGGCTGGGCCGGGTGCTGGGCGGGCCGTACGCGGTGTATCTGATGACCCAGATGCCAGGCGCCAGCAACGAGCACGCCAAGACCGCCCTCGGCTGGCGGCCGCTGCGGCCCAGCTGGCGCGGCGGCTTCCGCGAGGACCTCGCCGCCCCGCCTGAACCAGCCCCGGCCAGGGCGCCGCCGTGCCGCCCAGCCGGGCGGAGAGCAGAGGAGAGCATGCCAGCAGGCCAGTCAGCCCCGCCCGCGCGCCCGGGCACACGCCGGCGGCTCAGCGCGGCGCGGCGCCGGGACCTGCTCCTGCAAGCCGCCGCCGGGGTCTTCGCCGAGCAGGGCTATCACGGCGCATCGATGACGGCCATCGCGGCAGCCGCGGGCATCGCCCCATCGGTCATCTACGACCATTTCAGCTCGAAGAAAGACCTTCACCTGGAGCTGCTGACCCGGCACGCCCGTGCCATGGTGGAGGCGACGACCAACCTGCCCGACGCGGGGAGCGGCGAGGAGCTGGTGCGGCGCAGCACCGAGGCGTTCTTCAGTTACGTCGAGCACAACCGGTACGCCTGGCGGATGCTGTTCCGGGACCCGCCCGCGGACGAGCAGATCGCCGCCGTCCACGCCGGCATCCACCAGCGGGGCACCGCCGCCATCGCGGCCCTGATCCATCTAGCGCCCGCGCTGCGGCTTCCGCCAGGTATTCCGCGGGAGCGGGCCGACGAGATGATCGCCCGGGCCATCAAATCGGGCAACGATGGCCTGGCCGCCTGGTGGTATGAGCACCCGGAGGTGCCCAGGGACCAGGTCGTCGAGATCGCCGTCAGCCTGTGCTGGCACGGGCTCGCCCGGCTGACCCGCACGATGCCCGGCCGCGACCGATGACCTCGCTACCCGCCCCGCCCACCCGCCGGGTCCGATGCCCGGTGGCCACGCACGGCCGGCCGGTCCGCACAAGGGAGCTGATGACATGAGCTGGACAGCAAGTACCGGCATCGTGATGGCAGCGTTTGCCGCGGTCGGGCGGTGCGACGAACGCCGCCTAGCTGAGCTCTACCACTCTGAGGTGGAGTTCCGCTGGCCGCCGGCCCTGCCCTACGGCGGGTCCTACCACGGGGCTGTGGCCCTGCAAGCCGGCGACAGGACCGGCTTCGACCAGATCTGGGACCCTTTGCAGCCAACCTGGCACAAACGGCTCATGGACCCGCGGGTGGTCGCCGGGACCGATCAGGAGGTCGTCGTGCTCTGGCACCACCCCCGCCGGCCGGTGAGCGCCGGACGGACGTCGCAGCAGGCAGCTCGGCAGGATCTCTTCCTCGGCCCGAAGGGACCGAACCGCTGCGTTTCTTTGGTGGCCGCAGTGCACGAGCGGTGAGGTGAGGAGCGATGAAGATCAAGAACCGCCACGAACGGGTTGTCGCGGCGCCGCCAGAGCGGATCGCTGCCCTCATCGCCGACTTCGACCGTGTCTGGCCGACGCAGATCGCTCCCGCTCCCCGGCGGCATGGACACCGTTTGTACGACGCCGGGCCGATGCTCTGGGAAGAGTTCGACCGCCCGGGTGCCGCGCGCGCGTTCCGGGTGGTCAGGCCGGATGAGCTGCACGGCGAGCACTGGTTCGAGCTGGAGCCTGACGAAGACGCGACAGTTGTCCGCCACACGCTCGAGGGCCGCGCGGCCGGGCAGTACGAGGCGATCTGGCGTGAGCGGATCGGGCCGCTTCATGACCTGATACTTGAGGCTCTCCTCGACAACATCGAAGCCGCAGCCGCATCCGGAGACTGACGATCCAGCGCGCCGCGCGAACACGACCTGCGCGATGAACTTTCTCGCCGCAACCGGCCTTATGCCCCCGTCCTGGCTCATGATCGGCCAACGGGCACGCGTCCCAGCGCGTCCCAGCACAGTGATCGTGCGCATATAGCGTTCGCAGGTCACGGGCAACGCGCCTCATACAGAAAGCCCGAACACCCCGTTATGTACGGCCGCGACCACCGAGAGCTCACGCTCGCAAGCCGAGCAGATCGGCGGGTCGGCGCGCGTTCTCACTGACCCTCTGCGTCACTCACCGTGATGCGGTCTATGGCCGTCGCCCAAGCCTTACCACCTGGAGGCAATCATTGTCGGAGCAGGTCGGGCGTGCGACGCTCAATGCTTTACGGTCAGCCGTGACCTTGCTGCCGCTGCCGATTCGGCGCGGCCGAGGTAGGTGCCGGGCACAGGTGTATCCGCGTGCAGAGCGTCCAGTTCTGGGTGGCTGCGTTCCGGCCGTGTGTAGGTGGTCATCGGCGGCCTGCTGTGGCAGCCGTTTCGGCGTTGATCAGGGCTGCGATGGCCGGGTGGCTGCGCAGCTGGTGCAGGCAGCGGCTGCGCAGCGGGCCGATGCTGCCGACCGGGACGCCGAGGGTGGCGCTGATCTGGGAGTAAGGCATGGGCGGGTCGTGGATGAGCAGGGTGATCAGCTGCTGGTAGCGCGGCGGCAAGCTGGTGAACGCCTCGCGCAGCGCGGCGGCCTGGGGGCGGTGCGCCGCGCGCAGGAGGCGGGCGCATTCGCGCCGAGTGGTGGTGGCCAGCCACCCCAGCAGGGCGGCCGGGTCGCGGAGGTTGCCCAGGTGTTCCACCAGGTGCAGCCAGACGCGTTGGCCGGCGTCCTGGGCGTCGGCGGCGCCGAGCCGGCTCGCCGTCCTGCACGGTATTCTCAGCACGGCAGGCTAGCTGCGGTGGTAACCCGGATGAGCATGCGTGCAGGAACTCCGTTCAGGAGGCGTTGTGGGCGAGGCCCAGGATGACGCCGCCGCGGCGGCGAGTGGCGCTCCCCAGCGTGAGGCCGGGGACCTCTCGTCCCTTCCTGGCGATCCGGGAGATTCGGATGACAGCTCAGCAGCCGGGGACCTGATCGAACAGATCGGCGCGGAGATCGACAGGCGGCTGGACGCCAGGCTCGCCGCACTCAGGCTAACCGGCGCGGCGACCACCGTCACCGCGCCCGCTCTTCCCGCCGATGCGGCGGCAGGCGCCACCGGGTCACCGCGTGAGGCGGCTGCGGCGCCAGGCGCCGCCCCGGCGCCACGCCGCCGGGCCGGCGTGGCCCGGTCGCCGTGGCAGTCGCTGTGGATCGGCATCATGATCGGCTCGGCCGTCACCGGTGCTGCGGCTATAGCTCAGGGCGTCCGCATATCCACCGACGCCAACCAGGAGATAGGCAGTCCGGACACCTTTGTCAATGCCTCCTGGATCATACTCGAGGCGCTGGCCGGGGCGTGGGTCCTGCTGTTCGTGATCTACATCGTCCAACTCGTGGTGGACCATGCCCGCGACCACAGGCGGTGACGCCGACGCCAGGGCCGCAGCCCTGAGCGCGCGGATCGGCGCGGAGTTCGACCGGCGGCTGGACGCCAGGCTCACCCCGCGCGAACCGACCGCCAGGAGTCCGGCGCGGGCCCGGCCCGGCCTCCCCGCCGCCGCGGTGCCGGGCGCCGGGCAGCGGCCACGGCCGCCGGCCGGCGTGAACCGATTGCCGCGTCAGCCGCTGTGGTTCGGCATCGTGATCGGCTCGGTCGTCAGCGGGATCGCGGCCGTGGTCGCAGGCGTCGGCATCTCCGACTTGGTCGGCACCTACCACGGAGGCAGCGAGCCCTACTTCTACGTCAATGCCGCCGGGGAAATCCTCGCCGGGCTGACCGTGGTATGGACCCTGCTGCTCCTCGCCTGCATCGCCCATGCTCTGGCGGGCCGTGCCCGTGACCGTCGGCGACCACAGTGACGGCCAGCGAGGTTGCCGGCCGGCCTGCTCCGGACCGGCAGCGGCCGGGTACTAAGCACCTGGCGCCGGACGGCTTCTCCAATAGTTCCTCGGCGCTCGCCACCATGATCTCCGCTGCCACGAGCCGACCAATAACTTCCAGATCTGCGTGCCCGAACGGACAGGCATCGAGGACCTGAAACCCGCGCCTAACGGCGGCGATGCGCGCATCGCCTGGCCCGGAACGCAGGTCACCGAACGTGAGCAGGGCGCAGTGCGTTCGGCAGACTTGCGTGCAGCTTCACGACCGCGAACTCGGCGGAGGCTCTGGAGTGGCGTGCATTGCCCGGCAGGCTGAACACCTTGCTGGGCGGACGCGCCGCCCGGTCCTACCAGGTGGGCCAAGCGTATGGCCCAGGACGAGGCGCGCCGGGCAGCGGTGTGAACTGGTTACCCCTTTGCACGCCGAACTCGATGCTGTACCCGGCCGAGTTGGTGGAGTGCGGGTCCTTGACGGCCGGTCCCGGCACGTGGGCCAGCACGATTAGCGTGCTGCCCGAGGAGTTCGCCCAGAGCACGTCCTGGGTCTGCCCGGGGTACAGCCCGGGGAGCGGCCACCGGCCGAGGACCTTCACGGCCTGCCCGGTGCCCGTGGCGAACTCGGTGAAGGCCAGCTCGCTGTTCAGCGGGTGCTTGGTCTCCGACGCGGTGGCGGCGACGATCTTCGTACCGTCGCCGGTGATGATGGCGCTGAAGCCGAAGATGACGTTGCTGGCCTTCCCGTGCGCGAAGTGGAAGCTCTCTGCGTCGTCCTGCCACTGCACGGCCAGCCTGCTGGCCGACCGGAGGCTCCCGCCGGGGGTGGTGGCATCGAGTAGGCGGACGTCGATGCTGTTGCCTACCCACTGCTGGAAGGCCAGCGTGCGGCCGTCCGCCGTCCAGGAGAGCACCTCACCGTCGCCGCCCGCGTTGTTGGTGATCGGCCCGCCGCCCGGCCACGTCCAGACTCGCTCCGCCCCGGTAGACAGCGAGAAGACCTGGATATCCGGGCCGGGCCCGCCATTGATGCCGCCCCGCAGGGCCACAGCGAGCTTGCTGCCGTCGTGGCTGAGCGCGAATCCGGATAGCTGCGCCTGCGCCGGCTCGGCCGGGATGGGCAGCGGCGTCAGCTGCCTGACGCGCCCGCCTGGGCCGATGCGGAGCAGGAAAAAGGTTGTCGCGGTTGCCCGGGTGAACGTCCCCCCGTTGGCGTGCTGGACCTTCCACTTGTTCGCGGCAAGGACAAAGGTGTGGTCGTCGCCGGCGGCAGCCGCGCTGAACGTGCCGTAGGGCTTGGGAGCGGTGACCACGGCCAGCACCGCGCCGGTGGCGGTCGCCCGGATCTCGGCAAACTGCCGCTGGGCGATGGTGGGCTGGAGGTTCGGGTGCTTGACGGCCAGGGCGACGTAGTACGGCGGGACGCCGGAGAACGGACCGCGCCGGGCGGGCCGGTTACCGGGCTGATGGCCGGACAGGGCACCGGAGATGGCCAGCGAGGCGGCAACCACCGCGACCACCGCGGCGGCCGCCGCTACCGGCGCGAACCAGGGCCACCAGCGATGCCAGGCGGCGCGGCGCCGCGACGTCTGGGCCCGGTCTCCAGCCGGCCCGGGCAGGCGCAGCCGGGGAACGCTCGACGGCGTAATGTGTTCCGCCTGGGCCCGCAGGTCCCGCTCGAGCCGGTCTTCGAGCCTGTTCACTGCTCCTCCCGCAAGATCCGCCCTAGTGCAGCCAGTCCCCTGGCCGTCGTCGACTTGACCGTGCCGCGGCTTACCCCCATCACCCGGGCCACCTCCTGCTCGGGCAGGCCCGCGTAGAAACGGAGCACGATCGCCTCCCGCTGCCTGGGTGGCAGCTGGAGCAGCGCCGCGGCCGTCGCGCGCTGCTCCTCACCCGCCAACGCCTCAGATTCGGCCGACGCAGCGTCCAGCTCGGCCAGCGGCGCCGGGACGCGGCGGGCCCGGCGGTGCACCGAGCGGCAGCCGTTGACCACCGAGGCCCGGACGTATCCGAGCAGGTTTACGCGGTCGGGGAGGCGAGGCCAGGCGCGGTACAGGCCGCAGAACGCGTCTTGCACGACGTCTTCCGCAGCGTGCCGATCGCCGAGCATGATGTAGGCCAGCCGGATCAGGGCAAGCGCGTGGCCCTCATACAACGCCGTCACAACATGGGCAGCGTCGAGTGCATTTGACTCACCGCCCGCACCCGGCTCGTCGCCGAGGTGATGTCCAGTCACCGGGGAAGCCGCGGCGCCGCCCGGCCGCGCGATGTCACCCTCCACACATATGTAACGCCACTAGCGGCCCCAGGTTTGCCTCAGTCCGGCGGCCATTTCACCCAGCGTCCAGCGCGCCGCCGCCAGCGTATGAGGGACATCCCGGACGCTGCGCAGATCAACCCGATCTGGCGCGGCGCGAGCAGTCACGTCCACAAGGCGACTGGCGAGCAGAACGGTGGTTAGCGTGGCAGCGGGTGACAGTCGTTCTGCTCTCGTGCGGTCACGCTCGGTGAGCGGTTCGGGTAAGGGCAGGTGCTGGTTATCAAGCTGAGCATGGCAGGGGTGTTACCAGGGCCCGTGTTCTGCGGCTTCGCGGGCGCTGATCTGTTGGAGGTAGGCGAATCTGTCGCTGACGTCCTTGATCACGGCGGATGACCAGCTGCGGGCGCGCTAGCAACCAGTACAGTGCGGGGTCACCCGTCGCCGGCCCTGGTTGCGCCCCGTTGTACTCACCGGATTGGTTGTGTCGCCCAGTGCGCTGGGCTGGTGCCCAGCAGTTGCAGGTGGTGGGTGAACAGGCCGACCACGTCCACGCTGGCCAGGTCCGCGCCGGGACGATTGCTTCGCTCCTCGATCTGCACAGACAGCCCGCCGGCATTGGCAGCGCACAACGCTTGCCCGAATGGGCCGCGGGTGACGATCACCCGGTAGCCGTTGACGACTGTGTGCACGACGCTGCCCTGGACGGGGACGCGGCACGAACCCGGCTGGCCTGCCAGGCCGATGGTGAAGGTGAGGAACGGGCTGGCGCGTGGCCCGGTGCTAGCTGAGCCGGTGCTGACTGACCAGTGGCTTGCGTAGAGCACGTGGCCGTAGGGCTGGTAGGTGACGCCGTTCCACTCTGGCATCCAGGCCCGGACACCGCTGATGAGGTGCCAGGAGGCGGGGAGACCGGTGAGCTGGATGGGGAAGGCGACCGGCGGTTCGGCGTGCACGCCGAACCGGACGTGCCTGGCGGCCTTCACCGCTATTTGCCGCCAGTGGGCATCGATCGGCTTGGTCTTGCCGAGTTCCAGCACGGCCCAGCTGCCGGGGGCGTACTGCCAGGCCAGTACCGGCTCCGGCGACGGAAGGTGAGCGTAGGCGGTGGCCCAATAGGCGCGGTGCCCATTGATATCGGGTGCCCGGCTGGTGAGGGCAAGCGGCCCGAACGGGTAGTACGCCTTGCACATGAGGCCACGGGCCTGGGTGAGCTGGCAGCCACCGGCCGGATACGCCAACAGGTACCACGGCCGCGTGGACAGGCTGGGCGGCCCCGCCACCTGGTAGGTTGACCCGCGGGTGGTGCCGCCTTCCAGGAGCTGGTATCCCGCGGGCAGCCACCCGAATGCCGCATAGGCGATAAAGGGGCTGAACTTATCCGCGGCCACGGCCGCGGGCCGGGCCGGTGCGATGGCCGCAGGCCGGCCCGGGGCCGCCGCCATTGCGAGGGCCACGGCCACCGCGGCGATGGCGAGCAGCAGGGCGGCCAGCGCTGCGGCACTCCACCCCACCGCCCGGCGGGGTGCGGCGGGTTCGCGCTCTAGCTGAGCCCAGGCCAGGCCGGGGTGCAGGTCGGCGGTGAGCGCGGCTAGTTCCGCATAGGTCCGCCCGGCAAGGACCCGGCCCAGCCGTTCATCAAGCTCATCCTTGGTCAGTCGGCCTTGCACAAATGCGGCCTTGAGCAGGCCAATAACGCGATCGCGGTCGGCGTGGGATGCCCGGAAACCGCCGCGGCCTGCCGCGGCCCCCGTGATCCCGTCTTCTTGGCCTGCCATCACCGGCGCCTCCTCGCAGCGCACAAGGCAAGGGCAGCGTAACGCGGGCCGGGCAGCAACGTCGATTCAGCCGTTCAGGGCGCGGCGTGCCCGCAGCCAGAGCCCAGGCGCAAGACGGGACAGTTCATCAAGTGACTTCCGGGCGGTGGCGGCGCTCGGGCCAATCGCTTATCGGCACGAAGTGCCGGTGCGATAAGTAGATCCAGGCTAGTCGGTGAAATGCGCACTCATAATGTGCCATCGGGCGCAACTTGCGCGGCTATATCGGCCACGAGATCACCGATCATAACGGCGGTTCCGGATCTCCGCGCTTGCTGCGCAGCCTCATTCCCGGGACCTCTATCTGGTTCGTTCGCGTGCGTTCTTATGATCGGCCCGACCGCTCAATCGTGACGGTTCTGCTCGACACGTCGATGTGAACTCTCGCTCGCGAGAGCTGGAGGTGCGCTACCCACCAAGGGCGATCGAGCCCAAGCATCGTGATCAGCGGATCGTTCACCGAGTCGCTCGTAAAGTCATTCGAGACGCTGGCTCGTCAGAGCGTCAGCCAAGCGAACCACGATCTGGCCGGGCACGTTCAGCCGAACTGAACCACCAGAGCCTTCGTCCTAGTCCTGGGCAGCGAGTAGCAGCGTGGCGAGCGGCTCGAGGGTGGCTATGAGCTCATCGAGTTCGTCCGGCTCGAGGCTCTGGTAGGGCCTGGCCGCGAGGTCGTCGGTGAGTGCCTCGACCCGCTGTTTGACGGCGCGACCCGGTTCGCTGAGCCAACCGTCATCCCCGATCAGGCCGCGATCGCGCATCCCGTCGATCACGGCTGCGAGCTGCGTTGCCGGGAGGTGGTGGATGCGTCCGAACTTCTCCGCCGGCATGCCCATGTCGAGGGCGAAGAGGACGTGAGCCTCAAGGCCGCCGACACCCTCGATCATCAGGGCCGCGATGTGCCCGTCGCCACGGTGCTCGCGCAGCAAGGAGCCTGCATGAAAGAAGCGGGCCACCACGTCGTC
>WNGL01003771.1_pt1 | contig 27923 bp, 20 predicted proteins | sample 5400591 | NCBI WGS metagenome assembly WNGL01 (sample SAMN13153377, study PRJNA577476) | soil metagenome | isolation source: 80 cm soil or saprolite under Garry oak tree replicate 1 | place: USA:California | collected 2016-06-15 | reverse complement strand
TGCTCGCAGGGGCGCAGCCGGGACCATCGAATTCGACTGGCATGCGGTGCGCCACGCCGCCGCGCAGGATGGCGTGTGCCTGGTGCTTGGCTACAACACCGCGGCGCTGCTGGCCGGCTTGCGGTCGGCCGGAAAGAAGATCCTGATCAACATGGACGGCATCGAATGGCGGCGACTGAAATGGAGCCGGCCGGTGCGATTTTGGTTCTATGTCAATGAATGGATCGGCGCCTGGATCGGCCACCGCCTGATCGCCGACCATCCGGCGATCGCTGATCATCTCGCTACCCGCCGCGATCGCGCGGCGATCACGATGATCCCCTATGGCGGCGACGAAGTGACTGCGGCGCCTGCGGCGGCGGTCGAGGCGATGGGACTCGTTCCCGGCAACTATCTCGTTTCGATCGCTCGCATCGAGCCCGAGAACAATATCCTGCCGATCGTGAGCGCGTTCTCGCGCCGTCCACGTGGCTTCGGCCTCGTCGTGCTCGGCAGCATCGACAACCGTAATCCCTACCATGCCGTCGTCAAGGCGGCGGCGAGCGCGGAGGTGATGTTCGCGGGCGCGATCTACGACAAGGCGATCGTGCAGGCGCTGCGCTTTCACGCCCGGGCTTATTGTCATGGCCACATGGTCGGCGGCACGAATCCCTCGCTCGTCGAGTCGCTGTGGTGCGGCAATGCCGTGCTCGCCCATCGCAACCCGTTCAATCTGTGGACCGCTGGCCCGGACCAGTTCTTTTTCGCCGATACCGCCGAATGCGAGCAAATGATCGAGCGCATCCTCACCGACGACGTCGCTGCGCGGCGCGCGGGCAAGGCGGCGCGGGCACGCGCGCAGGCAAGTTTTCACTGGTCCGATGTGCTTTGCGCCTATGAGCGCGAGATCGCAACCCTCGGCGGCTATGCGCTGCGCGGCAAGGCTGTGCAGCGGGACTCGGCGGTTCGCAGGCTGTCGGAAGCCGCAGAGCCCACTCACACGAGGTGACAAGGCCGCGCTATGGTGGAATCGAACCCGCGCCAGCCACGACCCACAAGGCGTCAGGCTTTGCATGCGATCGCCTGCGCCGCCGCAGCCGGTTTTTCGGCGAGCGGCGCAACGGCCGCGCGGGAAGCCGCCATAAGGTTGCGGCGGGGCATGAACCTGTGGCCCTGGTTCTCTTTGACGCGGGAGTTTCCGCCCCCGCGGACCGATTATGACTGGCCACCCTATGAGGAGACGCGCGCCGTTCCGCGCCGGAGCGATCTCGCGGCTCTGCGGCAGGCCGGCATCGATTTCGTTCGCGTGCCGGTCGATCCAGGCCCGCTCATCGCCTTCTCCGGCAGCCGGCGCGCCGCTCTGATCGGAGATATCGCCGCTGCCGTCGAGATGGCGCTGGCACAAGATCTGTCGGTCATTCTCAACCTGCATCCCAATGGGGCAACGCACCACTTCAATCCGAGAAACCTCGTGGGCAGTCCAAATGCGCCCCTGTTCTCCCAATATCTCGACCTTGTTGGCGCGCTGGCCGCGCTGCTGTCGCGGTTCGACGCCGCGCGCGTCGCCTTCGAGCCGCTGAACGAACCGCCGCAGGAATGCGCCTCGGCAGCTTGGCCGGCCATGCAGGCGAAGATGATGAGGGTGGCGCGCATCGCCGCTCCCCGGCTGAGCCTCATCGTCACCGGGGCCTGTGGCAGCATGATCGCCGGGCTCGAGACGCTCGAACCGGCATCGGTCAAGGACGACAACGTCATCTATACGTTTCACTTCTACGAGCCCTACGTCTTCAGCCATCAGGGCGCACCCTGGATGAGCTCCGAGCCGATGTATCGCTATCTCAATTCCGTGCCCTGGCCGTCGGCTGCGGGATCAAAACAGACGACCCTTGCAGCGGTGGCAGCGCGCATGGCCGCCGACCGCGCAACTCCTGGTCCGGAGAAGCGCGAGATCGCGGCAACCATCCAGCGGGTGCTCAACCAGTATTTCGACGCGCGCCCCGATCGCAGCTTCATCGATCGCTATTTCAGGCGGGTGCAGAATTGGGCGGATCGTCACGGTATCGATCGCGGCCGCATCCTGCTCGGCGAGTTCGGAGCGCTGCGGACCGACGCGCGTTATGTCGCAGCCGCCGCCGCCGATCGCGCGCGCTACATCCGCGACGTGCGCGAGGCGGCGGAAGCGCTCGGCATGCCATGGGCGTTCTGGAATTTCTTCGATGGAATGGGGCTCACGGTCGACGACCACTCGCGCCAGTTCGATGCCTCGATCGCGGGCGCGCTTGGCCTGCGCGCGTCCAGTCCCGAGCCCCGCCCCAACGGCGGGCGGGCGCTCTAGCTAGAGCGGGTTCGGTCCAACGGGGGCCGGCAAGCTGAGGCCACCGAGCCTGTGCAAATTCGCAGGTTCATGTTGTCGATCGGCGAATGTGCGGCGGGCATTGGGTTCCCGAGAAGCTCCGATCCGTCGGTCGAACATCACAAGCACGAGAACCACGAAGCGCCCCAGCGTGATCGATTTGTTGGAGATGCTCTCGTAGGAATTGATGACGATCAGGAAGAAGATGAAGGCCATGGCGGCGCCCCGCCGCAGTCGCCGACCGACCTCGGTCAAGAAGAACACGAAGCCGACGACGAGAAACGCGGTGAAGACGGCTCCCTGATAGAGCACCAGTCGCACGACGGGATTCTCGATCCCCCATTGGAGTCCGTGCGTGCGGCGAATCGAGTCGACGAGATCGCTGTCCGCCCCGATGATGATGTCGCGGAGGGGAAGTTGGTCGAACAGCTCGAACATCGTCAGCCGTGTTTGCGCGCTCCCTCCATCGTTCGCGAAGCGATCGAGCACCACATCGAAGAACCCGCTGGTAGCAAATAGCCCGACCGCCAAGGCCAAAATCGGCGCCATGACCATGACCGCGGCCACCGCGGGAAGCGACATGCGCCCGCCGCGCAAGACGCGAAGGAGGGACGGCGCCAGCGAAAGCGCGATCATGGCAAGAGCCAAGAGGAGGGCGGTCCGCCCACCGAAGGGAACCATGGCCGCGAGCTGCAGCAGGATTGCCGGCAAGCGCAGCAGCTTTGGCATGCCGGGCCCGCCGCCGCCCACGAGCATCACGATATAGGTGCCGGTGATGAGCGCATCCTCGAGCGGGTGGCCGAGCAGCGCAGTCGAGCGCTTGTCCCACTCGTAAACGATTTCCTCGAAACGGTAGGGAAAGAACTGATAGCCGAGGAGGTATTCCGCCAGTGCCATCAGGGCGTTGGCGGCAAGCAAGAGGTGGATCATCTTTTCCACGCGGCCGATCGCGCGCTCGTCGAGGTCGGCAGCGATGATGCTGAGCATCGCCGCAAGCAGATAGGTGTCGAACACCGTCGCAATGCCACGCCGATGGTCGAGAACGATGTAGCACCCCAGGAGAACAGTCGCGGCCGCAAAGATCAGCGCGCCCGGATGTCGCGTGACCAATGCAACAAAAAACGACGCCGGATTGCGGCGCGCGAGAGCCAACAATCCGAAGGTGACGAAAGCAAGGTAGGTCGCTGGATGGATTTTGGAAGCCATCGCGCCACTGATGCCTTCGTAATTCAGGCCGAGTTGCCAAAGCGAACCGCCTGACAGCGTAAACATCATGCCCACGATCAATGCAAACAGCGAAGCGATCACAGGGCGGCTGGGGTTACGCCATCGGGCGTTGGTCGACAAGTCGAACGGCGCGAGCTTGGCGGTTCCTGGCGGCATTGTGAGACGAGTGAATGTCATATCAGGCAAACGTGCATCGAGTGGCGATCAAGGAACGTTCTCAAGGCCTGCTGGGCTGGCTTCTCGCCAGCCGATCCTCATCGGCACCTGCGGATCCGACCTGCGGTCGAATCGGCATCAGGCATCTTCGGTCGCCCCGGTCAGGACCGTCCCACGGACTTTGCGCGAGTTCATGCGCAGAGCTTCGAACGCCCGCAAAATGTCGTCGCTCCTGGTCGTGCCGGCACGCACCACGAACAGGACGTCGTCAACGACGTCGGCAAACGGCTGCACATAGGCGTCGGTCAACACACTCCCGCAGTCGATGATCACAAAATCGAAATTGCGAGCTGGCTCGATCAGCTTATGGACAATTTCTCCCGGCTTCGGGCGCCGGGTCTCGCGGCGGCTGGCGTTGCCAGCAGGCAGGAAATTGAGACCGGTTTGGGTCTCGGTCAGCACCATGGACGACAGCATCGCGCGCCCCTCGATGAGATCGAACAGGCCTGCGCCTGCGCTCGCTCCCCGCAACTGTGACAAGGTGCGGCGGTCAAGATCCGCGTCGACCAGAAGAATGCGCTTGCCCGCTGCGGCTCCCTCGAGCGCCAAATTCAGCGCGGTCAGGGTCTTGCCTTCAGCCGATGTGGTCGAGGAAATCAGGAGGGTGCGTCCACGCTGGGCACGCCCTCCATCCATCAGCTGGTCGGCCAGCCCATGGATGGAATCGGCAAACCAATTCCCCTGCGCATTCCTCTTGCCCGGCAACAGGCCAAGCAAGCGGCGGCGCTTTGCTCGTGGCGATGGATCCGTCAAGACCGCCAACACCGGCAGTCCTGTAATGTCCTGCAATTGCCGGCGCGTGGACACCGAGTCATTGAGATATTCGCGCATCAATCCGAGGCCGGCCCCCATCCCGAGGCCGCCAACCAGCGCGATCGCCAGCAAGAGGGTGCGCGGCGGCCAGCTCTTGTCCCGCGGCGGCGTCGCTCTCGAGATCACGCGCAGGTTGGTGCTGTCGATCGATCCCTGTTCGCCGGTTTCCCGGGCGCGCACCAGGAAGGTCTCGTAGACGGCTCGGCTCGCCTCCACCTCCCGTTCGAGTTCGCGCAACCGGACCGATGCCAGGCTGGTGGCAACCGCATCCTTCTTGAGACGTTCCAAGTTGCGTTCGAGCGCTTGCTCGCTCGCCTGGGCTCGTTCGAGATCGCTTTGGGCCGCAGCCGCGATCCGCGCGAGCTCGCCATCGACGAGCTTCTGAACGTCGTGAACTTGCGCGTTCAAGGTTGCAACGTCCGGATGGCGAGGCCCCAGCCGAGCGGTCAGATCCGCCCGCTGGCGAATGACCGCGGCGTATTGCAGGCGCAATTGCCCGATGGTCTGCGACTGGACCGCCTCGGAGGTCGCACCGAATTCCGTGCCTGCCCTTCGCCCGCGCTCGATCTGCTCGACGCGGGAACGCGTTTCGGCCGTCCTCGCGCGGGCATGATTGAGTTGAATGTTCATCTCGCTGAGCTGCTGCTCGTTTACGAGTATCCCGCCGGCAGCGATGATGCTGTTTTGTTCCTTGTAGTGCACGACCCGCTCTTCCGCGTCATGCACCCGGTTGCGGAGCGCCTCCAGGCGAGCGCCGAGCTCGCCTGAAGCCCGCTGGGCCGCAGCGGCGCGGGCCTGGGCCTGGTCCTCCAGGTAGGCCTGCGCGATGGCATCGGCGACTCGCACCGATTTGTCCTTGCTTTCGGTGGTGACATAGATCTCGGCCACGAAGGCCTTTTCCGAGCGCTTCACGCCTATTCGCCGTTTGATCTGGCGCAGCGCCTTGAGCTGCGGATCGTTCCGATCGCCGGCATCCGATTCGAGACCCACGGCGCGAAGGCCGTAGCGCGTGAGAGCGGCGAGAACGCCGGTGGGTTCTCCGCCGAATTCAGGATCGGCATCAAGATGCTCGCGAGTGATCGCGCGGCGAAGCACGCTGTCGGAACTTATGACCAGCAATTGGCTTTCGACAACCGAGACGCCGCCATCCGCCGCCAGTCCCTCCGGCTGGATCTCGTTGCTGACGATGCGGCGGTCCCGCGGATCGATGAGAATTTGCGTCGAGGTAGTGTAGAGCGGCGTCGCGAGAAAGCTGTAGGCGAGCGCCAGAAGCAACGGAACCGCAGCCGTCCACAAAACTGTCGCGCGGCGACGTTTGAGAATACGGGCAAGCTCCTTGAGATCAACTCGGGGATCCTCGAAGCGAGGCGGCGGTGGCGCTGCTGGATGCGGCAACACCTGGCCAACCGAGTCGGCAATCCTTTCGTGCAGCATCGGCTTCACCGGACTAAGGGGCACGAATTCACCTGCCAACAGCGGATGCGACAGCGACGGGGCGGATCGGCTCGCGGCACCAAGTCGCTTTGACGTGCCTGGCGCCACGACATTACGGATCAGCTTCGAGACATGCCATCGTCAGAGCGAAAGATGTGACGCCGTTAACCCCGTTTCGATTCTTGTGGTTAAATTCGGGAGCGAACGTGACGTCTTGATCACCAGTGGCTTGCCGCCGTTGCGACGGAAGGCGAGCGCAGAGCGCCCTTGATGAGGAACTTGAGCACCCGCTTCGTCTCTCGCGCGACCTCGATGCAGAGGACCGCGAGATAGCCGCGAATGGTTTGTGCCGCGTGCCATTCGTAAAGCGGCATCGATTGCGCGCCGAACTGCAGCTTGTAAGGATAGTCGCCGATCGTGAAGTCGTAGATCGAGTCTCCGGCCTCGATCGAAGCGCGCAGCGTATCCTCGATTGCGAGAAGCCCGAGCGACAAGCGGCGGTACCGAACGAGATCGAACCCCACGAGCAGCAGGGAGAACGTCCGGCGATGGACCACTCCGAACATCACGGCGATGGGCTCGCCTGACAGGTAGAGGCAGAATGTGCGCGCAGTCCCCTCCTGCGCGCCGTCGACGGCGATCCGGCGGTAAAACGAGAAGATAGCCTCGTTTTCCAACACGTCGTGGACGCCGCGTTCCTCGAAGCGCTGGGCACGAAATCTCCGCAGCGCGTCGAACACCCGGACGATCTCGTTGCGGCCCTCGACGAGGACAAAGGCCGCAGTGCCTCTTTTGGCAATGCGACGCCGTTTCACATCGAGGTCGCGGCGGAAGCCGGAATTGAGCTTTGCCGAGCGCCACTCGGCCCAAATGCTGCTGCCGATCCGCACCGGATAGGCCGAAACCCGCATGCGCGCCCGGCGTGCCCTCGGGAAAAGTCGCTCGAGAAAGGGATCGTCACCGACGAGCTTCCTGAGCGAGACGACGTCGCACGGCGCAAGAAGCGCGACGATACGCGCCGGCAAGGCGGCGCTCGCAACCAGGAGCGGTGCGTCGACGGGGTCATAGACCGGTCCAAGATAATCGCAGAGGCCGAAATCGGCGAATTCCACATGAACCAGGCCATTTCGGCGACTGCGCGCCAGCGGCAGCACGAGCAGAAGCCGGCCGCCCGACCTTTGCCGCACGGTCACGGTGATAGGTTCGACTGCCAGCGCCGGCGCCAATTCGCGATGGAGAGTGTCAAGCCAGCCGCCGGCCTGGAACGCGGTTGTCTGCGATTTTTGGTGAATCGATCGATATTCATGCGATGCGAAGTCGAAGTGGGGCTCGATCGCGACTTCGAGAAGGTCGACATCGGCTGAGCGGACCGCGCGGGGCATCAAGACAAAGGACATGGAACCTTCTCGGTTGGCGTTTGGATTCCAAAGCTGCGGGACTTGAGGCAGAAAAACGGCTCCCTCATCCATGCCATCGATGCGCGTCGAACCATCAGCCCCATCTGCAGGGGAGTTCTTGAAATCCGTACAGCCAATGCAAGTCGCGGACAGAACTTTTTGAATGGAAAGGTTACTTGCAGATCGATCAAGCCTTGGCGGCCGATTTGGGCTAGTGGCTCGAGGGCAAACCGTTGGCCTGACTATTCGCCGGAGCGGCGATCCGAACCCTCATGCGACTGGTCCTCCGCCTCGACCCGAGTTGCCTGCGACGCTGGCATGTGCATCTTGCCATGCGTTTGGCGCAGCGTCCGGATCTGCGTGTCGGTGTCGAATGGGCTGCGGCAGGAGAGCGGCTTCCGTCCGCGGTTCCGCTGCTGTTTACCTTGGAGAGGCTGATCCATGGCTTGCCTTGCGACGACGCGGTAGACGCCGCCAAAACCGATGATCTCGCGCCATTCCTGGCGGTGGGAGGAGAACCGCCCGATCTCGTGGTCGATTTCAGCGGGGGCAGTCCGCGAGCGGGCGAGCGGACCTGGCATGTGACCTTCGATGGCTCCCCCGGTGAGGGGGCGATGCTCGCTGCTTTGGCGCAATGGCGCACCCCGGTCGTCGCGGTGATCGACGCGGCGAACGGCGTCGAGATTGCCAGCGGACATCCAGGGACGGAAACCAGCGGCATTCTCGTACTTGCGTTCAAAGATGTGCTGGCGCGGACGGCAACCTTGGTGGTTGCAGCCATCGATCGCACCGCCGCGCGCAAGGTCGCTGAAGCCCCGCGCCCAGCCCCGGTGAACGCGCGGGCAGTCGCACGGTTCGCGGTCCGATCATTGTCGGGTACCCTCGCAAGTTGGCTCTACCACCTGTGCTACAATGCGCCGCACTGGCGCGTCGGATGGCGCTACGTCGATGGCGCCGACGTCGTCGACCTGCGCGCGCATCCTCTCGGCGGCTGGCGCGACTTGCCGGACGATGGCCGTCGCTTCTATGCCGACCCGTTTCCGGTTGCAAAAAACGGTCGGACCTATCTCTTCGTCGAGGAGTTCCAGCATCGGCTCGGCCGAGGAATCATTTCCGCCGTCGCGTTCGACGACGCCGGGCCCGTTGGAACGCCGCAGCCAGTCCTCGAAGCAGCTTCGCATTTGTCCTACCCGTTCGTCTTCGAGCACCGCGGCAGCACATGGATGGTCCCTGAAAGCTGCGCCACAGGAACGATTGACCTTTACCGGGCAGCGCCTTTCCCCGATCGATGGGTCAAGGAAGCGACGCTGCTGTCCGGGTTCGACGCCAGCGATGCGACGCTGTTCGAGCACGATGGCCGTTGGTGGATGCTCGCCACTGTTCGCGATGGTGGCGGCGCCTATTCGGACGCGCTTTACGCCTGGTCGGCCCACGACCTCTTCGGTCCCTGGCAGCCGCATCGTCGAAACCCCGTCTTGGTCGATATTGGTCACGCGCGGCCCGCGGGGCGCGTGGTGCGGCGGAATGGCAAGCTCATTCGGCCGTTCCAGGACTGCCGCAAAGGCTACGGGGTCGCGCTCGGCCTTGCCGAAATCACTCGGCTCGACGACGACGTTTTCGCGCAGCGCGTCGAGGCCGTGTTGCATACCGGCCCGCTATGGCCGGGGCGGCGGCTGCATACGCTCAATCGGGCGGGCCGACTCGAATGTATCGACGGCTCCGCATGGTCGCGGCGATTTTAGTCGCGCCCAGCATCGCATCGCGGCGTGGCGCCGTTGATCTGCTGGCGGTTTTGCCGACGGTTGCAATGAACAATTGGTTAACACAGCGTCTTCGTCCACGACACATGACCGAAACAAAATTCCAACTGTTTTGCCGTTAAATTGAACTCCTCTTCCTATCCAAGGGTCATGCGACGTTGCCCAAGAATCATCGAACGATCATCCAACGATCATCGAACCGCGGATCCGTTTGGGCGGCGGTCACCTGAGGCGGTTTCCGGCGCTTGCATCTGGGTGAGCCGCAAAGCCGATATTCGCGGATGGGTGACGAACAGGTTCATGTGATGGCGCATGGCAAGCTCCGAAGAATCCTGCAAGACGCTCGCCTCACGGCAGCCGGATGACCAGCGGGCGCAGGTTGAAATGGCGCATGAAATTCGCCGGTTGAACTTCCTTGTCGATGCGTTGCGCCAGCGCGAGCACAGTGCGCGGCAAGACAGTCGGATGCTCAAGGAGATCGTCGACCATCTGCCGATCAGTCTGACGGTGCAGGACGATAATGGCCGCTTCATTCTCGTCAATGCCGTCGCCGCGGCCAACCTGGCAATGCCGGTGGAGGCCCTGATCGGTGCGTCACCGATCGATTTTTTGCCCGAAGGTGAAGCTGCCGACAGACGTAGCTGGGAGATGAGCCTCATTCAGACGGGCCAATCGAGGACAACCGAGGAAAGCGTCACAGGACCAACGGGGCAACACACCTGGCTGACATCGCTTAAGCCGGTACGCATTTTCGACCGGACGCTGTTGCTGACGAGTTCGCTGGATATCACCGAGCGCAAGCAGGTCGAAAACGAGTTGTCGAAGCGCGCTCATTTCGATGAATTGACCGGCTTGCCAAACCGCGTTCTCATCCAGAGGCATGTCGAGGAGGTGCTCGGGCGCGGAGACGACAACCGACGCTTCGCCCTGGCGTTCATCGATCTCGATAACTTCAAGCACATCAACGATTATTACAGCCATGCCGTCGGCGATGCGCTTTTGGTGAAGCTGGCCGGGCGGATTGCAAGCCGTCTTCGCGACAGCGATATGCTCGCGCGCATCAGTGGGGACGAATTCCTCCTCCTGCTCGACCCGGTCGAAAGCGAAGTTCAGATTCGGACGACGATCGATGGTATTCTGGAGGAGCTGAAGCAGCCGTTTCACATCGAAGCGTTCGAGGTGCTGACGTCCGCTTCCATAGGCGTGAGCGTCTACCCCGAGCATGGCTCGAGCTACGAAGCCTTGCGCCGCAACGCGGATAGCGCGATGTACCGGGCGAAGCATGGGACAAAAGGAGACGCAATCTACTTCGACGTCACTGTCGGTCGATCAATCACCGAACGGATGGAGCTGGAACAGCGGTTGCGCCTGGCGATCCGCGATCGCCGACTCTGCTGCGCTTTTCAGCCGAAGGTGGATATCCGCACTAACGAGGTGGTCGGGTTCGAGACGCTCGTCCGCTGGCGCGATGATGACGGAGAGATTCATCCGCCCAGCGCTTTCGTGGGGCTCGCAATTGAGCTCGGCCTGATCGACCCCATCACGCACTTCGTGCTGGCCGAGGCTTTGAAATCGGTCGAACTTCTCGACGAGGCGTTTGGTTCTGCCACAACCATCAGCGTCAACGTCGCTGCGAAGCAGGCCAGTGATCTGAAGTTCATGCTGTCCTTCGCCGAGGTGCTGAAGGCAAGTAAATACGCCGAACGCATCATCCTCGAGCTTACCGAGGAAGCCTTCGTCGCGAAAAGTCAGTTTCAGATGCAGGTCCTGCCGATGCTGCGCGAGATCGGGGTCTGTGTCTCCATCGACGATTTTGGAACCGGCTACTCCTCTCTGAGCGTGCTCGCGGATATCACCGCGGATGAAATCAAGGTCGACCGGTCGTTCGTCGCGCGCATTCATGAGCGCCCGCGGAGCCAAAGCGTTCTCAGGACGATCGAGTCTCTGGGGCATGCGCTTGGAATGACGGTCGTCGCCGAGGGAGTCGAGACGTTCGAGGAGCTTGCATACCTGCAGGCCGCCACGCGTATTCGTTGTGCACAGGGCTATTATTTTTCCAGGCCCTTCTTCATCGAAGATGCAGCCGATGCGAAATGCATCAACTTCGATGGACGCGTGATCGGTCCCGCGCGCGGGCAGTTGGAGAGGCGCGGTTACCAGTCTTCAAGAACGGGGGCGGAGGCTCGACCGCGACGAGGCTAGTGCCCCGCCGCGCGTTTCGCAGCCGGGACGCCGCGGCCTCTCTCCGAGAAGGGTCGGTTATTTTTGCGGCCAGCGGTACGGCTGGGCAGGTGTCGGGTTGCGAGCGGCGGCATGAGGGTCCGCCTGGCCGGCCAAAGGCTTCTTCAGCAGACCATAGCGAGTTGGATCCGTTGTCGGAGCTGGCTGCAGCGGCGCAACACCGGAACCGACAACAGGCCTGTTGTCGCGCGGGGCCTCGTCCGGCCTGACTTTCTGGCTCGCCGTCGCGCCGCGCCAGCGCTCGATCACGGAAGCAATGAAGTTGAGCTCGTGACCGCTTGGCTGCAGGGCGGGCTCGTTGGCAAAGGCCTCGCTTCTGGGCAAAAGCTGCTGCGGCAACTCTGCGAAGGTCAGCCTTGTCGGCAACGGGACGCCCACGCCGAAGGCCAATGCCTCGCGAGTGCCGAGCGAGGGCACGAAGGCGAAGAGGTTGGAGGAGGCGTCGGAGACCGCCGACCGCAGAAGCGCTTGGTCGCGGTCGTTCGACATCCGCATGGCGAAAAGCGTGCTGCACTGGGAAATGATGGTCGGGTCGAGTTCGGCCGGACGTTGGGTGACCAGCCCCAGGAAAACGCTGTATTTCCGACCTTCCTTTGCGATCCGGGAGATCGCCCGTCGGGTCGGGCCGAAGCCGACCGTCCGGTCGGCCGAGGCATATCGATGGGCCTCCTCGCAAACGAACAGCAATGGGGTGGCGCCGTCGCTCCACAGCCCGAAATCGAAAGCCAGGCGGCACAACACCGACACCACCGAATCGACCACCTCGGCCGGAAAGCCGGCCAACTGCATGATCGTCATCGGCTTGCCGTCGGCCGGCAGCCGGAAGAGCTGGCTGATGGCCTCCGCCATCGTGTCGCCGCCGACATTGGCGTTTTCGAACATGAAGGCGTAGCGGGGGTCATTGCTGACCGTCTCGATACGCGTGATGAGCCTGTGATATTTCATCCGCGACGAACGGTTCTCCAGCTTCCCCATCCGCTCGTCGATCTGCATCAGCAGATCCTGCAGCCGGTAAGGCACCGGCGTATCGACCGTGTATCCGGCGCTTTTCGGATCGAATTTCTTGATGGCCAACCTGTCAACCGTCGACCGATACTGGGTGTAGGCGGTCTTGGCGAGCGGGATGACTTCGGAGAGGATCTCGATCTCGTCATCCACGCCGGGACGACCGCCGAAGAAGACGTCGACGATCTCCTCGAAATTGAACAACCAAAACGGCAGTCTGAGATTTCCGGGGTTGACGACCTGCGCCCGCTCACCGAAGCAGCGGCCATATTCGTTGTGAATGTCGAGCAGGAGTATTCTCAGTTCCGGCCGCGCTTGCAGGACCTGCTGCAGAATGAGGACAACCGCGCTCGATTTGCCGACGCCGGTCGTGCCAAGCACCGCAAAATGCTTGCTCAGCATCTCGTCCACGTCGACGCAAATGCTGATCGCGTTGTCTTGTTGAAGTTGCCCAACCTTGATCGATGTCGAGCCCGCATTATCGAAGACGATCCGCAACTCGCCGTTCGTCAGCGGCACGACCGGATCTCCGATCGACGGATAGTCCGTGACCCCGCGCCGGAATTGCGCCGGTCCGGTACCTCGGTCATTGATCTCGCCTACGAGATCGACGTGAGCCATGCCGTGATAGCCCTGCTCCTTCGCCAGCGGGGAGGTGTGAACGGTAACGTCCGTGATGACGCCGACGATGAGCGCCTTGCCGACCTCTATCTTTGCGAACTTGCCGACCGTTATGCCCGCCCGGTTGAGGCTGCCCAGGCTCGTGGTCAGGAGCCCGATGCTTGCTCGTGAGCCACTGACCGCGTGGACATGGCCGAGCGGGTCTCCGGACATCTGCGGCGGCTTGCCTTGATCGCGTAGCATGTCGGCCCCTGTCATCGGCACCTCGCATGGCAGTGCGACAACCTCATTGGTGCCGACAGCAGTAGTCGAAAAACGATCTAGATTCGGTTAAGGCGCGGGCGAGCCTCCTATGGTTCAGCACTATCCTGGGCTCGGCACCGGCGCACGCCCTCGATCGGCGTGATTAACAGCGGGTTAAGGTGCCGGCGGCGGGTGCACAAACACGCGGTCATTGAGCGGTGTTGCAACGTTCGTGGGGGTGTCCAACAGCCATGGCACGGGGCAAAGTCGGGTTCCCCGCCTTTGCCTGCCCTGCGCTGCTGCTCGAGGACAAACGCGTCAGAGCGCCGCTATCTGGTCGCCTGTTTCAAAAACGCGATCAGGTCTGTGCGCGCCTGGGCATCGGGGATACCCGCGAATGGCATTCGATTGCCGCGGAACGCGCCACCCTGCGGGTCGGCGAGGAAGGCGTCGAGCAACTCCGGCGTCCATGCGATATTGGCGCGCCGCATGGCCGGCGAATAGGTGAAGTCCTCGGAGGCGGATCTGCGTCCGAACAGGCCATGGAGCGTCGGGGCGGGGTCGTTCTTGCCTGCTTCCAGCGAATGGCAGGCGGTGCACTGCTCGAACAGCACTCCGCCCTTGACCGGATCCTCCGCCGCCGAGGCGGGAGCGATCGCCATCGCGCCAGCAGCCGCCAGCGCGACGACAAGATACGACACGATCTGCGAACACGCGCTCGGCATGGATTACACCAGCGGTCTTGGATTCTTGAGGTATTTCTCGCGAATGGCATCCGCCGCCCAGAAGGCAAGCGCCCCCACCGGGCCGGTCGGATTGTAACCCGAGTTGTGGGGAAATGCCGAAGCCCCCATCACGAACAGGTTCGAGACCTCCCAGTTCTGCAGGTACTTGTTGAGCGCGCTGGTGCCGGGGTCGGTCCCCATGATCGCGCCGCCGGTATTGTGCGTGCTCTGGTAGGGGACGACGCTCCATGTCAGCCTGGGCGCCGGGGCACCCATGATGGTCGGATTCATCGCCCGTCCGATCTGCCCGATCACCTCGGCGGCGTGCCGGTTCATCTTCTGCTCGTTCTCCTTGAAGTCGAAGGTCATCCGCATCAGCGGCTGGCCGAACCGGTTCTTGTAGGTTGGATCGAGGTCCAAGGAATTGTAGCGGTTGGGCATCACCATGCCGCTGGCGGCGATGGTCAATGCGCCCTGATACCATTTGGCGGTGGCGCGCTTCCACGCCGAGCCCCATTGCGGCGTGCCGGGCGGCACCGGGCGGTAGCTGATCGGACGCCCATGCGAGCCGCCGACCGAAATATAGGAGCCGCCGACATAACCGTGCTTGGAGCGGTCGAAGCTCCAGTTGGTGTGGAAGTCGTCGATCGAGGTGCCCCAGCCACCCGCGGCGATGAACGGGTTGAAGCTCTTGCCCTCGAAGAACAGCGCCACATTCGCGCCGCCCTGGTAGGCGTAGTTCTTGCCGATCACGCCGGTCTGGGTCTCCGAATCGTAGGGCTTGCCGATCCCTGACAGCAGCAAGAGGTGGACGTTGGACAATCCGTAGGCGGCAAGGATGACAAGCTCGGCCGGCTGCTCGATCTCCTCTCCGGTCAGCACGTTCACATAGGCGACGCCGGTCGCCTTCTTGCCGGTGGAGTCCCTGAGCACCTTGGTGGCCCAGCAGTAGGTCCGCAGCTCCACGTTGGGATGGCGCAGCGCCACCGGAATGACCGTGATGTGCGGGCTGCCCTTGGCGTTCGCCTCGCAGCCGAACCGCTCGCAGAAGCCGCAATACTGGCACTGCCCGATCTTCATGCCGTCGGGGTTGGTGTAAGGCTGCGAGGAATTCGCCGTCGGCCGCTGGTAGGGGTGATAGCCGAGCTCGGTCGCGGTCTTGGTGAACAGCTTGCTCGCATAATTGGGCACCAGCGGCGGATTGGGATAGTCCCGCGCGCGCGGATCCTCGAACGGATTGCCGCCCGGCCGGATCTGGCCCTTGATGTTGCCGGCCTTGCCCGACACGCCCGCCGTGTATTCGAACTTGTCGTAATAGGGCTCGATCTCCTCCCCGGTGATGCCCCAGTCCTGCAGCGGCATGTCGGCCGGGATGAAATTCTTGCCGTAGCGTTCCTCGTATCTGCTGCGGATGCGCAGCTCATGGTCCGGCCAGCGCCAGGTCACGCCATTCCAGTGCACTCCGGCGCCGCCGACGCCCTGGCCGGGCAGGAACGAGCCCAGGCGCCGCATCGGCAGCGCGGTCTCGGACGGCTTGTTGCGGATGGTATAGGTGTCGTTCGACACGTCCATCATCAGGTCGTGGCGCTGCGAGAAGCGCAGCTCGTCGCGGATCAACGGCACGCCGAAGTCGTTCCTGGTCGAACGGGGGCCGCCGCGCTCGAGCACGGCGATCTTGAGGCCGGTGGGAGCAAGCTCCTTGGCGAGGATGCCGCCGGTCCAGCCCATGCCCACGATGAGGATGTCGACGGGAGGTAGCTTGGTTGCCATGGCGTCGTCTCCCTTCAGGACAGGTCGGCAATGCCGACCGGGGTGACTGGGTAACGCTGGCCCTCGTTGAACTTCTTCACGTTCTCCGCATTGTTGGCCATCACGCCCGGAAAGCCGATCATCTTCCAGCCCACCTTGTCCTTGTTGCCGCCATAGATCGGATCGGCGAACAGGCCCTCCATCACGTTCTCGTAGAACACGGCGAAGAACACCCGGCCGGGCAGGCCGCCCTCGAGCGTGATCTTGCCGGCGGAAAGATCCTTGAGGAAGGTCTCCTTCTGCTCTGCGGCGCACCTGTCGAAGTCTTTGCCGAACGCTTTGCGGCAATAGGCATTCGAGCCGGCGATGCCGGCGCGGTAGAGCTCGGCCGGGGTCAGCGGAAGCTGATAGCCCTGGTTGGCGGTCCCCGGTGCCCACGGCCCCTGCCGGTACAAGCGGTCGCCCTTGCCCCAGGACCCTGCGAGCGCGCGGTCGATAAAGGTCGCGATGCCGATGTCGGTGCCGCTCCCCGTAAGCTCGTCCTTCGGGATCATGTGATCGACCAGCGCTTCGACGAACGCGGCCTCGGCCGGCTTGAGGTAGATGTAGCCTGCCGGTTCCGGCGGTTGCGCGCCTGGCTGCGCCTGGGCCGGGGCGACTGGCGACAAGACCTGCGCCGAGGCCGAGGCCACGCCAACGACACCTGCGCCGGTCAGAAACGCGCGCCGGCCAACTGGGGTCTGCGACATGGGTGTTCCTCCGAGCTTCTGTGAGCAAATTCTGTGCCTGTTGCCGCGAAGGGTAGCTCAGACCGGGCCTTGGGAGCAATGACACAGTTGATCAATGTCGAGTGGTACGAAGACCTCTGCTCCGAGAGCAATAATCACGTCGTCATCGGCAAGGAAAACTATTTCATGAGCGCGGACGGCTACCTGATGCCCGCCAAGAAGGACCAGCCGCCGCCGGATCTGCGCTATTTCAAGCAGTCAAGGAAGTAACGACCGGCTAGGCATTGTCGCGGGAGGCGCAGCGCCGCTCTCGGCCCCGCGCCTCCCGGGCAGCTATTGCTATGCAAGCCGGCTCGTCGTCCTCCTACAGCGGGGCCCCGGCGATGTTGACCACATCGGTGTTGGGCCCGCTCTTCGGTGCGGGCTTTGCCCAAGTGATAGAGCCTCGGACATTGGCGGCCTGGGTTACGGGCTGGGACAGCGTTATGGACAGGCGCTGTTGATCCTTGGGAGCGCTCCGCGCCACCCGCCATGTGGCGACGTTGTTGGCGACACCCTGATATCCGTCTCCCGTCGCAGCCACCACGTTGGTGCCCGGCGGTATTTCCAGCTTGACCGTCAGGCCTTCCGCGATCACGCCTCTACCCTGAACGCCATTGTTCGTAATGGTCAGGGGATATGTCACGCCGTTGGGGCCGGGCTCTCCTTTGGCGATCTGAGCCGCCAGGGGTGCGCGGACGCCGATTTCGTCACGCGCCCAGAAGTAGATTTGCCGCAATTGCCCGATGGTCAAGCGTGACCTGGAGAAATTGCCCATGTCCAGGTTCGTGTTGGCATTTCCGATCTCGGTCCGATACTGCGGCATCGCGGTCGTGTGGTTGTAGACGAGGTTCGAGAAATAATCGAAATTCATGTTGTACAGGCCCATGTTCGCGCGTGGTCCGTTGAACGTCGGGCCGTGACATTGGCCGCAGCCCATAGTGATCATGGTTGCCTGTCCAGGCGGCGCTCCGGGCGGAACTTCGAACCTCCACTTGCCAGGCTCGGCGGGCTTCGGCAGCGAGGCAAAATACGCGGCCAGATCGGCGGCCTCTTGATCGCTCAGCTGGCTCTCGACGAAGGCGGGCATGATCCCCCACGGCTGGCGAACAGCCCGCAGAACCTGCGCGGCGCTCAATCCGCGGCCGGCGAGATCCGGCCCGAACGCGCCTTGGCCGTTGGTGCCGTGGCAATTCTTGCAGTCCGTTGCTCTGGGCGCGAGCCTGTCCCAGTACGCTTTTCCAGTCGCGGCATTGCCCGCGGCACCCTGAGCGGAGGCCACAGTCTGAGTGAGCGGAAGCACGAGAAGCGCCAACAAGAGTTTTTTCATGGTAGTTTCCCTCCCAACCGGCTCCGCGCATTGGCGCGGAATAAGCCGCACTTAGTCTACACCCCCGCTGCGCTTCTGCAAACGATGGGCGACAGGATTTTTCGATTGGTAGCCTAAGGTCCGCTTCTGGTACTGAGCCATTTCGCCAGCGCCACGCGAACGGTCATCGCATCCCTGGCCTCATCCAATGTCGGCCGTCCGGATCAGAACCGAGCCGTCCGGCTCACGCTGGTCGGACAGATATTTGCGGCGGGCGAGGGCCTCGATATCACGGCGATACGGCGTCGCTTGCATCGGCGCGGAATTCCGGGTCGGGGAAAACGAGCGTGCGCTTGTCGGTCATGCCGAGCACATCGAGTATCGCAAGGACCGAAGAAAGCTGAAGGTCCTTCTCGGCTTGCTCAAAGCGGGAAACGGTCGGCGTGCTCACCCTGGCGAGCGAGGCCACTTGCTTCTGCGTCAGGTTCATTTGTCGCCGGCGGCGGACCGCTTCTTCGACAAGTAGTGGCCAATTGATCTGAAGCTTCCGTTCCATCGCCGCTCCATCATGTCAAGCAAAGACTCTCCCAATGCCGTCTCGCCGATGCGCGCCGCTGCCTGGGTTACTTCTTGCTCGGCCGCCTTCCGACGCCGGTCGAGCCTTTGCACCGCCTCGGTAACGAGGGCATCGTCCAGGCGGAAAGCCCTCGCCAACGCGACAAGGTGCTTGGGCCTCAGCGCTTCAAGCGGCAGATTGGCGGCGTTGCCGATCGCCAAGGCCAACGTCCGGTATTCGGGATAGAGCGCGGCGGCGACGAGATCGTAGGCCGGCGTCAGCCGCAAGCCGTCCGCCGTATGGAACATGGCGAAGTTCTTGAGATGCGCGTCGGTGTTGCCGGTCAGGAAGCAGACGAGGACGCGGCGGAACAGCCGCCAGGCATCGGCTGGCGCACATCCCGGCGTCGTGAGAATGAAGGCTGCCATGTCGTCGTAGGACGCTTCATACTTGTCGTCGCCGGATCGCTTGCCGAAAAGCTGGTTGAACTCCTCGAAATGACGTTTGGCGCCGCTGCGCAAGCGGTCGAATCGCGGCACGATGAGCGCGCGCTCCTTGATGCCCTCCAGCGGCGCGATGGCCGGCGCGACGATCGCGTCATCCGGCAGCAAGGCGCGGCACGCCTTGGTGGTGAGATATTCGTTCTCGACGATGTCGCGCAAAGCACCCGAAGGGAGCTTGGCGATAAAGGTCGAGCTCTCGTCGCGCCGGACCGGCCGGTATCCCCGCCCCTCGCGAACGGCGAGAAGCTTGGGCTGAATGCCGGAAAGCGATGCGCGGCTGGTGAGGGCAGCCACCGCCATCGGATCGCCGATATCGATGGTGGGCTCGGTAAGGGGAGCCGGATCAATGACGGAGACGGCGCCCGCGCAATCGCGGCCGAAAGCGAGAAGCAGCGCGAAGTGGTCGTTCGGGTCGGCCTTCAGCGCCCGGGCCTGTGCGTTGCGGAGCCACCCTTCGGCGGCTAGATTGTCGAAGAAGGGATGCAGCCCTTGCTCGCAGATGTGCGGCGCAGACTGCAACGGCAGGGTGAAGGCGACAGCGGACTGCTTTGCCTCAAGGTAGGCCGGGTCGTAGGTGAACACGCAGCGACCGCCCGGCTCCTGCCGGAGTTCACCGGCAAAGAGATCGTGGTAGTAGACCTTACCCCAGAGCGTTGCCGCCATATAAAATCCATTTTATGCATATCCCCCTTCGCATAGAAATAATAAAAGATATTTTATCTTCAAGGCAACGTCCGGTCGATATATAAAATATATTTAATATCAGTCTTCAGTATCCAAGCGTGTTCCGGCACTACGATTCAATCCTACCGTGTTGGTAACGCAGCGGCTTGGACGCGCGCCATCATGGCAACTGGTCGCGTCACAAGTCCTGCCGCGGACGCGGCGGAAACTTGGCGATGAATTCGATCTCCTGACCGTCGCGCCTGATGCTCAAGGGGAGCCACGTTCCAGGCGCCTGGCGGCCGACGACCTCGATCAATTCGTCGGTCGTTCGGGTCTCCAAGCCGGCCGCGCGCACGACATGATCCCCCGCCTTCAAGCCGGTAGCTTCCGCCACGCTGTTGGGAACGACCCGGTCGATCCGGGGCGCGCCATCGCCATCGGCAAGCAGAATGCCGAGCCTGGGGCGCTCCGGTTCAGATGTTCCCTCCGATGCCGGCGCTAACGTGAACATGGCGTCGGCATAGGAGGTGCCCACGAGCTTGCACGCCGACTCGGTGGATTCCGGGATGAATGCCGCGATGTCGGCCACCCCCAGATCCTTCAATTGATGTGAAATGCCGTAGCCACCTTCCACGTGGCCGCTTCCCACGATCCCCACGATGATCGCGTCGGAGAACTTGTGCTTGGCAGCGGCCAGCGCCTCCGCCATGGCGCGGTCCCAGGTCAGTTGAGCGTCCACGAAACGCTTGAATTCCGGCTGCTTCAAAATGTCCGCCAAGGCCTGCTCGTCGGGTTCGGTCCTGGCCTCGTCCGGCGGGCCGCGGCGGCTTTCTGCGGCGTCGGCCGGCAGGGTCCGTTTCATGTAGAAGACTCGGGCAAGCTCGCGCTGGTAGGCCAGGCTGGCCGGAGCGGGATCGGACAAGCCTTCGCGCTCATTCGCGGGGACCGACGCCCATCCCTCTGCGCCGACCCGCGAGACGAGCTTGCGCTCGACATTGAGCGCGATCATTGGAATGTGGTTGAGGCGGGCGAACTCGAACAGCGGCATATAGAGAGCCGCATCGTAGCCCCAGACCCGTCGCCACTCGGACGCCTTGAGGAAGGCCTCCGCGGTCAGCTTGCCCGCGACCCAATCGTCCAGAACGCTCTGCAAGCGGCGCGGAAACGCCTCGAACCCGATGACGATCTTGTCGCTGCGGCCATGAAGCGCCGCCAGGGTGTGCAGCTGCCAGCGATGGTGGTCCGCATTGGTATGGCTCTCCCCGAGCAGCACGACGGGATTCCTCGCGGCGAGATCGCGAAAGAGCTCCTTCCTGTCGATGGAGTTGCCTGTCATCCCGTCGATCCACTCGCCGTCGGTGCTGCAGGCGGGCGCCGCGGCGGTTCGGGAAACGAAATATCGCAAATCCGGCGGCGCCTGGTCTTTCTTGGCCGGCATCAGGAGGCCGTCCGCGCTGCGGAAATAGTTCTCCTTGCCGATGACGACATGCGGGTTGTTCTCGGCGCAAACATATTCGTACCAGACCGGCCGTGGATTTGGATTGCGGACGTATTTTTTTGTGACCGTCCAAGGGCGGGTCAGCGCATTGTCGAAGATCGTGATTTCGTCATAGAGGATATTCCGATCGGCCCGGTCGAGGAAAATCCGCTCCTTGATCACGCTGCGATTGTCGGCGTGGAGGGGAAGGCCGCTGGCGTCGTAAACGCGGGGGCCTTTCAGGTGCCGGGTCTCGATTTCGAGCATGTCATAGCGGCCGTCCCCGTCCTCATCGACCCATTTGCCGATGGAATAGCCTTCGAAGGCCGGCTCGACCTCCTTGGGCCAGTCGCGTCCGTCGGTATAAATTCTTCGATGAGCGTCGTGGGTTTGATTGATCAGGATGTAGGTCGTCTCCGGCATGACGACGATTTCCATCGGTTGGAACACCGTCATCATCCCCGGCATGGCGTTCGGGAGACACGTATTCCATAGGACATTGCCATGCCCGCCCGCGGCCTGGTCCGCCAGGTTTGTCTCGAAAATGGCCTGATATTCCGCCGTGAGCGGGGCTTGTTGTCCGCGGCCCGGAGGCTTGCCCGGGTCAAATGCAGGCTGGCCGCCGGCTCCAGGGACGATCGCCCGGGTCCACTGGCCCTTGAGGTTTGGATACTTCGCGTCATCGAACGCTTGGGCTTCCGCGATGGTCATGCACAGCGCGGTCAGCGCCATGGCACCGATGAGGTTTCGGTCGAGCATGCGGTCCTCCCTGCGATCGATCTCAGAGCTGCGCGTGCATTGTCGTCACTTACGCGATGGATTGAAATATCGCAAATCCGGCGGCTGCTGGCCCTTTCGGGCGGGCATCAGGTAGCCATCGGCGCTCAGAAAATAGTTTTCCTTGCCGATGGCGACATGATTGTTGTTTTCATTGCAATCGTATTCAGTCCACATCGGATTTTTCTCGCGCCGGAAGTTCTTTATCACCGTCCATGGACGGGTCAGGGCGTGGTCGATCGTCGTGATTTCGTCGTGAAGCAAATCCGGATTGGCTTTGTCGAGGTAAATCCTCTCTTTGACGACGGTCTGATTATCTTTGTGGAGCGGAAGCCCGTCGACGTCGAAATCGCGCGGACCTTTCATGTGACGGGTCTCGACTTCGAGCACGTCGTAACGGCCGTCGCCGTCCTCGTCGATCCATTTGCCGATGGAGTAGCCCGCGAAGGCCGGCTCGATCTCCTTGGGCCAGCCGCGCCCGTCGGTATAAATCCGACGCGGCATGACATATTCGGACAATATGTATGTGGTCTTGGGCGAGACGACGATTTCCAGCGGATAAACCGCGGTCATGATCCGCGGCATGCCCGACGACCTGCAGGTAAACCGCGAGTCATAGCCGTGGCCGCCGGCGGCCTGTTCGGCGAGGCTGGCGTCGAAAATGGCCTGGTACTCGGCGGTCAGCGGGGCTTGCTGCCCGCGACTGCCAGGTTTGCTGGGGTCCCATTGGGTGCCGCCGATCCTCATCCACTGGCCCGACCAGTCGGGATACTTGGTCTCATCGAACGCCTGCGCGCCGGCAATGGTCATGCTCAGCGCTGCCGCCAGCGCGATTGTGCTGATCGAGTTTCGGTCCAGCATGCCGTCCTCCTGTCATCGATGTCGAGGCGCGCGAGGCGCAGCAGGAGCGCCGTTGGGAAGGCGATGTCTGCCGACAGCACAAGCGCTGCCGCTAAAAAGGACTTCGGCGCGTCCTCAAGGCAGCTCGCGGACGAGCTCGATGCCCGTCTGTGCACCATACAGCGCTGGCCAGGTTGCCGGAAGGGGAGGGCGCCAGGCACGGCTTCGATTGCGACCGTTCAAGCCGCTGGTGGCCGCCCATGGTCAATCATCTCTCTGGTTCTGGTCGATCTCGCCGAAAATCTCATCGTTGTGCTGGCCAAGGAGCGGCGGGGGCGAGTCGATGCGGGGGCCGCCATGGGCGAAGGTGAAGGCGGAGAGCGGCACGCCGAAACCACCCTCGATACCGCCGGCGCCATTGTGGCGGTGAATAACGCCGCGGGTTGCAAGTTGCGGATCGGCGAGCGCCTCAGCCATGGTGCGCACCCGCGCGGCCGGGACGTGACGGGCTTGCAGGAGCTCCTCCCATTCCTCCGCGGTCCTTGCCGCGAGCAGGTCCGATAGCAGCGCGGCTTCGCGCTCGCGCTCCTGCTCGCGCTCCTCGTTCGTTCGCTTGATCATGTCCGGGCGCTCGAGAACCGTCCACAACCGGCGCTGCTGGCGCAAATTGCTGGCGCCGAGCATCAGCAATCCGCTCCTGGTCGGGTAGGCGCTGTTGGTGGCGTGCGGATGCTGATTACCGCTGGGCTTGGGATGCGCCCCGTTGCGCAGATAGCCGGTCAGATGCGAGCTCATCAGGATCATCGCCACGTCCAGCATCGCCATGTCGATACGCTGGCCGCGCCCGCTTCGCTCGCGCTGAAACAGCGCCGCCGCCAGGGCGAAGGCTCCGGTCATGCCGGTGGCGTAATCGATCGCCGGGGAGCCGAACTTCACCGGGTTGACCTCCTTGGTCCCGGTCATCGCCATGATGCCCGAGGTCGCCTGGATCACGTGGTCGTAGGCCGTTTGTTCGCGGCGCGGCCCGGTCTGGCCGAAGGCCGAGAACGAGGCGTAGATCAGCCGCGGATTGATCGCCTCGAGCGCCTCGTATCCGAGGCCCAGCGCCTCGAAGGCGCCCGGGCGGTAGTTTTCCACGAACACATCCGCGGTCGCGACCAGCTTCCTCAGGATCGCGCGGTCGCGCTCCGCCTTCAGGTCGAGCGTGATCGAGCGCTTGTTGGAGGCCTGGGTCAGGAAGGAGGTGCCCAGGTTGCGGCGGTTGAGCGCCTTGTCGGTGCCTGCTCCGCGGCTCTGGTCGGGCTCGTCGGGATGCTCGACCTTGATCACGTCCGCGCCCAGCACGGCCAGTTGATAGGTCGCAAAAGGCCCCGCCAGAACGTGGGTGACGTCGATCACCCTGATGCCTTCGAACGGTCGCATGATCGCGGTCTCCTTTGCGCTTCTGCCGCCGACGCATCGAGCATACAACGATCCGATCGATCTCGGCCATTTGGTTGCCACAACAATGGCGTTGATTTATCGTCGACCTGCTGGGTCAGACGGTTGTTCAGCGATGCGCCCGACCGACGTCGTTCATTTGGGCTTGATGCTTTTGGCCTTCGGCGTCACCTACCTGGTGCCGTTCGAGCTCCTGTTGCTGTCGTATGTCATTCTCGGCCCCGCGCACTACTTCACCGAGATTTCGTGGCTGCATGACCGAAAATATTTCCTGCCCCATCGCAGCGTCGCGTTGGGACTGGCCTTCATCGCCGTGGTCGCAGCTATCATCGATAACGCCTCCTGGTTCGGTTTCGTCATGTGGGGCGCTTTCGTGGTGTGCGCGCTGTTTGCCGCCACGACCACCGCGGCTCAAGGCTCGGTCCTGTTGATGATCGCGGTCGCGCTGACGGCGATCATGTATGCGAACGGATCATCGCTTGCCGTGCTGGGGATACTGCTTCCGACTCTGGTCCATGTGTCGTTGTTCACGCTCGTTTTCATGACTTTGGGGGCCTACCGGTCGGGCAGCAAGGCGCAAGCGCTGCTGATCGTCGTCTATCTGGCGGCGATCGGGATGATCCTGATGGTGCCGCCGTCGGCATCGACGCAGATCCCGGCCTTTGCGGAGGCTGGACAGGCGTATTTCGGCAACGTCGCCCCTGCGCTCGGCAGGCTTCTCGGAATTCCGGACTTGACCCTCGACCCGAGGCTGACAAGCCTGCTCGCGTTCGTTTACACCTACCATTACCTCAACTGGTTCATCAAAGCGGACGTCATCCGCTGGACCGAGATCCCAAGGTCGCGACTGGCGCTGGTGGGCGCGGCGAGCGCCATGTCGACCGCGCTCTATTTCTATGACTACGCGTTCGGCTTCACCATCCTTCTGGCGCTCAGCCTGGTGCATATCGTGCTGGAATTTCCGCTCAACAGCCTTGCCTTGCGGCAGCTCGGCGCCGCCTTTGGCCAGGGGATGATGCAAGTGGTGCACCGGCGCACATGATCGAGAACCTGCCCCTCGATTGACCGCAATCGGAACCTGCCGAACAATCGAGAGCCGCGAGCGCACGAAAGGGTCGCGGTTTGCCTCAGTGTCCAGTTCGAAGAACCAACCGACATGCTGTTCCCGTCCATCACGTTCCTGTTCTATTTCCTGCCTCTGTTTTTCATCGGTTATTGCGCCGCCCCAGGCGTGACAGCAAAGAATTTGTTTCTCCTCATCGCCTCGCTTCTCTTTTACGGCTGGGGCGAGCCCTGGTTCGTGGTCGTCCTGGTCGGCCAGATTGTGCTCAACTATGGCGCCGCGTTGATGATAGACGCCTCCAGGGGACGCAGGCGGAGTTTGGCGACCGCCATCGGGGTCGGCCTCAATCTGCTGCTGCTCGGCCTGTTCAAATATGCGGATTTCGCCGTCGGAACGCTGAACGCCGTGTTGCGCGAGGGCGATAGCGCCTTTGCGCTGCCAGGCCTCGCGCTGCCGCTCGGAATCTCCTTTTTCACGTTTCACGCGATCTCGTATCTGGTCGACGTTCATCGCGGTCAAGTCCGCGCCAATCGCAACCCGATCGAAGTCGCCGTCTATATCGCGATGTTCCCGCAATTGGTGGCGGGACCGATCATTCGTTACCGCACGATCTCCCATCAGCTTGCGCAGCGCCGCATGACGTTCGGGAGGGCGTCTGCCGGCATGAGAATTTTCATCATCGGACTCGCCCAGAAGGTGCTGATCGCCGATGAAGTCGCGAGAATCGCCAGTGCCGTGTTCGACAAGGCCGAAGCGCCGAGTTTTCTCGAAGCCTGGCTCGGGCTCGGCGCCTATACGATTCAGATCTATTTCGATTTCGCCGGCTATTCCAATATGGCGATTGGACTTGGCTTGGCGCTCGGCTTTGCCTTTCCACGCAACTTCCGGCTTCCCTATACCGCCCGCTCGATCACGGAATTCTGGCGCCGCTGGCATATCAGCCTGTCGCAGTGGCTGCGCGACTACCTCTATATCCCGCTGGGCGGCAGCCGCGGCCCGGAGCTGGAGACCTACCGCAATCTCTGTCTGGTCTTCCTGCTCTGCGGCCTGTGGCACGGCGCGAACTGGACGTTCGTGATCTGGGGCGCGCATCACGGCCTCTGTCTCATCATCGAGCGCGCCGGCTTCAAGCGCGTGCTCGACCGTGCCCCGGTGCTGCTCGGAAGGCTCTACGCCCTGCTCGCCGTGATGACCGGCTGGGTCTGGTTTCGCGCCCGCGATTTCGACCATGCGCTGGCATTCTTCCAGAGTCTTCTGGGCGTCAATGGGTGGGCCGACCTGGGCATGTCGACCCACGCGGTGCTCCAGGGCGCAACCCTCGTTGCCATGGGAATCGGCATCCTTCTCGCCACGATTCGCATCGAGATTCCGTCGATCGTCAGGCTCGGCTCGGGGCGGATCGCGAGCCTCGGCTATGCCGCCGCGGACACCATCGCGGTCGCATTGTTTCTCGGCCTGTCAGTGCTCAGCGTCGCCGCGGGATCCTATAACCCGTTCCTCTATTTCAGGTTCTAAACGATGGGACTGCTCGCGCGCTATCGGCGACCGTGGATCGTCATCGTGCTCGGCCTGTTCGCGGCGCCGCTGGTCGTCCAGGCGATCGAGCCCCGCGCGACGGTTTCCGAAGGTGAAGGGCGGCTGCTCAGTCCCGCTCCCGCGCTGCCGCAGTCCTTGGCCAAATGGCTCGCCTTGCCCCGAGACATCGACCGCTTTCTTGGCGACCATTTCGGGCTTCGCCAACAACTCGTGCGCGCGCATGGGGTGCTGCGCTATGCGGTCCTGCTGCCGACCGACCTGCGCGTCCTCATTGGCCGCGACAACTGGTTGTTCCTCAACGGTGACGGCACGATCGAGCAGGCGACAGGGCAGCTCATGCGCGAGGCCGCGGTCGCGAAATTTGCCGATTACGCGGCGAAGCTTCAGGCGCGGCTCAATGCGAGGAACACTCGGTTGCTCATTGCGATTCCGCCCAACAGCCCGACGATCAATCGCGCCCGTCTTCCAGCCTGGGCCGCCGAAAAGCCGGCCATGTCCGAATACGATCTCACGATGAAGGCGCTGGCCGCGCGCGGCGTGGCGGCGACCGACCTGCGGCCGCCGCTGCTCGCCGCCAATTCGATTCATCCGACCTACCGACGCACCGACACCCACTGGAATCGCTACGGCGCGCTGGTTGCCTACAACGCCGTCGTTGAAGCCTTGGGCAAACCGGATTGGGTGATCGATCCTGATCGTGTCTTGCGCGGATTCGAACCTGTGGCCGGCGGCGATCTCGCGCGGCTGCTCGCCGTCTCGGCCGACGTCACCGATGAGGATGCCAAGATCGATCTGTCGTCCTATCGGCCGCCGCCGGTCAAGATGTCTAAGGTCGACACCCACTCCGAAAGCCTCGGTGATCTGCTCGAGACCGGCCGCGCGGGGCCGACCGTGGTGGTCGTCGGCGATTCCTTCACGCAAGGCTTTTGGCAGGACTATTTCAGCATGCATGTGAGCCGATATGTTTGGATTCCCCACGAGCAATGCGGCTTCGCTGTGGATGTGGTCGAAGCCCATGATCTAGCCTTCGTCATCCTCGCCCCGACGGAGCGTCAGATGTTTTGTGCGGGCAATAGCGGCGTAGCGCCGTAGGGTGGGCAAAGGGTGTGCCAGGAAGCTGGCGCGATCAGCTGGTGGAAGTCCAGCCCAGGTAGGGCGTAGCGAGCCGCCTGGAAGCGAGTGTTGCGCGAGCCCGGCGGCGACGCCGGCCGCGAAGCGTACACAGC
>WNGL01002444.1_pt1 | contig 27925 bp, 29 predicted proteins | sample 5400591 | NCBI WGS metagenome assembly WNGL01 (sample SAMN13153377, study PRJNA577476) | soil metagenome | isolation source: 80 cm soil or saprolite under Garry oak tree replicate 1 | place: USA:California | collected 2016-06-15 | reverse complement strand
GAATCGATTATTTTTCTGAACATGAGCCTGGCCGAAATCAAAACTGCGGTCGATCAGCTTTCGCCCAAGGAATTAGCGGAGCTCGCTGCATTTATCCGTGAACGGGATAGTGCTGCCTGGGACCGCGAGATCGATGAAGATTTCTCGGAGACCGGCCGGCTGCGCCGCGTGCTGGACGAAGTTCGCGACGACGCGCGTGCCGGCCGTCTGGAAGAACTTCCGTGATCGGCAAAACGCACCGGCGCTTTTGGAAAGCGTTCGAAAAACTTCCGGTGCCAATTCAAAATCCTGCACGCGAGAAATATGCGCTTTGGAAGCGCGATCCTTTTCATCCGTCGCTCCGTTTCGAAGAACGCCGCAACGGCATTTGCGTCGTGCGTATCGGAACGGGCTATCGGGCGATCGGCTCACGCGAAGGCGACATAATCGTTTGGTTCTGGATCGGAACGCATGAAGAATACAATCGTTTCCGGTTTTGATGACTTTGACATTCTCAACTCTCAACCATCAACTTTCTTCGGCCGCGAGGCCAAGATGAGCGGGCCTGCCACGCCGTAACTTCGGTGAAGGCGGGAGCGATTGAGTCAGTAGAGCTTGCCCTGCTTGCCATGTCGAAGCCTCGGCGAAGGTCAGGAGCGAAGTCGAACGGGACGTCGCCAGAATAAAAACCCACTGCGCTAGTCCCAGCGGGGTTTTTGTTTTCGTCTCTTGGGGGAGCGCACGCGACCCGCGTGCTGGTTAACGCGCCCTCGCGCGTTCACGAACTTTTTTCAGGACTACAAATCACAATGGGCGAAACAGTCCCTGCACGTCTTCGTTACTGCGGAGTGCAAGGGCCTTTTTGCGCGTTTCACGCTCGTTTACATCGAATCCGAATAACAGAGCGTTATCTCCCGAACCTTCGATCTTCACCATCATCAATTGCCCGAAGTCGCGGCCATACGCCTCTGCATACTTAGCCAGGCCTTTCGCTTTCGCGTACGTATCATCCTGATTTGTCCGGTGCGGCTCTACTACATCGACAACCAAACGATCGCGATTTCTGCGAACTAGCAGTAGATCCGGATGAAAGCCTTTTGTTCCCCCATGTTCATATGCAACGCAAAATGACCACGGTTTTCGCGGAGGATTTCGGAGCCAACCCACGAAATCATCGCGCTTCATCCACTCCTTCAACACGACTGTTTCCCAGTTGTTTAGCTTTGTTTGAAATTTCCCGCCATCGTCGCAAAACAAATGTTGCTCGTACGCTTCGCCTTCAGCCTTTTCGGAAATCTGCTCGGGTAAGTCCCACTCAACATAAAGCGGATCGCGTCCTGCTTGTTGCAACTTCCGATACTGCTCCTTTCGTTTCGCCTTGGTTCGTCGAATCGATCCGCGATGTTCTGCCTCAAGCGTTGCGAACCGTTTTTCGGCATGATCATTGATTTCCTTCAGCACGGCCGGATCACTCGACAGCGCGAATAATTCCAATTTCGCTAAGGCCGGATCTGTTTTCTTTTCTGCTTCTCCTCGAAATGCAGCATGAATGTCCGTACCCGGTCCGATGCGCCGATGTGCTTCTCGAAATAATGCTTCGACGTTTTCCGAAGCGAGCTCCGCACGAACCTTTATCGCAGCGGCTGGCATTTCCATTTTGCCCAATCCGATAATGAATTGCTCCAACTCCACCTGCCCTGTCTCGCGAACCAGACTCGCCCAATCTTGAGCGTCCTTCCAGCGCTGCTCACGATGTTTGATCAAAATGCTTACCAAGGCTGCGCGTTCACGTTCATAAGCTTTACCGTCGATATCGTCATCGGTCAGAAGCCAGGCTAACCGCATCAGTCTCCGAACCGGAGGCAAACGGCAGGGATTTGAAAACGAAGCGATCTTCATCTGCTCCAGCACTGTGAACGCATCAGTGAGCTCTGGACTCCGAGCGTAATTAATTTGCGGAACAGTGGTGACGTCCGTTGGCACTCGATCTTCAGCATCGGGATTCCTTAGCTCCGCCAGAATTGCTTCGAGACTGTCCCGATCATAGTGCGGCAAATACAATTCGACAGCATTCAACATCTCATAACTATCGATCCGCCGCGCCAGCGGGGTCCGTATCATTCGTCCAATAAGTTGGGCAATCGAGGTCTTATCGACTGCCTTTCGGAAGCTCATCATTACCTCGGCGCGTGGACAATCCCACCCGGTGCTCAACGCCGTCTTGAATAAGACAATGCGGGCGCTGTCATCATCTTGAATTCGCGAGGCATCGATGCGCCGGATATTTTCGCCACCAAAAGAGATGTCCCCCCACGCGTCGAAACAATGGACAAGCGCGCCTTGTTTAATCTGACGAAGTTCTCGTTTTAGAACTTCCACAACCTCATCCAACGGCGTTCGACTGAGAATGTTTCGCTCTGGAATTCCGTCTTGGACTTGAATCACCAGGACAGGGCGCACATCCCCCTCTCCTTGTTTGCGCGTGTATTCGGTCCAAACACTTTCGAAATCGCGCCAACGGCGCACGGCTGTTTCGAGCAATGTCATGTCGGTGTTCACTTCGGCGGCCGGCACAATTACGATCATTTCATCTTTCAACAATCCGCTGCTGCGAACCTCTTCAGCGCTGATGGTTGTCTTCCGAACAGTGCGTTGCGTTTCGCCTAATACCGCATCGAACCGTTGGGTCGTCGCGCTCATGCCTAGGATAAGTGGCACGGGCGGGAGTCCATCTTCACTCGAACCTTTGATGAACTTTTGAACTGTTGTCGTCCGTGCTTGTCGCTCGCGCGCGCTCACACCCATGCCGCGATGCGCTTCGTCAATGATTAGAAGCAAATCGTTGCCGTAATCGCGGACCGTATTTGCAATCGTCCGCCAAAACGTGAATGTGCGCCGATCTCCGCCCTCTTGCGTCAGCAGTTTGTCTTTGCCGAGGAGCTGCGTGTTGATGAAATAAACGACGCCGGCGTGAAGAAACTCCTCATCAAACGTGTCACTGCTGATCACTTCCAGATGGTCGTAGTCGGGCGTATCACATGCCTTGAGCAGTTTGTCCCTGCTTTGGATGTTTAATTCCGGCGAATCGGAAATCCAAAGCACGCGGGCCTGCGGCTGCGCCGGATACTCGTCATCGCCTTCAAATAGGGACTCTAGCAATGCTCCAATCGTAATGGTTTTGCCGGAACCAGTCGGAGAACTGAGGACGATTGCCTGGAGTTCGCCGCTTCTCGAAAATTCAAGTCGCGCAGCATTGAGTTTGTTCTGTAACTCGCGCCGCTTCTCTTCCTGGAAGGTCTTAAGCTCGAACTTCACTCTAGTTCCTCATCATGCCCTGCGGCATGTCGATCTACGGTGTTAATGCGGAAGTTCTCTAGGTAGCTTTTGTAAAGCTGAACACAGCGATATCGCCGGCCCAAATCTCGACGCATCGAGGCAAAATTGTCATCGGAATCAGTAACCAGGAAAATTGTCCTCACATCCTTTCGATCCCGGATTTCTTTCTGGAAGCCGCGAAACTTCGTTTCCTGAATAAGAACAGCGAACGGCGAATATTTCGCGATGTACCAGGCCGTCGCGCCGCGCCGTGATTCTCGCTCGCCGATTGCACCAGCCATTAACCACAAGATTGGAAGAATTCCTTCAAACGCGTCACCACATTCAACGTCCGCTGGATCGACAAAATCGAGGCGAAAATATTCTATGTTTTCCTCGAATCCTTCCTTCATCTCGCGACCAGTTAGGTATTCCCCAGCCAACTCGGAACCATCATCACGATGACCTTGAATTACGTACTTACAGCGAGGCCATGCGACATTCTCGGCGATTCCATTCCTTTCATATTCTGAACCACCGGGGAATAGACCTCTTTGGCGAAGATTGGCAGCAACATGCTCTGATACCTCGTTGTTTGTAACCAGAATACATTGGCGTCGCCCGCCAATTTCCTCGTTGAGGAGCGCCGTTGCATGCATTGTTGTTCCGGAACCAGCGAAGAAGTCGATTATCACTGCGTTCGGTCTAAGGCGGGTCACCGCTTCAAGACACCTGTAGGTCGCGTAAAGAGACTGGGGTATTCGAAAGCATTGGCCTTACCGAGAATTTCGGTCAGCAGCTCAGTGCCGTGCGTACTTGCGTCGAGCGACGGATCACTCCAGACCGTCTTGTACTTCTTCGATTCCTTCGCTCGCAGCCGATAGTATACTTGAATTCCGTAATCCTTGCGCCGTGCCTCCAATTTTCCCTCTGCAATCGCGGCACGAGTTCGCGGCATCGCGTAGTGCCAATTCTTTTCGGCTCCTTCTTTGTCGATCGGCCAAACGGTGATCAGATCGTTTTCTTTTTCAATTTTCCAGCTCGCGGTCTTTGCGATCGGTTCTCCGGCTCTGACCACTTCGAGCGTTTTCGAATTGACCCAGATCGGGAAAAATTTTCGCGGTCGCTCATGCCTTCGGGATCCACTGCCCGTTCGACGCAAATTACGCACTTCGCCACCCAGAGCGCCGGAAGAAAAATCCTCTGAGATCAAATCACGATTTCCTAGCACAAAGAACAACGCGAATTCATTGCTCTTACCGAAGTTCTTGCCTCGACGGCCCCTTTTGTTGTGCTCAATCGTAACAATGAACGGCTCGTATTCGCGAAAGAGCTCCTCAGCCAATGTGAGAAGGTGATGAACCTCATTGTCGTCAATCGTGACGATTAAGATGCCGTCTGTCTTTAGCAGCCTCTTTGCTAACAGCAGCCGCTTCTTCATCATTGATAGCCACTTCGAATGACGCCATACATCTGTTCTATCGACGTAATCGTTGTTATACTTCCAGTCACGCGCACCGGTATTGTACGGCGGATCGATGTAGATCAGATCAACTCTTCGCTCGTGCGAATAGAGAAGCAGCTGAAGCGCATGATAATTGTCCGCGTTGACTAGAATGTGCCATGGCTTGTCCGGTCCACCACGCTGGATGCGATCAATCGGTGTGAGAATCGGATAAATTGGTTCTCCGAAACTTACGACGAGCACCAATTCCTCTAACGGAAACTCTTTGATTATTTCCTGATCATATTTGCCTGGCGTAACCGGTTGCCGACACTTCGCTTTCTTCCCGTTAATTCCGATCACGCGCCAGACCTCATTGCCCGGTGCATTACGATGCGCGACCAAATTTCCAAGACGGATTTTCGCTTTCGGCAATCTGAGCATCTCCGGCAAGTGCTCCTCGAAGACGAGCCCGAACCGCTTCTGCCTCTTTAGTTCCTTAATCTCAGTCGCGATTTCATCACGCAGTTTCGCGTCTGAAATCTGTCGGACCAGCTCCTCAATTTTTGCCACGCGGAGTTTTTACCACACCGTCGATCTTCCGTCACCATCCGGTGGTGCGTTCCCTGGAAATCATCCGTTTGCATCCGTGCGATTCGCGCTAGTTTTGTGTCATGCTAACAAGTCAGAAAGTTATCGATCCGCCTGCGCAAAGCCTCCGGCGTGACACAGTGCGATTGATCCGTTTGCATCCGTGTAATCGGCGGTAGGTTTTGGTATGCTTATGAGCCAGAAAGTCATTGACCCGCCTTCGCTGAAGCTACGGCGTGGCGAGCGCGATTCGAGATGTTGGCATATGGGCAAGCCGCGTTAAGCTCTCATTATGTTAACGAGTCAGAAAGTCATCGATGCCATTAACGAACAGATCGGGTACGAGTTCAGCGCGGAGTTGCAGTATTACGCGATCGGGGCGCATTTTGCGTCCGAAGCGTTGCCGCAGTTGTCGCAGCATTTTTTCCAACAGGCGGAGGAAGAGAAAGGGCACGCCCTGCGCTTCATCAAATATATTGTCGATGCCGGAGGTCGCGTGGTGATCCCGGCGATCGACGCGCCTAAATCGAAATTCAAGACGGCGCGCGATGCGGTCAAACTTTCGCTCGACCAGGAAATTCATGTCACCCAGCAAATCAACGGGCTAGTCGAACTCGCCCGAAAACAGAACGACTACATTACGATTAATTTTCTGCAGTGGTTCCTGACGGAGCAGCTCGAAGAAGTTTCGTCGATGGATAATTTGCTCAAAATCATCGAGCGCGCGGGGACAGATCTGCTTCAAGCCGATGAATATCTCGCGCGGGTCGGGCTGAGAACGATGCCAGAGCCGCCGAAGCAGTGACGTGCCGTCACGTTGAATCGTTAGAGCGCTAAAATGTTAAATCGGAAGACGGGAAGCCAACGGCTTCCCCTACAGTTCCTCGGGTCGACAGATGTCTCGCCCTACCGCCTTCTCGAAGACCGACATGTGCTTGCGTCATCGCGCTCTCGGCTCTATGGCGAATCTATGAATTGGAAAATTGTTTGTATACTGGCGGCGCTTAGTCTCGCGCTGAACGGGACAGTGTTCGCTGCCGGCGCGGAGACTTATCAAATCACCGGAACGGTTGTCGAAGCGACAGGTAGCAAAGTTACCGTGGAAAAAGGAACGGAGCGATTCGAATTCGATATCGATCCCGCCACGACCAAAGGTTCAGCCGAGCTTAAAGTCGGATCGACCGTGACGGTGACTTACCTAATGAGCGCCACGAAAATCGAAGCGGCAGCGGCCGAGTCGAGCCCCGTGGCGACGCCGTAGAATTCGTTGGCGCGCCCAGGGTCGCGCGCTACCATTACGCGCGTTTGCGCCAAGCACCGAGGACGAGGCCGCTGATCGAGAAAGCGACCAATGGCCGGCCCATGTCGATCAAGATTAGCGGCCAGGGATTTGTTTCAAAAGCGGAGAACACGGCGATCGTGGCGTGTTCGACGAAGAGAAAGCCAAACCAGCAAACCAACGCGATCTTCAATCCGGCGATTGCGTTGCTAGCATTGAGATGTGAGATCAGCCAAGCCAACGTGTAATTCACGACGATTGCCGTAACAATTGCGAACACGTACGCACCAACGTTATGCGTGCGCTCGATGTCGGTCATGGTGCGGGCGTGCAGATTGAGCCATTTCTCGCCGAAGATGGCGTACCAACCCCAGCCGATGAGTTGATGCACGATTACCAGGAGCCAAACTGCAACATGGTTGATCTTCGCGGTCACAAAACCTCCGACGGATTATCGAGGCGGCCGAAGTCCGATTGCAAGGAGATTCCAGCGCTTGTCCCGTGCGTGGGACACTTCGGAGACCGTATTTGGATTGCGCCAAAGGCGCTCTTTCATGCCAGCTTGGGGACCGCCCCCAGGGATCCCATCAGCCCTCGTCAACGAGCGCTGAAGGCGCGATTCAGCCAGCGGCTGATTGCGATAAATAGAACGAACTGAAACTGAATCGCGCTTTCAGCGCTGGCGTGTGGGCTTCCACGAATCCTGCGCCTTTGGCGCTACACAATACAGATCAGTAGAGATACGGCTTCGAGAGCGGGAATGCGTTTTTGATTAACTCAAGGCGTGGTTTCGCGTCATCCGCAACGATGACTTCCACAACATCGAATCGGAAAAGAATGTCGGGATTATCGAGCATTCGCAGCCAGGCCAGCGCGCCGCGCGAAATTCGCTTCTGCTTTTCACGATCCACTGCTTCCACTGGCCGGCCAAAATCCTCGCCGCCGCGCGTTTTCACTTCAACAAATACCAGCGTGTCATTGTCACGACAGACAACGTCGATTTCACCGCCGCTGCGACCGCGGAAATTGCGCAACAGGATTTTGTAACCGCTACGCTTGAGGTAGCGGCACGCTAACTTCTCGCCGCGCGCGCCGCGCCGGAGATGACCGGATTTGGGCAAGCTCCTCCAACGCCAGAAGTGGTTGCGCCACCGGTTCGAAAGATCGGCGATGGATCGGGCAAGGGCCGAATTCATTGAGCTTCAGGAGATGCAGTTCGGTGCCGTAACCTTTATGCTGGCTGAAAGAATATTGTGGGAACTGCGCGCAAAAGTCACGCATCATTCTGTCGCGTGTGACCTTCGCGATTACGCTGGCAGCAGCGATGCTCAAGCTGATGCAATCACCATCGATGATTGCCGTCTGCGGAAACGGAAACGGGATAACTGGCAGACCGTCGATTAAAACATGATCAGGCTGTTCGATCAGTGCTCTGATCGCAAAGCGCATCGCGTTATGGCTCGCCCGCAGAATGTTAATCCGGTCGATCTCAATTGAATCGACGACGCCAATGGTCCATTTGATTTGCGAATTACTGGTAAGCTCCACATAGATCTCCTCGCGCAATTCCGGCGCGAGCTGTTTGGAATCGTTTAAGCGGCAGTGACGAAATTTTTCCGGGAGCACTACAGCGGCGGCGACGACCGGACCAGCCAGAGCGCCGCGGCCCGCTTCATCAATCCCGGCTACACGAACCACGCCATTAGCACGGAGTTTTTTCTCGTAGCGAAAACCACAGCGCCGATACATGCGTCCGCAGATTACACAAATTTCCGCAGATGAAAAAATGAATTGCGAAAATTGTAGAGGCGCGTGTCCTGATGCGCAGTCTTTGAGGTTTGCGGCTGAAGACAGCTGCCACTACACCTACTCTCTGACGGCGCTCGCTTCTTTGCCTTTGCGAGTACGAAGATAATTCAATCTGGCGCGGCGAGCGCGCCCTTCTTGCTCCACTTCAATTTTTGCGATGCGCGGTGAGTGCAATGGAAAAACCCTCTCCACGCCTTCGCCGTACGAGATGCGGCGCACGGTAAATGTTTCGTTTAGTCCACGGCCTTTGCGTCCAATCACAACTCCAGTAAATATCTGGATGCGTTCCTTGTCTCCTTCCACAACTCGCGTATGGACACGGACGCTGTCGCCCACCTTGAATGTGTTGGTGTCGGCTTTTTGTTGCTCTTTCTCGATGGCATCGATGACCTGATTCATAAGCTCGTAGCGCGCCGTGCGCTGCGGGCGCACACTCTCATCCGGAGGCATCGATTTTGCAACTTGAATTCGTGCTCCTAATCATCGCCGATAATTCGAGCATGAGCACGATTACCAGCACGAGGACATGCATAAATTATCTGTGAAAATCTGCCCAATCTGTGGCTAATTCCTGTTCTCGTCCGCGCCCGTAGCTCAACTGGATAGAGCGTTGGCCTCCGGAGCCAGAGGTTGTGGGTTCGACCCCCGCCGGGCGCAAACCGCCCTGCGAACTGCCCAGTGACAAGTGACGAGTGCTTAGGAACAGAGAGGCAAGCGACTTTTCACTACGTCACTCGCCACTTAGAAATCTCCGCAACGCGAAAATATTCCTACCCCAGTGCCTCGATTCGGTTCAGCAGATCTTTCTTGCTCGTGACGCCGGTGACTTGATCCCGCAGCTGCCCGTTTTTGAAGAAAAGGAGGGCTGGAATAGCGCGAATGTTGTACTTGAACGAAAGGCTCTGATTTTCGTCCACATTAACCTTGCCGACCTTGACCGCGCCGTTTTTCTCCCGCGCTACCTCATCGAGAAGCGGCGCAATCATTTTGCACGGACCGCACCATTCCGCCCAAAAATCGACAATCACGGGCTTGTCGCTTTGAATCACTTCGCGGTCGAAATTGGATTCATCGAGATTAACTGTAGCGGAATTGTCCATAACTTTAGGAAAAGTATATCCAAATCTGAATAATCAAAATAATGGCCGAAACGCCGAGCAACGTCCAGCATAGCGGCATCCGGATCGTTGTGCCTTTTTCTCCTGAGGCTACTGAGATTGAAGCGCCTCGGGCTGCAGCCTCTGGCATGGCGACCAGCGGTTGAGTCTTTTTCATCTGCACGGTGGGAAGCGGCTTGGAGGGCGGCTCCGGCGTTAGCGGAATGCGGGCCGTTTCTTTTTTCAGCTCCGGCGCAATCCCGAGACGTGCCGTCTCATTGTTTGGTGCCGGAGAAACCGGATCTGAGACGGTCATGACCGGCGCAGGTGCAGGCGGCGTTTCCGATGGCGACGCAGTCGAGACTGTCGGCGGCGGCGGCGATGGCGGGCGGGGCGGCAACTGAATTCGGACCGTTTCGCGCGGCTGTGGATTCGCGGCAGCCGGCTTCGTTATAACATCAGGCGGTAACTCAAGAGAAACGGTCTCTTTCGTCAGTTGGTTGGAGTCAGCCATCAAGCAAGATAGATTTTAGAAAATACTCTGCGAAACAGGCCGTTGTCACCTGTTAAATGCATTTTTCGATTCAAGCCAACAGGTCGTATCCACGAGTTCCACTAATCTTGCGGCGAACAAATTCCCCAACTGACGCCGCCTTCGATAAAACAACGCGCGTATCGACGTCCGGCGCGTCTGCTTCGCTCCGGGCAACATGCGGCTGATCAACCAATAACTGTAGTTCGCTTCCAACCTTTTCGCGGGCAATCTCGTACGCAATCTCTCGCTGGATCGACATGGCACGCCGGTAACGCGCATTCTTAATCTTCAGAGGGACCCGATTCGGCAGTTTCGCCGCGCGCGAGCCGTCTTCCTGTGAATATTTGAATACGCCTAGCCGTTCAAATCGAGTGTTGCGGATAAAACTCAATAGCGCTTTAAACTCCGTTTCAGTTTCGCCAGGAAATCCTACGATGAACGTTGTCCGCAAGGCAATGCCGGGAATCCCGGCACGCAGTTTGTCGATCAACCTTTCAATATGCGCCCGGGACGTTTCCCGCCGCATTCGCCATAACACCGAGTCGTCGATGTGTTGCAAGGGGATATCGACGTAGCGCGCAACTTTGTTGCATGCCGCGATCGTCTCGATTAATTCATCGCTCCAATGGGCCGGGTGCGTGTAAAGCAGGCGCACCCAGAATTCGCCCTCGATCTGTTGAATCTCGCGGAGCAACGACGCGAGAGTTGGCCCGCGATTTGAGTCGATTGGCTGGCGTGGCCCCGCTTTCGCCGCCCACAAATCCATTCCGTAGTATGTGGTATCCTGGCTGATCAAATTGATCTCGCGCACTCCTTCGGCAACCAGTGCGCGAATTTCCGCAAGCACCGATTCCGGTTGCCGGCTGCGATGTTTTCCGCGCATTTGCGGAATCACGCAAAAACTGCAGGGGTGATTACAGCCTTCGGCAATCTTAACGTAGGCAGTGTGCGACGGCGTGAGCCTGAAGCGCGGCGTGTCGTAGTCAGGAATGTACCTGGGCTGCGCGATAATGAAAAGTGGCGCAAGTTCGTAACTTGCGTTTTCGTCACTGTGCAAGATGCAATCTTGCGCCACAATTTTCTCCACGATTTCTCCAAGCTGACTGACTTGATCCAAGCCGATGAACGCATCCACCTCTGGAAGCGCCTCGCGCAACTCGCTTGAGAATCGTTGCGACATGCAACCGCTCACGATTAATTTCTGGTTTGTCCGCTTGTTTAAACCGCGCTGTTGGTGCGCTTCCAGAATCGCTTCGATCGATTCTTCTTTGGCTGAATCGATGAATGCGCACGTGTTAATCACGAGGACATCGGCATCCTCTGCGCGCGACGTGATCTCCATCCCGCGTTGCAACACGCTTCCAATCATGATTTCGGCATCCACCAGGTTCTTTGCGCAACCGAGGCTGATCATGCCGACCCTGGTGCGCTGCAGTGGCGGGCGTGTCGCCTGCTCCTCGCGTTGGGCATGGGACCCTGCAGCCACCGCAGCTGGCGAATTCATGGCCGGGGTTAATTGACCGTCACGTCCTCGTCGTCTTCGTCGAGGGCTTGGCCATTTTTCTTGATCTGAATGGCGTCAGGATCAAGAACCCGAATCGCAACATGTTTCCCGCGGAATTCCACCGTGCCATCGGACGGGGAAATCCAGTGCTCGAAAGGAGGATTCTCGCTCCCATTGTCCACGGTGACCCGGAGGTAGGTCCTTTTCAGTGGACGAATAGCGACACGATTCTGTTCGTTTGATTGCGTGGGTGATGGACTCGTTTCGGCCTGCGCCTTCGCGAGATCTTCTGGACGTACCGACTTGGCCTTACGCACTTCCGGCTCAGTTGATACGCGTGGAACAGCCGTTGGCGCAATTGACGGCGCAGCAGAGGCAGTCGGAGCGGAGGCTACACTAGGGGTTTGCGATTGCGCGGTTGTTGCTGGCGCAGTCGTCGAACTTGGATTGGGCGTAGCGCTGGGCGAAACTTGGGCGGTTTCGGCTGCCCGCGGCGCAATCCGCCGCAGATTCATGATTAACTTCATTGCCGAAAAGCCGATCACTAACACGAGAATTCCAAAGATCAGCGGCATCGGTGATACACGATCGCTGCTGGATCGGCTTGACCGGCTCAAACGGCTCGAACGGCTCGAACGGCTCGAACGACGGACCTCCGGTGCTCTAACCGGCTTTGCAGGAGGATTATCCTGAAGATAGGAGTAGCCATCGATCGTGACCCGTTCGGAATCTTCGAATGCGTCCAGATATGGCGTAACATCGACATCTAAAAATTTTCCGTAGATGAGCAGGAATCCTTTTGCGTAGGCCAGGCTCGGAAACTGCGAAAAATCCTCGGCCTCAATCTCGGCGAGGCGAGCTGGGCGAATCTTAGTCATCCGCGCCGCCTCATCGAGCGTAAGATTGCGGGCGCGCCGCGCCTCTTGAAATTTTTTACCGAGACCTTCGATCGACATAGTGCGAATGCCGGCTACACGGCGGCATCGAGATCGACGAGAATCTCGCGCGGTTTGGCGCCTTCGCCGGGACCCAAAATACCGCGCTGCTCCAAAATATCAACGATGCGCGCAGCACGCGTATAACCGAGCCGCAACCTACGCTGAAGCAATGAAGTGGACGCGCGTTTTTCCTGCCGGATAATTTCGAGACATTTCTCCACCAGCTCTTCGTCTTCCGGTGTCACTTCCTCTTCCGGCGTCGGGGCAGACTCGAGCTTTTCATGCATTGCTGCATCAAAAGCAGGCGGGCTTTGTGCAGAAACAAATTCAACCAGGCGATGAATTTCATCGTCGGTTACCAGCACTCCTTGCGCGCGGATGAGGCGCGAAGCGCTCGGTGGCAGATAAAGCATGTCGCCCTGGCCGAGCAAACGATCGGCGCCGTTTTCATCGAGGATCACTCGGCTGTCGATCTTGGACGCGACCTGGAATGCGATTCGGCAGGGGATGTTTGCTTTAATCACGCCGGTGATGACATCTGCGCGCGGCGTTTGCGTCGCCACGATCAAATGAATCCCAGCCGCGCGCGCCATTTGCGTGATACGTGCGATCGCAGTTTCCACATCGGCGGGCGCAGTCTGCATCAAATCGGCCAGCTCGTCGATGATTACCACAATGTAGGGAAGCTTATCGGGAATTTGCTCTTCTGTAGTGGCAGCTGTGCCGGCTGCCCTCACAGATTTTGCCCCGAACGCTTTCGGGGCCGCTCCAGACTCGTCTTCCGTATCGATATTTTTCTTCTTCATCGGCCTGGCGTTAAACCCGACAACATTACGCACACCTGCGCGGGAAAACATTTTGTAACGGCGCTCCATCTCATCGATCAACCACCGCAAGGCGAGCAGCACCTTCTTCGGATCGACAACTATTGGAAAAGCGAGATGCGGCAACGCATTGTACGCCTGCAGTTCTACCATTTTCGGATCGATGATCACAAAACGCAGTTCATCGGGTGTAAACCGAAAGAGCATGCTGGCAATCAGCCCGTTGATGCAGACGCTTTTGCCGCTTCCAGTAGTGCCGGCTACCAGGAGATGCGGCATTTGCGCCAGGTCGGCAATGATCGCTTTGCCGTAAACGTCCTTGCCGAGCGAAAGCGGGATTTTTGCGTGCCCTTTCGCCTCCTCCCAGTCAGACGATTGCAAAAGTTCGCGCAATTTCACCGTAACTTTCCGAGTGTTTGCCAGCTCGATTCCCACTGTGTCTTTTCCCGGAATCGGCGCGAGGATGTTGATTCGCTCGGCGCGCGTTGCCCGGGCAAGATCCCGCTCGAGGCTCACGATCTTATCGACGCGCACGCCTTTCGCCGGATACACTTCGTACCGCGTGATGGTGGGTCCTTTGGTGATGTCGCCCGGCGCCACGGCAATGCCAAACTGCGCCAGCGTATCGATTAAGATTTGCTGGACATGTTCGAGTTCCGATGGATCCGCAGCCCCGCGTCCTTCCAGATTATGTTCATCCAGCAAATCGACTCCGGGCAGCACGTAGTTTTCTGACTTCCATGCCACGTGCGATAGACTCGGCGCGGGTCTGGCCTTCTCTTCCGCGGCACGCAACTCGGCAAGGGAAGGTCTGCGCCGAGCCACAACCTGCTCACTCGGCAGCGCCGTGGTGTCAACGACCTTTGGTTTGGGCCGATCTATGAGTTCATCCGGCGAAACGATCGATCCACTCGGTTCAGGCACGGGCACGCCTCGTTTCTTCAACTGCTTTTCCAACGCTCGCCGCTGCTTCGCGAGCTGCCTTTCGCTAATCTCGAGTTTTTCTTTCAGGTCGGATTTGCGGAGACGCCGGCGCAATTGCCATTCACGCAACGTTAAGTTTGCCCGCCTCGCGGCGGCCACAGTTTCGCGAACCAGATAAATCGGACGGAATCCGGTCACGAGAATGAGTGTGGTGACATAAATTCCAAGGAAGACGACAAGTGAACCGACCGGACCCAGAGCATAGGGCAATAAGCCGTGATGCTCATCGGCGAGGCGATAGCCAATCCAACCGCCTGGCCCTTGAATGTTGAAGGCCGCATGCCAACCGCGCAAGTGATACGGTTGCACATGCAGCAAGCACGCGCCTGATCCAATAAACAGAATGATCCACACCAATCGGCGCGTCATGCTCAAGCTCGGATGAAACAATTTCGCCGCGCCGAATCCGAGAAGAATTGCCGCCAAAAAATACGCGGCCGCGCCAATCAATTGATAACAAATTCCGGCGATGATCGCGCCAACGGGCCCGATAAAATTTTGCGCGGGATGATTCGCTGGAGAATAGCTGCTAAACCACACCCAGGACGGCACGTCCTTTGGCGTGTAAGAGATCAGCGCGAGAAAAAGCAGCGTGCCGACGAAAAGTAGAACGAGAGCGAACACTTCGTTCCAAGCGCTGTGTCTGTCAATGCGAGCCACCGCGTTTGATAGTAACTCCCCAGCGGCGTCTTTCAATCACGTTGTGAAGGGCATTTGCTCTCGCTCGTGATCCTGCTCGTAATCGTAAGCATCAACGAATGCTATCCTTTAACCTTGCACGCGAGGCCGGAGGACGGTTACTGTGCCGCGCATCATGCGAGTTTCCGTTGTGAAGTCCGTGTGCGTCCTCAGCGTCATTGCTGCGATGGCCATTTGCTCCTGCGAAAAACATCCCCTTGGCCAGATGCCGGAAGTCCAGCGGGAACAGGTCGATCCGGCAAAAGCATGGTCGGAGGCTGGCAAAACGGAGTCCGAAAAATCCTCGTCCTCGCCAACCCCGACCGAGTCTGGTCCGCATGAAGCTCGTTAGGCAAAGGAGATCACATGGCTAAACACAAATACGCAACCTCGCCACTAAACATTAGCACCATGCCGCCAGGTGTGCCGTACATCATCGGCAACGAAGCGGCCGAGCGTTTCTCCTATTACGGCATGAAGTCGGTCCTGACTGTCTTCATGGCGCATTACATCTTGAATCAGTCGGGCGTGCTCGCGCCGATGAACCCGAACGAGGCGTACATGTACACGCATTACTTCGTTTTCGGTGTCTATTTCCTTCCCATTCTCGGCGCGATTATCGCTGACGGTTGGCTCGGCAAATATTGGACCATCCTGTCGCTTTCGATCGCTTACTGCCTTGGGAACCTCACACTTGCGTGCATGGCCACATCCTGGGGAATTGCAGTGGGACAACGAACTATGCTCGCAATCGGACTGGCGCTGATCTGTTTGGGTGCGGGCGGCATCAAACCATGCGTATCGGCCAATGTTGGCGATCAGTTTGGCGAATCGAACAAGCATCTGCTTTCAAAAATGTTTGGCTGGTTCTATTTCTCGATTAATGCTGGCTCCTTCATCGCCGCCAGCCTGTGCCCGTGGCTCCTTGCAAATCCCAAGTACGGACCCGGATGGGCATTTGGAATCCCGGGCATAGCGATGTTGATTGCTACCTTGTTCTTCTGGGGCGGTCGCAAGAAAATGGTGCACGTGCCGCCAGCGGGGCTTGGCTATTTGCGAGAAACATTCAGCCGCGAAGGCCTCATCACGCTCGCCCGGATCGCAATGGTTTACGTGTTCATTCTAGTCTTCTGGGCACTCTGGGGGATGAGCAACGGTGTGGAATGGACTTTGCAAGCCGAGAAAATGAATCTGCATTGGCTCGGCATGGATTTGATCGCGGCCCAGGTGCAAACAGCAAATCCGATCTTGATCCTGATTTTTATTCCGTTGCTAAACTACGTCATTTACCCGGCGATCAACCGCGTCTTTCCCCTTACTCCACTGCGTAAAATCGGCATCGGCCTTTTCCTCACCGGTTTGTCTTTTGTCGTTATCGTTTGGATACAGGGCCAAATCGATTTGGGACTGAAGCCCAGCATAAATTGGCAACTGCTTGCCTATATCATTTTGACGCTCGGTGAAGCGATGGTGTCGATCACGGGGCTTGAGTTTTCATACACTCAGGCGCCCAACTCGATGAAGAGCTCGGTCATGGCGCTTTGGCTTCTCACTGTGGCTTCTGGCGAATTCTTCGTCGGAAAGGTGAATGCATGGGACTTGAACGCCGACGGCACACGCAAGCTGACCGACTACCAGTACTTTACTTTCTTCACGATTTTGATGTTCGCTGCCGCCGCGGTGTTTGTCGTTGTCGCCTGCTTTTACAAGGGCCGCACTTACCTCCAAACACAGCAGCCCACGTTGGACGAGATCGCCACGGAGCCGATCCTCCATGGCGGCACGCCCAGCTGATATCTGACGACAATCATCATCGCACCTGGAGCATTGGTGCCGTTGACGAGGAATGAGCAGAATAAAATGGCTGTTTATCGGCCCCGATGGTCTCCGCCACGGCTGGCGATTTCTGATTTTCGCCGCGGCAATTTTTCTTGTCGTCCAATTTCTTGAACAGCCCGCGATCGCATTTCTCGCCGCGAAACTGCATGTCAATCGAAGCGCATTGAGCGCGCCGTCGATTATTGTTAGCGACGGTTTCGATTTGATTGTGATTCTGGTCGTGACCGGCGTGGCCGCCCGATTCGAGCAGCGTCGCGTCGACAGTTACGGCCTACCGGTTAACGAAGCATTCGGCGGCTTTTTCTGGGATGGAGTGATCGCAGGTTTCGCGGCAATCGCCTTTGTGGGAGTAGGGATGCTTATCTCTGGCGGACTGCTCGTGCATGGAGTCGCTTTGCACGGTGCGCAGTTAATAACCTCACCAGTCTTGTGGCTTATCGCGATGTTACTCGTCGGCGTCATGGAGGAATATCTCTTTCGCGGTTATGCGTTGCAGTCCCTATGGCGTGGCGCCGGTTTTTGGTCGGCCGCGCTGATCACGACAGCGTTGTTCGCTGGCGATCATCTGGAGAAACCACACGAAAACGCAATCGATATTGGAATGATATTCGCTCTCGCCATTGTCCTCTGTATCAGCGTTCGCGTCACCGGCTCGCTTTGGTGGGCGGTTGGCTGGCATGCGGCCTTTGATTTTGGCCAGTTCTTCGTCATCGGAACGCCCAACGGCGGCCGTGTGCCGCAAGGCCGCTTGTTCGACGTGACATTTCCAGGACCCGCGTGGATAACCGGCGGTGAACTGGGGACCGAGGCGAGCTATTTTATGATCCCTGCTGTAATAGGAACCTTTCTCTACGTCATCTTGTTCTTACGTCGGCGATCATCACCGGTATGACGCGCCTAACGAATCACGCATTAGTAACCGAATTATTTGGCGCGACGGTTTTTGGCAGCCTTGCGTTTGCTGGGTACAGACGGAGCTAGCTTTTTCGCAGCCGACAACTGCACCAGTTCGTCGAGATTAAATGTCCGATGCCGTCTTGTTCCTACTTCTCGAAAATCGATCTCATACCAGCCGTTCATCCGCTCCACGCGGTAACGTTTTTGCCCAATGCGCATTGGTTCGCGCGCAATCACGCGGTGGATGATTTTTTCGTATTTGGAGCGTGACCAACGTCGCATCCGGCGTCCCCAATCAATAGCGCGCCCCACATCATCGTAAGCTTCGGGGCGCTTCGGGAAATCAAGAAGTGAACGTGCATTTCCATCGAAAACCGCCGCGATGTGCTCCAGTGTGCTGGAATCACTAATCCGCCGGATTTGCCGGCGAAAAGGCCTCAGAATCTCTTCCGCGATTGCACGCAAGCTAAGTATTCGACCGTCGCGCAATTTCCAAAGCGGCGCATTGATGTCTGCCGTGAATGGATTTTCGCCTAACGAATCAGCAGTGACACGCCACCCGCGGCGCGAAGAATGTTTTCGCAGGCGGAACGGCCTTATCTGAGGAATACCGTTGCGGTTCAATTCCCTCAGGCCAAAATCATCCCAGCGCAGGACTGTCTCTACGGCGCCCGCGATGAAGGCGCACGTCGCCAGCATTAACGCTGGGTCCGGCGTAAAATCAGCTGTCACCTCGAGTCGGGCTCTGCGCGGACGCACGCCGACGGCGCTGCTGTGCCGGTTCGTTGCCAGCAAAAGCACAGGTACTGGCAGAATGTGCGCGAGTAGATACGCAAGCTTGGTCGCATTACGAGATTTTGATTTCCGCGCATGAGGAAATGAAAAATTATAGTGCGTGCTAAATCCTTGCAGCTGGCAGTTGCGGCCATGGAGCTTGCTCCAGCGATCCAGCTCCGCTCGCAAATAACGAATTTGTTCCCAAAGCAGACGTGTCGCACGATAACAGCAGCCGCGCTCCAACTCAACAATCGGCGTGGCGACTTCGATCACGCCCGTATCGAAATAAATCGCACCGCCAGCAGGGAGCTGAAATGATCTCCCGGTCCGGGGGATCATTCGACGGCGCACCAAACGGCTTGGATCGCCAAACACCTTTTCCGGCCGACGCCTCCGTCCATTGACGAAAAGATTAAATTCCGCTTCCAAGCCGATCACGGCGCGCGACGGAGTTGCGGCGAAGGCGCGTTCGGGAAAAAACTGAGCGCCCCGTTCTGTTCCGAGATCCTTCATATCATCAACGGCAGATCAACTCGCCTCGCTGCACTCGCGCGGCGTTAAGCTCGCAAATCCTAAATCGAGATGGAGATGGTCATCGGTTTCCCCTACCCCGGCTCCGAATGGCCGGACAAACACAGCCGGGCTAAGCGAAGACGCGATGGCCCCATATTTCTCAATTGATTTCGCGTTGTCCAGAAAAGTGTCCCCGATACGGTAAATGTCGGCCGCTGTTCCCCATGCATGAATGCTTTTTGCGCCCCCGATCTGATGCGCAGGCGATCGGTAGCCGCCATTTGCGCTGACGAATACCGGCGCGTCGGCCTCGCGGCGAAAATCTTCCAAGAATTTCGCAAGTAAAACGATTGCGCACGGCACATAATGAGGAAACTGGCTCAGGAGCAATCTCGCCTCACGGCAATCGACCAGCATCAATTCCGCGAGCGTGAAGTGTGGCGCCAGCCGAATCTCGTGCGCTTCCTGCCAACTGCCGATTTCATAGAAGAAACGCGGCAGACGATGAACATTGCCGCGCAAGTCTGTTTCCGTTTCGCCTGGTCGCAACAGCGCGCGGTACTCTTGAGGCAGATTCAAACCGTCACTGCCGCGCAAAACCTCAGCGCTCATTTGATTTCGGTTCCATTCCAACTACGGAGCGATAAATCACTTCGGAAATAGCTGCGACGGTCTCGCGGCGTCCCTCCTGTTCCGAATCGAATTCAGTCAGAATGACCGCAATGTAGGGTTCGCGTTCGGGCAAATACACAATTCCCATATCGTGGCAGGCAGTGGAGATCTCGCCTGTTTTATGCGCCACCGCCGCATGCGCTGGAAGGCCGGCAGGAATCATCGATTTAAATCGTTGTTCCAGGAGAATGCGGATCGCTTGTTCTTTGCTTTGGTTGCTGAGAAAATCGCCGCGCACGGCGGACAACAACATGAGCAAGCCATTGGCGGTCACTTCATTGTTTATCCCTCTCTCATGGGCCGCATGGTCCTCAACGCCTCGCCGCAATTCGACACCGCTGGCCTGCGCATCCTGCAGGACCTTTCGTGCATATTCCACCCCCACAAAATCGAGCAGCAAATTCGTCGCGAGATTGCTGCTCGCAGAAATCATTCCTTCTGCAAGGTCGGAAATCTTCGCTGTCCGTCCGATTGCCTGGTACAGTTCGGGCATCGCGTCCGAATCTGGTTCGAGGCGAAAAGGAGATCCGTCTGCTGCGCTGATAAAACGATTTCGCACGTGTAGCGAGTCATCCAGCCGAAGCCGGCCCTCGTCTGCCGCCCGAAAAACCGCGAGGAGCACTGCGACTTTGATGGTGCTTGCAGCATGAAACCAGCGGTCACCTCGCAGCGAAAATCGCAAACCGCTCTCAAGATCGTGCAGCGCCACTGCGCTCGCGCGAGTCTTGCTTTCGGCAGTCAATCTTTCCAATTCCTCGATTAACGCGCTGGAAACATCCACCCGTGACATTGAAGTGCTCTTTACATACCCGCTGAGAAGTCGCAAATTCGCCGATGCCTAATCTGGCTACCTGGATCCGACCGAAGGATACAAAATGGTTTCGCCCGATTTTTCGCGAGCATCCTGACATCAAAGTCTGGAATGCGCAGAAACGCAGTGTTCGACTCGAGCAAATGGATGGTCTGCTGCTAACGGGCGGTTCGGATATTTCGCCGGATTTTTTGCGTCAGAAAGTTGTCAATCCTTCGCTCTTGGACAAACAGATCGATCCGGAACGCGATCGCTGGGAATTCGCGGCCGTGCAGGAAGCGCTTTCGCGTGGGTTGCCGATCTTCGCTATTTGCAAAGGTCTTCAAGTATTCAACGTCGCCCTTGGCGGCACATTAAAGCTCGACATCAAAGGCCACAATTTGCCGGAACAACGGGATCGCGACATCCAACCACTGCGCCATGCCCGCCGCGCGTCGCACTGCTTTTCAAAGGTGAACAGTGCGCATCATCAGGCAATCGAACGGCTGGGAGACGATTTGGAAGTTGAAGCGTGGTCTGCTCACGATGGAATCGTCGAGCAAATACATCTACAGAAATATCCCTTCGCTCGCGCGGTGCAATATCATCCTGAGCGCAGCCGCGTTTATGATTCGCTTTTCGAGGATTTCTTCTCACGTCTAAAGGCGCGCAAGCATTGAGGAGCTGACCGCTCTTCCCAATGACTCCGCAAAACGCCATCGCGATAGTTTACGATTACGATCAGACGCTGAGCCCGAGTTACATGCAGGAAGATGTGATCTTTCCTGCTTTCGGGATTAACGCCGAGAGTTTCTGGCGACGCTGTAGCGATCTTGTTGCCGAGCATGGCTACGATCGCGAACTCGCTTACATGAAGGTGCTGCTCGACACGTTCGACATGGATCGCCCGACCAATGCGGAACTGAAAAAGCTCGGACAGAAGTTGAATTTTTACAAAGGCCTGCCGGAAATGTTCGAAGAATTTCGAAATCATCTGCTCACCGAAGAACACATCGCCCACGGAATTAGGGTCGAGCATTACATCATTTCGTCCGGATTAAAAGTCTTGCTCGATGGCAGCCGGTTGCAGCCTTATGTGCGCGCCATTTTCGGATGCGAATTTGCCGAGGACGAACAAGGCCGGATCATTTTCCCTAAGCGCGTCATCAGCCACACGCAGAAGACGCAATTCCTTTTTCGAATTAACAAGGGCCTGCTCGACATGTGGCAGGACGTGAACGACCACATGGACGCGGAGATTCGACCGATCCCCTTCCCCAACATGATCTACGTCGGCGACGGACCGACCGATGTCCCCTGCTTCACCGTCATGAAGAAGAACGGCGGTCAAGCGATCGCTGTTTATAATCCTGACGATCCGCAGCGCGTTGGATTCCGGAAGTGTTACCAGCTCTCAGCCCACGCCGATCGCGTCAAGCATATCGCCCCGGCAGATTACCGGCCAAACACACATCTACGACTCCTGCTGGAACAAATGGTTGAAGAAACGGCCAACCGAATAATTACCCAGCGCAAGGAAGCAATCGAAACTGGCACCATCCCCGCGCCAAAACATTGAGTCGTGGAGTGATGGCTTCAGCCGTCGTGTTTGAGTCCACGGCTGCTCAAGCCGTCGGTCCTTGCAGTTTACTCGCCTCGGTAACTGCACCGGGCGGTCGGCGTTTCGTGCACGACAATCTCGCAAAGGCCGGGACATTGAGACTCCAATTTCTTCCAGAGCCATTCCGCCATTTTTTCAATCGTTGGGTTCTCCAATCCTTCGACGTTGTTGAGATAAGCGTGGTCCAACATTTTCAGGAGCGGTTTCTAAAACTGTGTCCATGCACGCCACGGCATTTATGTCCCTCGGGTGCATTGGGCAAAGTCTGCGCTGCTTCAAACGTGAAATCTTTCGTCAATCGTGCGCGCATCAATCAAACTCCGCGCTGCGTCGGGCTCCAGATGAATTTGTGCATCTGAAGTTGAAAACGAACATCAAGTTTGTCCGCCAAAATCCATTCCACGATTTGGCGCGGATCGATCTGGCCAAAAATCGGCGAGAAAAGGATCGCGTGGCAGCACGAAGGCAAACTGTAACGCTCCACCTTGTCGCGTGACCATTCGTAGTCTTCGCGCGATCCCATCACGAATTTCACTTCATCGCGCAAGGTGAGATGATCGATGTTCGACCAAAGGTTCTTGTCCACTTCGCCGCTGCCCGGCGTTTTCAAATCCATGATCCGATGGACGCGCGGATCGACTTTCGATATATCATGCGCGCCGCTGGTCTCGAGCAACACCGTGTAGCCCAAATCGCACAACATCGACATCAATGGCAGCACATTCTTCTGCAATAGCGGCTCGCCGCCGGTGATCTCGACGAGAGGACAGTAAAACGCGGCCACTGCATCGACAATCTCCTTCAGAGTCTGCTTCTTTCCCTCGTAAAAGGCGTAATCGGTATCGCAGTAATTGCAGCGTAGATCGCAGAACGTCAGCCGCACAAAAACACACGGTCGCCCCACCCACGTGCTTTCGCCCTGGATGGAGTGATAAATCTCGTTAATCGTCAGCGTCTTTTCGCGCTGGGACGTTTCCTGAGAACGTTGCACCTTCGACGGTCTTACCGGAAAAGCTGCAAGGCAAGCTCGCTCGCTAAGTGAACGAAAAGAATTATAGGCCGCATTTGTTGCAGGCTTCGGCTATGCTGGAACGGGTTCGAAGAAGAGAAGCCAGGTACGTGTCCACGAACGGAGCGCTATTGATTCGCGCTAGATTGGCTGGCATTTCAAGACGCGAGAAAATTGCGTAAGCGATTTTGCTTCGCGGAACACTTCTCTCGCCGTAGCCAGAGGGAATGTTACTCGACCAGTACCGGACGTATTGGCCATCCAATCGGTTCTCCGTTCCGAGAAAAATCGTGGAATGTCCGTGTTCATTTTTTCCCACCTGCCGCGACCAGAAAATTTTCATGAAATCGCCTGGCTTCGCCTGATCAAAGTTGTCGAAATTGCGGCCAAGTCCCAGCTCGTGAAAGAGACGCGCAGTGCCGGGGCCATTGGCGTTCCATCGGCCCCAGATCCCTTCGCCGTCACGTTGATCTCGAATGATCAAGTGCTCCAGAGTGGCGTAATCGAGATGAAGCTCGCCTCGCGCACGCAACGCCTCGATCGTTCTGATGAACACGAGGTAGGTTGCGCCCGAACAGAAACTGGGTGACGCCGCCGATGGCAGAATGAAAAATTTGCCAGACTCGAAATGTGCCGAGGATTCGAGGCGGATCTTGGCGAAGTGTGAAACCGAATAACGGCCGCCCTGCGGCATCTGCTTAATCTGCTCGAGAACTAAGCTGCTGTAATCGCTGGCGAAAGAGATCTGCGCCGTGAGCGCAAAAAGCGCCACCGCAATCGCCACGCCAAGCTTTTTCACGCCGGATAAGTAAGCGCTGAAATGCAATCTGGCAACGGCGATTGAGTTCCCTGCGTAGCGGCGGTTGTCCTCAGCCGCATTCCAGAACACTCTCTCTGCGCGTGAGGACACACGCCACTACACCATGCGGTTTGCGGCTGAGGACAGCCGCCGCTACAATCACAACTATGCTGCGCTTCACAAAAATGAACGGCGCCGGAAACGATTTCGTTCTGATCGATAATCGTGGCGGCGGGGTTCATCTGAATCGCGGCCAAATCACGCGTCTTTGTGATCGCCACCGCGGCATTGGCGCGGATGGAGTTTTATTGCTCGAAAAGGCATCGAACCACGTGGATTTTCGGATGCGCTACTTCAATGCCGATGGCGGAGAAGCGGAGAGAGATGTGCGGCAACGGCGCGCGCTGCTTCGCGCGTTTTGCAAACAAGGTCGCAGGTGCAGAAGGAAAGATTTCTTTTGAAACGCCGGCCGGCGTGATTTCGGCGGAGCTAGCGGGCGATCTGGTCACGCTGCAGATGACCGAGCCGACCGATTTACGACTCAACATCAAGCTTTCCGTGGCGAATGAAGACAAGAGCGTTCACTTCATTAACAGCGGTGTACCGCACGTGGTCATTCCCGTTTCGCGAATCGATGATGTCGATGTACGGCGAGAGGGTTCAGCGATTCGTTATCACAAAATGTTTTTGCCAAAGGGCACGAACGTGAACTTCATTGAAAAACGCGGACCGAAGAAAATCGCCGTCCGCACCTATGAGCGTGGTGTCGAAGGCGAAACGCTCGCGTGCGGCACGGGTGTAGTCGCGAGTGCGCTCATCTTCGCCGCAACGGAGGATACCGGCGGTCCTATCATTGTGATCGCGCGAGGTGGCGACGAACTTCAGGTTGGATTCAATAAAATCGACAATCAGTTTCGTAACGTCACACTGACCGGCCCGGCGGAATTTGTTTTTGAGGGCACGGTCGAAGTGTAGCCACCGGCCTGTAGCCGGTCTTCTGTTCGAGTTTGACGGCGCACAGCGCCGTGGCTACAGCGCGATTGCGGCTGGGGACAGCCGCCTCTACAATTGGCCAACATGTTTCGCGGTACGTTCACGGCGTTGGTCACACCATTTCGCAATGGCGAGATTGACGTTTCTGCTTTCGAAAACCTGATCGAGAAACAAATCGCTGCCGGTATTACGGGAATCGTGGCGATCGGCACCACCGGCGAATCGCCGACACTTTCGCACGAAGAACGCGAACAACTAATCGGGCTTGCGGTCGCAACCGCGAACAAACGTTGCCTGGTCCTTGCCGGAACAGGTTCAAATGCCACGCAACATGCGGTGGCCGACACCAAGAAGGCCGAGAAACTCGGCGCCGATGGCGCGCTGCTCGTGGCGCCCTATTACAACAAGCCAAGCCAGGAGGGACTTTTTCGCCATTTCAAAGCAATCGCCGGCGACACGTCGCTGCCGATCATGCTCTACAATATCCCGGGACGCTGCGGCGTGGACATCGGTCCGGAAACGGTGGCGCGTCTGGCAAAAGAGTGCCGCAACATTGTGTCGATCAAAGAAGCGAGCGGCAGCGTGGAGCGCGTCGGCGAATTGCGCCGGCGTTTGCCGGAATCGTTCACAATTTTGAGCGGGGACGACTCGCTGACGCTGCCGTTCATGGCCGTTGGCGCGGTCGGGGTGGTAAGCGTGGCCTCGAATTTGTTTCCTTCTCAGGTTTGCGCACTCGTCCGTGCCTGCGAATCAGGCGACTTGAAATCGGCGGAGCAATTGCATCGGAAATTGTTGCCGTTATTTAAAGATTTGTTCATCGAGCCAAATCCGGTTCCGGTGAAGACAGCACTGGGGTGGCACGGCGCGATGTCAGGCGAAGTTCGCTTGCCGTTGTGCGAGATGAGCGAAACGAATCAGGCGCGCTTACGCAAAACGCTCGACGAATTCGAGCAAAACAAATGAAGTCGCCGGTGCGGGTATTGCTCATCGGCGCGGCTGGACGCATGGGCAAAACAGTTGTTGATCTCGCGAGGAACGATCCGACGATGCATATCGTCGCGCGATGCGATCTGGGCGACCCAATCGAGCCAGCTATGAAAAATTGCGACGTCGGGATCGATTTCAGTCACCCTGACGCTATTACTGAAATCTGTCGCTCTGCGCTGCGTCATAATAAGCCACTTGTGATTGGGACGACTGGTCATTCCCAAGAGCGACGCCGAACAATCGAAGAGGCCGCGCAGTCTTTGCCGATTGTGTTCGCGTCCAATTTCAGTATTGGAGTTAATGTGCTTTCCTGGCTGACACGCAAAGCCGCCGAATTGCTCGGCCGGGATTTCGATCCCGAGATCATTGAAACGCATCACAAGATGAAAAAAGATGCGCCAAGCGGGACGGCCAAAACGCTGGCGGAGATTTTGAAGACCACGCGGAAAATGGAGAACGAAGTGCCGATTCAGTCGATCCGCGAAGGCGACGTGGTCGGTGAGCACACGATCATTTTTAGCGGACCGGGCGAGCGTCTTGAGTTGACGCATCGCGCAGCAAGTCGCGAAATTTTCGCGCGTGGGGCCCTGCGCGCGGCGCGATGGATCATCGGCAAACCGGCAGGTCGTTACAGCATGCAAGATGTATTGGGACTATAAAACTGTAGGGCGTTTCTGTGAAACGCCACGGGGTCTGGCACAGGCGCCCTAGAGTTTTTGTCGCTTCACAGACCGCCGCTAGAGGAGATGAGGACCGCCGTTGCGCTTGGATCGAATCTCGGTGATCGCCTCGCCAATTTGCGCGCGGCGCGAAAGGCAATTGCCGATCTTGCCGGCGTCCAGCCACCGATTCTGTCCTCGCCGATTTACGAGACCGATCCGGTTGGTTGCGAACCGGGCGCGGGAAAATTTTTGAATGCGGTCCTGGAATTCGATTACGAAGCTGATCCGCTGGAGCTTTTGAAAAGCCTGAGAGAAATCGAGGAAACGCTTGGCCGTCCGCCCAATCATCCGCGGAACGTTTCCCGCAAGATCGACATTGATCTTCTCTATTGTGGAGACACGGCAACAGACAGCGAAGAATTGCAGTTACCGCATCCGCGAATAAATTCGCGAAAATTCGTGCTCCAACCGCTCGCCGAGATTCTCACGGCTTACGATTATCCGACGGCGCGTTTACTCGACGAAAGCGGGATCGACATCATTCTCGTAGGCGACTCGTTAGGGATGGTAGTGCTTGGTTACCAGGATACCACGCGCGTGACACTGGAAGAGATGCTGCATCATACGCGCGCGGTGGCGCGTGGTGTGAAACAGGCGTTGCTCGTCGCCGATATGCCGATTCATACCTACGAGACGCCTGCGCAAGCAATCGAGACGGCGAAAAGATTTGTCGATGTTGGTGCGCAAGCGGTGAAGCTCGAAGGCGGCCTAAGTCGCATCGAGCAGATCGAAGCGATCACGCAAGCGGGAATTCCGTTTATGGCGCACATCGGCATGTTACCCCAGCATGTGCGTGAGGAGGGTGGCTACAAAGTCAAAGGCCGCACTCAGCCCGAGGCGGAAGCGCTATTGAGCGATGCGCGAGCGGTGGAGAAGGCCGGCGCGTTCTCGGTCGTGCTGGAGATTGTCGTCGCTGATATTGCGAAGCAAATCACCCACGCGATCGATATTCCCACCATCGGCATCGGCTCAGGCGAGCATTGCGATGGCCAAATTTTGGTCACGCACGATTTGATCGGTTTATTCCCGTGGTTTACGCCGAAGTTCGTTTCGCCTGAAGCGCGCGTGGCAGATGAAATTCGTAATGCGGCGCGCGCGTTCATCGAGCGCACGCGAGCAAGCGGAACTCCACAGTCTCGTGGCTGACGCGTCCAAATGTGATATTTTAGAGCCGAATTCAATGAAAGGTTCTGATTTCGACGATTTCGACAGCTTCGACACCGAAGGTCTGCTCACCGGCAGCCAAGAACGCAGCTGGATCTGGTTCGGGCTAATTGTTTCATTGGCAATTCATTTCGCGCTCTGCGCTTATTTTTATCGGACACGTTT
>WNGL01004136.1_pt1 | contig 27930 bp, 16 predicted proteins | sample 5400591 | NCBI WGS metagenome assembly WNGL01 (sample SAMN13153377, study PRJNA577476) | soil metagenome | isolation source: 80 cm soil or saprolite under Garry oak tree replicate 1 | place: USA:California | collected 2016-06-15 | reverse complement strand
TCGCTTGATTCCGCCGGTGATTCCGAAACGCAGGAACAACCGATTGAAGTGTGCCTTCACGGTTCTACGCGCCATCTTCAGCTGCTGCGCGATTTCGGCGTTGTCACATCCTTGCAAAAGCAATTCAACAATTTGCTGTTCGCGCGGACCCAGCCGAACGGGCTGTTCCCTCATCGGTACCTCCTTTGGATCGGTTCCCGCCTTATCATGCGATAGCGTGCTCGTTACCATAGCATCCGCAATGCCATTTTGAGACGAAAACAGCTGTTGACGATAGAACAACAATTTCCACAGGTATCTGGACGCCGTAATTCTGCCTTCCAAAAACGCGGGTTGGCCGCAAGTCAGGACCGCCAATAGCCTATTCTGATGCGCAAGGCCTCTAGGTGCGCTCAAATCTGCGTGAACAGGAGGCACCCATTCCAGAGGCTCGTCGTCCGGCGGCTAAACCAAATCCGACGTAGGGTAGCACCTGCTTCAGAATTTCCCCCCGGTGCTTTTCGCAAATCGTACGGTCGGAGCCAACCCCTCGGGTAAACACCCTAGGCGAAAATTCCCCGTCCTACAGTTAAATGCTGAACAATTTACACGATTGAACTGATTGCAAATCGGGCGGCCCAGGAGGCCGCAGCATCCCTATCTATGAGCGCAGGCCAGAGGAAAAACGAAGTGTAAGAACGAGACTGACTCCCAGCCAAGGACCACGAGCCGGGTTCCCACACTTGGGCAAATCTCGGGTAATTATATATCAGCTCCCGCTGAGGGCGGAAGGGGGTTGCCGCAATGATTGCCAGCTCCGCTGCGGAGTAGCGTGTCCGTCGGAATGCGGACGCCGCGCTGAAAGGCTGGGGTGTAGACTTGTTGGTCGCTGGACATGACCCCCGACTTGCACATTGAGATTCATAAGTGGGATGGTTTCGCGGGAGACCGCTCGGCTCCAAACATTCCAGCAGGTGTGGCGCGAATCTGGCACTGGCCGCTGGATGTTTCCGCGCTGGAAGTTGCAGACTTAAAGAAAGTGCTCTCGCCGGACGAAATGGAGCGAGCCGAACGCTACCGTTTTGACCAGCACCGGAACGAATTCATTTTGACCCGTGCGGTCCTGCGCATTGTGCTTGCGTCGTATACGGCACAGTCGCCGGAAAGTCTGTCATTTGATTATTCCGCCCAGGGAAAGCCGGCTTTGAAGAATGGTCCCCCCGATCTGCGATTCAACGTTTCACACACCGAAGGCTTGGCTGTATTGGCGCTGGTAAGGGAGCGAGAGATCGGTGTTGACGCGGAAAAGATCCGTCCCCAACCTGACGCACAAAAATTGGCCAAGCGGTTTTTCTCAGCGCGGGAACAACTCTTTCTCGGAAAACTTTCAGGTGACGAGTTGCAACGAGCGTTTTTTCGTTGCTGGACCCGTAAAGAAGCCTACATCAAGGCGAAGGGCGAAGGCCTATCCATCCCCTTGCACGCTTTCGACGTGTCGCTCGAGGAGGATCAACCGGCAGCGTTGGTCGGGACCAGACCAGACCCCACCGAAGCCGGACGATGGACCTTGTACGACCTTTCTGTTGGACAGGGATACGCCGCAGCCCTAACCGTGGGCAATGTTCCAACCACGCAACCCCGTGCCTGACGGCCCACGTGCTGCTCCTGGCAAACAGTTCGGTTATTCAGCGGTTTTCGAAGCACCCCGAACTTCCATCCGGGGCCGATAGACACTCCTGGTAACTAGCCCCAGGGACACTGCTTTAGTTGTACCACCGTGTCTTTTCATTTCCTTTCACAACTGTAAAATCGGACCATCCTTTAAGACGCTCCACTTCGTCGAGGTCGGAATTTCACCAAGATTTTGCAGATGGCTTCGCAGCCCAAGGCTGAAACCACGCCCTGCCTCAGGAGGATGTCAATGCGCATTTTCCTCGCCCCCGCCAAAAACGTGTTGCGTCGGATGGTTGTCACGACCTTGCTTTTTGTTGCGCCAACCATTTTCACCGCATGCGGTTCTCCGGGTTCGCCGATAGGGAATCCCAGCAAGCAGGTAGCACCCACAGTGGATGAGGTTCCAGCGCCGTCGAGTTCAGGCTCTGGATCAACGAATACAGTCACTACGCCGCCTGTACTTCTTTTTAACGGGACAGGAACCGACACCTCAGTTGCCAGCGTCGAATCTGTCCTCAGTACGCTCAAGCTCCGCTACGCCACGGCGAACTCCAGCCAACTCAATGCCATGACCGAGACAAAGCTTAAGGCTTACAAGCTGCTCATCGTGCCTGGGGGAAACTCGACCACGATCGGGAACAATCTTTCGAAAGCAACGAAGACCATGGTTCGGGCCACGGTGCAAAACGACGGGCTTCATTACTTGGGAATCTGTGCTGGAGGGTTCTTTGGCAGCTACCAATATGGCAATGGACTCGACCTTACATCGGGCGTGTGGTTTAACGTTTGGCCGAATAACGGCAAGGGAATTGGCATGGAAGCAGTTGAAATTTCTTTCCCCACGAGCAGTAAGCTTGATATGTACTGGCATGATGGCCCAGAGACTTCCGGTTGGGGCTATATCGTTGCCAAGTACCCCGACGGAACGGCAGCCATCGCGGAGGGAGCTTACGGAAAAGGATTCGCCATCCTGTCAGGCGTACATCCGGAGGCACCCGCAAGCTGGAGAACCTGCTGCACCTTTACGACACCACTTGCGACCGACCTCGCCTATGCCGGTACCTTGGTGACGGCGGCCCTCAATGGGACGTTGTTACCTCACTACTAAAGTCGCTGTAACAATTGGGTGGCGAAGCGCGTGATCGTAAAGTGGCCCGGGACCGGAGACCCTCCGGTCCCGTAAATATTGGTGCGCGGCTGTACAAGACTGGCGATCTCGGTGGTTTCCGATCCAATGGCGACATCGAGTGCCTGCGCCGAGTGGATGCTCAGGTCAAATTGCGTGGCATGCGCATCGAACTAGGCGAATCGAGGCAGTTCTAGCCTCGCATCCCGGGATACGCGGAGCCGTGGTGACCTTGCACGGCGAAAACGAGCAGCGCAAACTGAGCGCCTCTATCGTGGCGGCCAAGGAAGCTGTTCCGGCTGCCGAATGAAGTGCGTAAATGTCTCCGGGTCCAAGCTTCCCGAGCACATGGTTCCTGCCATTTACTGGCGGCTCGATCAGTTACCTTTACTTCCCAGTGGCAAGATCGATCGTAAAGCATTCTCGCCGGGTGTGGGAGAGCCACTCCAGGACGGGCAGGAATTGATACCGCCGCGCAATGCGGCAGAGAGCAAGTTAGCCGACATCTGGCGGGAATTGCTGGCAGTGGAACAGGCAGGAATTGGTCAGAATTTTTTTGAATTGGGAGGCCATTCCTGCTGGTGTTGCAGATGATTGACAGGATCCGGCATATTTTTCGAACTCGAACTTCGAACTCGAACTTCCAGTGCGGCCTGTGTTTGACGAACCCACAATCGAAGGTTCAGCTGGCGAACTGCAAAAGGCGCAAGTGTTTAGGACTTAAGGCTCGGTTTCCGATTGTGCAACCGCTCGCCACTTCTGCGGTCATCGGTGCCAGCCGACTTTTGTCTCAGCTCAGCAAGTTATCTGCAGATGAGGCGCAAAATCTCATAAGACGCGCGCTGAACTCGAAGCACTCGGCTTAGGACTCCCCCACGGATTGAACCGCGCTCGGGCGATGCGATTCGGATTACCCAAGAGGCGCAAAAGCTTGCACTTTTCGGTCTTTCCGGTTCTGATGACCAATCGACGGCGAGCGAACAATAGACGAATAAAATGGTCGAAGCTGTCCAAGTTGCTAAGGTTCGCCGGGGTCTGGTAGCGCTAGGGGGGGCTTGTTGGCTGCCGCGGACTGCCGTCTGCGCCAGACTTTGCATCCAATTGGCCCGTAAGATGCTTAAAATGGAAGGAATGCCAGTGAGCCAAACAGCCTATCCGGCGTCGTTCGGACAGCGAAGACTCTGGTTTCTCGATCAGCTCGAGCCGGGAACAGCCGCCTACAACCTGGCGCGCGCCTTTCGGGTCACGGGCCCTTTGGACATCCCTGTCCTGACGCGTGCCTTCGAGGCGATCGTGCGACGTCACGAATCGCTGCGCACGGTTTTTGATTCCGTAGACGGCGAAGCCAGACAGATTGTGTTGTCGGATATGGAGGTACAGATCCCGGTTGTGGATCTGACCGATATTCCCCAGCATGACCGCGAGAAGCAAGCGTTGCGCATTGCCAGTGAAGAAGGCAAAAAAACCTTTGATTTGACGCGGGGACCTTTGCTGCGAGCGGTTCTGGTGCGGCTGGGTCCGAAGCAACACCTACTGATTCTGGTGATGCATCACATCGTCACCGACGGCTGGTCGATCGCTGTGCTTTTCCGCGAAGTGACGCGCTGCTACGAGGCTTTCAGCCGGGGTGAGGAAGTGAATCTTCCGTCCCTTCCCTTGCAGTATGCCGAATACGCACAATTGCAGCGCGAATACATGAGCGGGGAGATGTTGGAAAAGCAAATTGATTACTGGAAGGGCAAATTAGCGGGTGCCCAAACCATACTTGATTTACCCACGGATCGCCCCCGTCCAACGGGCCACAGTTGGCACGGGGCCAATGAAGAGCTGAGATTTGACGGCAACGTTTTGGCAGAACTGAAGGCCTTGGCGAAGAACGAAGGCGGGACGCTGTTCATGGTTGCCCTGGCCGCATTTCAGGCGCTGCTGCGGCGCTACACCATGCAAGAGAGCATTCTGGTGGGCACGCCGGTTGCGGCCCGCAACGAATTGGAAATTGAAAATGTGATTGGGTTGTTCGTGAATACCCTGGTGTTCAGGGCTGACTTTAGCGAAGACCTCAGCTTCCGCGATTTGGTTCGTCAAGTGCGCGCCTCTGCTCTCGAAGCCTACATGCACCAGGACCTTCCCTTTGAGAAGCTGGTGGAAGAGCTGGTTCCACAGCGTCTGGTAGATACCAGTCCACTGTTCCAGGTGCTGTTCACATTCCAGAACGTGCCCAAGCAAGTATTTGAGATTGCCGGGCTGGCCATGGAGGAACTGGGATTCGAGACCGGAATCGCGAAGCTCGATCTGGCGGTCGAAGTATTCGAGACCGAGGAGTTTATCTGGCAGTTCGAATACAACACCGACCTGTTTGACAAGCAGACGATTCGCAGGATGCTCGGTCACTTCCGGAATCTGGTGAGTGCCGTGATCAGGAATCCGGACCTGCCACTGGCGCGGATACCGCTGATGAGCGCCCAGGAACGGCAGCGAATCGTAAAGGAATGGAACCGGACCGATTGTTCCTATCCGCAGGCGTGCATTCATGAACTGTTTGAGTTGCAAGCCGAGCGGACTCCTGATGCGACGGCACTGTTGTTCCAAGGCAAGGAATTCAGCTACGGGCAGATCGACGCGGATGCCAATCGCCTGGCCCACTACCTGATTAAGAAAGGCGTGCGACGCGGCGGGCTCGTGGGTGTCTCGGTCGCGCGCTCTCCGGAAATGGTAGTGGCCCTCCTGGGCGTACTCAAAGCTGGAGCTGCTTATGTGCCGCTTGATCCTTCTTATCCAGTCCAACGGCTCGAATTTATGCTGCGAGATGCTGGAGTGGGCTGTGTTATTTCGGGGAGCGGGAGAGAATTCTCAAGCGAAGGTTCGAGTTTCGTCGATATCGACAGAGAGAGAGAACTTATCAGAGGCGAGTCAGCCAGCACTCCCTCCTCGGCGCAATCGAATGATCAACCTGCTTACGTGATTTACACCTCGGGATCGAGCGGCAGCCCGAAAGGGGTAGAGGGAACCCATCGGGGCGCCGTCAATCGTTTTGCCTGGATGTGGCAAACCTATCCGTTCCAGCCCGGGGAAGTGTGCTGCCAGAAAACGAATTTGGGCTTTGTGGACTCGGTTTGGGAGATCTTCGGTCCACTGCTGGCAGGTGTTCCCAACGTGATCATTCCGCCGGAGGTTGTGCAGGATCCCGAGGAACTGTTGCGGACGCTGGCGCACGAAGAAGTCACGCGCATCGTGCTGGTGCCCTCGCTTTTGCGAAGCTTGTTGGACCATAGTCCAAACCTGGCGCAGAGAATTCCGCGAATGAAGCTTTGGTCGAGCAGTGGAGAGGTATTATCGGCGGAGTTAGCCAAGCGCTTTCTGGCTGCGTTCCCGGAAGCGACCTTGCTGAACATTTACGGCTCCTCCGAGGTGGGGGCAGATGTAACTTGTCATCTCGTGTGTGAGGCAGACCAGACGGCTGGTTCGGTTGCCATCGGCAAGCCCATCAGCAACACGCAAGTGTACTTGGTGGATGAATATTCCAATCCCGTACCCATTGGGGTTCGCGGGCAGATTTTGGTGGGCGGAGACGGATTGGCGCTTGGATATTGCAATCGGCCGGAGTTGTCGCAGGAACGATTTGTGCCTAACCGCTTGGCACCTGCGCAATCGGCGCGGCTGTACAAGACCGGCGACCTGGGACGCTTCCGGGCCAATGGCGACATCGAGTATCTGGGCCGTGTGGATGGCCAGGTCAAATTGCGGGGAATGCGCATCGAACTGGGCGAAATCGAGACGATTCTAGCCTCGCATGATGAGATCAGGGAAGCCGTGGTTACGTTGCATGAGGAGGGAGGGCAGCAGATGCTTCGAGCGTACCTGGTCCCACGTGACGGAAAATGCCCGATGGCCGGAGAGTTGGGGCGTCTTCTCCGGTCTAAGCTTCCCGAACACATGGTTCCTGCCAGTTACTGCCGAATCCCTAAGCTACCTACCCTCCCCAGTGGCAAGATCGATCGCAAAGCGCTCTCGCCGGGGGTGGGAGTGCCAATCAGGGACGGGCAAGAACTGGTACCGCCGCGCAATGAGGCAGAGAGCAGGCTGGCCGAAATCTGGCGGGAACTGTTGGCAGTGGATCAGGTAGGAATCGATCAGAATTTTTTTGAGCTGGGAGGGCACTCTCTGCTGGTGTTGCAGATGATTGCCCGTATTGGTCGCATTTTCCAGGTTGAGCTTCCAGTACGGAGCGTGTTTGAAGAACCGACGATTGAAGGTTTGGCGGTTGAACTGGAAAAGGCGCAAGCGTTAGGACTGAAGGCACCTACCCCGATTGTGCCTCGCCATGCCGCTTCCGCAAACACGGGCGCCAGTCGAGAAGCTATCTTGTCGCAGCTCGATAATCTGTCGGCCGCCGAATTACAAAGTTTGTTAAACAGTATGATCGATGGCAAGCAGCCCGCGTAGCGGAACAACTGTAGGCGCGGAACGTATTTTTTTGTGTGCGCGTGATTGTGTATTTCGAGGGCGGAATGTTTCGGCCAGACGGTTTGATTTGGCCGTTTGGCGGCTCTTTATTATTTTAGTTTGGATTTTAACTTTGGGCACCTGTGAATTTCGATTTTGACTTCCCGACAGGCCGCGAACTTGGGTACCATCGGATCGAGGGGATGGACAGTTATTTTGGTTGGTTGCCCGCACCGTCCGGTGGGAGAATATAACCCCCTCAGGTGTTGAGGACAGCATGGCCGAGCAGCACTCCGAGGCAAAAAAGCATCTGCTTGAGCGGCGTCTTCGCGGCGAGTTGGGACTTCGCCCGTCGACTCAGGCGATTCCGCCGCGCAAGCCAGGTCAAACAATACCTCTCTCCTACGCTCAAGAGCAGGTGTGGTTGCATGCTCAGCTCGCGGGTGATTTTCCTCTCTACAACGAGCCGGTCACCATCCACTATTCCGGCGCGCTGAATGTTGCGGCCCTCGAGCAAAGCTTCAACGAGATTCTGCGCCGTCATGAAGCTTGGCGAACTCTCTTCTCGGTCGTGGACGGTCAAGCTACGCAAAAAGTAGTTCCGAATCTTTCGATTTCATTGCCCGTTTTGGATCTTCGGAACATCCCTCATGCGGAGCGCAATGCAGCGGCGTTGGCCATCGCCACCGAGGATGCTCGGAGGCCAATTGATCTAGGTCGGGTTCCGCTGTTTTGGGCAAGACTCATCCGCGTAGACAACGAGGAATATCGGCTGTACTTGACTCTTAGCCACATCATCTTCGATGGCGTGGGGTTTTATCGTGTGTTTCTTCCGGAACTGGCCACCCTCTACAAGGCGTATGAGGCGGGTAAGCCCTCACCCTTGCCAGAGCCGGTCATTCAGTATCCGGACTTCGCATGCTGGCAGCGTCAGACCATGACGACGGAAGCTCTAGCGAAAGATGTTGAATTTTGGAGCAAGCAGCTGAGCCGCAATTTGCCCGACTCTTACTTGCCGGTAGACCGGACACAGAAAACAGCGCTGACCTTTCGTGGTTCGATGTACCCGTTCAGGTTGAGCCAGAGCTTAACCTCGAAATTAGGAGCATTTTGCCGCACGGAAGACGTGTCGTTGTTTCACGTGTTGTTCGCGGCCTTTGCCGCCTTGCTGTATCGCTATTCAGGAGAGGAAGTAATTCCGATCGGTAGCATCACTGCGGGCCGCGATCGGCCGGAAACAGAGGCACTGCTCGGGTACTTTCTCAATACGGTGGTTTTTCCTTCCGACGTATCAGGGAATCCAAGCTTTCGAACATTGGTGCACAGGTTCCGAAATCTCACCCTTGACGTGCTCGAGCACGATGGTTTGCCCTTTGAGCATCTGGTCAAGGAGCTGAAAGTTCGACGCAATCCCGGGCGCAATCCATTGTTCCAGGCGATGTTTTCGCTCGATCCGCCTCTGCCGGAAATCGATCCCGCCTGGCGCCTCACCCAGATGGATGTTGATACGGGAACTTCGAAGTACGACCTATATCTGGAACTGGGTGAGCGGTCCGCCGAGGTCTTGGCTCGATTTCACTACAGCACTGACTTGTTTAGTTCTGCAATGATCGCTGCCATGGCGAATCATTGGCAGAGATTGCTGGAAGGGGCCATCGACAGCCCTGTGCAGTCGCTTTCCGAGTTACCAGTTTTGACTCCGGATGAGACTAATCAAATCTTGACGGAGTGGAACCGGACCGATTGTTCCTATCCGCAGGCGTGCATTCATGAACTGTTTGAGTTGCAGGTCGATCGATCGCCGGACGCCATCGCGGTCGAATGCGAAGATTCGCAACTCTCCTATCGGGAATTGAACGAGCGGGCAAACCAGGTGGCGTGGTATTTGCGTCAGCAGGGAGTTGGTCCGGATGTGCCTGTGGGCATATGTATGGACCGGGGATGGGAAATGGTGGTCGGTCTGCTCGGTATTTTGAAAGCAGGCGGAGCCTACGTCCCACTGGATTCGCGACTTCCGGAAGGGCGCCTGACCTTCATGCTCTCTGATGTGAATCCGCCTGTGGTGCTGACACAACAGCGATGGCAGGATAAGTTTCCCCGCGCACGAAAGGTTTTAATCGACACGGATCGGGATCGGATTGCGAGGGAGAGTAAAGCCAATCCGGGCAAAGGCGCCGATCCTCACACTCTGGCGTATGTGATGTATACATCCGGATCGACGGGAAGACCGAAAGGGGTACCGATCGAGCACCGGAGCGTAGTGAACTTTCTCTGTTCTATGCAACGGGAGCCGGGTCTGAGTCGGGAAGACGTGCTCTTGGCGGTGACCACATTATCCTTCGATATCGCCGGTCTTGAGATCTACCTGCCGCTGATCTCGGGGGCGCGTTTGGTGATAGCGGGTTTAGAAACCGCGGTGGACGGAACCAGGCTGCTTGAATTGTTGCTCGACAGCAAAGCGACCGTCATGCAAGCGACGCCGGTGACCTGGCGGCTGCTTATGGAAGCGGGATGGCAAGGATCGGGGGATCTTAAAATTCTGTGCGGGGGCGAAGCCCTGCCGCCCGAGCTGGCTAGGGAGTTGGTGAAACGGAGTGGCTCGGTCTGGAACATGTATGGCCCGACCGAAGCCACAATCTGGTCCTCGTTGCGCCGCGTCACTGGCCGGGAAGAGAACGGCATACCTATCGGTCGGCCGATTGCGAACACACAAATTTACATCCTGGATCCTCATTTGAATCCTGTGCCCGCCAATATTGTAGGAGAGATCTATATCGGCGGCGACGGGGTGGCACGCGGGTACCTGAACCGAGCGGAGTTGACGGCGGAGCGATTCGTGGCCAATCCGCTGGCACCGAGCCAGTCGGCGCGGCTGTACAAGACTGGCGATCTCGGTCGCTTCGGGCCGGATGGAAATATCGAGTATCTAGGTCGGGTTGACGATCAGGTAAAGATTCGGGGGTTTCGCATCGAGTTGGGAGAGATTGAAGCTGCACTTATGGGCCATTCAGGGGTGCGGGAAGCGGTGGTAGCCGCGCGGGAGGACGTGACAGGGGAGAAGCGGCTTGTGGCCTACTACACGGCCTGCGATGCAAACGGACCGAGTATTGAAGCCGGGGAGTTGCGTTCTCATTTGTCGAGCCAGTTGCCCGACTACATGGTACCTACCGCGTACGTGCGGATGCATCGGATGCCCTTGACCGCGAACGGGAAGCTCGACAGCAAGGCCTTGCCGATGCCGGCAGGTGATGCGCGCGCGGAGCGGGGGTATGAAGCGCCGAAAGGGGAGATTGAGAGGCGGCTGGTGGAGATTTGGGCGGACGTGCTGAAAGTGGAGAGGGTCGGACGGCAAGACAACTTCTTTGAGCTTGGCGGACACTCACTGCTGGCAATGCAAGTAATGGCCCGCATCCGTCACATTTTCGATCTGGAGCTACCGGTGCGACGACTGTTTGAAGAACCGACGGTTGCCGCCTTGGCGGACGAAGTACAAAGGGCTCAAGCGCTCGGCCTGAAGGGGCGCAGCCTGTTCGCACGGCGGCGTGCTGGTTCTGTGCCTCCTGGCGCCAGCCGAGAAGCTATTTTGTCCCAGCTTGATAAGTTATCACCGGATGAAGCTGAGAACCTGCTGAAGAGTGTGCTCGATGAAAAGCATTCGGCTTAGAACCCAAGGTGGCGTGACAATCGCGCTAGAATTTCCGGAGCGCGTGGTTCGGGCTTCAACTGCAGAGCTTTTTAGCTGCGGGCCTCCCGGGGTGAACGATTCCCCCCGTCTTCCAGAAAATCCTAAGTTCGCCGAATTCCTCGCCTTGCTGATCGGTGATGGAAGTTCGCAAGTACTGCACCTCGACCATTCGCTTGCGAACGAAAACCACCTGAGCGACTTCGGCAATTCCGCTGATCCAGCAGTAGCAGACCAGCCGCTTTTTGCCAGAACGAAGGATGGCTCTCCATGAAGGGATCTGATCCTGATTGCCCGGCTTCGATCCCCAGTCGACTGCTGAACTGGCAGCTGACATGACTCGTCTTTTCACCTTCGTGCCCGATCCGTCGCTGGAGGCCTCCGCGGAGTTCAGAATCGGCCTCCGTTCCCTGCCGTTTCTGGCCGATCACGCGTTTCAGGACGTGGTCGTGCTACCCGGTTCGTTCTACATCGAAATGGCGCTGTCTGTTCATCAGGAGCTTTCTAAACGCGCCCCGGCTGTCGTGCGAAACGTGACCTTTCAGAACCCAGTCATGCTTTCGCCGGAGGACACGATCATAAGAGTGGAGGTCCGGAACAGGGGCGCCACCACTGCTGAATACACCTTCTACGAAGGCGCTGTCGGAAATGGAGGCGCTTCCATCCGCCACCAGTATGCTGCCAGGCTGGAAGTGGATCGCAGTCCATCCGCCCTCCAAGAGTTGGTCGACGAATCATTTTCAATCGAAGCCTTTCAGGCGCTGGCAGATGACGTAATCGATTCGGAGCGTTTTTACCAAGAGCTTCGTAGCAACGGCAACCAGTACGGGCCCCGATTTCAATGTGTGTCCTCGATTTGGCGGGCGGGCAATCAGTCTCTGGGGAGGCTTTCCTCGGCGCGTGCGGAAAACGAGCCACATAGTCTGCGCTCCACACTGCTGGATTCGATGACACAATTGCTGGCGTCCTTCATGATGGCGCGGGGCAGGACTTTCATACTGCAGTCGATTGAACGTATCGAGATAGCAGACCTCAATTTTCCCAACCCGCTGTGGTGCCATGGCAGGTTGCTGCCGCAGGATGAGGGAGAGAACAATCGCCTGGTTGGCGATATTCGGGTCTTCGATCCATCGGGCAAGACATACCTCGAACTCTGGGGAGTCGCCTTTATCCTGCTGGACCGCCTGGAGGCGCCCGAAGAAAACAGGGGGCCGATGTTTGTGGTCGCCTCCAACTTTACCGCTGAGCCGGTCGAGGATTCCCTGAAGTTCTGGGCGGCGCATTTCAGCCTTCAGAGCAACATCGAATTTGCACCTTACGATCAGGTTTTTCAGCAGTTGCTGCAGGCGGACAGCGCGTTTCGCAGGAACCAGGCCGGGGTTAGCATAATCCTGCTGCAATTGGAGAGGTGGGCTGCTGCCGAACGATACGCGGCCCCGGATTTCGACAAAACAAGAGCGGAGCGGTGCTTCGGGAAGCGCAAGAGATGCATTCTGCCGAACGGCCTCGAGATCGTCCATTTAAACCAGTATGAAACCGACTACTTGTACGAGGAGATTTTTGAGGATGAATGCTACCTAAAGCACGATATACGACTGCCCGAGGGAGCCACAGTGGTGGACATTGGGGCCAACATCGGCCTGTTTTCCCTTTTTGTGATGAGCCGCTGCCGGAACCCGAGAATCTACGCCTTCGAGCCCGCCCCGGTCGCGTATGACCTCCTGAAGGCGAACTGCGCCGCCTACGGCTCTTGTGCTCAAGCCTTTAATTTCGGCGTCTCGGACAGGCAGGGCACCGCGACCTTCACCTTTTATGAGAATTCCTCTGTCTTCTCCAGCTTTCATTCCGATGAGGCCGAGGACGGCAAGGCTATCCGGGCCGTTGTTCGCAACATGCTCAAGGCTGAATCGGTGGCCGACGAATCCGTGCAGGAATATGTGCATGAGCTTACCAGAGACAGGCTTCGCCGCAGTACGCACGAGTGCCGCCTGACAACCGTGTCGGACATCATCCGCGAAAATCAGATCGAGCGGATCGATCTACTCAAAATTGATGCTGAAAAAAGCGAACTCGAAATCATCCGAGGCATCGCGGATTGCGACTGGCCGAAGATCGATCAGATCGTCATCGAGATCCACGGCACCGGCGATGCGGTTCGTGGGATCAACGACCTGCTGATCCGGAAAGGATACCGATGCGCGATCGAACAGCAAAAACTGCTGGAGCATTCCGGATTATTCAACCTGTTCGCAACCCGTGATGCGACCGGCGACCGGCTGGGCTCGGATTCCGAGCGCTTCGAAACCACCGCTGCTCCCGGGCAAGTGCCGTGGCTGACCGGCAGCCTGCAACGCAATGTCCGGGATTTCTGCGCCGCGCTGCAGTCCTTCACAAGCCAGACGTCGGCGCCTCTTGTCCTCTGTTTCTGTCCGGCGAGCCCTGCCGCCGAAGCCAATGCGGAACTGAAGGCGGCGATCGTTGACGCCGAGCGGGAATTGCTCTTACGGACGAGTACTTGGGCGGGCGTTTCCACCATCGGTTCGGAGGCCCTGTTGCGGCGCTACCCAGTCGCCGAGTATTACGACATTCATAGCCATCAGTTGGGGGATATTCCTTACACACCGGAGTGCTTCGCCGCCATCGGCACCGCCCTGTTTCGAACCATCTTCAACCTGAAGCGAAAGCCCTTCAAAGTCATTGTGCTGGACTGTGATAACACTGTTTGGAAAGGCGTATGTGGCGAAGAGGGTTCGCAGGGAGTCGCAGTCACCGAGGCTCACCGCGCTCTGCAGCAGTTCATGGTTGATCAGATGAATTCTGGAATGCTGCTGTGCCTCTCGAGCAAGAACAGCGAACAGGATGTGCTGAACGTATTCGATCAGCGAGCTGATATGCTCCTGCGACGCGAGCATCTGGCTTCATGGCGGATCAACTGGAGCAGCAAGTCTGAGAACATCAAATCTCTCGCCAGCGAGCTGAATCTTGGGTTGGACAGTTTTATCTTCATCGATGACAATCCTGTGGATTGCGCGGATGTGGAGATCAACTGTCCCGAAGTGTTGACTCTGCGGTTGCCGCGAGACCCTGCATCATTTGCCTCGTTTTTCGAGCATATCTGGGCTTTCGATCATACCGGAACGACCGAAGAAGATCGAAGCCGCGTCAGGATGTATCAGGATAACGCGCAAAGAGAGCGCTTCCGTGCGCAGACCCCTTCCCTGAATGACTTTGTCCTAGGCCTTATGGTTCGGGTCGAAATTGATGAAGCAACTGAGGATCAGCTCAGCCGTGTCTCGCAATTGACCTTTCGAACCAATCAATTCAACTTCACCACTATCCGGCGCTCGCCCAGCGAAATCAGAGAGTTTTTGAAGCGGGAAGACACTGGATGCCTGGCGGTTCGGGTGGCTGATCGATTCGGAGACTATGGTCTTGTCGGTGTCGTTTTGTACGAGGCCGAAGCCGTTCGGTTCAAGCTCGACACCTTTCTACTGAGCTGCCGGGTCTTGGGCAGAGGGGTGGAACACAGGGTGCTGTCCAGCATTGGCCAGAGGGCGCTACGTGCAGGGAAGAGGTTTGTGGAACTGAGCTGCCTGCCGACGGAAAGAAATTTGCCTGCCAGGGACTTCGTCAGCAGCCTGGGCGATCAGTACCGAAGTGAGGCAGGTGCGTCGTGGCTGTTTCCCGCGGAATACTTGGCGAGTCTCCAATACGATGCGGACGAAAAGACTCGACAATCGAACGACAAGCCGGCAACTCCCCCTGTGGAGAAGCCAACACCGGCATCAGGATTTGGCATGACTGCCCGATCGGAGCACCTGCAACGGATTGGGGAAGAATTGTACGACGTCAGCCGGGTTCGAAAAGCGATCGATGAGTTCCGGCTCCGCACACAAGGTCTTGAGGGCGTGGCGGAACCAGAGCCATCTGACAGTATTGAAACCACGATCGTAAATATATGGAGAAAGGTCCTGGGTCGGGCAGGAATCGGACTGAACGTCAATTTTTTTGAGGTGGGCGGAACTTCCCTGAAGGCGGTCCAGGTGATAACCATGATCCGGAAGCAACTGCATCAAAACCTGTCGATCGTCAGTCTCTTCGAGTGTCCGACTGTAACCCTTCTGGCTGCCAGATTGGGCGCAACCGGCAGAAGCCCTTCTAGCGAGCCCAGCACAAGTGGGGCTGCTGTGCGTGGCCAGCAAAGGCGATCCAGGGCTATGAGACGGACAAGGCAATGATCTTGGGAACAGTAGGGGTTCTGGGCGCGGGGAACATCGGGGTTGGCGTCGTCACCGACCTTGTCCTTCATGGCATCTCAGCGGTTGTCGTTGACCTCACAACAGACATTCTGGAACGCGCTCAAGCCGAGATTTTGAACAACATACGGTTCGCTCCTGTGTTATCAAAAACACTGCCGCGAGCCAGCCGGGATGAGGCCTTGCAGCGGATAACCCTGACGACCGATCTGCAGGATCTGACTTCCTGCGACTTCATTATCGAGAACGTTACCGAGGATTGGGGAATTAAAAAGCCCCTCTACGAAAGGTTGGGGGAACTGGCGCCGCCCGAAGTCTGTTTTGGAGCCAATACCTCGTGCATTTCCATTACGCAAATAGGCAACGCCTCCGGGCGTCCCGCGAATGTGATCGGGGTTCACTTCATGAATCCGGTCCATCTGAAACCAGCCGTCGAGGTGATCCGGGGATTCCATACCTCTGACCTGGCACTCAGTCGATTGCTGCAATTGCTCTCCCAACTGAACAAGGAAGCAATCCTAGTCGAGGACATGCCGGGCTTTGTTTCCAACCGCATCTCTCACTTGTTCATGAACGAGGCCGCGTTTGTCCTGCAGGACCATGTCTCGACGGCGGAGAAGATCGACATGATTTTCAAAAAGTGCTTCGGACATGCGATGGGTCCTCTGGAGACCGCCGATCTGATCGGATTGGACACGGTCGTGCATTCTCTCGACGTTCTTTTTGAAAGTTACAAGGACCCGAAGTACCGTTGTTGTCCGCTGCTTAGAAAGATGGTTCATGCCGGGCATTTAGGGCGCAAAACTGGACGGGGCTTCTATACTTATTTTGCCGGCTGATGGACCGACCCCGATTCCTCCGTTCGGACCGTTCGATGTTGCCTATTTCTGGAGGGAAACCTGTTGACCAATTCCTCGCATGCAGAAGAGGAAAAGAAGGTAAGGGAAACCGTTACCAACTTTCTGCTGAGCTCGATCAATATTGCGAATCTGAACGACGACGATAATCTTTTTGCATCGGGTATCGTGAATTCCCTATTCGCGGTTCAGTTGATGACGTTCCTCGAAAAGATCTTCGTCATCGAACTAGGCATGGACGATCTGGACATCGAAAATTTCAAATCCGTTAACGCGACTACGGCGTTTGTCATGAGAAAAAAGGGCTGGCAAAAGGCTGAGGCTGGGCCTTCATAGCCGCGTTCCTGTTTCTCTCAAGCCCGCCATGGTCATTTCGTGATTCGGCATTCTGATCCGCAGAGGACAGCCTCGTCCACAGGCAAGCGCTATGCAATATTTATTGACCGAACAGCAGAAAGCCAGGCACGGGGATTTCAAAACATTCGTGAACCAGAACGTCGAGCCGTTTGCCGAGAAATGGGATCGGGAGCAGCGACTTCCCGAGTCCGTAATCGCGCTGCTGGCGAAACTGGGTTATTTAGGCTGCAGCCTTCCGACCCAGAATGGAGGACACGGATGGGACACGGTCACCTTCGGCTTGCTGAATGAAGCTTTGGGAAGAGGGTCCTCCTCATTGAACGGCGTGCTGACCGTCCAGACCATGGTTTCCAAGGCTCTGCTGAAGTGGGGAAGTGTGGAGCAGATACGGAAATGGATTCCGATGCTTGCCCAAGGCGAGATTATCGGCGCTTTTGCCTTGACCGAGCCCGGTGGGGGGAGTGATATCCATTCCCTGGTGACCGAATTCACCGACTCGCGCGGTGACTCTCTGGTTCTGAACGGCGCCAAAAAATGGATCAGCTGTGGCCAGTTTGCATCGTTATTTCTGGTGTTTGGAAAACTGGGAGACCGCTCGCTGGCGTGTTTGGTGCCGCGGGAAACTCCCGGTCTCGAGGTGGAACCCATTCATGATCTGATGGGATTCCGTGCCGCCGGTCTGGCGAAGCTTACTTTCAACAATGTCGAAGTTCCCCCCGCAAATGTAGTCGGCAAACCTGGCTTTGCTCTGTCGCACATCGCGCCGGTTGGTCTGCACTACGGGAGGATCAGCACCGCGTGCTCGGCTTTAGGGCTTTTGCGGGGATGTTTTGAAGAGAGTGTCACCTGGGCGGCCACGCGAAAGATAGGGAATCAGCCCTTGGGAGACATCGGAATGATCCGTTCCTTGATGATCCATGAGCACCTTCTCGGAGGGATATTTCTCGGACAGGTGCGCCGGTCGATACAATAAACCCTTCGGTCAGCGTTATGGAGTCTCCTGCCCTACGTACCGCCAGCCAAGCAGACCTCGAGAAGATCGCTGAATTCAATCGCACAGAGGCGCCTTTCCCCGATCACGCCACTCTTCAGGAATTGATCGAAGCACAGTTTGTCGACTGTGCCTCCGCGACGGCTGTGATCTGTGACCACGCCAAGGCCGGCGGCGTGCCCTCACTTTCTTGTATGGAGCTCAATGAAAAGGCCAACCAACTCGCGTGCTCTTTGAGAGCCACGGGTATCGGACCCGGACACGTCGTTGCCCTGATGGTGGAACGATCCTTCGCCATGATGATTGGCATCCTGGGAATCATTAAGGCCGGAGCCGCTTATCTGCCTTTATCGCCCGATAATCCGCCGGCCCGCACCAACTACATGCTGAAGGATGCAGAGGTCAGAGTACTGATCGTGCACACCAAGACGGCCGGCAGAACACCCTTCGATGGAACGATCGTCAATATGGATGATCCCGGAATTTATCTGGGGCCGAAGGAAAATCCGATCATCGTCAATCAGGCGCGAGATCTCGCCTACCTGATGTATACCTCCGGCTCGACCGGCAAACCGAAGGGAGTCATGATTGAGCATCGCTCCGTGGTGAATCGCCTGCACTGGATGCAACACGCCTATCCGATCGAGGGAAACGATGTCATCCTGCAGAAGACCCCCTATTACTTCGACGTTTCGGTGTGGGAGCTTTTCTGGTGGGCGCTCGAGGGGGCAAAACTTTGCTTCCTGATGCCAGGAGGCGAAGGAAGTCCACTGGCCATTATCGAAGCCATCAGGAAGCACCGCGTCACCGTTCTGCACTTCGTTCCGTCCATGCTGAACGTGTTCCTCGAATATCTGGATGGCAAGGATGATCGCGTTCTGGAAGGTCTGGCATCGGTTCGACGAGTATTCGTCAGTGGTGAAGCCCTGACGCCTAGTCACGTTAAAAAGTTCAACAATATCGTGACAAACAGGATTGGGGCGCGGCTGACGAATCTCTACGGTCCCACCGAGGCGACGGTCGACGTCAGTTATTACGATTGCCCGTCCCACAATGATTTTGAAACGGTTCCGATCGGAAAGCCGATCCATAACATCAAGCTTTATGTCATACGAGACGGTCGGCAGATGGCTGTCGGCGAGGCCGGCGAGTTATGCATTGCCGGGGTGGGGCTTGCCCGAGGCTACCTGAATAACCAGACGTTGACGGATGAAAAGTTCGTCGATAATCCGTGCAATCGGGGCGAAAGAATTTATCGAACCGGCGATGTTGCCCGCTGGCTGCCTGACGGCAATATGGAGTACCTCGGGCGAGAGGATCAGCAGGTAAAGATTCGGGGCTTGCGGATCGAACTCGGTGAAATTGAGAATACGATCAGGGATTGCGCCGGTGTTGCCGACTGCGTTTGCGCGCTCCGGAAGTACTCCGAAAACGTAATTTTGATCATCGCTTATCTGGTATGCAGGTCGGAAGTGGACATCGGCGGTCTAAAGCAATATCTCAAGAAGCATCTTCCCGATTACTCAATTCCCAACCACTTTGTTATACTCGATAAAATGCCCTTGACGCCGAACGGAAAAGCTGATCGCAAAGCGCTGCCAGAGCCGGTGATTCAAATGAAGCCCCTGTAGCCGGTGCCAGCATTGCTCTCCCCCGGATTTGCCAGGCCAGCGCAGGGGCTTTATGAAAGCCGTCGAGCTGGGGGCTGGCGACTCAAAGCAGACCATACGTTCCGTTGCAAGGCAAGCCCCGCGCCCCGACTCTGGGGCGTCTCAACTTGAGCTCCCCCTGAGCGAGTATGCCAGACCCGCAGCCATTTCGTGAGAAGAATTACGAACTTGATATCGCGGTCGTCGGCATGGCCTGTCGCTTTCCCGGTGCGCGAAACCTCGAAGAGTTTTGGCACAACCTGGTCGAAGGCGTTGAGTCGATAACCAAGTTTTCCGATGAGGAATTGCTGCGATCAGGAGTGCCTGCTGCTTGGCTTAGCGATCCGAACTACGTGAAGGCCGCGCCAATCCTGGAAGACCCGGGCCAGTTTGATGCCGATTTCTTTGGCTTCCTGCCCAGCGAAGCCAGGACCATCGACCCCCAGCATCGCATTCTGCTGGAGCTGGCGCATGAGGCGATTGAGGATGCGGGCTATGACCCAAATCGCTATCCCGGACGCATTGGCGTTTTTACTGGAAGCGCTTTCAATACCTATTTCATGGATCGCGGGCTGAGCCGCCAGTTTGCTCAGGACTACATTCCTACTCTGATCGATTCGGACAAGGACTTTCTCAGTACCCGGATCTCTTACAAGCTGAATTTGAAGGGACCCAGCCTCACGATTCAGACAGCCTGCTCCACCTCCATGGTCGCGGTCCATGTGGCTCGCCAAAGCCTTTTGAATGGCGAGTCGGATATAGCGCTGGCGGGGGCTATATCCGTGCGGGTACCTCATCGGGCGGGTTACTTCTGTGACGGTGGCGGGGTGGTTTCGCCGGACGGGCATGTAAGAGCGTTTGACGCCAAGGCAAATGGAACTGTCTTTGGAAGCGGCGGCGGCATTCTGGTGCTGAAGCGCCTGGCGGACGCCATCGCGGAAGGCGACAACATCCATGCCGTTATCAAGGGTTCCGCCGTTAACAATGACGGCTCGGAAAAGGCCGGTTACACCACCCCCAGTGTCAACGGTCAGGCCGACGTAGTGGTGGAGGCGCTGGCCAATGCCGGGGTCGAGGCAGACAGCATCACCTATGTCGAGGCTCACGGTTCGGGAACGCCCGTCGGGGACCCAGTCGAGATCAGGGCGTTGACCAAAGGATTTCGCACCTTTACCCAGCATTCGGATTACTGCGCCATCGGTTCGGTAAAATCCAACGTGGGGCATCTCGATGCCGCGGCAGCGGTCGCCGGCATGATAAAAACCATCCTTGCCCTCAAGCATCGCAGCCTTCCACCCAGTCTCCACTTTAGCCAGGCCAATCCTGAAATCGATTTCAAACGCACTCCGTTCTATGTCAACACGCAATTGCGAAAATGGACAAGCGATCGCCCCAGAAGAGCGGGAGTTATGTCCACTGGCATGGGAGGGACGAACGCGCACATGGTGTTCGAGGAAGCACCCGAGTCGCGGCAAGGCTCCCGTATCGATCCATCTCACCTACTGATACTCTCGGCAAGGTCGGCAGCGGCGCTCGACCATAGCACTCACCGCTTGCGCGATTTCCTGGAACGCAACGATTCCGTAAACATGAACGACGTGACCCACACCCTGCGTGTCGGACGCCGGATGTTTTCGCACAGACGATACCTCGTCTGTGGAAGCCGAGAGGATGCCATGGGGGCGCTGGCCGAACAGAACTCGAAGCGGGTTTTCTCCAGCGTGAAAGACGAATCCGCAGAACGGCCGGTGGTTTTCATGTTTCCTGGTATCGGAGATCACTACGTCGGCATGGGCCACGGTCTCTATGAATCATGGGACGTATTCCGGCAGGAGGTTGATCGATGCGCGCAGATCCTCGATCCATACCTGGGGACTGATATTCGGAAAATTATTTATCCCGATGGCCAGGGATGGAAGAACGAGGGAAACAGCAGGGGCATCGATCTGAAGAAGATGCTGGGGCGAACAACGGATGCGCCGAAAGACGACCATGCCACGGATCTGAATAAGACACTGTTCGCCCAACCGGCACTATTCACTGTCGAATACGCTCTGGCTCGGCTTTGGCAGTCGTTTGGGATCACTCCCGCCGCTATCGTCGGCCATAGCATGGGGGAATATGTTGCGGCGTGCCTGGCAGGGGTGCTATCGCTCGAAGACGCGTTACGTCTGATCGCCACACGAGCCAGGCTGGTGAATGATCTGCCTCAGGGAGCCATGCTTTCCGTCACCCTTTCGGAGAAGGAAGTGCTCCCCCTGCTTACCGGAGATCTTTCCATTTCTCTGATAAACGGACCGGCATTATGCGTGGTCGCAGGTCCAACCGCCGCCGTGGTTGAGTTTGAGCGGCTGTTGAACGAAAGGCAGATCATATCTCGGCGTGTGCAGAATGCCCATGCCTTTCATTCGAGAATGCTCAGTCCTATTGTAAGCGCATTTGAAAACGAAGTAAGAAATGTGCGGCTTAACGAGCCAGGAATTCCATACATCTCAAACGTCACGGGCAGATGGATTACGGGGCGTGACGCGATCAGTCCATCCTATTGGGCCATGCATGCCGATCATACTTCCAGGTTCAACGACGCCCTCCAGGAGCTCTGGCGGTTGAAGAATCCCATTCTGCTGGAGGCCGGCCCCGGACGAACTCTTGGCGTATTGGCCATGCAGCACCCCGGCCGGCGAAACGCCGCCGACCCGATCACTATTTCCTCGATCCGCCCCCATTATGAAAACCAGTCTGACGTTGAATTCTTATTGCAGGGCATTGGCAGGCTCTGGCTCTCCGGCGTTGAGGTGGGGTGGGAAAGCATTTATCCCGGGCAAAGACGGCGCAGAATATCGCTGCCGACTTACCCTTTTGAGCGGCGCCATTACTGGATAGAGACTACGCCAGCCAATACAAACATCGCACAAGAACAGAAATCAGTGTCTGCAACATCCAGCCTGGACGATTGGTTCTATGCTCCAAGCTGGAAACGGACGCACTTGCCGAGTGACATTGTCCATGCCTCCCACCCTGCCTTCTGGCTGATTATTGCGGATCGATACGGCGGCGGCAGTCGTCTGAAATCCAAACTCGAAGCTCTGGGGATGTCGGTGGCCTTCGTTCGCTTCGGCGAAACATGTGTCCGTCACGCTGACGGCTCATTTGAGCTCAATCCAGCAGGTATTGAGGGTTATCGGGAATTGTTTCTGGAGCTGGAACGGCGAACAGTCGGTGCCCCGATTCACATCGTCCATTTGGGAAGCCTGACCAGAGAAGATGAGGAGGCCGCGCAGGCCCGTCCCGCAAATCAGAATTTTGGGTTCTTCAGCCTGCTCCATATCGCTCAGGCAATCGGTGAGCTCCGGACTTCCATCCCTACCAAGATCGGCGTTATTTCCAACCGTCTGCATTCGGTTACGGGTGAAGAAGACGTCGCTCCGGCGATGGCAACCGTGCTGGGGCCTGGCGGCGTGATTCCCAGGGAATATCCGAACGTCAAGTGCTTCAATATTGATTTGCCGGACAGTCAGCCGTTTGAGAGCCTCCCGGAGGAATGGCTCGACCGGATCATTTCTGAGTATGCCGAAGAACCTGCCAGCCGAGTGATTGCCTATCGCGGGAAGTATCGCTGGGAACGACACTTCGAACGAGTCAAGTTGAATGAGCCTCTCCCTTCTCGAGCGCCGAGCGCGGCGCCTGTCATCAGACGTTTAAGGCCGGGCGGAGTGTACCTGATCACAGGAGGAACCGGTGGACTCGGACTGGCCATCGCCGGCTATCTTGCCAGGGCGTGCCGGCCCAGACTGGTGCTGACCAAGAAGTCTCCGTTTCCGAAAAAGTCCAGTTGGCCGGAATTGGTGACGGCGGCAGATACTCCGGCCCCCGTTCTCAAGACGCTCACGGCCCTCATGGAGATTGAAAGGATGGGCGCTGAGATCGATGTCTTGGTTGCGGACGTCTCCGACAGAGCACAAATGCAGACGGCTGTCGACGACGTATTGGCGAGGTACGGAACCATCAACGGGGTTATCCACGCCGCAGGTGTTGTCCAAGCGGGAATGATTCAGAGCAAAACAAGGGAGAGCGCGGATGCGGTGTTAGCTCCCAAAGTTTACGGCACCATGATTCTGTTTGACCTTTTGAAGCGGATCAAACTGGATTTCATGGTTTTGTTCTCCTCCGTCAGCGCGGTTCTTACACCGTACGCGCTGTCCGACTACACTGCTGCCAACTCATTTCTTGATGCTTTTGCGTTCTTTGCCAATGCAAAAGGATACTTTCATGCCCTCAGTATCAATTGGTCGAGCTGGAGAGAAGTGGGCATGTTAGCCGAGTTGGAGACCCTGCAGGGTGTGGAGGGTTGGAAGCCGGGTGCCCTCGAAAGCGCAATCACCACCAAAGACGGGTTGGAGGCCTTCCGTCGAGCCCTAAATTCAAATCTAATTCAGGTTGTTGTCAGCCCACAGAATCTTGACCATCTACTGAGAGCATCCGAAGAAACATTTGATCCGACAAAGTACCTCTCGCGAGTGCAGCCGCAAGACGGAGCCCTTCGGCCGCCTGCAAGTCAGCCGCATGAAGCAGACCAGGTGACCAATCCCGTGCAGGCGGCGCTCCTCAAAATATGGAGCAGTGTATTCGGCTTCGAGTGCATTGGCATTGACGATAATTTCATCGATTTAGGCGGGCACTCCCTTCTCGCCATGCAGATCGTTTCCAGAATCCGCTCCTTGTATCAGATACCCTTCACGTTGAGAGACTTCTTTGAGGGTTCCACCATTGGTCAATTAAGTTCGGTGATTCAGGCAAGAATACTCGCGGAAATCGAAGGTCTCTCCGACGAACAGGTACGTCGGCTGATTTCAAATAATTAGATACATAGGGGGGCGGTGGGCAGTAAGACGGCTCGGGGTCGATGCCGAGGATGGTGTCCTCGCATCAGCCGCGTGCGAACCTGTCTCGATTGCCTGCTCGACCGGAACCTGAGTCTCTCGTACAGTTCGAAACCGATTCCCTTACCGCTGCCTTCGAATTCCAAGGAAGCTAGGTTAGCAAGTCTCTGACCGGCCGGCTGCAATCGCAACTCCCTCGCCCTTGACTGGCTCTCATTTCGGGGATAACAGGAACCCGTGATTGTAGCCCTTGAAGGTGCCGTAACCGGTTATCTGTCCGAGCCGGTTAATTGCGTTGGCATTGATCAACACCCACCCGGAGTTCGCCGGGATCAGGGAATTCAGGTCCCGCATTCCGGCCGCCTGGGTCCACAAAAAAGCGTGGGGCGCGTTATTGGAAATGTTGCCGTAGCCCACCACCTCATCGGAATCGTTGACGCCAAACGCCACGCTGTAGGTACCACCGGGCAGGGTTCCGAGGTCCCGTATTTTCCGCGCCGCGTTCCACATCACGGCGTGCCACGCATTCGGGAAACCAGACGCATTGGACTGACCCACCATCACGGCTGAGGAGTTAATCGCATTGGCCATGCTTGTCGTCCCCCCTGAAAGAGTTCCGAGATCTTTCAGGCCCAGGGCGGCAGACCATTCGAAGGCGTGCGATCGGAATGGGGGACCGTAGGAGAAAATGGATTCTCCAACAATCTGGTTGTTGTCGTTGATGTCGAGGGCCGCAGTAAAAATGCTTTTCGGCAGACCACCTAAATTCCTAATTTTATTGTTCGTCCAGCTCGCTGCATTGACTTTTCCGTTGCTGATGAAGGAATCCCCGGCGATTACGCCAGCGGAATTTATTGCGAATGCACAACTCGAGTTCCCCCCAGACAAAGTTCCCAGATTGGTCACGCCTCGGCCGGGGGTCCAGAGAAAAGCAAAAAAGTCGGACGCCGAACTTGCTTTGACATTGGAGTAACCCACAACCTGTCCGACATCGTTGATGCCAATCGCGCCACTAATCGTGCCGCCCGACATTGTTCCCAGGTCTTTCAAGCCCGCGCTTTTGCTCCAAAGAAAGGCATGCTGCCCCGCCGTCGTGCCGGTACAGGGATAACCATTCGAAGTCGCGGTATCGGAGCAACCCACAACCTGTCCGGCGGAGTTCAGCCAAAAACCGCTGCTCTCGTTATCTCCCTTCAACACGCCGATCTCAGTGATCGTATAAGTTTGGGCAAGCGCCGAGAAAGTTCCAGCCAGAACCAACCATGCACAAAATGCAATTCGGCTCGGCCCAGCGATCATTCGTTTCTCCTGGCCACGGGTTATTCGCTTTTGCGCTCGAAATCGGCAAAACCTGCAGGGTTGAGCTTTGCTCGATGGAATTAACAGCACCCGGCTTAAGGCCCCATTCCGGCATTATGCCAGAGAATTCGAGGACCTGCGTCAGTTCAGGGAAGCCAGCGTGAGGGAGCAACCAGGAGGAACGGGAAGAAATAGAAAGGGCCGTGACTTTGGTTATGCTCTAACTGCCAGCTCTTGCGAGGGAGCTAACAGCGTGGACGCATGTACCGTCACAGCCCCTTGATGCGATCACTGCTTTCGCAGTCCCATACCCCAACTGCTCCTCGCAGAGCCGTCGGTTTTTTCAGGTCTGGCTGCTCAGCGGGTCGCCCCGCCGAGCTGATCACTCAGCCTACTTCGGACTGGCAAAATATTATTTAGCCAACCCTTTCAGCCATCGACGCGTGCAACCCTAAACATCTGATGCGAAGATGTCAACGACATTTTTTGGTGCAATTGCGCGACGCAATAACCTAGATGGTGAAAAACGTAACTCATTCTGCCACCGCCACTTCACAGAGCACATTTCCAATTTGCCTTATTTTTCCACAAATGGTTACACAGCCCGGTAGAATTGAACGACGCTTGAGAGGGAATCAAATAATAATCTTGACGACAGAAAGCCTGTGGGCGCATGTTGTAGACAGAGACGAGCCCTGATGCCAGATCTGGTGGCCTACGTGGACGGCGGCTCCTTGGGAAATCCAGGGCCGTCCGGTATTGGGGTGATTATCGACGGTTCCGACAACGGCGAAATCCGAATCGCTAAGTGGATCGGCCGTCAGGACAACAATGTCGCGGAATACGTTGCGCTGCTCGAAGCTCTGCAATGTGCATTGGCTTTGAAGGCCACAACGCTGCATGTCTACTCCGATTCAGAGGTCGTGGTCAGGCAGATGAAAGGCGAGTATAGGTGCCGCAGCGCTCGCCTCTATTCCCTCAATTTTATTTGCCGCAAGTTGGCTCGCTCTATCAAATTCTCCATCTCCCATGTCCGCCGCGAGAATAACGCCGAGGCCAACGGCTTGGCCAACGCCGCAGTCCGCCACCAGACTTCGTAGGACGAGCCCGTCAGTTGCGGCACGGCCAACAAGGTCAGCCGTAAGCTTCCACTTTTGATCCTGATAAGCCGGTTTTCAACGCGGTTCGTGCTCATACTCCACACTGACCAGATAGAGTCCGCCGGCTGGCGCTGTCGCTCCCGCGGCTGATCGGTCGCGCGCCTCCAGAATGCGCGCGATGTCTCCGACCTCGAACGTTCCCTTTCCGACCAGAATGAATGTCCCCACCAAATTTCTCACCATGTGGTGCAGGAACCCGGAGCCGCGCACTGTATAGACCAGCTCTTCATCCTGACGCTCCCAGGTCGAAGAAAAAATTCGCCGCACATTCGAAGCCGGCTGATCCTCGCGGCCGCGCTCGGGATCGACGGCCGCGAACGAGGTGAAGTCATGCTCTCCGATTACGTTGTTCGCAGCCTGTCCCATCGCTTCTTCATCGAGACGATAGGGATAGTGCCACACATACCGCGCCAGAAACGGCGGACAAATTGAGGGGCGGTATATCCGATAGCGGTACGTCTTGGCGCGGGCCGACTTGCGCACGTGAAAATCCGCTGGAGCCTCGTCCGCCTCCAACACGCGCACCGTGGGCGGTAAGATATCGTTCAACGCGGTCAAGAAATTTGCGGTGGGAACGGAAGACTCGGTTGCAAACGTCAACACCTGGGCCAGCGCGTGCACCCCTGCGTCGGTCCGGCCCGACCCTTGGGGTAATACCTTTTCTCCGGTGATGCGTCCAATGGCTGAAGCTAGTGTGCCCTGCACAGTCGCTCGATCAGGCTGCACTTGCCATCCTGAGAAATCAGACCCGTCATAAGAAACGATCAGTTTTAGATGGCGCATGTTGCGATCTTTCGAGTCCTGCCACGACATCGGTTCATCTAAGTGTTTTCGTGTGCCAAGCCGGATTACAACCGGCAACGCTATGCAGGTTTTTGCTGACAGTGGCGCTGGTTCTGGAGTCGATCAGTCACAAGTCCGGTTTGTCTCTGCCAGAGGTTCTGAGCGCGTCGGATATACTAGTTCACTTCGCAGGATTTCGCAGTTTGACATGCCAGTTCTTCGAATTGGGACTATCACATCCTTAGAGTGGCGCAAGCGTTTCGCGAGAAGGGAACCGCCATTTCGCCGAAGCTTGCAGGAACCATCAGCGCGTTGTATGCGTATCAAGGCATGAACCAGAGCTAATTCCCCGGACTGTTTTCGAATGAGTCCGGCTGTCCCAGGTAAAAACGAAGTCTTTTAGCTACAAGCTCTTATGAACGGAGACAAGTAGATGCCATTGCCTCGTTTCGCTTCGACCCTGCAGCTTGCCATTCGCTTGATTTTTTGCGGAAGTCTAGCAATCTCCTGCTGGGGACAAGACGTTCCCTCCGCTCCGACCCCTCAAACCTCGGCTGCAGCAGAGACCGAGCGCGTGGGAGCGCTGAACTATGCCAAACCGGTATCACACTTTCCGAATCCGATTGGCCCCTACCGGCCCAGGCGTCTGCCACCGCCGGATTTGAGCAATACCGGACGAATCGAACAGTTTCTGCACGATGGCAAGCTCTATCTTGCGCTCGACGACGCCATCGCTCTGGCGCTCGAGAACAACCTCGACATTGCCATTGCCCGCTACACGATGAATATTGCCG
>WNGL01012447.1_pt1 | contig 27941 bp, 25 predicted proteins | sample 5400591 | NCBI WGS metagenome assembly WNGL01 (sample SAMN13153377, study PRJNA577476) | soil metagenome | isolation source: 80 cm soil or saprolite under Garry oak tree replicate 1 | place: USA:California | collected 2016-06-15 | reverse complement strand
CTCAAGCCGATCGCTCGGCTTTTTTCGCCTGCAGGTACTTCTGCAGGTTGGCCGTGGTCTCCATTTTCTTGCGCTCGGTGATGTCCCGCCCGGTGATGAACATCCCCTCTTCTCCGCGCGCCGGCCGGCGCTCCCACTCGAAGCACCTGTACGATCCGTCGCTGCACCGTAGCGAGAATTCGATCGGTCTCGCTTCGACGACCAGGCGCGTATTTACGAGCATCAGCGCAGAAGCCTGCTCGCCCTGATCGATGAGCCTGGTGAGCGGTTTTCCCAACAACGTTGCGCGGGGGTATCCGAGGACCTTTTCCCAGGTTCGATTCAGATTCTTGAGCCTCAGATCGAGCGCGACGATCCCGAGCAGGAACGGCGCTCGGCCGAATCTATAATTCTGACGGTTTTTCCATGCGCGTGCCTCTGCGGCTTGAGGCTAAACGGACGGGCGGGAGTCGTCCATCGGGTAAACCGGACATCCGATGTCAGGAAACCACGATAATTTGAGACGAATCAAAGAAATATTCTCCCCCGAACGCCCCTATTGAACCCCTTACTCCTTCGAACTCTGCAACTGGTCGCGGTGCCGGCGGTGATCCTCCTGGCGGCCGCGCTCGCAGTCGCGGCAAGCCACGCGCTTTCGCGCTCGCTGTCCGGCCTGATCGGGGTGGGGCCATACATCGTGCTGCTCCTCGGGACCGCCATCAGCGCGTGGTTCAACCGCAGCCGCGCTCTCATCATGCTGGCGTCGCTTCTGGCCGCTTACGCCGGCTACAACCTGGCCTCGGACCTGGGTCCGCAGAGTTTCGCCTTGCGGGCGGTGTTGACCGCGTTCGCGGTGCTCGTGCCCTTCAACGTGCTGCTCGCGCTCGCCTTTCCGGAGCGCGGCGTGCGTCAGTATCGGAATTATCGCTGGCTTCTGCTCGGCCTGGCTGAAATCCTGATCGTGATCTGGGTCGCGTATGCCGGCCGCTCGAACCTCTCGGGCACGGCGTGGCGCGACGTGCTCGATCACTGGTTGCTGCGCTCTCCGCCGACGCCGATCGTGGCGCGAATCATGCTCGCCACGGCGTTCGCCGCGGCCCTGGCGAGGACGTGGCCCCGCCGCGGGCCCAAGGAACTGCGCAGGGAGCCACGGCCGCTCGACATCGGCATCGCGGCGGCGCTGGTCGCATTCTTCATCGGCTGCGAATGGGCAACGGCGCCGCTCGCGTTCGGCGCGTTCATGTCGGCCGCGGGCGCGATCCTGCTCGCCGCCGTGCTCCAGGAATCGCACCGCCTCGCCTTCCGCGACGAATTGACGAACCTGCCCAGCCGCCGCGCGCTCGAGGAGCGCCTCACGGGCCTGGGCCCGACCTACGCCATCGGCATGGTAGACGTGGATCATTTCAAGCAGTTCAACGACGCCCACGGCCACCACATCGGCGACCAGGTGCTGAAGCTCGTCGCCGCCCGCCTCGCGGCGATCGAGGGCGGAGGCAAGTCGTACCGTTACGGCGGCGAGGAGTTCTGCGTTCTTTTCTCCGATCGCACGCTCGAGCAGGCGTTGCCGCACCTGGAGCAACTGCGCAAGGACATCGAGGACTACAGAATGGCGGTGCGCGGCGGGAACCGGCCCAAGGAGAGGGCGACGGGATCACGCCTTCGCGCAACGCGGGCCCCGGAAAAGACGCTGTCGGTGACAGTGAGCATCGGTGCAGCCGAGCGCGACGATACGCTCATCAGGCCGGCGCTGGTCATCCGCGCCGCGGACGAAGCCCTTTACCGCGCCAAGCGCGCAGGGCGAAACCGGGTGATGCGATAGCCGGGCCGTAACGGGTCTACAATGCCCGCTCACATGAGACAGTCGATCCGCCCCAAGCAGAAAGCCAACGACCGGACCCTTCCGAAGCAGGCGAGCGAAGGGCCGGGCGAAAACGAGGCACGCTTTCGCGCCATCGCCGAACTGTCGGGCGACTGGTACTGGGAACAGGGTGCCAATCACCGTTTTACCTGGGCGTTCGTGCGCGGCGATTCCGCCGAAGCCGTCTCTTCGATAATCGGAAAGACGCGCTGGGAGCTCGGCGAGGAGCCTCTCAACGGAACGTGGGAGGAACACCGCAGGCTGCTCGACGCTCGCCAGCCTTTCAGCGATTTCCACGTGCGACTGGTCGACGAGAACGGCGCGGAGCACTTTTTCTCGACGAGCGGCATTCCGACGTTCGACGGCGCAGGAATTTTCACGGGATACCGCGGCCTCGCTCGCCGCATCACCAAGCGCAAGCGCGCCGAGCAGCTGCTTTGGCTCGAGCACACGGTGGCGCGCTCGGTGACGGAGGCCGACAGCGTCTCCGCGGCCCTCAAGGCCGTGATCCGCACGGTTTGCGAAGCGGAGGACTGGGAGTGCGGGCGATTCTTCCGCGTCGACGACGAAGCCGGCGCTCTGCGCTTTGCAGAGGCCTGGAGCAAGCCCGGAGCGCAGTTCGACCTGTATATCGAGCGCTCGCGCAAAATCGCCTACATCCCGGGCGTCGGACTCGCCGGAAAGGTCTGGCAGTCGGGCGAGCCGATGTGGGTTGCGGACATCGCGCGGGACGCGCGCGTGTGGCAGCAGGCGATCGCGATCGAAGCGGGGATGCACGGCGCATTCGTATTCCCGGTGAATTCCGGAGGAAAGACGATCGGCGTTCTCGCTTTCAGCAGCAGCGAGATCCGCGAGCCGGACGAGCACCTGATGCAGGCGATCCACGTGATCGGGGCGCAGATCGGGCAGTTCGTGCAGCGCAAGCAGGCCGAGGAAGTGCTGCGCGAAAGCGAAGAGCGCTTCCGCAACCTGACCGAGCTCTCGTCGGACTGGTACTGGGAGCAGGACGAGAACTTCCGCTTCACCATGGTTTCCGACAATCTCCACCGGCGCCTCGGAACTCTGACGCAATCGGTCATGGGAAAGACCCGATGGGAGTTGCCCACGCTCAACATGACAGCGGCAAGCCGATCTTCGATTCCGAGGGGCGGTTCCGCGGCTACCGCGGGATAGGCCGGGACATCACCGAGAGCAAGCGAAGCGAGGAAGCGTTGCTGCGCTTTCGCGCTTCGATGGACATGTCGGACGACATGATCCTGCTCGTCGATCGCAAGACGCTGCGCTTCATCGACGTGAACGAGACCGTTTGCCGGAATCTCGGGTACTCGCGCGAGGCGTTTCTCGCGATGGCCCCGGAAGATATCCTGCCTGTCACCCGGAAGGAGCTGGAGACCGCCTACGACGAGATGATCGCGACCGGCTCGACGCAGGGCATGAGGAGCGAATACCGCTGCAAGGACGGCTCGAAGCTGCCGTTCGAATCGAGGCAGCGCGTGATGCGCTCCGGGGACAGTTGGATCGTCGTCGTCACGGCGCGCGACATCCGCGAGCGCATCGCCCGGGAAGAGGCGCTACGCAAGAGCAACGAGCGGTTCGACATGGCGGTGCGGGCCACCAACGACGTGATCTGGGACTGGGACCTGATCACCGACGAAATCTGGTGGAACGAGAACTTCACCAAGGTATTCGGCCATCCGCGCGAAGCGCCGGATCGCACGGTCAAATCCTGGTACGAGGGCATTCATCCCGACGATCAGGGGCGGGTGATCGCCGGCGTGCATCGCGTGATCGGCGCGGGCGGGGAGTACTGGAGCGACGAGTACCGGTTCCGGCGGCACGACGGCAGTTTCCTCCACGTGCTCGACCGCGGACAGGTGATCCGCGACGGCGCGGGGCGGGCGGTGCGCATGATCGGGGCGATGGCCGACATCAGCTCGCGCAAGCAAGCCGAGGAGAGAATCCACAACCAGGCGCTGCGGCAGCGCCTCATCGCCGAGTTCGGCCAGCAGGCGTTCGCGAGCTCCGACGTCGAGGACGTGCTCGCCCGCGCCGTGGAGCTCGTCACGGTGGCGCTCAAGTCCGATTATTGCAACGTGCTCGAGCTCGATGAAGGCGCCAAACAACTCCTGACCAAGGCGGCGTCGGGCTGGCCAAGCGAGACGATGGCGCGCCGGACGGTGGCGATCCGCCCGGGGGGCCGCCTCGAATTCGTGCTGTCGCGCCGCGAGCCTCTCATCACCGAGGATCTGGCGAAGGACGAGCGATTCTCAGACTCCCCTCTCGTGCGGTTGGGCGTGCGCAGCGGCATCCAGGTCCCCATATTCGGGACGGCCGGAACGTTCGGAATACTCAGCGTGCACGCGCGCGCCGATCGCCAATTCAGCGTGGACGACGCGAGTTTCCTGCAGAGCGTGGCGAACATACTGGCGGTCGCGATCGAGCGCAGGAGCGCGGAGGAGCGCCTCGAGCGGCTCGCGCAATTCGACTCTCTCACCGGCCTGCCCAACCGGCATCTCTTTCACGACCGCCTGCTGAAGACCGTGGCGCACGCGCGACGCAGCGGGGAACCCATGGCGGTGCTCTTCATCGACCTGGACCGCTTCAAGCTGGTGAACGACACCCAGGGGCACAGCGCCGGGGACAAGCTGCTCAAGGAAGCAGCCGCCCGTCTTTCGCAGTGCGTGCGCAGCGGCGACACCGTGGGCCGCTTCGGCGGCGACGAGTTCGGCGCAATCGTGTCGGATCTCGCGAAACCGGGGGACGCGGGCGTCGTCGCGCAAAAGGTCCTGGACGCCCTCGCCCGGCCGTTCAAGCTCGATTCGCACGACACCTATGTCAGCGCGAGCATCGGCATCACCCTGTTCCCGGCCGACGGCGACGACCCTGAAGCCCTGGTCATGAGCGCCGACACGGCCATGTATCGCGCCAAGGAACAGGGCCGCAATACCTACCAGTACTTCACCCGCGAGATGAACGAGCGCGCGCTCGCGCGCGTGCGGATGGAGGCGGCGCTGCGCCAGGCCATCGATCAAAAGGAGTTCCTCCTCCACTACCAGCCCAAGGTGGCCCTCGAGAGCCGCCTCATCTGCGGTTTCGAGGCGCTGCTGCGCTGGCGGCATCCCGAGAAGGGTCTGGTCCTGCCGGGGGAATTCGTTTCGGTTCTCGAGGACACGGGCCTGATCGTGCCGGTGGGCGAAAGGGTGTTGCGCGACGTGTGCGCGCAGATTCAGGCATGGCAGCGAGGCGGGCTCGCGGTATTGCCCGTGACGGTGAACCTCTCCGCGCGCCAGTTCCAGCAGAAGGATTTCGAGTCCATCGTGAGGCACATCCTGCGCGAGGCGGGCATCGATCCGTCGCTCGTGCAGTTCGAGCTCACCGAGTCTCTCCTGATGAGCGATCCCCAGGGCGCTGCGCGCACGCTGCGCGGGTTGAAAGACTCGGGCGTGAAGATCTCGGTGGACGATTTCGGCACGGGCTATTCGAGCCTCGCGTACCTGAAGCGTTTCCCGATCGACGCGCTCAAGATCGACTACTCCTTCATTCGCGACATCACCACCGACCCGGAGGACGCGATGATCACGCTCGCGATCATCGGCCTCGCGCACAGCCTCAAACTCAAGGTCGTGGCCGAGGGCGTGGAAACGCAGGAGCAGCTCGAGCTGCTCGCCGCGAACGGCTGCGACGAGATCCAGGGCTATTACTTCTCGATTCCGACGACAGCCGAGGAGTGCGAGAAGATGCTGAGGGAAAACCGCCGTCTCGTCTGAAGCGAACTCGCGCCCCGGCGCCGAGAAGCGTATCATCGCCGCTTTGTCCGCGGCCCTCATGACCGCTAGCGCCCTTTTCCTGCTCAAACCGCACACCCGCGACCTCGGCGGATTTTCGGTGCGCAGAGTCCTTCCCGGGATGCCGCACCGCATGGTCGGTCCGTTCATCTTTTTCGATCACATGGGTCCCGCGGATTTCGCCCCAGGTAGCGGCATCGACGTGCGCCCGCACCCGCACATAGGCTTGGCGACGGTCACCTATTTGTTCGAAGGCGAAATCCTGCACCGTGACAGCCTGGGCACGGTGCAGGCGATCGCACCGGGCGATGTCAACTGGATGACCGCCGGCCGTGGCATAGTCCATTCGGAGCGCACCGCGCCGGAGCTGCGCCGCACGGGCGCGCGCCTGCAGGGCCTGCAAACCTGGGTCGCGCTCCCGAAAAAGAACGAGCTCGCCGATCCCGCGTTCAGCCATCACCCCAAGGCGACGCTGCCGCGGATTTCCGCCCCCGGCTTGGAATTGCGCGTCGTCGCGGGCAGTGCCTTCGGCAAACGCTCGCCCGCACCCGTGTTCAGCGAAACCCTCTTCGTCGGCGTCGAGACCGACGCGGGCCGCGCCTTCGAGCTCGAAGACGAGCACGAAGAGCGGGCCGTATACGCTCTCGAGGGGGACGTGACCGTGGCCGGTACGCCTCTCCCGCCGCAGCACATGGCGGTCATCGCGCATCGTGCGCCGGTAGAGGTGAAGGCGCTGACGCGCGCCCGCCTGATGCTGATCGGCGGAGAAAAGGCGGACGGCGAGCGCCTGATCTGGTGGAATTTCGTCGCGAGCTCGCGCGAGCTCCTGGAGGAGGCGAAGCTTCGCTGGCGCGAGCAGCGCTTCGCGCGGGTTCCAGGAGACGACGAGTTCATCCCGCTTCCCGAGGCATAGCAGGAAAGCACCACCGATGCGTGATCCCGCGCCCGTTCCTATCCGCCTAGAGGACTACGCGCCGCCCGCCTTTCTGATCGAGACCGTCGATCTCGATATCGAGTTGTTCGAGGATCACGCACGCGTTCGCTCCCGTCTGGCGGCGTCGCGCAGTCCGAAGCCAACCGATTCGAACGCGCCGCTCGTGCTCGATGCCGAGGAGCTCGAATTCGTATCGGCGACGTTGGACGGCAAGAAGCTTGCCGCGGGTGACTACGTACTCGGGGAGGGGCATCTCACCATCGCTAAGACGCCGGCGCGATTCGTCCTGGAAACCGCATGCAGGATCACCCCGCGCAAGAACACCAAGCTCACGGGCCTGTACGGTGCGGAGAACGGATTCTTCACCCAGTGCGAGGCGGAAGGTTTCCGGCGAATAACGTACTTCATCGATCGGCCGGACGTGATGGCGAAGTATACGGTGACGATACACGCCGACCGCGAGAAGTATCCGGTGCTGCTGTCGAACGGCAACCTCGTCGCGGGCGGCGATGAAGCGGGCGCCCGCAAATGGGCGAGGTTCCAGGATCCCTTCCCCAAGCCCTGCTATCTTTTCGCCCTGGTCGCGGCGAAGCTGGACAAGCTCGAGGACCACTTCGTCACGCGCTCGGGCCGGCGCGTGCGCCTCGCAATCCACGTCGATCCGGGCAAGCTCGACCAGTGCGGTTTCGCCATGCAGGCGCTGAAGAAATCCATGAAGTGGGATGAGGACCAGTTCGGCCTGGAGGTCGATCTCGACGATTATGCGATCGTGGCCGTGGGCGACTTCAACATGGGCGCGATGGAAAACAAGGGCCTCAACATCTTCAACACCAAGTACGTGCTCGCGCGGCCGGATACCGCCACCGACGGCGACTACCTCGGCATCGACCGCGTGATCGCGCACGAGTACTTTCACAACTGGACCGGCAACCGCGTCACCTGCCGCGACTGGTTTCAATTGTCGCTCAAGGAAGGGCTCACCGTGTTCCGCGACCAGGAGTTCGGCGCGGACAACTACTCCCGGGCGGTCGAACGCGTCCGCGAGGTGCGCGACCTCCGCAGCGGGCAGTTCGCCGAGGACGCGGGGCCGATGGCGCATCCCGTGCGGCCGGCCTCCTACATGGAGATCAACAATTTCTACACGAGCACCGTCTACGAGAAAGGCGCGGAGGTCGTGCGCATGATCCGCACGCTGATCGGTTCGCGGAATTTCCGCAAGGGGATGGACCTGTACTTCGCGCGGCACGACGGGCAGGCGGTGACCTGCGACGATTTCGTGCGGGCGATGGCCGATGCCGCGGGCGCGGACCTCTCGCAGTTCATGCGATGGTACGACCAGGCGGGGACGCCGGTGCTTGAGGTCGCGGGCGAATACGACGCCGGCGCAAAACGCTACGTGCTCTCGGTAAAACAATCCTGCCCTCCCACGCCGGGACAGGAAACGAAGCTGCCTTTCCACATCCCTTTCGCGGTCGGGTTGGTCGGGCCGGACGGCCGCGATCTGCTCGCCGAAGGCACGCGCGTGCTGTCGGTGAAGCAGCCGGAGGAGCGCTTCGTTTTCGAAAATGTCCGGGCGAAGCCCGTGCCCTCCCTGCTGCGCAATTTTTCCGCTCCGGTGATCGTCACGCACGATTACACCGAGGCACAGCTCACGCATCTCATGGCGCACGATTCCGACGCCTTCAACCGCTGGGAGGCCGGCCAGCGGCTTGCGCTCGGCATCGTGCTCCGCGGAATCGCGGCAGCGCAGGACGACCGCGCGCTCGAAGTGCCGCGTGACTTCGTCGACGCAGCCGCGCGCGTGGTGACCGATTCATCGAGGGATCCCGCGTTCGCGGCCGAAATGCTCGCGCTGCCTTCGGAAGACTACATCGCCGAGCAGATGCAGGTCGTCGATCCGGGCGCGATCCACGCGGTGCGCGACGAGCTGAGTCGGCGCCTCGCCGCGGCGCTCAGGGAGGAATTGCACACGGTCTACCGCGCGCACGGGGGCGCGGGTCCCTACTCGCCCGATGCAGCCTCCGCCGGCAGGCGTGCGCTCAAGAACTCCGCGCTCGGGCTTCTCATGGAGCTCGACGACGCCGGCGTGCGAGCGCTATGCATGAAGCAGTTCGAGGCCGCGAACAACATGACCGACGCGCTCGCGGCGCTTTGCCTGCTCGCCAATTGCGACTGCCCGGAGCGGGCGCGGGCGCTGGAGGCCTTCTACAACAAGTGGAAGACCGAGCCGCTGGTGGTGGACAAGTGGCTCGCGGTGCAAGCGACGACGCGGCTGCCCTCGGCGCTCGCCGACGTGAAGCGCCTGATGACGCACCCGGCGTTCAACATCAGGAACCCCAACAAGGTGTATGCGCTGATCGGCGGATTCCGCGGCAACCAGGTGCGTTTCCACGCAGCCGATGGTTCGGGCTACGCGTTCCTCGCCGAGCAGGTGATCGCGCTCGACGCGATCAACCCGCAGGTCGCGGCGCGCATGGCGCGCGGCTTCGACCGCTGGAAAAAGTTCGACGCCGGGCGCCAGGCGCATGCGCGCGCCGCGCTCGAGCGCATCCGCAGCGCGAAGGGCGTTTCGAAAGGCGTGCTCGAGATCGTCACGCGGGCGCTGGCCTAGCGACTCCGCTTCATGTCCGGCCGCGCACCATCGCGACCTTGTCCTGCACGCGCACGTCGAAGCGCGCGACGTTGACGACCATGCGCTCGTGCGTGCCGTCGCCGATCGGCTCCTTCTCGTCCGCAACCGAGACGCGGAACGTCACGGTGCGTCCTTCCACCTTCACAACCTCGACCTCCGCGCGCACGCGCATGCCCACCGGTGTCGCCGCGAAGTGGCGGATATCCAGCCGCGTGCCGAGCGACTGATGGCCTCCGGGCAGCAGATGCTCGATCGCGGCGAGCGCCGCGGCCTCGATCACGTTGATCATCACCGGCGTGGCGAGCACGTGCACGCGGCCGCTGCCGACGCGCGGCGCCGTGTGCTCCTCGCCCACGATCAGCTCCGCAGTGCCTTTCAGACCGGGCTTCAGGTTCTCCGTCGAGCTCATCGGGTTCTCCAGCAGGCATAATAACGCCGGAATGCCGAAGATTCCCGGCTAGGAACGAAAATGAAACCCAGCTTGAAGCCCGGCCTCGCCCATACGAGGAAAGTCACCGTGGACGAACCGCGCGTCATCAACTTCATGGGCGATGATTGCCGCGTCTACGCGACCCCGCGCATCATCAGCGACGTCGAATATACCTGCCGCGACTTTCTTCTCGGGCACCTCGACGCCGGAGAGGATTCCGTCGGCACCAAGGTCAACTGGGAGCACGTCGGCCCCGCGCTGCTCGGGGCCGAAATCACGATATCGGTCAAGCTCACGAACGTCGACGGCAGGCGCGTGAGCTTCGAGGCGACGGTCGACGACGGCCCCGACGCAGTCGCGCGCGGCACGCACGAGCGCTTCATCGTCGACGTGCAGAAGGTGCGCGAGCGGCTGCTCAGGAAGAAAGCGAAGCGCGGCTGAAATGCGCATCGGTATCCTAGGCGGAGGCGTCATCGCGCGGCTTTTCCTCGAGCACGCGCGCCTCGGCGAGATGGACAAGGCAGAGGTCGTCGCCATAGCGGGGCGCAGCGAGGCTTCACGCGGCAAGGCTCTCGCCCGCGAGTTCGCCGTGCCCTTCGTCATCGGAGTGAAGAAGCTGATCGAAGCGCGGCCCGAAGTCGTCATCGAAGCCGCCTCGCACGACGCCGTGCGCGAGCACGCCGAGGCGCTGCTCTCGAACGGCGTCGCCGTCATCGTGCTCTCGGGCGGGGCGCTGTGCGACGAGGGGCTGCGCGCGCGCCTCGAGCGCGCCTCGGCGAAACACCGCGCGCTCCTCTACCTCCCCTCGGGCGGGATCGGGGGCCTCGACGCGCTGAAGGCCGCCTGCGCTGCCGGCGTGGACGAAGTGAGCATCGCCGTGACCAAGCCGCCCGCCGCGTGGAAAGGCATCGCCTACGTCGAGCGCATGAAGATCGATCTCGACCGCCTCGCCGGTCCGGTGACGCTTTTCGAAGGCACGGCACGCGAGGGCGTGCCGCACTTCCCGGCGAACGTCAACATCGCGGCGGTCCTATCGCTCGCCGGCGTCGGCTTCGACCGCACGCGCCTGAAAGTGGTGGCCGACCCGGCGCTGAAGTTCAACACGCACTTCATCACGATCCGCGGCAAGACCGGCACGATCGACCTTCGTTTCGAGAGCGTGCCCTCCCCGGACAATCCCAAGACGGCGATGCTCGCCTGCTACAGCGCGCTCGCCGCCTTCCGTCAATTCGATTCGCCCGTGCGCTATGGCACCTGACGGCCGCCTACGCGAGTCGACCGGCAGGCGATATCTGAAAGTAGACACGGCGACCGTCGCCGATGTCCCCCGACGTGCTCGGGCTCCCCGACCAGGGGCTCGCGCCCGAGTTCGCGCCGTATCCCGCTGCGGCGGGGAAGATGGGCGGCTGGGCCTACACGATCCGCGGAAGGATGACGCGCTATTCCGGGAACGGCGATCCGCCGAAGATGAGGGCGGTGGACGGCGTCGGCCGCGGGGATCTCGCCGTGTGGTCGGGCGGAGGCGCGTCCCCGATCAATACTCCCGATTACTACTCCCGGCGCTGCCAGATAGCCGGGTTTCGGCGACCGTGAAACACCGCAAGGACGACCAATGCGTCGTCACGGACGCGGAAATACACCGAAAACGGAAAGCGACGCGCGACCGTGCGACGAATATCACCGAAGGCAACTGGGTAGCGCAGCGGGGCGGCCGCGGCTTTCGCGATGGCTTGCTCGATCTCGTGGACAAACTCGTCGCCAAGGCCGAGGCGCCTGTCGTCATACCAGACGGCTGCGTCCTCAAACTCGCTCTTCGCAACGCGCCGGAAGACGACCCGAAGGGTCATCGCCCCATACGCGACCGGACCGATGCCTTGACCTCATCCCACGGCACCACGTCACAAGGGAATGCATCGTCATCTGCGACTCGTCGATCGAGTTCGGCTCGTTGTGCGTCGGTAAGAGGAAAAGCCTTGGCGTCCTTGCAGATGGTCGCCCATATCTCTTCGACGAGGGCGAGTCGTTCATCGATGTCGAGTCGATCGATGCCTAAAGTCTTTACGGAAACACCCATGATCACCTCCGTCCAGATGAGTAATTTAGCACTTGTATGCTCTCGATGCCATGAAGGATACAGCGCCTTTTTGTGTAGCGGGCCGCAGGGCGCTTACGGCCCGGCTTGGAGCAACGCGGCTGGGCCGTTTCTTTTTGGGATTGCGCCAGCGACCAAGGCCATCCGAAGTCACCAAGGTCTGCGCAAATAGCGCAAACCGCCATCGCAGTCGTGAACTGTTACACCCCGCGCTTCTTCAGCGCATCGAGCAGCGGCGTAATCAGATCCATCGGCACCGGGAACACGATCGTCGAGGTTTTGTCGCCGGCGATGTTGCTCAAGGTCTGCAGGTAGCGCAACTGCATCGCCTCGGCCTGCTTCGAGAGCATCTGCGCCGCCTGCAGGAGTTTTTCCGAGGCCTGCAGCTCGCCCTCGGCGTGGATCACCTTGGCGCGCCGTTCACGCTCAGCCTCCGCCTGGCGGGCGATCGCGCGCACCATCGTCTCGTTCAGGTCCACGTCCTTGATCTCGACGTTCGAGACCTTGATACCCCAGGCTTCGGTCTGGGCGTCGAGGGTCTTCTGGATGTCGATGTTCAGCTTCTCGCGCTCGGCGAGCATCTCGTCGAGCTCGTGCTTGCCGAGCACCGCGCGCAGCGTCGTCTGCGCGAGCTGGCTCGTCGCATTGAGGAAGTCCGCCACCTGGATCACGGCCTTCTGCGGATCGACGACGATTTTCACCATCTGCTGGATCACCGGGATGAGGATGAACCATCCCGGCCCCTTCACCGCCCAGTAGCGCCCGAGGTTGAACACGACGCCGCGCTCGTACTCGCGCAGGATCCTGAACGACCACACCAGCAGGATGACGAGGACCAGCAACGCGCCGAAACCGAAACTGAACATGATCAACCTCCGTTCATGGGAGCCGTATCAGGGCTCGGGCACGACCTCGAGCAGCAAGCCGTGCATTGCGACGACGCGCACGCGCTGGCCCGCCTTGAGCGGCGCCGCGCTGCGGATGCGCCAGGTCTCGCCGTGGATGCGCGCCCAGCCCTCCGGCTCGCAATCCTCGAGCGCCTGACCGGTGCTGCCGAGGAGCTCTTCGCGCCCGCTCACCACCGGGCGCCCTTGCGTTTTCAGGGCCATGCCGACGACCAGGAAAAGGAACGCTGCAGTCCCGGCGGCGAGCCCGAGCACGAGCGAGAAGGGAACGCCGAAGCCGGGAACGTCGGTATCGATGAGGATCACCGAGCCGATCACGAAGGCGATCGCCCCACCGATTCCGAGCGATCCGTACGCGGGGAAAAACAGCTCCCCCACCATGAAGGCGATGCCCACGAGCATGAGCGCGAGGCCCGCGTAATTGACCGGCAGAAGGTGAAACGCGTAGAGCGCGATCAGCACGCAGATCGCGCCGACGACGCCCGGAAACACGAGGCCGGGGTTGGAAAACTCGAATACCAGGGCGTAGATCCCCATCAGGATGAGGACGTAGGCGATGCTCGGATCGGTGACGACCGACAGGAACCGCGTGCGCCAATCGGGCTCCACCGTCGTCGCGACGACATCCGCGGTCTTGAGCACGCGCTCCGCATCCGACGCCTTCAGCTTGCGGCCGTCCAGCCGCCTGAGCAGATCGGGCACGTCCTCGGCGATGAGGTCGATGACTTTCATCTTGAGCGCCTCGGACGCGGACAGGCTCACGGCTTCCCGCACGGCGCGCTCGGCCCATTCCGCGTTGCGGCCGCGCATCTGCGCGAGGCTGCGGATGTACGCCGAGGCGTCGTTCACCTGCTTGCGGGTCATCGTGCTCGAGGCGCTGCTGCCTTCGCCTTTTCCTTTCTTGCCGACCTTACCGTCGGCCTCGCCGTCCTCGTCCTGGGCCCCGCCGCCGGGCGCGCCGATCGCCACGGGCGTCGCGGCGCCGAGATTGGTCGCCGGCGCCATCGCCGCGATGTGGCTCGCGTAGAGAATGTAGGTCCCCGCACTCGCAGCGCGCGCCCCGCCCGGCGCGACGAAGGCGGCGACCGGCACGGACGAGGCGAGGATATCCCTGATGATGGCGCGCATCGAGGTATCGAGGCCGCCCGGAGTGTCCATCCGCAGCACCACGAGCTGCGCGCCTTGCTTCCCGGCCTGCTCGATGCCGCGGTGGACGTAATCGGCGACCGCGGGCCCGATCGCGCCGTTGATCGTGAGCAGGGCAACCGGGGGCCCCGGCGCCCACGCGAGGACGGGCGACAGAGTCCACAGTGCAAGCAATGCCTTATCCCAGCGCAAGATTCGTCCTCGATAGCCCGTGCAGCCCGCGCGATGAGCGGCGCTCCAAGTGTAAGTCTATACCCCGCAGGCCGGACCCTCTGGACTTCCGTCCGCGATCGCAGTACCTTCAGCGGCGGAAAAACGAGCAAGCCGAATCCCCTTACCCTACACACGCTGCAAGGCGCCGCGGGTCTTTTCTAACGGAGAAATCATGTCGAGAAAATCCTTTCTGTCTTTGATGGCAGCCGCTTTCGTTTGGTCGGCGCTTCCCGCCTTGAGCCAGAACCTGCCTGAAGGCAAGGGCAAGGAAATTGCGGCGGCCAAGTGCAACAGCTGCCATGCCTTGGAGGCGCGTGTGGGCAACGGGTACACGGCCAAGGGCTGGGCGACCGCGGTGCGCATGATGACCAACCACGGCGTGCCGCTGTCAAAGGACGAGATCGCGACGCTCACGCCGTATCTGGCGAAGAACTATCCGGAAAAGAACAAGGCCGCCGCCGTGGTGGTTCCCGGGCCCCTCAAGGTCTCGATGAAGATCTGGCAGGCGGCTACGCCCGGCTCGCGGCCGCACGATCCGCTGGCGGCGCGGGACGGATCGCTCTGGTATACGGGCCAGATGGCCAACGTGCTCGGCCGCGTCGATCCGAAGACGGGCAAGGTCAGGGAATATCCGCTCAAGACGGCTCACTCCGGACCGCACGGCCTGATGGAGGACCAGGACGGCAACATCTGGTACACCGGCAACACCGGAGTCCTGATCGGCAAGCTCGATCCGAAGACCGGTGCGGTCACCGAGTACCCGATGCCGGACCCGGATGCGAAAGACCCGCACACGCTGATCTTCGACAAGGCCGGCATCCTGTGGTTTACCGTCCAGAACGCCAACCGCATCGGGCGGCTCGACCCGAAGAGCGGGGAGATCAAGCTGCTCACGCCGCCGACGCCGAAATCGCGTCCCTACGGTATGGCGGTGAATTCCAAGGGCACCGTGTTCGTCGTGCAGTTCGGCGCCAACAGCGTGGCCGCCGTCGACCCGGAGACGCTGCAGATCAAAGAGTACAAGCTGCCCGACGCCGGCGCGCGTCCGCGGCGCATCGCGATCACGAGCGACGACATTGTCTGGTACACCGACTATGCGCGCGGCTACCTAGGGCGTCTGGATCCGGCCACCGGCAAAGTCTCCGAGTGGCAGTCGCCGAGCGGGCCGAAATCCGCGCCTTACGGCATCTCGGCGATCCACGACGTCATCTGGTACAGCGAGTCCGAGGCCAAGCCGAACACCGTGGTGCGTTTCGATCCCAAGACGGAGAAGTTCCAGAGCTGGGCGATCCCGGGCGGCGGCAACATCGTGCGCAACACTTCGGTCACGTCCGACGGCAACTTCGTGCTGGCCAACAGCCTGGTCAATACCGTGACCTTGGTGACGCTCCCGAAGTAGTTCAATACCGGGCGACCAGCGCCAGGCGGACCGTGCGCGGCTCGACTGGGTGGAAGTGGATGCCGTTTATCCCCTGCTTGCTGGGATCGTCGAAGCATGGACTGCTCACGTTGTCAGTGAGCAGCCGCGAGCAGTAGTAGTAGTCGATGTCGTTCGCCTTGCGGTTGAAGAGATTGAAGACGTCGAAATTGACGCTGGTCTTCGCATCGACCTTGTAGGCGGCGCGCGCAGAAAAAATGGTCGAGGACTGCGAGCGCTGGCTGTTGTCCTCGATTAGCGGCCGCGGGCCGAAGTAGCGCGCGTGCACGGTCCCCGACCAGGGCCCGAGGTCCTTCGCCGTCACCCCCAGCGACGCCACCCGGTCGATCGCTCCCGGAATGTCGCTGCCTTTGGGATCGCTGTCGGTGAATCGCGCGCGGGACACCGAGAGGTCGAGGTCGAGGAGCAGCCAGTCGTGCGGAATATAGCGGTTCGACCACTCGATGCCGCGGCGCGAGCTCGGACGGCTCGCCTTGGTGGTGCCGGCGTCGCCTTTGAACACCAGCTCTGAGTCCAGGGCGAGCCGCCATAGTGAAATCGAGGATTGCAGATGCCGTATCGCTTCCGTCCGCAAGCCGATTTCCTCCCCCCGCGTCTTGACCAGAGCCGGGACCTTCGCCGCGGTCGTGATCGTCGTTCCGCGCGCGTCGTTGCTGTGAAAGCCCTGCCCATAATTCAGGAAATACTCCGTCTTGTCGAACGGACCGAAGATGAAATTGAGCTTGGGCGAGGTGATGTGCGCGTTCGTCGTCCCGGAATTCGCGGGATTGTCGCTGTCCACGCGGGCGCCGTAGAAGTCCTCGCGCACGCCCGCGATGCTGCGGAACGTCTCGGTCCATTGCAGCGCGTTCTCGTAGTACAGCCCCACCCCGGTCTGGAGGACCTTGTCCGAGCGCGCCGTGCTCGGCGTCGTGTCCACTCGCTCGCGCGCGGTCGTGTTGTATAGCGCGACGTTGATGTCGTCGCGGCGCGCATCGACCCCGAGCTTGTGGGTCATCTGACGCTCGCCCCAATTCTCAGTAAACACCCAGCGGGGCGTGAGGCCGACGACGGTGCGGTCGTCCGCCTGCTCGAACTGGTCGCCGACGGGGAAGGGATGGTCCAAAAAGTAAGTGAAGTTGGAAAACAGATTCAGCCGGTACTTGATCGCGTACACGTCCATGTGGAACACCGCGCCGTTCTCGAGCGTCTTGTGCCGGTCGAGCGACAGGCTGTAGCGCGAGGTCCGGCCGCCGTCGGTCGGATCGATCGCGCCGAAGCGTGAGATCGTCCCGTCGTCCACCGCGCGCTGCGGAACCTGGTCGGTGGCGTTCCACTTGCCGCTGTAGCCCATGAGGGACAGGGTGTAGCCGTCGGCGTTCGTGCCCTCGCTGAAGCGCATCACCCCGTTCAGCTTCCGGTAGTCCTCGGGATTCACCCAGGGGCCGTCGTTGTGGAACAGCTCGAAGCCGTAGAGCAGGTGGCCCGGGCCGGCGTCGAAGGAATTCGCCGCCATCGCGCGCCGGTAGCCGTTGCTGCCGAGCGCTAGCGAAGCGATTCCCTTCGGCATCTGGGTGTAGTAGTCGATGTCGGCGGCGCCCGCGGAGGAAAAGTCGCCTTCGTCGGCGAAATACGGACCCTTCTTGTACGCGACCCGAGACACGAGCTCCGGGAGGAGGAAGTTGATGTCGGAATAGCCCTGGCCGTGCGCGTGCGTCGGCATGTTCACCGGCATGTGGTCTATCGTGGTGAGGAAGTCGGTGCCGTGATCGAGATTGAAGCCGCGCAGGAAATACTGGTTCGCCTTGCCGTCGCCGCTATGCTGGGTGATGATCACGCCGGGCACGTACTCGAGCACCTCGCCCGGCCGCAGCATCGGCCGCGCCTCGATCAGCTGCGGGGTGATAGTGCCCTGGCTCGCCGCGTCCGAGGTGCCGACTGCGTTTTCGTAGTGTCCGATGATGCGGACCTGGGCGGGTCTTTCATTCTCCTGTGCGGGGCTGTGCTGCGCGCAAAACGCGGAAAAAAAAGCAAGCGCAATTTTCGTCTTCTTCAAGATCGCTCCCGCCGGATGGAGAGCGAATCATACCGGGCGCCCTGCGAGCGTTGTTGAGCCTTCGCTCCCATGGTAGGGTTCGGGCATGTCTCGCCAGCCGGAACGCACGCAGTGAACTCCGCCTCGCGACGCCTGCCTGCGGCCCAGCTCAAGCGCTTCACCGCCGATGCCCTGCTCGCGGTCGGCCTGCCCGCGAAAGACGCCGCCACCTGCGCCGAGCTGATGGCGCGCGCCGACCTCCAGGGCGCCGACGGACACGGAATTTTCCGACTGCCGCAGTACGTGCGTCGCATCAAGGGGGGCGCGGTCAACGTGAAGCCGAAGGTGAAGGTCGCGCGCGAGGCGGCGGGCATGGCGCTCGTCGACGGCGACAACGGCATGGGGCACGTGGTGATGAGCTTCGCGGCGAAGACCGCGATCGCGAAAGCGAAGACGGCGGGCGCGGCCTGGGTCGGCGTCGCTCGCAGCAACCACGCGGGCCCCGCGTCGCTGTACGCGGCGATGCCGCTAGCGCACGACATGATCGGGCTGTATCTCGCCGTCGGCAACGCCAACCACATGGCGCCCTGGGGCGGGATCGATCTGCTGCTTTCCACCAATCCGATCGCGGTGGCGGCGCCGGGGGACGAAACGAACATCGTTCTCGACATGGCGACCACGGTCGCCGCCTACGGAAAGGTGAAGACCGCGGTGCAGCGCGGGGAAACCCTGCCCGAGGGCTGGATGATCGATCACCAGGGCAGGCCGCTCACCGATCCGAAGCGCGCCGACCAGGGCCTGTTGGTACCGATCGGCGGTTACAAGGGCTACGGGCTTGCGCTTGTGTTCGGCCTGCTCGCAGGCACGCTGAACGGCGCGGCGATGGGGAGCGAAACCGTCGACTTCAACGCCGACGACGTGACGCCCACCAACACCGGCCACGCGATCGTCGCGATCTCGATCGCCGCCTTCGGCGATGTGAACGAGTTCAAGCGCCGCGTCGACAAGCTCGCGCGCGAGATCCGCGGGTCGAAGCCCATGCCGGGCGTGGCGCGCATCTGGCTGCCCGGGGAGCAGAGCCGCGCGAAATTCGAGGAGCGCTCGAAGCTCGGCATCCCGATCCCGGAGCCCCTGCGCGCGGGCCTGGACAAGCTCGCCCGCGAGTTGAAGATCAAGGCCCTGGAGTTCCGAGGACGCGATCAGTCGTAGCCGGCCACGACGATGCTGCCGTCGGCCTGCACGAGGACCGCGTTGCCGGAGGCGATGTTGCTGGGGCCCGTGGCTGGCGTGGTCACCAGGCCGCCTGACCCAAACCCGGTGTCGAGCTTGCCGTCCGCGTTGTAGCGCAGTACCGCGACGCTGACGACGGAACCGGCGGAACCGGTGTTTCCGGAAACGACGATTTTCAAATCCGCCTGCAGGGCAACCGAGAACGCGTTGTCGAACCCGCCGAGGGTGGTGACTACCTTCCCGTTCTGCCCTGTTTCGCCGAAGGTCGTTTCGAGCGCGCCGAACTCGTCGTACCGGAGGAGCGCGATGTCGGAGGTGTCGGCCGAAAAATTCACGTTGGCATGCCCGGCGACGACGATCTTGCGGTCGGGTTGTAGGACGAGCGCGTTGGCGAAATTGTTGCCGGTACCGATGCCGGTCTGCACGATACCCCCGACCCCGAAGGTCGCATCGAGCGCGCCGTCGGCGTTGTTGTAGCGCAGCAGCACCGCGTCCATCGAGGAGTCGCTGAACTTTCCGACCGATCCGGCTGCGACGATCTTGCCGTCCGCGGGCTGCACCTGGATTGCGAGAGCTGCTGCGTCGGCGCCGAGGGGTGTGGTGACAAGTCCGCCACTTCCGAAGGTGAGATCCGGTGTGCCGTCCAGGTTGTACCTGAGCAGGACGATATCCGTTTTCGCGCTGGTCAGGGCGTGCCCCGCCACAATGATTTTCACGCCCGCCAGCAGTGCTGCCGGCTGCAATGCAAGCGCCGCGGCGACCGTATCGGAACCTGTTCCGATCGTTTTAGTCACGATCCCGGTGCCTGGCGTGCCGAAGCTCGCGTCGAGCGTGCCGTCGGCGTTGTAGCGCAGAAGGACGATGCCCTTGCCTGAGGCGTCCGCGGCGAGAAGGGTCCCCGCCACGACGATCTTGCCGTCGGGTTGCACGGCGACTGCGACGGCTTCAGCGCTGTCGGTGCCGACGGCGGTGCGGACGATTCCACCGCTTCCGAAGCTTCCCGGTGCGGAGTCCAGCGAACCGTCCGCGTTGTATCGCACCAGGGCGATCGCGCCCTGCCCCGCCAGGACCGAGTGCCCGGCCGCGATGATCTTGTTGCCCGTCGGCTGCAGCGCGACCGCCAGGGCGTACTCGACCTCCGAGGGGTCGATCTTGGTGGCGACGGCGCCGCTGCCGTTGAAGCTCGCGTCGAGCCCGCCGCCCGGCAAGTAGCGCTTGACGGCGATCGCCGTGGGCGGGAACGTCGTCGGGTTCCCCCCGCAGTCGGTCAGTCCGATGCACGCGAGAACGAGCGGGAATGCCGTTCCCATCCGCAATGAGGTTTTACGGTTCATTTCGACTCCTTCAGGAAACGAAGCTTAGTGCAAACCCGGAACTTGTGTGCATTACAATCACCTGAAGGGGGGTCCGTCAACCCATCTCATGACCAAACCTCGACTCGCGGAGCGTCGACATGAGTACACCGATTCAGACTGTGCTGATCTACGGTTACGGCGTCATGGGGCGCGGAGTCGCGAGGACCTTCGCCGAAGCAGGGTTCGCCACCTTCGTGAAGAGCAGCCGCGCGGGGAAGCTCGAAGGGCTTCCGGCGAAGACGAGCGTGGTCGAACGCCTGCCGAAGGAGGCCCCGGATCTCGTCATCGAATTCGTGCCCGAGGACGTGCGCGTCAAGCAGGCGGTCTACGCCGAAGTCGAGGCGGCGTATCCGGGCGAAGCGCCGCTGATCGCGACCGGGACCTCGGGACTCGATCTGGTCGAGCTGGCGCGCAAGATGAAGCGCCCCGAGCGCTTTCTCGGCATTCACTACTTCATGCCGGCCGATACCGCGCCCGTCGTCGAAGTGATGGCGGGGCTCGCGACCTCCCGCGCCGACGTGGACCGGGTGGCGGACGCGCTCAGGCGAACCGGCAAGGAGCCGGTGGTGCTCTACAAGCCCATCGTCGGCTTTCTCGTCAACCGCCTTCAGCACGCGATCCTGCACGAAGCCTATTACCTGATCGAGGCGGGCGTCGCCTCCGCCGAGGACATCGACCACGCCGCGCGGCGGATGCTCGCGCCGCGCATGTGCCTGAACGGACTCATCCAGCAGAAGGACATCAGCGGCCTCAAGATCCACGCCGATCAAGATCCACGCCGATGCCCAGGAGTCGATCGTGCCGAAGCTGTTCCACAACGCGACTCCCAATCCGATGCTCCAGACGATGGTCGCCCTCGGCCGCACCGGGCTCTCGGCGGGCAGAGGCTTCTACGACTGGAACGGCTGCGACGTGGAAGGCGTGCGCAGACAAGCTTCGACCCAACTCGCCAAGCTGCTCGAATTCCTGCGGAGCGGGATCGGCCCGCCGGCGCCGGGAACGCGGCCGAAGGCGGTCTCGAAGTAACGGATCGGGAGGACGCGCTCTACTCCCCGCTCATGGTGACGTGGCCGGACTGGCTCCTCACGCGCTCGAGCCATGCCTTCACGGCGGAAAAGCGCGAGAGCTCGAAGCCGCCTTCGTGGGCCACATGCGTGTAGGCGTAGAGCCCGATGTCGGCGATTCGTGTACCGCTCGGCCACGAAGAAGCTGCGGCTCGCCAGATGTTTCTCCATGACCTCGAGCGCGGCGTACCCGGGCGCCATCTTCTCCTGGAGCTTGGTCTCGTATTTCTCCGGGCGGCCGAGGTAACGGATGATGTAGCGCGCCGCCGCGATATAGGGCTCGTGGCTGTACTGCTCGAAGAAGAGCCACTGCAGGACCTGCGCGTGCAGCAGGCGCTCGGAGGGCAGGAAAGGCGTTCCCTCCGCCAGATAGTTGAGGATGGCATCGGACTCCGGCAGACAGACCCCCTCCTCGATCTCGAGAAGCGGAATCTGGCCGTTCGGGTTCTTCGCGAGAAAGGCCGGCGTCCGGGTCTGCTTGTCGAGAATGTCGACGTGCACCCACTCGTGCGGCCGCTCGAGCTGCGCGAGCAGCAGCTTGACCTTGTAGCAGTTCCCCGACTGCAGATCTCCGTAGACCCGTAACATTCCGGTCGCTAGTCTACGCTTTTCAGAATCGATTTCCCAAGGACTACCCGCTTTCATTTCGTCCCGTGCTCGTCCGTGCGCGAAAGCAGTAACGCCGTGATCTCCTTCGCCGCCTCGGGCTTCAGCGTGCCCTTGGCGAGCGCGAGCGGAATGGTGCGCAGGCTCAGGATGCGATAGAGCTCGAGCGAATCGGGCGCTTCCTTTGCGAGGGCGTCGAGGTGCCTGCGGATGGTGCCGGCGTCGCCGCGCGCGATCGCGCTCCCCAGCCCGCCCGCTGCGCCCAGTTTCTCGACGTTGTCCGCGGTGCCGCGCAAAAGGGGCAGGAGCGCGGCGAGCGCGTCGGCCTCGGCGATGCCGAGCTTGCCCCACAGCGCGATGGCCTCCCGGACGAGCGCGATGACGAAGGCGCCGGAGAAATTGGCCGCGGCGTGATACAGCGCGCGTCCGCCTTCGGGCAGGCGCAGCGGCTTCGCGTCCAGGGCGAGCGCGAGTCGCTCGAGCCTTTCCACGAGTGCATCGGGGCCCGCGAGCGCGATCGCGCAGTCCGCGAGCGCGCCGGGAGACTCTCCTGCTTCTCCGAACATGTGCAGCGGATGAAAACCGCCCGCGAGCGCGCCGTCTGCGACCGCTTTTTTCAGAACCTCGAGATCAACAGCACCGCTGCAGTGCACGCAGGCCGAGCCCGCGCGCCACTCGATTCGAGAGGCGACTGCCTCGATCGCATCGTCGGGCACGGTGAGAAAAACGAGATCGACACGGTCGGCGACTTCCTGCGGCGCGCAGACCCGCGCGCCCGGAATTCGCACCGCGAGCTCTTGCGCGGACGCGGCGCTCCGGCTCGCGACCGCGACAACTTCGACGCCGGCCTGCGCGAATCCCATTGCGAGCCCCGTCCCCACGCGGCCCGCGCCGATGAAACCGAGTGTGAGCTTTTTCGGAGGCATTTGTTACCAATTGTACGAAAGGCGTCGCCCATAAGCGACAAGCAGAATCATTTCGAATACCGAGTCAACTTCGGCGTCGAACTGACGTTATTGAGTTCGTGTCCATAGCAATGGGCATCCCATTCAACTTTTAGCGAGGTCGTAACATGAAAAAACTCATCACTACCCTGATGGTCGCCGCATTCGCCGGCACCGTTCTTCCCTCTTTTGCGCAAACTCCGACGACGCCCGCGCCTTCCGTCGCACCGGCGACTCCGGCCGCGCCGATGAAGTCGGAGCACGGCAAGAAGCACAACAAGAAACACAGCAAGAGCAAAACCGAGCCGAAGAGCTGAAGCGGCACATCGCCCTTACGGGCGAGCAGGACCAAAAAGGCGGGGACCTCCCGCCTTTTTGCTTTTGTGGCATGCCTTGCGCCTTCCGCCCGAAGGGATACAATCGCGGGCCTGATCCCATCCGCGCACCCTTGAAATCCCCGAGCTACGACCCCACCTTGCCGCTGACTTCTCACACGCGGAGACCGGACCCATGAAACGCATCGTTCTCTTTCTCGCCACCAACTTGGCCGTGGTGCTGCTGCTGTCGATCATCGCGAGCGTGCTCGGCGTGGACCGGTTCCTCACGCAAAACGGCCTCGATCTCGAGTCGCTCCTCTGGTTTTCGCTGTTGATGGGTTTTGGCGGCTCGTTCATATCGCTCCTTATTTCCAAGCAAATAGCGCTGTGGTCCACGGGCGCGCACATCATAAAGTCGCCCGAGGGCGCGCACGAGCGCTGGCTGGTGGACACCGTGAAGCGCCTCGCCGACAAGGCGAATATCGGCATGCCGGACGTCGCCGTGTACGAAGGCGCGCCGAACGCCTTTGCGACCGGAGCGTTCAAGAATTCGGCGCTGGTCGCGGTCTCGACCGGCCTGCTCGAATCGATGAGCCGGGAGGAGGTCGAAGCGGTTCTCGGCCACGAGATCACCCACGTCTCCAACGGCGACATGGTGACCCTCACCCTCATCCAGGGCGTGCTCAATACCTTCGTGTATTTCCTGTCTCGCGTCGTGGGCTTCATCGTGGACAAGGCCGTGTTCCGCACCGAGCGGGGCATCGGACCGGGCTTCTACATCACGGTGTTGGTGAGCCAGATCGTGTTCGGGATTCTCGCTTCCGTGATCGTCATGTGGTTCTCGCGCCAGCGCGAGTTCCGCGCCGACGCAGGCTCGGCGCGGCTGCTCGGCACGCCGCAGCCGATGATAGGCGCGCTCGCGCGCCTGGGCGGCATGCAGCCCGGCGCGCTGCCGCAGTCACTTGCCGCGGCGGGCGTGAACGGCGCTCAAGGGTGGGCGGCGCTTTTCTCCAGCCACCCGCCGATCGAAGAGCGCATCGCCGCCCTGCAAGAGCGGACCCAAGAAACCCGCTAAAGCGGGTTGTTTTCCGAGACGGCGTGGAAGTCGTGCACGTCGCCCTGGGTGCGGGGACTGCGCACCCGGCAGAGCGAAAATACGACATAGGATCTTTGCGGGGCGGTCACCGCTGCCTCGCGCCCTTCGACCTCGACCGCGGCGAGATCGAGCCGGCTTGCGGTCGCCGTGATCGCCACCTTCCCCTCGACGCGCCCGCCCGTCATCACGATGGTGGAGTTGTACGCATGCAGGCCGGTTTCGCCGCCGCCGATGTCGCTGTCGTCTATCGTGACGGTGGAGTCGAGAACGTGCAGCTCGCGCACCCGCGCGCCGCGGATCTGGGCATTCCGGCAGCCGTCGAGCGTCAGCCTGTCGTACTCGCCCTCGAATACCCGGTTGCGCTCGTTCCGGCAGGTCCCCTCGCCGCGCTTCGCCAAGGGGGCGGCGGGACTCGCCGGCGCCGGCGGCAGACCCCGCTCCAGAAACGGCTCGAGCACCGCGCGGAAGCGCTCGGGAGCCTCGAGCATCAGCTCGTGCCCGGCGCGCTCGATCACCGCCAGCCGCGCGCGCGGCAATTTCAGCGCGAGCACTTTGCCGGTGCGAAGCGGCGCGAGCGTGTCCTGCGCGCCCCAGATGATCAGGGCGTCGGCGCGGACTTTGGGCAACTCCAGGTGAAGATCCTCACTCACCACCGCGAGGCCGGCGATCTTCGCGGGGTCGGCGCGGAGCAGGCGCTGGCGCAGCTGCTGGCTCGAGAGGATGATTTGCGGATCGAGGTGCAGCTGCTGCAGCGGCGCGAGGAGCTTGCGGGCGAGGTTGGTAAGCCAGTCGGCCGGATCGGCCGCGGGCGGTATGAACTCCAGGCCGAAGTGCGCGAGAAACTGGTTCGTCGTAGAGGAACTATGCAGCACGCCCGGTGCATCGACGACCACGAGCCGCAGCACATCGTCCGGGTAAGCCGCCGCGTAGCGCAAACTCACCACGGCGCCCATCGAATGCCCCACCAGCACGAAGGGCCCCTGCAGAAAGCGGCCGGCGACGAACTTGAGGACGCGCGCGTAGTTGCCGGGCGAATAGAGGACATTCGCCTTGTCGGACTGCCCGAATCCGGGCAGATCCACCGCAACGACGTGAAAAGACTTCTGCAGCCAGGCGATGGGGTCGCGGAAATCGCGCGCCGCCTCATCGCCGATGCCGTGCACCAGCAGAATCTCGCGCGCATTGCCGCTGCCGGCCTCGTAGACGACCATCTGCCCGCCGAACACGGGCTCGTCGATGCGGTGCGCTTCCGTCCCCGGAACGCGCGGCTCCGGCTCGGCGGCGGCGAGAGCCCCCGCCGTCGAAGCGAGGAATACCGCGACGAGATGAGCACGCCACGACTTCGCTGCAAAAAATTGAGACGGCACTAGATCGGTCTCAGCGCGTAGCGGCCGTCCTTCTCTCTTGTCAGGCGCCCGGCTTCGCGCAGCGCTGCGAGCGCGAGCACGACCTCGCGCCCGTCGCGGCTCGCGAGCGCGGCCATCAGCGCTTCGAAGGTCTTCGGTCCGTCGGCGAGCGCCGTTTCGACCGAATCGAAGCGCCTGCCTTCGAAGCGCGGCGGCTCGGGGATCGTGGATTCGATTCCGCGCGCCTCTCCCATCGGCAGCGTGAGGTCGAATCCGGCTTTCGCGCCGGTGCGCGCGCCGCGCAGGGACGGGTCGAGCGGCAGCGTGCGAAAGCCCGACTGCACCACGAGGTCGCGATCGGCCTGGAAACGCGTCGCAAGCGCCCAGTCCATCTGCTCGTCGGAAAATATGTCGATATCCGGATCGACGACGAACACGTGTTTCACGTTGGCGAGGCAGCCGAACGCGGCGGCGATGGCGTTGCGCGCCTCGCCGGGCACGCGCTGGCGCATCGCGACGCGCACGTTGTACATGCCGCCGCTGGCGGGCGTCGCATACACGGCTTTCGTCTCGCGCACCGCGGTTTCCAGCGCGCGCCAGACCATGACCTCGGTGCGCAGCGCGTTCAACTGCGCCGTATCGGTGCGGCCCAGGTTCCGGCCCCCGATGGTAGCGGTCTGAAAGAGCGCGTCGCGGCGCCGCGCGACCGCGGTGAGATGGAACACCGGGTTCTGCTTCACGCCCCCGTAGTAGCCGAGGAACTCGCCGTAGGGACCCTCGGCCTCGACGTGGCCGCGCTCATCCAGGTAGCCCTCGAGCACCCACTCCGCGTCCGCGGGTACGCGAATATCGGAAGTCACGCATTTCACCACTGCGAGCGGCGCATCGCGCAGGCTCGCCGCGAGGCCCAGCTCGTCCACCGGCAGGCGCATCACCGCGGCGACGTAGTCGGCCGGGTGCGCGCCGACTACGAAAGCGACCGGCAGCCGTTGCCCTTGCCTCGCCGCCGCCTCGTAGAGCGCGCGCAAGTCCGAGGGCGAATTGAGATCGACGCCGGCCTCGCGCCGGCCGCGCAGCATCAGGCGGCGCACGCCGACGTTGGTCCAGCCGTTCGAGGGATCGAGGACGAAATCGATCGAGGCCGAGATGTACGGACCGCCGTCCATGCCGTGCTGCAGGTTGACCGGCAACGCGGTCAGGTCCGCCTTGTCGCCGCTGAGCACGATTTCCTGGGTCGGCGCCGCCTCCCGCGGCACTTCGATCACTTGCGGCGTCGCGCGCAGGCGGCGCAGCACCTCAGCAAGCAGCTTGTCGGGCGCCGTGCCGAATGCGCGCGCCAGGCGCGCGCGGCTGCCCATGACGTTGCCGACGAGCTGCGCGCCTTCCTCGCCGACGCGCTCGAAGAGCACCGCTTTTGCGTTGCCTTCGAGCGCCGGGGCGACCTCCGCGAGATCGGCGGCTCCCGCCTTCACTTCGAGCTCGCCCGTCTGTCGCAATTCCTCTACAAAGCGGCGCAGCCTGAACCGCTCGAGATCGATCCCGGTTTCGCGGGCGCCCGCTTTCACCGCTGCGACTCCTCCTCGCCAAATCAACGGCGTATCGTACCACCGCGGCCAGGCGCGGCCTTCGCGTTGCACCGACATTGCCCCGGGTCTACACTTAGTTTCACAACATCGACCGGCCCGAGTCACTCTCGGCCGCACATCCAAAGGAGGCTTCATGGCAAGCATCAAATTCGCCGTTGACGGAAGATCGGTGACACTCAACGCCGACCCGAACATGCCGCTCCTGTACGCGCTGCGCAACGACCTCAGGATGAGCAACCCGCACTTCGGCTGCGGACTCGCGCAGTGCGGCGCGTGCACCGTGCATCTGGACGGCGAGCCGGTGCGCTCCTGCGTCATGCCGCTCTCGGCCGTGGCCGGAAAGAAGGTGACCACGCTCCAGGGCCTCGGCACACCGGAAAAGCCGCATCCGCTGCAGGCCGCCTACGTCGAAGAGCAGGTGCCGCAGTGCGGCTACTGCATCAACGGCTGGATCATGACCGCGGCAGCGTTCCTCAAGAAGAAGCCGAAAGCGACCGACGCCGAGATCCGGGCGGCGCTTGCCGGACTCAAGTGCCGCTGCGCGACGCATGCGGCGATCCTGCGCGCGGTCAAGCGCGCCCAAGCACAGATGGCCTAGGAGAATGACATGAACGCACGCATCGATCTGTCACTTTCCCGCCGCGAATTCCTGAAAGCTTCCGGCGCGCTCGTCGTCTCCGCGGCCGGGCCCGCCTTCATCGGGGAGACGCTTGCGCAAACCGCTGGCGGCAAACCACCGCTTGTCCCGACCGAGCTCGATTCATGGGTCGCGATCCTGCCCGACGGCCGCGTCACCGCCTTCTTCGGCAAAATGGACATGGGCCAGTCCTTGGACATCGCGATCGCGCAGATCGTCGCCGACGAGCTCGACGTCGACGTCGCCAAGGTCGACGTCGTCATGGGCGATACCGCTCTCACCTGCAACCAGGGGGGAGCCTCCGGCAGCACCGGAATCCAGACCGGCGCGAGGC
>WNGL01004277.1_pt1 | contig 27953 bp, 23 predicted proteins | sample 5400591 | NCBI WGS metagenome assembly WNGL01 (sample SAMN13153377, study PRJNA577476) | soil metagenome | isolation source: 80 cm soil or saprolite under Garry oak tree replicate 1 | place: USA:California | collected 2016-06-15 | reverse complement strand
GGGGGTCGCCCGCCGAGGCCTCCGGCCGGCGGCGCAGGGCGATCACCCGCATGTCGAAGGCCCGGGCCTTCTGCGCGATCGCCCGGCCGATGTCGCCGTAGCCGACGATGCCCAGGGTGCGTCCAGCCAGGGGCTCGAGGTCGAACGGGTCCCACTTCCCCTCCGCCTGGCTGCGGAGCATGCGCCGAACTCCCTTGGCGAAGAAAAGGAGGGCCGCGATCGCGAACTCCGCGAGGGCGGGGCTGTACACGCCCCGCGCGTTCGTGAGCACGGCCGGGCTCGCGACGAGAGCCGGGAACAGCACCTCCTCGATCCCGGCGGAGCGCGAGTGGACCCAAGCCGCTCCCGCCGCGAGGTCCCACACGGACTCGAGGGCGGCCCGGCGCATCGAGCAGACGAAGACCGCGTCGGGAGCGGGGACGCCCGCGAAGTCCTCGGGGCCCGCGCCCCGCATGAAGGTCACCCCCGCCGGCGCGGGGTCGAGCACGTGCAGGCCGGGGTCGCGGGGCGAGGCGAGCACCCAGACGGTGACCGGCCGCATGGCCCCAGACGGTACCACGGAGCTAGGATCGAAGGCGCACCGCCGGGGATGTGACGATGATCATCGACCGCGTGAGCCCGACCCGCCGCCCGCCCGGGCGCGCCGCGATGCGGATGACCTGGGCGGACCTCGGGTTCCTCCACTGGGAGGTGGCGGCGGCGGCGCTCCGGCCGCTGGTCCCGGACGCGCTCGAGATCGACACCTTCGAAGGCCGGGCCTTCGTCGGCCTCGTCCCGTTCACGATGCGGGGCGTGCGGCCGGCCTGGGCGCCGCCCCTGCCGTGGCTGTCCCGCTTCCACGAAGTGAACGTGCGCACCTACGTCCACCGGAAAGGCCGCAATCCCGGAGTGTGGTTCCTGTGCCTGGAGGCCGCCAACCCGGTGGCGGTGGTGATCGCGAGGACCTTCTGGAGGCTGCCCTACCACTTCGCCCGGATGCGCCTCACCCGTGAAGGCAACGCGATCCGATACGTCTCGGACCGGCGCTGGCCGGGCCCGCGGCCGGCCGCCTGCGCGTTGCGCTACGAGCCGGCCGGGCCGGCCTCCCCAGCGCCGGTCGACACCCTCGAGCATTTCCTGGTCGAGCGCTACCTCCTCTATGCCTTCGCGGGCGGGACCCTTTTCGCCGGCCGCGTGCATCACGGCCCCTACCCGCTGCAGGCCGCAAACGTAGACGGCCTCGACGAGTCGCTCTTCGCAGCCTGCGGGGTCGCCCGGCCCGCGTCCGCGCCACTGGCGCACTACGCGCGGGGGGTCGAGGTCGATGTCTTTCCCCTGCAACGAGCGACCTGAGCCCACGTTTGACAGCCCGGAAGCCGGGGCATAGTCTGGGACCCTGCGGTCGTCGGCTCCCTTCTCCAGGATGGCATGACCCGAACCCGGGAAATGCGGTTGCCCTTAACTCTTTTGGCTCTTATGCTTACGAACTCGAACGCTTCGGAACCCGCCGTCGCCGACCCGGTCGCGGAGGCTCCCCGGCCCCCGGTGGCGCGGAAGGTCCCCAAGGTCGGCGAGATCCACGGCGAGCGTCGGGTCGACGACTACTTCTGGCTGCGCGACAAGAAGGACCCCGAGGTGGCCGCCTACCTCGAGGCCGAGAACGCCTACGCGGACGCGCTGCTCAAGCCCACCCAGGCCCTCCAGGAGGCGCTCTACAAGGAGATGCTGGGCCGCATCAAGGAGACCGACATGAAGGTCCCCTACCGGAAGAGCGGCTTCTACTACTACTCGCGCACGGAGCAGGGCAAGCAGTACCCGATCTACTGCCGGAAGAAGGGCAGCCAGGGCGCGCCCGAGCAGGCGACCCTCGACCTGAACGCGCTCGCCGAGGGGCGGAAGTTCATGGCCCTCGGGGCCTACACGGTCAGCGACGATACGCACCTGCTCGCCTACTCGACCGACGACACCGGCTTCCGCCAGTACACGCTCTTTGTCACGGACCTCCGGACGGGCGAGATCCGCGAGAAGGTGGCGGAGAACGTGGTCTCCGCGGCCTGGGCGGCCGACAACCAGACCCTCTTCTACGTGATCGAGGAGGAGTCCACCAAGCGTCCCTACCGGCTCTACCGGCATCGGCTGGGCACGACCGCCCACGAGGTCGTCTACGAGGAGCCCGACCAGGCGTTCAACATCGGCGTGGGCCGGACCCGGAGCGAGCGCTACCTGATCCTGGGGATCGGCAGCCACACCACCTCCGAGGCGAGGTTCGTGCCCGCGGACACCCCGGAAGGCGAGTGGAAGCTCGTCGCCCCCCGGGTCCATGACCAGGAGTACGACGTCGACCACCATGGCGAGTCGTTCTACATCCGGGTCAACGACACGGGCCGCAACTTCCGCCTGGCCCGGGCGCCGGTCAGCAGCCCGGGTCGGGAGAGCTGGCAGGAGGTTGTCCCCCACCGCCCCGAGGTGATGCTCGAAGGGGTCGACCTCTTCAAGAGCCACTACGTGCTCTTCGAGCGGGAGGGCGGGCTGCCGCAGCTGCGGGTCACCGACCTGCGCACGGGCGCGTCGCATCGGATGGCCTTCCCCGAGGCGGCGTACTCCGCCTTCCCCGACGCCAACCCGGAGTTCGACACCACGGCCTTCCGCTACAACTACCAATCGCTGGTGACTCCCAGCTCGGTGTTCGATTACGACATGGAGAAGAGGACCTCGACCCTGCTCAAGCAGACCGAGGTCCTGGGCGGATACGACCCGTCGCGGTACGCGATCGAGCGGCTCTACGCGACCGCGAAGGACGGGGTCAGGATCCCGCTGTCGGTGGTCTACCGGAAGGATTTCCGGCGGGATGGAAAGTCGCCGGCCTACCTCTACGGCTACGGGTCCTACGGGTTCCCGCTTCCGATCACCTTCTCCTCGAACCGCGTGAGCTTGCTGGACCGGGGCTTCGCGATCGCGCTCGCCCACGTTCGCGGAGGGGGCGAGATGGGCAAGGCCTGGCACGACGACGGTCGGATGATGAAGAAGATGAACACCTTCACCGACTTCATCGCCGCCGCCGAGCACCTGATGGCGGAGAAATGGACCTCGCCCGATCGCCTCGTCATCGAAGGCGGCAGCGCAGGGGGCCTCCTCATGGGCGCGGTCGCGAACCTGCGTCCCGATCTCTTCAAGGCCGTGGTCTCCAAGGTCCCGTTCGTGGACGTGATCAACACCATGCTCGACGAGTCGCTCCCCCTCACGGTGGGCGAGTTCGAGGAGTGGGGGAACCCCAAGAAGAAGGACGAGTACGACTACCTCAAGACCTACTGTCCCTACACGAACCTGGCGCGGAAGCCGTACCCCTCGATGCTGATCAAGACCTCCTTCAACGACAGCCAGGTCATGTACTGGGAACCCGCGAAGTACGTCGCGAAGCTCCGAACCCTGAAGACCGACCAGAACCCGCTCCTCCTCAAGACGAACATGGCGGCGGGCCATGGAGGAGCCTCCGGACGCTACGACGCCCTCCGCGAAGCGGCCCTCGACTACGCCTACATCCTCCGCGAGGTCGGCATACACGACTAGCATGCGGACGCTTCCCAGCTACCTTTGCGGCGCGTGGGCCGAGGGAAAGGGCGACCTCCAGACCCTCGTCAACCCCGCCACCGAGGAGCCGCTGGCGCGGGCGGGCGCGGGCGGCCTGGACCGCCAGGCGGCCCTGGAGTACGCGCGCCGCAAGGGCGGACCGGGCCTTCGCGCCTTGACGTTCGCGGAGCGGGGAGCGCTGCTCCAGGCCATGGGCGACGCGCTCCAGGCCCACCGGAACGAGCTCCTCGACCTGTCGGTCACCAGCGGCGGCAACACCCGCGGGGACGCCAAGTTCGACGTGGACGGGGCGACGTTCACCCTGGCGGCCTACGCCGAGCTCGGCAAGGGGCTGGGGAGCGCGCGCGTCCTGCTGGACGGCGAGGGGATCACCCTGGGCCGCAGCCCGCGCTTCCACGGGCAGCACATCGCGGTCCCCCGTCACGGGGTGGCCGTCCACGTCAACGCCTTCAACTTCCCGGCCTGGGGCCTGGTCGAGAAAGCCGCGGTCGCGCTGCTCGCCGGGGTGCCCGTCATCACCAAGCCCGCCACCGCTTCCGCCCTCCTCGCCCACCGGATGGTCGAGATCCTGGTGGAGAAGGCGGGTCTGCCCGAGGGAGCGCTCTCCCTGCTGGTGGGAGGCGTCGGGGACCTCCTCGAGCACCTCGGGCCGCAGGACGTGGTCGCCTTCACCGGCTCCAGCGAGACCGGCCGGAAGATCCGCGCCCTCCCGTCCGTGATCCGCCACTCGGTGCGCGTGAACGTGGAGGCGGACAGCCTGAACGCGGCCGTCCTGGGCCCCGACGCGGCGCCCGGCTCCGAGACCTGCGACCTCTTCCTGAAGGACGTGCTCCGGGACGTGACGCAGAAGGCCGGGCAGAAATGCACCGCCATCCGGCGCGTTCTGGTGCCCGCCCCGGTGGCCGCGCGCGTGCGGGACGAGCTCGTGGACCGGCTGCGCTCCGTGGTCGTGGGCAATCCGGCCGAGGACGCGGTGCGGATGGGGCCGCTGGGGACGGCGGACCAGCTCCGTGACGTGCGGGCGGGCATCGGACGGCTCGCTGCGGATGGCCGGCTGGCCTTCGGCTCTCCCGAGCCGTTCCCCGGCGTGGGCGCTCCCCCCGGCAAGGGGTTCTTCGTGTCGCCGTGCCTGATCGAGGTCGAGGCGGGGGCGGCCGCCCCCGCCGTCCACTCCCTCGAGGTTTTCGGCCCGGCCGCCACCCTCATTCCCTGGTCGGGCGCGCCCGCCGAGGCGGCCGAGATCGTTGCCCGCGGCGAGGGCGGGCTCGTGTCTTCCGTCTACTCCGACGACCCGGCCTTCCTGAGCGAGGTCGTGCTCGGCCTCGCCCCCTTCCACGGGAGGGTCTTCCTGGGCAGCGGGAAGATCGCCGAGCAGTCGCCGGGGCCGGGCACCGTCCTGCCCCAGCTCGTCCACGGCGGCCCCGGCCGCGCGGGCGGCGGCGAGGAGCTGGGCGGCCCGCGCGGTCTCGGCTTCTACCTGCAGCGCGTCGCCCTGGAGGGGAGCCGGCCCGTGATCGAGAAGATCGCGGGGGTCAGGAGCGGCTGATGTCCCAGGGGAACCTGCCCGCGACCGTGGAGCGGGTGCTCGGCGACTTCCTCGAGGCGGCCAAGGCCGCCTTCGGAGAGGACCTGCGCTCCGCCGTGCTCTACGGGAGCGCGGCCGAGGGGCGCCTGCGCGCGACCTCGGACGTGAACCTGGTGCTGGTGCTGGCGCGCTTCGAGCCCGCGGCCGCCGACCGCCTCCGTGAGCCGCTGCGGGTGGCCCAGGCGGCCGCGCGCCTCTCCCCGATGTTCCTGCTCGCGTCCGAGGTGCAGGACGCGGCCGAGGCCTTCGCCGGGAAGTTCTCGGACATCCTCCGCCGTCGGCGGGTGCTGTTCGGGCCCGACCCGTTCGCTTCCCTCGCCATCCCCCGCGCGGCCGCCGTCGCCCGGCTGCGCCAGGTGCTGCTCAACGAGACCCTGCGGCTCCGCGCCTTCTACGTCGAGCGCAGCCTGCGCGAGGAGCAGCTCGCGCTGGTGGTGGCGGACGCGGCGGCGCCCCTCCGGTCCTCCGCTGCCCTGCTTCTCGAGCTCCTCGGCCGGCCGGCCGCCTCGCCCCGGGACGCCCTGGAAGCGGTCGCGGCCGAGGAGGGTCCGGATCTGCGAGAAGCCCTGCCGCGGCTCAGCGAGGCGCGCGCGAATCGCCTTCTGCCTCCCGGAACCGCGGGACCCACGCTCTTCCGCCTGCTCCGCCTGGCGGAGCGGATGCGGGCGCGAGCACAGGACCTCTCCTGAGCCACCCATGAACCCGCTCGACCTGCGCGGTCCCGAGTTCCTGGCCTTCTACCTGGGCCTGGGCTTGCTCACCCTGCTCGGGCTGCGGGTCTGGCGCCGCTCCGCGGAGGCCGGCTCCGGGCGGATCAACCTTTCCGATCCCTACCTCATCGCCTCCTTGCGCGGCGGCGCGCCGGAGGTGATGCGTCTGATCACGGTCTCGTTGATCGACCGCGGCCTGCTCAAGGTGGAGCCGGGCGAAGACCTGGTCTCGCCGACCAGCCCCGCGGCCGCGGACCTGGTCCGCCGTCCCCTGGAGAAGGGCGTCCTCGAGTGGTTCTCGGAGCCACGGGCCGCCGCCTCGATCTTCGAGTCGACCCGCCTCCAGTCCCAGGCGGAAGCCCTCGAGAGCGACCTCGCGCGGGTTGGCCTCTTGCCCGACGAAGCCACCCGTCGCCTGCGCCGGGGTCGCGTGCTCCTGGCCGTGGGCGTGCTCTGGTCCGTCGCGATCGTGAAGATAGGGATCGGACTCGCACGAGGCCGGCCCGTGGCTTTCCTGGTCATGCTCGCGATCCTCCTGGGGGTGGGAGCCTGGAAAGTGGCGAACCCAAGGCGCACCGCGCGCGGCGACGCGCTCCTGGCCGACCTGCGTACCCTGTTCGGCGACCTCAAGCAGCGGGCCTCCAGCCTGCGGCCCGGGGGGGCCACCGCGGAAGCGGCGCTCCTGGCCGCCGTTTTCGGCCTCGCGGCCCTCCCCACCCCTTGGGACTTCACGAAGAAGATGTACCCGAAGGCGAGCACGTCCTCGAGCAGCTTTTCCTGGAGCTCTTCCTGCGGCTCGTCCTGCGGCTCCTCCTGCGGGTCCGGCTGCGGCGGCGGCTGCGGCGGGTGCGGGAGCTAGAGATGAGCGGCTTCGTCGGCGACCTTGTCGGCCTCGGCTGGCGGCCCGAGCTGGCCGCGGGCGTCCTCGCGCACCTCGACCGCATCGACGTGGTGGAGGTGATCGCCGACGACCTGTTCGGCGCTCCGAGGCGGGAGCTGCGGGCCATGCGGACGCTGGCCGAGCAGGTGACGCTGACGCTGCACGGCGTGGGCCTCGGTCTGGCCTCGAGCGATCCCGTGGACGGCCGAAGGCTCGACGGGATGGCCCGGGTGGTGGACGCGATCCGGCCCCATTCGTGGTCGGAGCACCTGGCCTTCGTGCGCGCGGGCGGGGTCGAGATCGGCCACCTGGCCGCGCCTCCGCGCAACGAGACGACGGTCCAGGGGTCGGCCGAGAACCTCGAGCGGGCCCGGGCCACGGTGGGCAGCCCGCCCCTCGTCGAGAACGTGGCCACCCTGATCGACCCGCCGGGCAGCGATCGTGACGAAGCGACCTGGGTGGCGGACGTGCTCGACACCTCGGGCGTCGATCTGCTGCTCGACCTCCACAACCTCCACGCCAACGCCACCAATTTCCGGTTCGACCCCCTGGGGTTCCTGGAGCGCCTGCCCGCGGAGCGGATCGCCGCGGTTCACCTCGCGGGAGGGCGGTGGGTGGCGGGCCCCGGGGCCGAGCGGCGCCTCCTCGACGACCACCTGCACGACGTGCCCGATCCCGTCTACGCGCTGTTGCGCGAGGTGGGCCGGCGCGCGCTGCGGCCGCTCACGGTGGTGCTGGAGCGGGACGGTGCTTTTCCCTCGATGGGCGAGCTGCTGGGGCAGCTCGAGCGGGCTCGAGCCGCGCTGGCCGAGGGACGCGCGGCGAGGAGCCAGTCCCCCGCGGACGGGGCCGGGCGGAGCGCCGCGTGAGCCCCCGCTTCGAGGGGTTCCTGGCCCGGATCTACGTGGACGCGGAAGCGCGCCACCGCTTCCTCGCGGACCCGCACGGCGAGGCGACGCGGGCCGGGCTCACGCGCGAGGAGTCGGAGGCGCTGGCCGCGATCGACCGGACCGGTCTGGAGCTGGCCGCGCGGAGCTTCCGGCGCAAGCGCGAGGCGAAGGCCCCGGACCGGCGCTCCCCCCGGCGCGCGGGTTGAGCCACCTACTCCTCGAACAGCGATCCGACCGCGACCTCGAAGCCCGGGAGAACGTCGTCGCCGGGGAGGGCCGCGCTCGCGTCGAACTCGCGGATGTCGGTCAGGCTGCGGTAGGCGGAGACGACACGGGCTTCCGGGTCCGCGACCCAGACCAGCCGCACGCCGATCTCGAAATACTCGCGCAGCTTCTGGTTCATGTCCACGGCCCGGTCGTCGGGGGATAGCACTTCGACCACGAGGTCGGGAGCGACATCGAGGTAGGCGAGACCCCGGGTGCGCTGGGCGTACCGCTCCGTACTGACGAAGAGCACGTCCGCCCCGCGGACGCGATCGGGGTGACGACGGGTGTAGATCCCCACTTCACCGCTCTGCACCCGCCCGAGCCGACGCGGCCTGACGAACGCCCTCATCACCTCCGCGAACCGTGCTTCGACATCGCCGTGGCGATAGCCCGTGGGGCTCATGCGGATGATCCTCCCGTCGATCAGCTCGCAGCGCCCGATGTCGCCCATCCGGGCCAACTCTTCGCCCGTGATGAGCCGCTCTTCAGTGGACGAAGGCGGGCTCGACATGGCTCGATCTTAGCACTGACCCTCCGCGCTCAGGACTTGCGCGGGTCCTTGAGCTTGGCCAAGACGGCGAACGGGTTGTTGAACGCGGGCTTGGCGGGGGGCCGGGACGGAGGCGGAGGCGGAGACCGCCGAGCCGGCGGCGCGGGGCCGCGCTCGGAACGTGGCGGGGGCGGGCCTTTGCGGGCGGCGGAGGCTCCCCCGGACGGAGCCGGGCCCGCCTCGCGCCTGGGCGGACGAGCGGGCGCCGGCGCCCTGCCCGCCGGGGCGACGCGCGGGGGCTTGGGCTTGCGGGCCGGCGCCCGTCCCGCCTTCCGCTCCGGAACGGCCTTGCGCACAGGCGGCGCGCTCCTCATCGAGAGCGAGATCTGCTTCTTGTCCAGGTCGACCTTCAGCACCCGCACCTGGACCCGGTCGCCCGGCTTGACGACCCCCCGCGGGTCCTGGACGAAACGGTCGCCGAGCTGCGAGATGTGGACGAGCCCGTCCTGGTGGACGCCTACGTCCACGAAGGCGCCGAAGTTCGTCACGTTGGTGACGACCCCGGGGCACGTCAAGCCCGGCTTCAGGTCTTCGAGCCCGCGCACGTCCTCCCGGAAGCTGAAGGGGACGAAGCTGTCGCGAGGGTCCCGTCCCGGCTTCTCCAGCTCCCGCAGGATGTCCTCGAAGGTGTAGGCCCCCACCTCGTCGCGCAGCTCGGTGGCGTTCCGCAGGAGCTCGACCCCGGGGCCGAGGAGCTCGGAGACCGGGCGGCCGAGCCGGGCGGCCAGGCCCTCGAGCACGGGGTAGCTCTCGGGATGAACCCCCGTGTTGTCCAGGGGGTTCTCGCTCCCGGGAACGCGCAGGAAGCCGGCCGCCTGCTCGAAAGCCTTTGCCCCGAAGCGCGGGACGTCGAGCAGCGCGGCGCGGGAGCGGAAGAGCCCTTTCTGCTCGCGGTGCTCGACGATCGCCCCCGCCAGGGCGGGGCCGATCCCGGAGACGTGGGCCAGGAGGTGGCGCGAGGCCGTGTTCAGGTTGACGCCCACCTGGTTCACGCAGGAGTCCACGACCGCCTCCAGGCTGCGCTGGAGGGCGGCGGGCGAGAGGTCGTGCTGGTACTGCCCGACCCCGATGCTCCGGGGCTCGACCTTGACCAGCTCCGCCAGCGGGTCCTGGAGGCGCCGGGCGATCGAGATCGCACCCCGCACCGTGGCGTCGAGGCCGGGGAACTCCTCCCGAGCCACGTCGGAGGCGCTGTAGACGCTCGCCCCCGCCTCGCTGACCAGGACCACCGGAGCGGCCAGGCCGGCTTCGCCCAGGGCGGCGCGGGCGAACACCTCGGTCTCCCGGCCCGCGGTTCCGTTGCCCACGGCGACGGCCTGGGCCTCGCGGCCGAGCTCGGCCAGCCGCGCGCGCGCGGCGGCCCGGCCCTCCTCCGTCTGGAGGTGGATCACGTCGCTCTTGACGAAGGCGCCCGCGGCGTCCACCGCGGCCAGCTTGCAGCCGGTGCGGACTCCGGGGTCGATCCCGAGCACCGGCTTGGGCCCGTACGGAGCCTCCAGGAGGAGCCGGCGCACGTTCTCCGCGAAGACCCGGATCGCCGCCTCGTCGGCCGCGTCCTTGAGCGCGCGATGCACCTCGTTCTCGATGCTGGGCAGCACGTGCTCGCGGAGCGCGCTGCGCGCGGCCTCTTTGAGGACCTGGGCTCCCGGCGAGTCCGGGACCGTGCAGGCTGCGGCCTCGAAGGCACCGAGCAGCCGCGCCTCGAACTCCGGATCGTCCGGCGGCCCCCCCACGGCGAGAGCCAGCTCGCCCTCGGCGGTTCCGCGGCGCACCGCGAGGTAGCGGTGGGAGCTGTGGGACTCGCGCAGCGAGCCGACCTTCTCCTGGAAGGCGAAGTAGGTCTCGTACTTGCTGTGGGGCTTCGCCTTGTCCGTGCGGCTCGCCCGCAGCCACCCCTTCTCGAACAGGGCCTGCCGCACGCGCGCGCGCAGCTCCGGGATCTCGCTCAGGCGCTCCACCAGGATGTCCCGGGCGGCAAGGGTCGCGGCCTCCGCGGTGCCGATCCCCTTCTCGAGGTTGCGGAAGGTGAAGGCCCACAGCTCGAGGGTCTGGCCCGGGAGGGGCGCTTCGGAGCCGTGCCCGCAGTTCCAGATCCAGTCCGCGAGGGGCTCCAGCCCGGCTTCCCGGGCGAGCACCGCCCGCGTTTTCCGCTTCTGCTTGTAGGGCAGGTACAGGTCCTCGAGGGCCTCGAGGTCGAAGGTCGTGAGGACCTGGTCCTTGAGCTGGGGGGTGAGCTTCTTCTGCCGCTCGACGGCCTCGAGGATGATCGCCTGACGGTTGGTGACCCGGTCCCACAGCTCGCGGGCCTCGAGGGTGCGGCGGATGGCGACCTCGTCGAGGTTGCCGGTCCTCTCCTTCCGATAGCGGGCGATGAAGGGCACGGTGGCGCCGCCCGTGGCCAGCTCCAGCACGGCATGGGCTCCCTGGAGGCGGATCTCGGGGTGCCGGGCGCGGAACCAGGAGTCGAAGGCGGAAGAGGCGGGAATGGTCAAGACTCGGCTCGGACGGCCCCCTATGCTGCCACCATCCGGCGGCCGGGGCAAAAGGGCAGAGCCCCGAGCTAGCCCTCCAGGCTCTTCCAGAGGTACCAGCAGGCCACGGATCGGTATGGCCGCCAGGGCTCGGCCGTCTCTTGCATCCAGGCGGGCTTCGGGAGGACGCGCTTCCGCCAGGCCTTCTGCATCGCCTTGCGGATCCCCAGGTCGTCGACGGGCAGCACGTCCAGCCGGCCGAGCCGGAACATCAGGAACATCTCGGACGTCCAGCGGCCGATGCCCTTCACGGCCGTCAGGGAGTCGATGACGGCCTCATCGGAGAGCCGCGGGAGACGGCGGAGGGGCAGCCCGTCCTGGACCCGCGCCACCAGGTCGCGCAGATAGCCGATCTTCTGGCGGGAGAGGCTGACGCTCCGCAGCTCGAGGTCGGACCGCCCGGCGATGTCCTGCGGCCGCGGGTGCTTCCGGCCCACGAGCGCGCAGAGCCGCCGGTGGATCGTGGCCGCGGCGGCTCCCGCGAGCTGCTGGTACACGATGGCCTCCGCGAGGGCGGCAAACGGCCCTCCCCCGCGGTCGACCCCGTAACCGCAGGGACCCACGTCTCGGATCAGGCGTCCCAAGACGGGGTCGACGGCGCGCAGGTGGCGCACGGCGCGGCGGAGGTCGGCGGGGGTCATCATCCTCCTGCGGGTCTCATGGGGATATGGTACCCTGCCGTCCCACCGTGGTTGATGCTCCGGCCTCGGCCCCCGCCACCACCAAGGACCTCGAAGCCCGGCTCCGCACGCTTCCCAAGGTCGAGCTGCACCAGCACGTGGACGGCTCCATCCCCCCCGAGGTGACCTGGGAGTTGATGCGCCACTACCGGCTCCACCCGGTGGACACCCTGGACGAGATGCGCCGGCACCTCGAGATCCAGGACGGGGAGGAGGGGACGCTCCTCGCCTATCTCGACAAGATGTACTACCCGCTCTGGGTTACCCAGTTCTACGAGAACGTGAGCCGGGTGGTGGAGGCGATCGTGGACGTGGCCGCGAGGGCCGGGGTGGTCACCCTGGAGCTGCGCTACTCGCCGATCATCCACACCTACGCGGGCCTCACCCCCCGCCAGTCGATCCGGGCCGCCCTGTCCGGGATGAACCACGCGAAGAAGCGCCATCCCCACATGAAGCTGGGCCTGGTGGTGATCGCCATGCGGCAGCACGGGCCGCACATCGCGAAGATCCTGGCCCGGCAGGCCCTGGCCGAGGCCCAGCACCTCCACGAGCGCACGGGGGTGGTGGGGTTCGACATCGCGGGGCCGGAGCGCGGCAACCCGCCTCGCCTCTTCCGGAGCGCCTACGAGATCGCGCGCCTCGGCCGCCTGGGGCTCACCGCCCACGCGGGGGAGGACGCCCCCGCCGAGTACGTCTGGCAGGCGGTGGACGAGCTGGGGGTGAACCGGGTGGGCCACGGCTGCGCGGCCTCGAGCGACCGGGAGCTCCTGCGCCGGCTGGCCCGCGACCGGATCCTCGTGGAGTGCTGCCTCTCGAGCAACTACCACACGGGGGCGGTTGCGAAAGGGGCGCGCCACCCGCTCCACGCCTTCCTCGAGGCGGGGGTGCCGGTCGCCCTGTGCTGCGACAACAGCACGGTCTCCCGCACCGACGCCGTGAAGGAAGCCGTTCTGGCCGCGGAGCAGGTGGGAGTGGAGGCGGTGGAGGGTACCCACCGCACGGCCGACGCATTCACGTTCATCCGTCCCGAGACGTCGCTCCCCGCGCGGGGCGAGGACTGAATGAGCGAAGCCGCTCCTGCAGCAGCGATTCCTCCCCCCTACGTGGGGGAGGATAGGAGGGGGGGTCGATGAACAAGAGGGTGGGGGGTCGACAAGGAGGCGTGAACGATGGCGCGTGAAGTCTGGAGCCAGGGGCCGTTCGAGCGCGGCGGCTTCCGCCTCCCTCCGATCGGGCGGCCTCCCGCCGCGACCGTGCGGGGGATCGTCTTCGGCCTGGTGGGGCTGCTGCTGCTCTTGACCAGCTATTACCAGGTGGAGCCCGCGGAGGTGGGGGTGGTGCAGCGCTTCGGCCGGTTCGTGCGCACGACCGACCCCGGGCCCCACCTGAAGATCCCCTTCGGAGTCGAGACCGTGACCAAGGTCCCTGTGCAGCGCCAGCTCAACATGGAGTTCGGCTTCCGCACGGTGCGGCCGGGGATCCGCAGCGAGTTCGCCCCCCCCAATCGGGAGACCATCGGCGAGTCCGTGATGCTCACGGGCGACCTCAACGTGGCGGTGGTGGAGTGGATCGTCCAGTACCGGATCAAGGACCCCAAGGCCTACCTCTTCAACGTCCGTGACGTGCCGGAGACCTTCCGCCTCATGTCCGAGGCGGCGGTCCGCCAGGTGGTGGGCGACCACAGCGTGGACGAGGTCATCACCATCGGCCGGGAGGAGATCGCCCGCCAATCGAAGGATGAGCTGCAGCGGCTCTGCGACTTCTACGGGGTAGGGATCGAGGTCCAGCAGCTCGTCCTCCAGGACGTCAATCCCCCGGACCCGGTGAAGCCCGCCTTCAACGACGTCAACCAGGCCATCCAGGAGAAGGAGCGGGCCATCAACGAGGCCTGGGCCGAGTACAACCAGGCGGTGCCGAAGGCCAAGGGGGAGGCGGAGCAGGCGGTGCGGTCGGCCGAGGGCTACGCCCTGGAGCGCGAGAACAACGCCCTGGGGGACGCCCAGCGCTTCGAGGCCGTCTACGAGGAGTACCGCAAGGCCCCCGCCGTGACCCGCAAACGCCTGTACCTCGAGACCATGCGCGAGCTGATCCCCAAGCTGGGGCGCAAGGTGATCCTGGACGAAAAGGCGCGGGGGGTCCTGCCCCTGCTCTCCCTCGAGGGGGAGCGCAAGGAGGTGAAGCCGTGAAGCCCCTCTACCTCGCGGCCGCGGCGGCGGTGCTGGCCCTCCTGTTCCTTTCCACCTACACGGTCCAGGAGACCGAGCAGGCGATCGTCGTGCAGTTCGGCCGGCCGGTGGGCGGCCTCGTGACCGACCCCGGCCTGCATTTCAAGGTGCCCCTCGTCCAGACCGTCCACAGCTTCGACAAGCGCTGGCTGGAGTACGACGGAGACGCCAACGAGATCCCCACCAAGGACAAGAAGTTCATCTGGGTCGACACCTACGCCCGCTGGCGCATCAAGGACCCCCTGCGCTTCTTCCAGGCGGTGCGGGACGAGCGGGGGGCCCAGCTCCGCCTGGACGGGATCGTCGACGGAGAGACCCGCAACGCGGTGGCCTCCTTCGACCTCATCGAGATCGTGCGGTCCTCGAACCGCGAGTTCCAGATCACCGAGGACCTGGCGGGGATCGGGGCGGGAGAGGCCGCGGCCAAGATCCTGACCGGCAGATCGAAGGTCGCCCAGATCATCCTGGACAAGGCCGCGAAGATCACCCCCGAGTTCGGGATCGAGCTCGTGGACGTGCGCTTCAAGCGGCTCAACTACACGGACTCGGTGCAGCAGACGGTCTTCCAGCGAATGATCTCGGAGCGCAAGCGCATCGCCGAGCGCAGCCGCTCCGAGGGCCAGGGCAAGGCGGCGGAGGTCCGCGGCCAGAAGGAGCGCGACATGCTGGCCGCCAGCTCGGTCGGCTACAAGAACGCCCAGGCCCTGAAGGGCGCGGCCGACGCCAAGGCAACCGCGATCTACGCCCGGGCCTACGGGCGCGACCCCGAGTTCTACCAGTTCCTGAAGGCCATGGAGACGCTCAACGGCGCCTTCTCCCAGGGTACGACCGCGATCCTCTCCACCGACTCGGAGCTGCTCAAGTACCTGAAGAGCGACGCGGGAAGGTAGGAGCGGCGGAGCTCAATAGAAATTCCTCGGCCAGGCGTGCGTGGCAAGCTCCGCCAGCAGGGCGGGAGAGAGCCGCCGGCCGTCGGCCGCGGCCACGTTCGCGTCGACGGTCGCCCCGCGCCGCATCCCGGGGATCACGGTCGAGACCGCGTCGTGGCTCAGGCAGAAGCGCAGCGCCAGCTCGGGAAGGGTCTCTGCCTCGGGACCGAGCAGCTTCTTGAGCGCCTCCGTGCGCTCGAAGACCTGCCGTTTGCGGTCACCCGCGAAGTAGCCGTTCCGCCAGTCTCCCTCGGGGAAGACCGTGTCGGGGGTGATGGTGCCCGTGAGCCCGCCCTCGTCGAGGGGGACGCGGGCGAGCACCCCCACCCCGCGCGTCCGGCAGAGGGGGAGGAGCTCGGCGGCCGGGGTGGGGTCGAAAATGTTGTAGATCACCTGCACGGTGTCGAAGAGACCCGAGGCCACCGCCCGGAGGGCCGAGGCCGGCTCGTGGTCGTTGACCGAGATGCCGAGGAAGCGGGCCTTGCCGCCCCTCTTCAGGGCCAGGAAGGCGTCCCGCCAGCCGTCCTGGTCGAGCCACTCGTCCCGCCAGACGTGGAGCTGGAGCAGGTCCACCCGCTCCATGCGGAGGTTGTTCAAGCTCTTCTCGCAGGAGCGCGTGATGTGGTCCGCGGGGAAGACCTTCGCGACCGGAACGCCCTTCTTCGCGGGCCAATCCAGGTTCTTGGGCGGCACCTTGGTGGCGACCCACACCTCCTCGCGCCGCGCCCGTACGACCTCGCCCACCAGGCGCTCGCTCCGGCCCTCCCCGTAGACGAGCGCCGTATCGAGGAGGTTGACCCCCTGGTCGATGGCCCGGTGGAGCGCCCGCAGGCTCTCGTCGTCCTTGGCGCCGATCCACATCGTGCCGCCGATGCCCCAGGCCCCGAAGCCGACGGCCGATACGTCCAGTCCCGTCCGGCCGAGTCGCCGCTTCTCCATCATCTTCTGCGGGTCTCCATGGCTGGATTCTGCCATGACACGGCCCGCGGCAAGGAATCAGACAAGGGGCGTCAGGGTTGCAGTCACCGCGGGGGCTCCCGGCGCCCCCAAACGCTGTCAGAGCGCGCCTTGCGGGGCGGGCACAAGGCTTGCTCCTTCAGGCTGGCGCGGGGGGGATCGCGGGCTGAGCAGCGCGATTGTCAGCCGCGAAGGGTCCTGGGCGACCGGCGGGGTCCGGAGGGGGCCGCGTCGGGCGAAACAGGGCCGGAGCGGCGGGTCGGCTCGAGTACTCGGCGCGGTCCCTTGCCCGCCTTTTTTTTGCGGTCAGGCGAGGAGCAGCAGCTCCCGCTGGATGTCGCCGGTGACTTCGGCCCTCCCGTCCCCGACGTACATGTCGATCTCGCTGCGCACCCCGAACTCCGGCAGGTAGACCCCGGGCTCGATGGAGAAGCAGACCCCGGGGATGATCCGCCGCTGGTCGCGGGTCTCCAGGTTGTCGATGTTCACGCCGTTGCCGTGGACTTCGTAGCCGATCGAGTGGCCGGTGCGGTGGAGGAAGTAGGAGCCGTAGCCGCGGGCCTCGATGAAGCCCCGCGCGACGTCGTCCACCTCGTAGCCGTGGATCTTTCGGCCGGAGGCGACCGCGTCCTCCACGAAGGAGATGGCGGCGTCGCGCCCGCCCTTCACGACCTCCCAGACCTCGCGCACCTTCGCCGGCACGTCCGGTCCGCAGAAGGCCATCCAGGTGGCGTCGTAGTAGACGGCCCTCGGGTCTCCCGCCACCTTGGCCCAGAGGTCGATGAGGACCACGTCCCCCTTCCGGATCTCGCGGTCCTTCGGGCCGGCCGCGGTCTCGAAGTGGGGATCCGAGGCGTGGTCGTTCACGGCCACGATGCAGGGGTGATGCGTCGTGAGGCCGCGGGCGTCGAAGCGGGCGGCGATGAAGGCCTGGACCTCGCTCTCCTTGACCGGCAGGCCTGCGGCCAAGCGCTCGCGGATCAGGGCGAACGCCTCGTCCTTGGCCAGGAGGGTGTCCCGGGCCGCCTGGTCGTGGAGCGCCTTTTGCTCGGGGGAGAACCGGGCCTCGAAGATCTGGACGAGGTCGGCCGAGCTCACCACCTCGGGCCCCGCCGCCCGGACCATCTCGATCGTTCCCGCGTCCACCCGGCTCACCAGGGGGATGGCCGCCCCCGGGCTGTATTCCATGGCCACGCGCCGCTTCCCCGCGAGGTGCGTCTTCAGGGTGGACTCGAGCTCGCGCCAGGACCGGTACAGCACCTTGAGGCCGGGCGCCCCCGCGAGCGCGTTCGGCGGATGGCCACCGGCTCGCCGGCGCGGGGGATCAGGTAGAACCAGCGGCGGGTGCCGATCTGGCGCTCGTCGAAGCCGATCACCGCCCGGGCGATGGGATTCGAGCCGCGCAGGTCGTAGAGCAGCCAGCCGTCGAGCCCCTGCTCCCCGAGGGCCTTCTGGATCGCGGCGAGATCGATCATTCATCGACCCCCCCTCCTATCCTCCCCCACGTAGGGGGGAGGGAACGCTACTGCAGGAACGGCCCCGCCCTTCGTCGACCCCCCACCCCGTTCACTTCCGATTCTGGAGCTTCGCCAGGAGGCGGAGGATCTCGAGGTAGAGCCAGACGAGGGTGACCAGCAGGCCGAACGCCCCGTACCACTCCATGTACTTCGGGGCGCCGCGCCGCGCGCCGTCCTCGATGAAGTCGAAGTCGAGGACCAGGTTCAGGGCGGCGAGCCCCACCACGAAGACGCTGAAGGCGATCCCGATGGGCGTGCTTTCGTGGATGAAGGGGATGCTCTTGCCGAAGAACCCGAGCCCCATCGAGACCATGTAGAGCAGGGCGATCCCGCCGGTGGCGGCCACGATCCCGAGCTTGAAGTTCTCGCTCGGGCGGATGAGGCCGGAGCTGTAGGCGGCGAGGAGGGCGGCCAGGCAGCCGAAGGTGAGCCCGACCGCGTTCATCACGATGCCGGGGTACCGCAGCTCGTAGAGCCCCGACACGCCGCCCAGGAACAGGCCCTCGAGGGCCGCGTAGATCGGGGTCGTGACCGGGGCAAAGGCCGGCTTGAAGGCCGTGACCAGCCCGACCACCGCGCCGCCGAGAAGACCGAGCCACAGGAGCGGACTGACGGGCTCGTCAGGCGTCACCTGCCGCCAGGTGAACGAGGCGGCGGCGAGCAAGATCAGCAGCGAGAGGCCGGTCTTGTTGACCGTCCCCTGGAGCGTCATGGTCTCCCCGAGCGCCCCGGGCAGGCCGCGGAACGTGTCGTCGCGCAGGGTCGGATTGCCGGATCGGAACATCGGCCCCCGGGCGGAGGGGGGCAGTATAGTCGGCCTTTCGAGGACCGCTTGGAATCGCGCGCCGCCCCCCGCGAGTGTCCCTTCTGCCGATCGTACCTCGGCGAGGGCGGGGTACCGCCGGCCACCGACGTCGATCCCCGGGTGTTGCTCGTCATCCTCGCCAACAACCCGTGGTGGCATCCGGAGTCCGGCATCTGCAAGGACTGTTCGGGCCGCTTCGTCGAGGCCCACGAGCAGGCCCGCTCCCACTACGCCGCCTTCGCCCGGGGCACCGTCCCCATCCTGCCCACCCCGGTGCGCCTCCTCGCCTCCGACGAGTTCACGGGCAAAGGCGTGACCGTCGCCTTCCTCGACTCGGGCTTCTACGCCCACCCCGACCTCGTCGAGCCGCGGGACCGCATCCTGCGCTACCTGGACGTGATCGCCCCGAAGGCGCGCAAGTCCGACCTGCGGGAGCCCGGGGAGTCGAGCTGGCACGGGATGATGACCTCGGTGGTGGCCTGCGGGAACGGCTGGCTCTCCGACGGGCTCTACCGAGGCCTTGCCTCCGAGGCGCGCCTCGTGCTGGTGAAGGTGGGGACCGCGCGCCGGATCCGGCACGACGACATCCGCCGCGGCCTCGAGTGGGTCCTCGCCAACCGCCGGCGCTACGCCATCCGGATCGTGAACGTGAGCTGCGGGGGGGACTACGAGGCGTCGTACCTCGAGGACGCGCTCTCCCAGGCCGCGGACGCCTGCACCCGGGCGGGCCTGCTCGTCTGCTGCGCGGCCGGCAACCTGGGCAACCAGCCGCGCCATCCGGTGATCCCCCCGGCCTCGGCGCCTTCCGTGCTCACCGTGGGCGCCCTCGACGACAAGAACCGCCTCTCCTTCTCCGGGTACGACATCTACCACTCGAGCTACGGGCCGACCATCGACGGCCTGCAGAAACCCGAGGTGATCGCGCCGGGAATCTGGGTGGCCGCCCCCATCCTGCCCGGTACCCCGACCTCGGCCCAGGCCGAGCTGCTCTCCCGGCTCTCCGCCGCTCCCGATGCCGAGCTGCGCCGTATGGTCGAGGCCCATCCCGGAGTGGACCCTGCCCTCGACGCGGCGGCCGCGCTCGCTCCCCCCCTCCTGCGCCAGCTCGTGGTGGCGAGGCTCCGCGACGACAACGTGATCTCGGGCGCTTACAAGCACGTGGACGGAACGAGCTTCGCGGCGCCGATCGTGGCGGGCGTGGCTGCCCAGATGCTGGAGGCGAACCCGATGCTCACTCCACGGCAGGTCAAGGGCCTCCTGATCCGCACCGCGCGCCGGCTCCCTCACGTGGAGGTGGACCGCCAGGGCTGGGGTGTCGTCGACGCGCGGAGCGCAGTAGCAGCGGCCCTGGCGTCGATGAATGATGCGGGGCCAGAACGAGGAGCAGCGGTCCCTCCCCCCTACGTGGGGGAGGATAGGAGGGGGGGTCGATGAACAATAGGGCTCGGGGTCGATGAACGAAGGAGCCCTCGAACAAAAAAGACTATGGGCGCCTTGCGGCGCCCACGGCCCGACCTTGGAGGGGAATCCCCTTTGTAGGGGGGAAGGATCTTCAGCGGGATTATGTTTTGGTTGGCGTAGCCATCAGGAATTCGTGATCCATGGCCTTCTTGACTGGTTAGACGCAGCAAGTCCTGTGCCGGTTGCATCAATTTCGTTAACATTTGTGAAGTGACTGAAGAAGCGAGACTTGGAACGACAGTGGACTGGCCGCGGCGCCTCGTCCTGTCCGTCTCATGCCACAGAATTGCCCGGAATCGAGGGAACTTTGCGTCAGTGGCCGCGGTGGAGCGTCGAGGCTCCGATCCCGCGTGCGCACTCGTGACAGAGGAAGTCGTACCCCGAGAAGATGTCGTAGACGCGCAGGCACTCGGCGCACGCGAAGCGTTCGCAGATGTCGCACTGCAGCAACGCCTGGTTGTGGATCTCGGCGTTGCCCTTGCGGTAGACGAGCCGCGATTCGGTGACCGCCTGGCGGCAGGACTGGCAACTGACCGGAGGTTCCATCGGAGCCTCGACGCCTCGGATGGACCCTTCGGAGGCCACGGGGTAGACCTACGGAGGGAACCAGATTGCAGAGGCGTGCCTCTAACATATCACACCCGGCTCCGGCGCAGGACCGTCCCCGCCGAGAGCCAGCAACCAGGGCTATAATGCGGGGCATCGACGCTTCCCATGGAACTCTAGACGGAGCCGCCCGTCCCCCTGGCCGCCCAGTCGAAGATCGACCAGGCCCTTCAGAAGGCGGAGGAGCAGCTCGCGAAGGGCAAGCCGGAGGATGCCGTCAAGACGGTGTCCAAGCTCGTCGAGCAGAACCCCACGAGCGCCGAAGCACACATCGCCCTGGCTCGCCTTCACGAGCGGCTGGGCAACCTCGACGAGGCGGCGGCAGTGCTGGCCAAGGCCAAGGACGCGCTGTCCGGCTCGGCCAAGGCGGAAGTGCTGGCGGCGATCGCCAGCCTGAACCTTCTGGTTGGGACCGGCAAGGATGCCCTTGCGAACGCGAAGCAGGCCGCGGAGCTGGCGCCCAATCCGTCCACCCTCGCCGCCCTGGCCCGGGCCCAGGCGCGGGTCCAGGATGCGCCCACCGCCCTCCAGACCGCCGACAAGGCGGTGGCCGCGGGCCCCACGAACGCCCTCGCCCACGAGGCCCGCGGAGAGGCGCTGCAGGCGCTCGGCCGCAACGCGGATGCCGCCGCCGCATACCGCAAGGCAATCGAGCTGGACCCCAAGCTCACTCTGGCGCGCGCGCGGCTCGCCTCCGCCCTCGTCGCCCTGGACAAAGCGGCGGATGCAGTGACGGAGGCGCGCAAGGCCACCGAGGCCGACCCCAAGAACGGCGAGGCCTTCGCCACCCTCGGGCGCGCCCTGTTGGCGGCGAACCCCAAGGACTGGAGCTCCGCCATCGCCGAGGCGCAGCAGGGGGCTTTCCTCAGCCCCAAGAGCACGTATGTGCAGCTCACCGTGGGCAAGATCTTCGAGGCGGCCGGCAACTACGACCAGGCGGCGGCCGCGTACCAGCGGGCCCTCGAGGCCGACCCGGCGCTCGGAGCCGCGCGGCTGGCTCTCCTCCAGGCCGACTTCGCCCGCGGGAAGGTGGGGAACTCGATCGCCGACCTCAAGAAACTGGCCGCCGAGATGCCGGGCAGCGGAGAGGCCCAGCTCCTCGTCGGCGAGCAGATGCTCCGCAAGGGCGAGTTCACCGAAGCGGTGCCCATCCTGGAGAACGCCACCCGGCTCCTGCCCGGCTCGTCCACCGCCTGGGCGTTCCTGGGCCAGGCCTGCCAATCGAACCGACGCTCCGACGAGGCCGCGAACGCCTTCAAGAAGGCGGTCGAGCTCGCGCCGACGAACACCGGCTATCGTACGACCCTGGGCCTGCTCCTGGGCATCGCCGGAAGGTATGACGAGGGGGTGAAGGAGCTGGAGCAGGTGGTGGCGACTCCCGGCTACAAGGAAGCGGCGGCCTGGGTCAACCTGGGCTGGCTCTACCGCAACATGAAGCCGCCCAAGACGGAAAAGTCGATCGCCGCCTACAAGAAAGCCCTCGAGCTCGACCCCAAGGAGGAGCAGGCTGCGCTCGGCATCGGCTGGGCCTACTCCTACACGAAGTCGTGGGACGAGGCGATCGCCGCCTTCAACAAGTCCATACAGATCGAGCCCAAGTTGGCCGGTGAAGCCACCAACGGGATCGCGTGGTGCTACTTCTTCAAGAGGGACTTCGCCAACGCGCGGGTCTACATGGAGAAGGCACAGGCGGCAGGGCGAAACGACGCCCGGCTCAAGGACAACATCGAGCGGGTCGAGCTGGCGATCAAGGAAAAGCGCGCCTTCACCGAGGAGCAGATGAAGAGCCTCGAGGAGGAGCAGGCGCGGGAGCGCGAGCGCTACGCGAAGTTCGAGGGGGCCAACCAGAACATCCGTAGCAAGAGCGCCGCCAACCGCGCCCGCGGCTGCCACGACCTCGCGGCCCTGGCCGGGGCCGAAGCCGTCACCACCCTGGTCTACGTGATGCAGACCGACAACGACTACGGAGTGCGGGAGGCCTGCACCGTGGCCCTGGGCTCGCTGGGCGCGGGGGCGAAGAGCGCGCTACCCAACCTCAAGGCCATGATGAACCATGCTTGCAACGATGAGCTCAACCCGACCAAAGAGCAGTTGGACGCCATGATGAAGTGCGCAGACTTCAAGCGGGCCGTCCGGGACGCGCTGGCGAAGGTCCAGAGGTAGGGAGGGCGGGCGCGTCCCAGAACCCCGGGATCGCCCGGCCGCAGTCGGGGCAGGTCCCGCGGGTCATGCGGTTCTGGAGCACGTGGAAGCCGTGCCGCTCGATGAGCAGACCCGAGCAGCCGGGGCACCTGGTGTCCTCCCAGCGGCCCACCTGGCCGGGCAGGTTCCCCGCGTAGACGAACCGCAGGCCCTCCGCCGCCCCGATCTCCGCCGCCCGGAGCAGCGTGGAGACGCCGGTGGCGTCGGGCGCCGTCATCTTGTAGTCCTGGTGGAAGGCGGTGACGTGCCAGGGGATGTCCGGTGAGACCGAGACCAGGAAGCGCGCGATCTCCCGCAGCTCCTCGTCCGCGTCGTTGAAGCCCGGCACCACCAGGGTCACGATCTCGACCCAGAAGCCCCGCTCGTGGAGGGCGCGGATCGTCCAGAGGACGCGCTCCAAGGTCCCTCCGAGCTCCCGGTACGAGCGGTCGCGGAAGCTCTTGAGGTCGACCTTGTAGAGCGACACCCAGGGGCGTATGTAGTCGAGGACCTCCGGAGTGGCGTTGCCGTTCGAGACGTAGGAGCACACGAGCCCCTCGGGCAGGGCCTCCCGGAAGACCGCGACCGCCCACTCGCTGGTGATGAGAGGCTCGTTGTAGGTCGAGGTCACGATCCGGGCCCCATGCCGGTGGGCCAGGCGGACGATGTCCGAGGGGCTCATCACCTCGGGGGGCGCCACCGCGTTCGGGTCGCGCAGCACCTGCGAGGTGAGCCAGTTTTGACAATAGGCACAATGAAAATCGCAACCCAGCATGCCGAAGGAAAGCGCTTTCGCCCCGGGGAGAGCGTGGAAGAACGGCTTCTTCTCGACCGGGTCGAGCTGGAGCGCCCCCACGTAGCCGTGGGGAACACGCAGGGTGCCGCCGTCGTTGAAGCGGACGCGGCAGACGCCGTCGTGGCCTGGAGGTATGAGGCAGCGGTGGCCGCAGGCGAAGCAGCGGACACGATCCTGCGGCAGCTTCTCGTAGAGGACACCTTCCCGGGTGTGACGGGCCAGGAGCTGGCCCAGGGGGGTAGCAGTGGCCGGCATGGCGGCTCCCTTCCCCCAGATTCTACGCCCGCATCCAACCGGGCCCCATTGCACCCACGGGTCCGGGGCCCCGGGCGAGCGAGTTGAGGCTCCGCTTTCGCCCGTGACCCGATGCTTGACAGGAAAACGACTTAGGGCGAAACTAAAGCGAAGCTAGCGATGATACGCGCGGGCGTTCCCGCTCCGAACCTCCGCCCCCTCATGGGCACCGCGGTCCTCCGCGAGCGCGGGGGCGTGCGGTACCACGAGCTTCAGTCCCGGTCGCTCCTCAACCGCTGCGACTCCCCGCGCATGCCGTTCCAGTGGACGGTCAATCCCTACCGGGGCTGCGCCATGGGCTGCCGCTACTGCTACGCCGCCTACACCCACGGGTTCATGGGGATCGACACCCCGGAGGACTTCCATTCCGTCGTCTACGTGAAGACGGGGGCCGAGGCCGAGACGGCGCGCCGGCTGCCTTCCGTCGTGCGCCGGGGCGAGCTCATCGCCCTCGGCACCGCGACCGATCCCTACCAGCCCGCGGAAGCCGAGGCCCGGGTCACACGCCGCTTCCTGGAGACGGTGGCCGCGCTGCGGCGCGTGCGTCTCGGGATCACCACCAAGGGCGCGCTCGTCCTGCGCGACCTCGACCTGCTGCGCCGCATCCACGAGCGGTCCCGGCTCTCCGTGCACGTGAGCCTGATCTCCCTCGATGCCGATCTGCTGCGCCGGATCGAGCCCTGGGCCCCGGCCCCCGAGGCGCGCCTGGAAGTGATGCGGCGGCTCGCGGAGGCGGAGATCCGGGTGTCCATCTCCGTGGCCCCGATCCTGCCCGCCCTGACCGACGGCGAGGCGGGGCTCGACGCGCTTCTCGCCGCGGCCGCGGCGACCGGGGTCCGAGGCGCCTCCTGCAACATCCTGTTCCTGCGCTCTCCCACCCGCGAGAAGTACCTGCGCTGGATCGCCCGGGAGTTCCCGCGCTACCGGGAGGCGTACGAGGAGGCCTACGATGGGCGCGTCTACCTCGGGGGCCGCTATCGCGCGCGGCTTCACGGGCTGGTGGGCCGCCTGCGGGAGAAGCACGGCCTCGCGAACGCCTTCGGGAACGAGGGAGTCCCGCGGCGCCCCGCGGCCCCCGCCCAGCTCCGGCTCTGGGCCTGAGGCCGCCGCCCACCAGCTCAATGTAATATCCGGAGCGCGGCTCCAAGACTGGGGAGGTGCGGGTGGGCGCGATCCGAGTGGAAAAGGAAGGACGGACGGCCGTTCTCCGCATGGACAAGGCGCGGGGCAACGCGATCGACGAGGCGTTCGCGGAAGACACCGCATCCTCCGGCGGGGATCCCAGATCGGGCTGAACGAGGTGCAGGTCGGCCTCCCCCTGCCCTGGTCGGTAGCCATCCTGCTCAAGGCCTCGGTGCCGCCGGCGTCCCTCTCGCGAGTGGCCCTCCTCGGCCAGAACTTCGCGGACGAGGAGGCGTGCGCGGCAGGCCTCGTCCACGAGGTCCGCGAGGCCGAGGGCTTCGAGGCCGCCTGCCGCGAGCGGCTCGCCGAGTTCGCGGAGAAAGACACGGTGGCGGTGGGAACGACCAAGGGCTACCTGCGCGACGCGGCCCTCGCGGAGATCCGGTCCCAGGAGATCCCGCGCGCCGCGCAGTTCCTCGACGCCTGGTTCTCCCCCGCGGGCCGGGAGAAGATCCAGCAGACGATGGAGTCGCTCAAACGCTAGCGCGTGTCCGCCGCCAGACCCAGAACGCGATCCCCAGCGCGGCTGCGACCGCCGCAATCCCGAGCACGCGGTTCGCGTCGCCCACCAGCACCTTCACGGCTTCCCAGTTGCTCGCCACCGCGTAGCCCGCCGCCACCAGGAACGCGTACCAGATGGCCGAGGCGAGGGCGGCCGGAACGAGGGCCCGGGAGGCCGACATTCCCACCACCCCCGCGAACGGGGTGACGGCGGCTCTTACCCCCGGAAGGAACCGGCTCAGGAAGATGGCCGCCACGCCCCAGCGCGCGTACGCCTCCTCGAGGGCGGTCATCACCCCGGGGGGCACGAGCCTGCGCCCCCGCCCGTCCCGGAAGAAGGCGGCGTGGTGGCGAGCGAAGTGGTACATGCCGACGGAGGAGGCGGTGTTGGCCAGCCAGCACAGGAGGCCGAGGGGGACCACCGACACCTCGCCGCGGCGGGCCAGGAACGCCCCCAGGGCCACCGCCACGTCCGCCGGCACCGGGGGGAAGACGTTCTCCAGCGCCGACAGGACCATCAGGACCAGGTAGGTCGGGACCGCGGGAAGCCGGGCCAGCCAGTCGAGGAACTGTTCAAGCACCCGTGATCGCCTGGTGCACGAGGTGGAGGACCGAGAGGTAGGGCCGGCCCACCGCGCGGGTCATGCCGATCTCGCAGGTGCGGCAGGTGGAGTAGAGGCCCACCGCGTCCCCGTCCAGGAGCGCGCGCACCTCGGCCGCCTCCGCGCGCGTGGCGCTCTCGGTCAGCTCCGGGACGAGGAAGCCCCGGTCGCCGGCGAAGCCGCAGCACTCGGCGCTCCCGGGGACGACCACGCGCTCGGCGTGGGCTTCCGCGACCCTCACGAGGTCGGGCAGGCCCCCCGACTTGACGAGCGAGCAGGTGGGATGGAGCACGGCGGTGCCCCGGCGGCGGGGGGGCGCTTCACGGCCGGGCAGCACGAGACGCGCCCAGAACGACGGGAAGTCGAAGACGCACAACGTGCGCCCGCTCTCGCGCAGGACCGCGAGCGCGAGGTCGTTCAGCGTCCCTGCGCAGGGTGAGGCGTCCGTGACCACGGGGTCGCGGCCGGCCTGCGAGGCCTTCCAGAGCGCGTCCGCGGTCTTCCCCGCCGCCTCCCGCGCCGCCTCGGGGAAACCCTTGCTCGCGAACGGCATCCCACAGCAGAGGCCGCCGGTGCCCTCCGGATAGCGCGTCGTGAAGCCCGCCCAGCGCAGCGCCTCGAGGGCCGCCTGCGACGGCGGGACCATCGTCTCCCCCGGCTGGGGGCCGATGATCCTCGTGAGACAGCTCGGGAAGTAGACGACGAAGCGCTCGCCCGGGGGATCGTCCGCCACGGGCAGGCGCGGCGCAGGACGAGGCAGCGCGAGCCCGGGCGGCACGCGGGGCACCAAGGTCGGGGCCACTCGGTGGAGGGTGCCCGTCACCACGTCGAGCACGCGGTCGCCCAGCGGGACCGCCCTCACGAGGGCCGCCGCACGCAGACCGGTCCGGGCCACGCGCGCCACGGCTCCGAAGTGCCGGGCCAGGAAACGCGCGGCGCCGCGCGTCGGGGCCGGTTGGGCCGCCGCCCGCAGCTCCTTGATCAGGGCGCCGGTATCGATCCGGACCGGGCACGAGGTCTGGCACATCGAGTCGCCGGCGCAGGTGGCCACGCCGTCGTACGCGAAATCGGCGGCGATGACGTGGGCGAGCGCCCGGTCTTGCGGGTCCGGGGAGGCGGCGAGGGTCGCCTGCTCCCGGGTCAGCACGATGCGCTGGCGCGGGCTGAGGGTCAGGTCGCGGGACGGGCAGCGGGGCTCGCAGTAGCCGCACTCGATGCAGCGGTCGGCCAGGGGCGAGATCGTGGGCGACGGCTTCAGGTGGGTGATGTGAGCCTTGGAGTCCTCGTTCAGCACCACTCCCGGATTGAGGATGACGTCGGGATCGAGCAGGCGCTTGATCCGCCACATCACCTCGTAGGCCCGGTCGCCCCATTCGGTGCGCACGAAGGGGGCCATGCTCCGGCCCGAGCCATGCTCGGCCTTGAGGGCCCCGTCGTACTTGCCCACCACGACCTCGACCAGCCCCTGCACGAAGCGGTCGAAGCGGAGGACCGCCTCGGGGCTCCGGATGTCCTCGGCGAGGACGAAATGGAGGTTGCCGTCCTTGGCGTGGCCGAAGAGGACCGCGTCGGGAAGGCGGTGGCGCACGAAGAGGTCCTGGAAGTCCGCGATGGCCGCGGCCAGGCGCGTGACCGGCACCGCCACGTCCTCGCTCAGGTGGGAGGTCCCCGACGGCCGGCGGGCCCCGGTGTTCGCGGCGAGGCCCTTGCGCAGGTGCCAGAGGTGGGAGCGCACAAGGGCGTCGGTCGTGAAGCGAGCGGGCTCCCGCAGGCGGAAGCGGCCGAGCACCTCCTCCGCGCGCGCCACCGCCTCCTGCAGCCCGTTCTCGTCTGCCGTCCGGAACTCGGCGAGGAGGGCCGCATTCCTCCGCTCGACCGCGAAGGACAGCGGGTGCTCGGAGGCGATCGCGCGGAGCGCGGAGGCGTCGAGGATCTCGAGGGCGTCCGCCCCCGCGGCCGCCAGGGGGGCCACGGAGTCCCCCGCCTCCTCGAGCTCCGCGAAGTGCAGGAGGGCGGTGGCGCGGCAGGGCGGCTCGGGGACCGTGCGCAGGGTGACCTCGGACACGAAGCCGAGCGTCCCTTCGGAGCCCACCATCAGGTGGGCCAGGATGTCCGCGGGGCGGTCGTAGTCGAGGAGCGCGTTCAGGCTGTAGCCGGTGGTGTTCTTGCCCGCGAACTTCCGGCGGATCTTCTCGAACAGGGCCGGCTCCGCGCGCACCTCGTCGCGCAGGGCGAGG
>WNGL01007051.1_pt1 | contig 27971 bp, 25 predicted proteins | sample 5400591 | NCBI WGS metagenome assembly WNGL01 (sample SAMN13153377, study PRJNA577476) | soil metagenome | isolation source: 80 cm soil or saprolite under Garry oak tree replicate 1 | place: USA:California | collected 2016-06-15 | reverse complement strand
AAAAGTAATGTATCCATCAGTCGCGTTGCCGGATGCCTTGATGCTTACGAGCTCTTCGTAGACTCCACCCCGCACATTGACGGTACTACCCGCACGCACGGTGTCTGCGGCATGTTGAACGGTGCGCCAAGGTGCCGTTTGGGTGCCGGGATTCGAATCAGCCCCGGTCGTCGACACGTAGAAAGAGGAGATGGACTGGCCAAGGGCCCCAGAGACGCACACAAGTAACACAACAAGGGATAAGAATTTCACGCTTGTCCTCCCAAGAAAAGTACCCTGCTATGTAAACACTATCTCGCACGTACTGTGCAGAGGTTAACGCACCATACCTCAGCTCAGCTCACTGTGGCTGCACTTCCACAAGCAGACTTCCGTCGAACTCAGCCGGCAGATGTGCCCTGTGTCCTGACACCGTACCCAGGCTTTTTCCTGTAACGTAGTCCACCACGCTGTAGGTGCGGTCTTCGAGGCCACGCAGTTCGACTGGCCCCTTCCACTGCTTTGCAAAGAAAGCGTAGTACATGGCATGCCCTTTGCGGATTGCATGAGTCTCGGGCACATCGAAGCCGATGTCATAGAGCTGCCCGAGATATTGTCCTCTTGACAACATCTTTTCCCGATAGATACGAAGCCACTTTACGAATTCCTTCTCCCGCTCCTGAGTCAGGTCGGATTTGCCCCTTTTCGCGACCAGAGACGGAATGACGAACTGTGTGCCCACGACGCCTCCCACGCCCACAGTGGATGCAAAGTCGTTGCCGCCATCGCTCAGTTCGACGTGATCGCCGAAGAATGGAATGGTGTCTCCCATCAGGGCCTTTAACGTTTTTGCCTTGGAACGAACTTGAAAGGAACCTCTTGGGTCGGAAGCCACAGACATATTGAAGTGCGGCATGGTGAAAAAGGAGAACGCCGTGCCGCAGGGGCAGAACTCCACCAGCGTCCCAGGCTTTACAGCCTGTGCGGTTTCGTAAATTGCGCGGAAGAAATCCGGCAGAGCCTCGACCGATTCCTCCGGCTGTCCGTGGTGGTGAGCTGGGTTGTAGCAGGCTGGAACTCCGTTCATGTGCTGGCCGTCGAGCTTCAGCCCGTCAAATCCCCAATCCAGCAAAATCTTTCGCACCAATGCCTTGTGGTACTCCACGACGCGGCGGTCCGCTGGGCACAAATAGTAGGAGTTCCACCAGGAAACTTTTCTCTTGGAGCCATCACGGTTCAGTAACTCGTAGTCGGGATGATCCCGGAGCAGTTCCGAGTCTTGCACAGCGCTGAGCGGCGACCACCAGAGCTGGGCCTTGAATCCTTCCTGGTGAATGCGGTCAACCATGGCCTTGATGTCAGCGTCTCCGTGGGGGAATTTCTTGGGATCAAGCGCCCAATCGCCCACATTGTTCTGCCAACCGTCGTCGAGCGTGACCCACACAAATCCCAAGCGTTTCACCGTCGGAAGTGTGTCATACACCTGCTGGGGCTGCACTGATCGGCCATATCCCCACGCGCACCAGATGGCGCCGAAAGCGTCATCTGGTGCGGTGGCTGTCTGGAAGCCTTGTTTCATCATGAAGCGCCGATAGTCGGCGAGCGCGCGGAAGTAATCTCCCTGGTGGACGGCAACGAAAGTGCGAAACGTATGAAAGCTTTCGCCGGGGCTGAGAGAGATAGCCTTGGCGAAGCGCACGGCAATCTTGGCGTGCGCCGGATCAGGCATGGATACGGGCAGGGAAACCAGCTTCGGCCGGGGTTCGACATGTCCCACAGCAATTCCAACGTCACGCCGCCAGACGTCGACAATCGGCGTGCCGCCACCATAATCGCTGGCGTTCATGCCTTGATAATTCTCCTGCTGAAAATCGGCGTGCAACGGTACGACCCAGTTGGGGCGTTTTTCATAGGAGCCGCTCTGGTAAGACCAGAAAGCTGGCGAGCCCATTCCGCGCTGCGCGTTCAAAATGTAGGCATTGTTGGTCCAACTATTGATCGCAAGCTTGGTTGTTCCGGTATTGGTGTACTGAACCTCGAAGAAGGCCATCGCAGGAAAGTCGTCATATACGGTCACGGTGACCATCTTTGTGAGCGCTCCCGCCTTTCCTTCCACGATGAGCCGCTCACCCTCCCCGAAAGCGTCTTTTGTACGCCCGTGTTTTTGCGAGGTCAGGAGAAATCCGGTCCAGGGCTTGTCGGCGGTTGTCACAGTCTCAGAGGCAGTGAACGGCCCCATCAGCGTCTTCGTCTTGTCAAAACGGGCAACCACCCGGCTGCGTAGGTGGTTATCAAATTCAATTCGCAGATTGCCGCCTTGAATCTGAGGCTTGCCGGTGGGGCCGTCCGCAGCGACGGCGGGCGACCAAGACGCAAACCCAATGGTGAGAGCAACCCAAAGCCTGGTCGTAGTCGCGGCTTTCAGCTTTCGAAGCGGGTTGTTGTCAGATTGCAGAATTCTTGTCTTGGTGGAACACATACTTGATCTCACCCCCGGCACATAGTGAAGAGCATGAATGAAATAAAACACAAGCATTCGTAATACAAGGAAGCTGATGATGTCAAATGCCTGGTTGGACCGGGAAGAGGCACATAGTCCCCAGGTCCCTCCTCAGGGCCGATGGCGCACCTACGGTGTTAATCTGCCGGAAACGATTCTTCGTAAAGTCTATTTTGAGAACGCGGCCCGTCAATTGAACGTCGTCGTATAGCACGACCGAGTCCTTGCATTTCTCGCCATCTGTCTGAACCCCTTGCTGGCCGTTTTAGAGGCGCGCGCAAGTATGTTTAGCAAAGCTATCAATCTTTTCAATCTTGCGCTGGACAAACGAAATAAAACGATATAAATAGTAACAGTTCGATAATTGCCGGGCGGTCGCTGCGCGACCGGGGAACAGCCCTACTCTGCCAACGTGCATGCCAATTTGGCGTCGCGCCAGAGGAAAACCCGCCGACTTATCGGTCCACAAGTTTTTCGATATCAAGGAGCAGATGCGCGTTGAGTTCCGGGGACAGTTTTTCAATGCCTTTAATCATCCGGTCTTTTCTCAGTCGGATGCGTTCATCACGGAGGACCCTGGATCTGCCGGTGTGATCACCTCGACAGTGATCCCGCAGCGCCAGATTCAATTTGCCCTGAAGTTGGAGTTCTAGCCAGCGTGGCCGAAGTTCAAATGAATGATGAGGAGGACATGCTCCGATGCAGCGTAGAGACTTTCTAAAAAGTACGGTTGCTGTTGCCGTAGCTGCGGAACTTGGAATGGGTAAAGCGCAGGCGAAGGTTCCCGCACATAACTGGGGAAGCTATGACTTCGGCTCTGGTCCTACGGTGAACGATCGCCTCAATCAGGGCCCATTCCCTCAATACCCGCCGGATGCGGTTATTCCCACTGATGATGTGGTGATGACCACAACTTCTACCGAAGAGGTTGTGCCGAACTTTGGCAAGGGGCTGGTGACCTATATCACAGCAGACAGCGGCCCGGACGAAATCAAGGCGGACAACATTCCCCAGGCGATCGAAGACCTGGTTCGCTTTCCATTAGGCCAGCAGCTTTACATCCGCCCCACGTGGAGGGAAGTGCAGCCGCGGCCCGGACGCCTGCAAATGCCCGACTACCTGAAGCTGGCTTTTGACCTGGCGAAGAAGAACAGCAAGCGGATTGGATTGCGAATTCAGATGTGCGCGCCGGACTATACACACGACGCGGCCCTCCCGGATTTTGTCCTCGAAAAGGTGCCGAAAGTTGATCTGGTGCTTGGCGATCAGGAAGGCAGCGCTTCAGCAAAAAGATATTTGGAGAATCCGCATTCGCGTTATCAGCCCCGGTTTGACCATCCTTCTTTTCAGCAGGCATTCAAAGAACTGGTTGGCCAGTTGGCGGCGGAATTCGATGGCAACCCGCTCATCGAGTTTATGGACACTTTCATGTATGGCTTCTGGGGTGAAGGGCATACCTGGCCATTCGGCAACAATCCTTTTCCTGATTACCTCACAGCAGAGCGGACCTGGATGAATATGCTCGACGTCCAGCTCGAGCACTTTAAGAAGACTCCCCTGCTGACCAATACTCAACCGGACTACAGCCGGGTTGGTAATTCGGAACTGGTAGACCGCACGGTCCGCAGCAACAATTGGATTCGCAGCGACACCATTTTTATCGAAAACGAGCAGATTGAAGCGCTCAGCAACCGTCCACCTTGGATTGCCGCGTTGCTGGAGCAGGGTCTTCCTGGTAAACCTCCCGATCCACACGCCGGATATGAAGGAATATCTCCGGCAGAGAACATGATCGCTCATGTGATCGATGTCGGGGCGAACTACTGGTCGCTCTGGAACTTTCACCAGATCAGCGCAAAAAATCTGATGAGCTACTACCAAGCTTATCCGGCCTCGTTCGACCGGATCAATCGCCGAATTGGTTATCGGGTGAGACCGTCTTTCATCTGGAGCTATAAGGACAGCAGTTACCTGGGGCTGATCATCGGCTTCACAAATGACGGCATCGCGGGCGTGCCGGGCGTGTTGAGGGTGACCGTGGAGAGCCAGGATGGAAAGGTGCTCACCAGCGGTTGTCTGGATGCCGGATACCCGTTGCCGGGCAAGATTCGCCAGGCACAGTTCGTGCTTCCGGACACGACGGATTGGAAGGGATTGAAACTTAGAGCTGAGGTCGAGGTTAAGGGAATGCGCCATCCCGTGCGGTGGGCTTGTCACCAGAAACTGAACGACGACGGCTCACTCACGTTGCGTCCCAACCTCCGTCAGCAGGTCTAGCCAGCAGTTGTTGATCTAAAGAGGTAGGTGGATTCCGGTCATTGCGGGAACGTCGGGAGGATACACAATGCGGCGGAGAGATTTTTGTAAAGACAGGGGCACTCCTGGCAGGTGCGAGCAGTCTTCTGCCTCCGCAAATGTGGGCGGATGTACCCGACCATTTGTGGGAGGGCTAGCCCCGCGGAGCTGTTTTACTTTCAACTTGCGTAGTCGCTTCTGGCTTGAGGGCCAAACCGAAGAAATTCCTGATCTGTCTACTCTTTTGTTGGCTTCGCTTCTCCCCCTTCGTACCAGAAAACTGCGCCCTTGGTAATTGTGGGAAGGGTATAGGACGTGCGGCCATCAGACTCGTGTACGCCGATGACCTCCTGCACATCGCCAAGAAATGGGAGAAAGAACGCCTTCCCCTTGCCGGCCTTCGCAATGCGGACGCGGACTCCAGTTTGCGGCGTCTGCACGGGATTCACCCGGCCGCGCAATCCGGCAAAATTTGCGAAAAAGATGTGCGGGTTCCCTTCGACGGCTGCAATGGAGGTCGCGACCATGGGTGACGCCGTGACCTCGACCTCGCTCATATTCTTCAGGCTTTTCAAGAACTCCGCTTGCGAGTTAGGGTCCGCTCGCTCGAAGTCGCTTTCGATCGCGCTCATGTACGCTTTCCCCGGACATCGCGGGAACCGCGTCACATTGGCTGTCTCACCCAGTTGGGTCGCATCGGTGCCGGTGATCACCAGGTTGTGCCGCTGCTCAACGAACTTTCGCAGCAAGTCTCTCTCCTGGTCATTCAGAATGCGGACCTCGGGAAGAATCAGCGTCTCCCCCTTGAACTCCGCCAGACTCCGCGGAGTGACCACTTGAAATTCCCAGTGCTTCTGCATCAGCAGAATCAGCATTCCCCGGTAGGAGCGGATAAAATCCTCGGTAGAGATGTTTCGCGTCTCCGGAGAGAAATACACTCCCACCGGATGACTCGCCACGCGCGGCAGGTAAAACGTCTTCTCGTGCGCTTGAATCCAGGAAAATATCTTCTTCCTGGTCGGCAGATCATTCGACCCAGCCATCGAATGCCCGGGTGCGTCCCAGAAATTCGTCCCCGCCATGATCTCCGACATGGCCAGGTTCATCATCGCCTCGCGCGCATCAACTTTCTTGTCCCCATCCCAGGAATAGTTCAGGATCCAGGTCGCCTTCCCTTGGGCAAACGCGCGGAACGAATGCATCCCGACCTGATATTGAAACCAGCGCTGCGGCGTTCGCGCCGAGGCCGTGTGCCCGCCCGAGCCAAACGAGTACTCATGCGCGATCGCGTCCACCACCCCGTACAGGCTGTACACGTCGGCTCCCACCCGAACCGCTTCCTCCTCGATCCCCGGGTAAATCTCCGGGATTGTCTTGATCTCCGGGTTCACCGATTTCGCGTTCTCATCAATCTCATGCATAAACTCCGTGAAAGTTCTAATCCTAAACTCCACCCACTTGCGGAAATTGGGGTCAGAGAAGTCACCCAGCTTCAAATCCTTCTTCGCATCCAGCCCCGTCTCCTTCTTGAACGCTGCTACCGTGTAGTCATCGAAGCTCGCCCAAGTGTCCTCCCATCCTTTGAAATGGGTCATCCAGTACGGAATGTCGACATAAATTCCATCAATGCCCGTCGCAGCAATCTGCCGCACCCGCTCCATGTAGATCTTCCGCCACTCTGGCGCGTACGGGCTCACCCAAACGTCTTCATCGCCCGCCCGGATCCAGAACGCCGTCCCTCCGCCAAAGATCGCAGGTTCGCCCGTGATCTTCCGCTGCAGCCAGTCGGGATGGTCTTTGGCCATCGTGTGCGCGGCTTGATCACCGTGCGCGGTGATGCACTCCGTCCCGGCAATGTAGACGAACGCATGATTGCCAACCTGATGCGCCGCCTGGGCCACATCCCGAATCGCCTTCAGTTTCTCTTCCGGGTGTAGAAAGCTCTCATACCGACCCTCAATGTCGTTGTCGACTTCAATGCCGGACACTCCGCTCTCCTGTGCCTTGCGCACGATCTGCAGCGCGTCGCCGCCCTTCAAGCCATAGGCACCAATGCGAACGTAATTCGTCCAGTCCTGTTTCGTGGAGTCGGGATCAGCCCCCACACGCATCGCGAATAACAGAACCAGAAGTGCCAACCACTTTGTTGTTTTCATTTCAGACGTGGAATTTTCTCGGCAAGCGAACATCCCTAGCGCCCGTCGTCGATACGCCGCCAGGTTCCTCTCCCTGCCCGAGGCCGACATTCTGAAGCAGTGTCAAACTCCCATCCTCGTTCACTCTCTGTCGGCCAGCAACGTACAGGATATCCTTATCCTTTGATTTCAACTTCTGCCTTTCAGAACTCGGCACCGAGTGGACCCTTCACCGCGAAGCCCAGGCATGCAGAGAAGCCTTCTTGTCTTCCCTGTGACTCTGTGTCTCTGTGGTGATTCCTAAAACGGAGAAGGCCTGACCCCACGCGAGATCAGGCCGGCGACGACAGCCCTCCCTAAAACTGGAACCGCGCTCCAAACTGCATTCTGCGGAAGTTGTTGGTGGTTTGAGTGACCTGGCCCAAAGCTCCATCCCCCGATCCCAAATCCGGGAAGGCAAAGCGCTGATGATTGAAGGCATTGAACATTTCGGCGCGCACCTGCAGGAGTTTAGTCTCGCGGATCTTGAATTCTTTGGAGAGCGACGTATCCAGGTTGCGAATACCGTCGCCTCGTAAATTGGAGAAGTGGCGGGGTGCATTGCCCGGAATATTGTCGCCAGGATCGCCAAAACAATCCTGATTCAGGACACTCCCTCCCGACTTGGCCGCGTCACGATAGCTCAGGCCGGTCGAGAGTTGAGAGCAGATCACGTTTGGTCTTTGATTGCCGTCAACCAGCAGTCCGGCACTATTGAAGAGACCCAGTGGCTGTCCGGATTGCAGGGTAACCACACTGTTCAGTGCCCAGCCACCGACAATGGCATCCAACACACGGTTCATGCCGCCTCCGATCCATCGGTCTCTCCCGAAAGGAAGGTCCACAATGATGGCTGCAGTCAACCGATGAGGGGTGTCGTTCGAGCTGAGCGCATGCTCGGCTTTGAGATCGTCGAGCACCTGCGGGTTGTCGTACTGGAGGTTACCCAGCCAGGCGTTCCGTCCTGCAGAGGAATCATCGGTAGATTTGGAGAAGGTGTAGTTGCCTTCGAAGCTGATGTAATGGCTCGCTCGCTTCTGGAAGCGGATTTGTAGCGAGTGGTACCAGGAGTTGGCATTCAGTGTCGGCAGCCCCTCGAAGCCGCCGTCAAACTGCGGGTATGGTTCGAGCAGCAATTGTTGCGGAATGGTGTCATCAATGTAGCGGGAGTCGGACACATCAGCCGCGTTAAAAATCGGACTCGCCGGACACCATGAGCCCGTCATCACCGCAGCCGTGGTGAAGAAGCATTGGAAGGGATTAGCCACTTCTGTATTGAGATAATCTGATACAGCGGTGCTGGAGGGATCGTGAGTCGGATTGAGAGACGCCACCAACGCATTACGCAGTGACGAGGGAAGAAAGTTGCGGTTGCGGGTTGAAATGTTGGCTCCGGCCCAAGGCAAGTGCGTGCTGCGGTTCGCGGAGTAATCCACCCCTACGACAATTTGTCCCGGAAGCATGTGCTGAATGCCCAAGTTCCATTGGTATATCTCCGCATTGCGAACGGTGCCGGTGTCCAGGTCGCTTGAATTTCCAAATCCCCACTGCGCTAACTTGCCGTACGTGGTCCCCTGCGGAGGCGCGAGGCCGGCGGGGAATGGGCTGGTACAAGTGGGCTGGATGGGTGAAGGTCCCAGGCACGCGTCCTGGGTGTCGAAATTGTCTTTGGTGAAGAACATAGAGGCGGTCTTCGCAAATGCTGGGCCGGCATACTGGAAGTTGGTGGCTACGTTCATTCCGTAGAAGACCCCAGCGCCACCTCGCAAAACAGTATTGTTCGCGAGTTGATAGGCGAACCCTAGACGTGGAGCAAAATTGTTTCGGTCTACCGGCGAGTTGCGACGGCTGGACGTTGGAAACAGCGAGGTGCCCCGGATTGCCCCGATTTGCCCAAATTGGGGAAACACTCCGGAGGCATCGCGATCCACCGGGATGCTGATTCCCGTGTCCCCCGTGAAATCGTTGAATTGAAGTCGGTTGTAGCGTTCGGTATATGGCGTACTCCATTCATAGCGCAATCCAATATTGAGCGTCAGCTTGGGCGAGACCTTCCAGTCATCCTGCACGTAGAAGGCCGTCTCCTTCGACTTGTCGGCCACTGCGGGAACCAGGTGCAGCGAGGCGTCGTGGGCGTATCCGGTCAGAATCGTGGCGAATGGGTTGCCCTGTCTATGGTCGTCGTCGCCCAGGCTGTTATTAGGTTGGGAAGTGGTTACATCGCGTGAGAAGTTGAAGATGCCGGTGGGATTGTCAGGTTGCCAGAAGTTATTAAAGAAGACGCGCTGCTCGCCTCCAATCTTAATGGAATGTCGCCCCTTTACCCATTGCAGACCAGAAGAGTAACTGAGGAGTGTGTGGGCAAAGTGCGTATCCACGCAACATTGGGTAAACAGCGAGAGGAACGGGTCATCGACGCCGATGGTAGGCATCCGCGTGAGCCCATTGGCTGCAAGGTCGGGCGACAAGCCCACGTCGCTGAGCGTTGGGTAATTGTTGCTTATGCCGGGGGCGTGCACGCGGTCTACGCTGAAGCGGCTAGTCAAAAGTGCGGTTGGAGTGATGGACCAGTTGTACTCCGCGCCACCGTTCTGGGCGTTCGTCAAGTAAATCGCGCCGTCACCCTGATCGCTGCCGATGATGGTTGGTGTGATGTATTGATCGTGATGACGGCTGTAGCGCCCGCCGATCTTTTGATTGGCACTGAACTGATGATCCAGTTTGACGTCGAACTGCCATCCTGGGTCGCTTCCAATGATGACTTTGCGCCAGTTGGGATCCGGATATTCCGCTCCCGGTATGTTCTCGTGCGGATACAGATTCAGTATCGCCTGCCCGATGGGGTCTATCTTGTCCGTAGGGATAATGTTGTTCGTAAATTGATTGTGGGGACAAGGCGTGGGAGATCCTTGGTTTCCGGCACACGGATCATAGATTCCGGCTTGAGCAGTATCAGGGTTAGTGGGATCCGGCAGGTTCGCCAGGCTCTGGGAGAAGTCACCAGTGCGTTCCGCCTCTGTGGGAACGACGCCCTCCAGGTTGATCGGATCCTGTTGGCGAACTTTCTCCAAATCCACAAAGAAAAAGGTCTTGTTTTTCTTCAGAGGACCGCCCAGCGAGAACCCATATTGATCCCGCACATGGTCGGGTTTTTCGCCGGTGTTGAAGAAGTCTCGGGCATCAAACGTCGATCTCTGCCCGTACCACCATCCGCTGCCATGAAACGCGTTCGAGCCTTCCTTGAGCACCATATTTACGATGGTGCCGCCATTGTTGCCAAACTCGGCGGAAAAGCTGTTGTTCTGGACCTTGAACTCCTGCACGATTTCGACCGAAGGCTGGTAGTAGACGTTGGAGTTGCCACCCTCGCCCTGTTCCGGCGCACTGAGAGGACTGCCATCGAGGGTAATCTGGGCGGTGGCGTTACGCTGGCCGTTGGAGACAAAGTTGGTGCCGGCGGGATAGCCGAGATCGGAACCCGTGGTCTCAGTCACCCCGCCCGCGAGAAAGACCAGCCCAAACGGGTTGCGGCCGTAAAGCGGAATATCTCGCACGTACTCGTTAGTGACATCCGTGCCGAGAGCAGCGCTCTCAGTGTCTAGCAGGGGCGCGGCCGTAGTGACCTCCACCGTCGTGATCACCCCGAGCGGGTGCAAGGTGAAATCAAGCGTCGTCTGCTGGTCGACCTGCAACGTTACATTCTTTTGTTCGGTTACTCGGAAGCCCGTGGCTTCCGCCCGAATCGTGTACACCGCCGGGCGCAGCCCGGCCAGAACGTACAAGCCATGTTCATCGCTATGCGCCGTCAAAGAGATAGCCGTCGCATCGTTGGTGATCGTGATGGTTGCGCGCGTAATCATGGCGCCACTCTGGTCCTTCACGACCCCTCGTACTTGGGCCGTGTAGCTAGCTTGCCCGCAAAGAGCAGTCGCTAGGATATTACGAGTCAGTACTATTGCTTTCGATTATGGCGAAAGTCAAGTCAAATCGGATGGCCTGGTCGAATGCGACAAAGTCTGAGGACCACGACGTAGCGCGGGTCGTCTCACCGGCTGTCGTGGCGGCGTTCTCGCCGCCACACCTTCAAACGAGATGCCGCGTCGCCTTTCAAACCGCTGTTGTGGCAATACCCGCCATAACTTTGGCATCATACCCAGGGCGATCTTCTTCACCTTGGTCGACGCCAGGCTCAACGCGAAATCGACCGTGGCCTGTTGGCTCACCGCCAGCACCAATCTCGTCCGCACTACATTGCGGAAGCCAGGCGCCTCCACCTTGACGGTGTAGCTCGCGGGGCGCAGCCCGTTCACCACATACTCTCCCCTGGCGTTGGTGGTCGCAGTGGTCGCAATACTGGTCGACTCATTGGTCACCGTGACTTTGGCATTGTTCACCACGGCGTGAGCAGGGTCCGTGACCGTGCCGCGCACTTGCGCCGTGTAACGGCCCCGTCCCAGCGCAGCCTGTTGAACGAGGAAAACCACGGGGAGGAAGAAACTCCAGCGACGAAAGCGGGAATCAGCGCGACGGATGGCCATTTTGGACCTCCCAGAATTACGGACAGTAAGCCTGACAGCACCAAAACGTAAGTAAAAGCAAGTGTTCGTAATATATCTTAAATCGCTCGTTTGTCAACCGCTCGATCTGAGGAAGCGTTAAGGATCGGCCTCGGTTGGTTCACGCCCCGCGCGTTTCGGGCGCCCCCTCGAATCCAGGTCCCCAAAGCATTTCGTGAAACCGGTTCTGGCAATTTTTGCGGGGATGATCCGATGCGCGGCGAGGAACACGCTCATGAACAAACGGTTTTTCCCGTTGGCGCTGGCTGCGGTTTGGGTAGTGCAAGGTGCAGCCGGGCGGGCTCCCGCCCCACGGGTGGTGGATTTGACCGCGCCGGACAGAACTATGCTCAAGACGACGTACCTCGCGGCGAGCAAGCCTGGTCCTGGAGTGATGTTGTTTCACCAGTGCAACCGTGACCGCAAGATGTGGGAGGAACTCGCGCCACGCCTGGTGGCGGCGGGGGCTGAATGTTTTGACGCTCGACTTCCGTGGCTATGGGGACAGTGGCGGAACGCCAAAGTTCGAGGTCCCGCTAGAGGAGGGCCGGCGGCTGGTTACCGAGGTCTGGCCGCGACGGGGAGAACTCCTTGCGGCAGCCGTGGAGCGACAAGCGGTGCCGGGGTCCTTCAACTCCGTGTGGCCCAGGCTAGGCGCTATGTGTTTATGTCCCTCATGATTTCATACCGGAGTTACTTCAATACTGGCCTGTTTCAGAACGCGCAGATCGGATTTGGGGGCGCCGCAGTCGGTGATCACTTCCTGCAAGGCTGACGTCGGGACGATTAGAGAAAGACTGCGGCGTCCAAATTTGCTGGAATCGCAGACTGCGACGGTGTGTTTCGCCACCTCGACCATCACGCGGTTGACTTTGGCTTCGAGGAGACTAGGCGTGCTGAGCCCGTAGTGCACGTCGAAGCCGTCGACGCCGAGAAACACAAAAGATCGGCACTCAGGCCGCGCAGGGTTTCTTCGGCGATGGGGCCGACCAGCGAAAACGAATTCTTGCGCAGAGTCCCCGCAGTGAGAATTACTTCGACGGCAGTTCCCGCCAGTTCGGCGGCGATGTTGACGGCGTTGGTGATGATGGTCAGATTCTGAAAGCTGCGCAGGGCGCGCGCGATTGCGCGCGATCGCCGTGGTGGTGGTGCCGGAGTCGAGTATGATGACCTGGCCTTCCTTCACCATCGAAGCCGCGCGGTCGGCGATGCGGAATTTTTCCTGGCGGTGGAGCTTTTCCTTCTCGCGGAGCCTGCGATCTTCGAGCGCGCCGTCGCGAGAGGGAAGCGCGCCGCCGTGAGTGCGGTGGACCATCCCGTGAGCGTGCGGGACCTCGAGATCTCTGCGAATCGTAACCTGGGAGGTTTCGAAGTGGCGGGAGAGTTCGGAGACCAGAACCCTGCCCTGACGGCTCAACCGATCGAGAATGGCACGGCGTCAAGCGAGCCATAGGGAATCGATTCACTACCGGAATTAAGAACTCGAACTTAATCTGCAAGTGCTATGCACGTCTGTCACTTGGGTCGCGATACCGCCTCCGCTAGGATCATAAGATGGCCTTAGAGTGCTTGCTGGTGACTTGCGACTCCACCCTGATAGCTCAGATCAAGCCAATCATAAATACGCACGCAGCTTCGCTTGATCTCCGTCAGGATTCCGTAAGTGCGATAGAGCTCGCTGGACGCCGCCATTGGGACGGACTTGTCATCGACTGTGACGATGTAGCTGGAGGTACGGAAGTACTCGCCAAGGTGCGAAGCAGCCGCTCGAATAGAGAAACTGTGATTGTGGCTGTTGTGAATGGCTCGACCAGCGTGGGAACGGCTCTTGATTTAGGAGCAAACTTTGTACTCCGCAAGCCGATTCAGGAAACTCGATTGCGGAGCGTTCTGGATATCGCCCTGGACAAGATGGAATGTGAACATCGCCGGTATTTCCGATACGGCATAGATTTGCCCGTGTGGTTTCGGAATCACCTTGGGGAATCTTCCACCGGCAGAATGAAGAACGTGAGCGAGGGCGGACTGGCGATAAAACTCGTTGATCCCATGCATCTCAAAGGAATCGTTCCAGTGGAATTCGACATTCCAAGCATCGAGTCCCAGCCTTTTCGAGGGAAAGCGGAGGTTGTGTGGAGCGACTCTTTTGAAATGGGCTTGCGCTTCCTATATATCGAAAAAGACTCCGGTGTTGCCCTTAAGTCGTGGCTAAATTTGTTAGAGGCGCAATGCCGACTCCGTGAGCAGTCCGAACCATCTTCATAGGGCGAACAATTAGTGTCCTGTCCCGGAAATACGTTCACATAGTCGCTGGACTTTGGCAAAGATCGAATCTGCGGGAGCGGTCCAGACAAACGGATGTGGGTGACGGTTCGAGTTCTGTACGTATTGATCGATTTTCTCGACCAGTTCCTTCACACTGCGAAACGTTCCCCGGCGAATGCCTTGCTGGGTGATGCGGTTAAACCAGATCTCCACTTGGTTCAGCCAGGAAGCATAAGTCGGAGTGAAGTGTAGGTGAAATCGCGGCCGTGCAGCGAGCCAGCGCTTGACTCGCGGATGCTGTGGGTCGCGTAGTTGTCTACCACCACATGGACGTCCAGCTTGGACGGCACGTTCTGGTCAATCTCTCGCAGGAAATCCAGATACTCCTGGTGCCGATGGCGCTTTCGGCATTGCGTAATTACCGTCCCCCTCGCTGTGTCCAGCGCCGCGAACAATGTGGTCGTTCCGTGTCGCCGGTAGTCGTGGGTTACCCCTTCGACGTAGCCCAGCCCGATGGGCAGCATCGGCTGGGTGCGCTCGAGCGCTTGAATCCGGCTCTTCTCATCCACACACAACACCACTGCATTTTCCGGGGGATTTAAGTACAGACCTGCAATATCCCGTACTCTCTCTACGAAAAATGGATCCGTCGAGAGCTTGAAATGTCGCTGCCGGTGCGGTTCCAGCCCGAAGATCTGCCAGATGCGGTGCACCGTCGATTTCGATATCCGGGTCTGCTCTGCCATCTGTCGGATACTCCAGTGCGTGCCCTCTTTCGGTTTGGTTTCTAAAGTCTTGCGCACCAACCCCGCTACCCGTTCGTCGCTGATCGGACGCGGCCGCCCGGGGCGTAGCTCGTCGTGCAGTCCCGCCCGCCACCCCCTGCTCCACGAACCGTCGCCGCCATTTGCTTACTGTAGCGTTGGTTAGTCCCAACTGACGGGCGATCTCTCGGTTCATCTTCCCGGATGCATTAAGCAGAATGATCCGCATCCAGTTGTGCCCGCTGCTCCGCACTCAATACCAGCACCGCTTTCGGTCGTCCCATCGCCATAGGCACCTCCATTGTGCATCAGAGACGCCTATTTTCCTTGCCATACTAATGCCATTTACTTATGGGACAGAACACCAGCGGATGTGCGAAGTAAAGATACAATACCTACGCCACCATTTACGCTGCTTTCTTCTGACCCTTCACTTTCGCCCACCGCGCCGCCAAGAACTAAACTGGCACTTCGGGAAACTTTGCTTGTTGATCAGGAAGATACGGTCAGAGGCGCACGCAAAGGCCCTGACACGGTGAAAGAGCGTACGGCAATCGCGACCAAAGCTTCGAAGGCTGCGGCAACGGCTAAGAAGCGCGAAGGTAAAGAGTAAGGAGGTATTGCCCCGTGCATGAACGAATTCAATCCATCAGCCATCAAGGGAAACAGGTTCTCCTGGCTGACTGTTCGAACTGCTCAGCCGTTGACGTCGAAAAGATTATGAGGGCCGTTCCTGATTATGTGACTGCCCAGCCACCGGTGCTGTGAACAACTTAGAAGAATTGACGCCCGCACGAATGGCTCTTGAAGACGTTGAAAAAGCTTAAGAAATCGAAGCGCATTGAATGCCGTTGGACACAAAATGGACACAGCTGATTCGCGCGAAAGCCTAGGGCCGAGCTTCGTGCCCGAAGCAAGCGCCATCGGTGCCGGACATTCTAGTCGACGAAACAACGTGAGAGATATTTCGGTGCGGCCATGCGCGCCAGTTCCCGCCACGTGATCAGCTTAATCTTCTGTTGAGCCAGAATGTCGCGAAACTGGTCGCTGGTAAAAAAATCGTAGTCGCGCTGCCTCCAGGCCGAACCCCACGTGGAGCGTTCCCTGGTGGCCGCGCGCAGTTCTTCATCGTCAAAACCGGGGTGGATGACGAACTCGCTCACGCCGGGTTTCAAGTTTTTCAGCGCTGTCAGGTAAAACTCGGCCCATTTGTCCGGTGGAACTTCGGGTTCAATCGTGACCGTATGGTCTAGCACGATATCGCCCGGACCGAGGCTCTCCTGCAGATATGGGTAGTTAGCGAACCAATCTCTCGTAACGAAAACCGGCAACTTGTATTCGTGAGCCACTCGCAGCATCACGTCGAACAGTTCCTTGCCGCTCATGATCAGCCGGTACTGGTGCGAGTCGAGATGTGTAGGGCGAACACCCAGCGCTAGCGCGCGCTCGATCTGGGCGCGCAGTTCGACTTCCACCTCCTTGGCGTTGACGTGTTCGTTGTGTTCCCAGTCATGATAGAGGTATCCATTTTCATCGACGAGACTCGGCACCTTGTCTGCGGGCGCCACGGGACCCCAACGATAATAAACTCGCTCGCTCGTCAACGTAAGGTGCAGTCCAAAGTCTGCGTCGGGATGAGATTTGGCGTAGTCGGCGATCTCAGGGAACCACGGGCAGGGCACCATCAGGCTCGCGGAATTGATCGTCCCGCGCTGGAGAGCTTTGATGGCCGCGGCATTCACCGCGTGGGTTTCGCCTAGGTCGTCCGCGTGAACAATAATCAGCTTTGTGCCGGGAGGATATCCCAAACGATCCGCCAGAGTTTGCGCAGAGACTACAACGGGGAAAGTGGACAAAAGAAAGCCGAGCAGCAACACATGCAGTTTAAACACGGGAGCCATCGCGACTAGTAAACCATAGTCCCAGGCATCAACGCTAGGGTTAGGGAGATCAACCAATATTAGAAAATGCTAGAAGCCATAGTAACCGCAAGCACACTTCCAGCACCGAAGGGCGAAGGACTTCACGATGCTTCGTCGTGAATTGCGACCTCAACGGATCAGTCGGAATTCTGCGTTCCCGCAGACGTCGACTTATTATAGAAGAAATCTGGAAACAATTGATCGCTAGTCGAACTCCGGCGACTACCGTTGCGCTGTTTCTTTCACAACCAGTGCCAAGGGAAGTTCCTCCCCCGAACTGAGTCTCATGCCGCCAGAAAAGTCCAATGGTCTTGATCGTCCTTGGAAACTGCTGGTGTGGACGGCTCAGCGTCCGCCTGAACCAGACTCAGCGGGCTAGGATGCTTCGAACCGGCGTTCTTGCACTCATCGTCACCAATTCCTGAAACTTGAAAGTAGCACTCGGATCGCCATCGGAGGCGGCGGGAACAACAAGGAGAAAATCGCGGTTGGGAGCCGCCCCAAGATGATTGCCGTCGTTCGGCATGAGCTCGTAGCGGAGCGTATTGAAGCCAGCGGGGATTCGGTGCCCGCGAAAATCTGCGGCGGCTTGCCATCGATTGGCCTCCAATCTATTGCCGAGAAGGATTCCCGCCAAGATGAGAACTGCTTGCGTGCGCGGGTCGCAAGGCAACAGAACCGGTTGCGAGTCCCCGACTTGGAGCGGACCGTCTTCGGCCTGGCGGCCCAACAAACATACACAATCCCGGCCTTATCTGGCCGGATGCCGACGACGCCCTTGGTGAACTAATTCAGTCGTTCTCGTGTTCAGCCGATCCGAAAGGACAAGACGAGGTTGAAAGGCGCAATCTGCGATTCAATAGCTCGGCGAGTAACTGAAACCGGATACGACATAGGAACGGGTGCCCGGAGTTGAGAGTCCTCCCCACGCCGTCGAATCGGTCCCCCAAAAATTGAAGATGAAATAGGCAGCCGTGCTGGGGACGTCTTGCGTATGGATCGCTACTTGAGATCCATCGATGTAGTAATCGATCTCTCCCGGTTTCCATATCACTTTCATAACGTGCGGAGAGGTCGCCGTATAACAGCAGATCGGGCTGGATTGTTTATTACTCGTGCCAACCCAATTTGTCACCCAGAATGTGTTCGGCAGATCGCCTTCCTGCTCGACATCTATTTCCGTCGTGCTCTGGCCATAGTAAAGGAACCCAGCGCTTATCTGCCCACTTGCCTGTACCGGAACATACTCTGTCCACTGGAAAGTGCCGTATAGAAAGCGCTTCAGGGTTCGCGCCTCGCCGCCCACACTGCTGCCCGAGGAGGTCTCCGTCAATGTCAGGCCGATGCCGGAACTAAGCGGTGACACGTGCGAGGGAGAAAACGAACCGGGGCCGGGTGCCTTGCCGCTGTCCGTGGTCCATTGATAACCAAACCTCCAAAACTGGAAATTGCGCGTGGGCCGCGCATTCAATACCGTCGCGCTCAACAGGATCAGCAGAACACTCGTGAGTGGCTTCCTCATCCTTATTCCTCCAATTGTTGCGGTGTGATGCTCGACAATTCGACATTGAGCTTCCAATACACCCAGCTGCTGGCGCACCTTTGTAACATGCTCGGCTCCAACACGGGCTAGTCAGAAGTACATAGTTAAGCTCACGAGCCGAGCGGGACCGGGTACACCGAGTGTGGAAGATGTTTTTCTCTCGAATGCAATCGGTTTGCGGGCTATGAGCTACCGTCGTAACGCCTCGAAAGTAACGCATTGGTGAAAAGAAGTTCGCGGAAACACGCTTGTGCGCGAGCTCACGAACCAGCGCAAGTCGAGTCATTAGCGAGAGTTCCGAGATGTGCGGTTCGAGAACGGAACGATCCGGCTGGCGGTCGGGCATACCAACCTGCATTGGTAGCGCGCCTGCACGGTACAGAGGCAACCTCCCCAGAATCAGCAGAAGTGCGGCCAGATCCGTTTCGGGGGCATCGTCGGTATCTGACTCGGCCCTCGGCTTTCCGGAACGAGACCCTGGCGTCTAAGTGATCCATTTGTTTCATGCTGTGGGTTGGCCTGGTTTGACTCACGCTCAGTTCAAAGCATTGTTTGTTCTTTGAGATATAAGAGCATTGTTTTGGAACTGATCGAAATTGCTGGGGTACATTCTAATGAAGAAGGTCGTTGCCGCACTTTTCGTTCTGCTCATCTCGCTTCCACTCATCCAATGCGGTGGAAGAACGACGACGTCCACACTAGATCCTGGTCTAAGCACTACTCCGCGCCCGAATGGCCTTTGGTCAACGCTGCCGCGAGCGATGCCAATCAATCCAATTCATGCGGCACTCCTCCACACTAACAAGATTCTCATTCTCTCCGGCTCGGGCAACTGTCCTCCACAGCAAGCGCATTGCCCACAAGGGCCACAATATTTGCAGGGAGCAGCGCTGCTGGACTTGTCTAACGACAGCATCACCACGATGCCCACAAGTTGGGACATGTTCTGCAACGGAATGTCGATCATGCAAGATGGCAGAGTCCTGATCAATGGCGGCACCAAGAGCTACGGAGCACTCGCTGTGGTGGGAGCCCAAACCGACATTCCGTTCACTGGCCTTCCTAACGCTTCGATTTTTGATCCTTCCACTGAGACGTTCATCGATGTGGCTCCCACGGCGCATGGGCGCTGGTATCCAACCATCACTGAACTGAATGACGGTCGCATGATGACCACGTCTGGACTGAACGATACCGACGGCACCAACAACAACACCACCGAAATCTGGGATGGTCAGCATTGGGGTAGTGAAATTCCGGGGAATCCCACCATCGCAGATTTTCCGGGATTCCAATTCCCGCTGTATCCCAGAATGCACCTGCTTCCCACTGGCCACGTCTTCTACTCCGCACCATCATCCGCTACTCTTGACTTTGACCCTTCCAGCCTGACTTGGACGCTGGTTGCTTGGACCATTTATCCCGGACAAAACGATCCGAATGGCGAGCGAACCTATGGCACGTCCGTATTACTCCCGCTCACGCCGCAGAACAATTACAGTCCCAAGGTCATCACCCTGGGCGGTGACAATCCTGCCACGAACACAACCGAACTCATTGATCTAAGTCCGGCAGGTGCTCAGATTTCTGCTGCCTGCCCGAACTATGTTCCGTGCTGGGTACAGGGGCCAAAGATGGCTCAGGCGCGTGTCGAGATGGAAGCTACGATCCTTCCAAACGGGAAGGTGCTGGTGGGCAGTGGCTCGGCAAAAGACGAGGACCGGACGACAGCGAGCTTGCAGGCAGAGATTTACGATCCTGCCACGAACTCATTCTCGTCCGCGGGGTCGAATGCTCTCCCAAGGCTCTATCACAATATCCAGTTGCTTCTGCCCGACGGGTCAGTCGCTCTCGCTGGCGGGAACCCCGTACCGGGTCTCTTTGACAACCATATCGAGATTTACCAGCCGTCGTACCTTTTCAACTCGGACGGCAGTCCTGCTACGAGGCCTCGCATCGGCACTGATGCACCTAGCTCGATCACTTACGGTCAGCCATTTAACATGCCAACTCCAGATGCGTCCGATATCGCGTCCGTGGTTCTTATGAAGGCCGGCTCGGTGACACACTCCTTCGACATGGATCAACGGTATGTTGGTTTGTCTTTTGTTATGGGGCAGGGCACGGCGAGTTCCAGCAGCCTCACAGTGACAGGCCCACCCAACTCAAACATCGCGCCTCCGGGCTACTACATGCTCTTCTTGGTGAACAGGGCTGGCACGCCTTCCCTCGCGACTTGGATGCAGGTTTCAGGTGCCGTGGCGGCTGTTGCCAAAGTCCAGATGCATCCGGAGCGAGTGCCCACCCCTGCCTACGTATTCCAGAGAAACCATGTGACAGAGGCGCCACTGCCTCTGCGCAAGGAGATGCATATCCACTGAGATCAACAAGGTCTTGGTCACAAGAATCTGCAATTTACGATGATTGACCCACGGACACAGGTGAGGGATGGGGATAGTGAAGCGACAACAGGGCTAAGGCTTATAACTGAAGTTGCTGATGTACATGTACCGGGGTGACGCCCGGTGTCGCCAAACTTCCCTAAGTTACCTTGTTGGTGCCCCACATATTGAACAGGAAGGGAGCCGGAACGGTGGGCAGATCACGAGTGTGGGTGACCATGAGTTGGCCGTCGATGTACCAATGTACCAGGCTATCTCGTCGGCCTTCCAAACAATCTTGAAGTCGTGGCTGACCGTCTGGTCGAAACCCGTGACTTCGGTGTCTTCGCAGTTCGCCGCTCCGGACCAGTTAGTGCAGTCCAGGCCCAACAGCCGGCACGCATGCCGCTCCAACATGCTCGGCCCCAAGACGGGCTACTCACAAGTACATAGGTAAGCTCACCATCGAGCGGGACCGGTCCATCGAGTGTGGAAGATGTTTTCTCTCGAATGCAAATGCTTAGCGGGCTATAAGTTACCGTCGTAACGCCTCGAAAGTAACGTTCTGATGAAAAGAAATTCGCGGAAACACGCTTGTGCGCGAGTTCGAGAACCAGCGCAAGTCATGTCATTAACAAGAGTTCCGACATGTGCGAGCCGAGAACGGAACGATCCGGTTGGCGGTCGGGCGTATTACCCGGCGTTGGTATCGCGCCTGCACTGTACCAAGAACAACCTCCCCACAACCCGTGATGAAGGAGTTCGGCAACAAGTTAAATTCGCCGACCGCGTCTGGGATTCGAATAATGCGCATGTGCGTCCTCATTCCGGCGAAAGACGAGCGTCTCGGCATTGGCAAGACGCTGTCCAGCGTTCTGGCCGCTGGGGCTCCGCCCGAGGATGTTTACGTGATGGACGACGGCTCCAGCGATGGCACGGGTGATATCGCTCGGTCGCACGGAGTGAATGTCTTGGTTAACGAAAAGAACATCGGCAAGGGCCGTTCCATCCAACGTGCCGCCCGGCATTGGGCTCTGACTGCGAATTACGACGTGATCTGCCTGATGGATGCCGACACCGAAGTCAATGAGAACTACTTTCATGCCTGCGTCGCAGGGTTCGACGCGAAAGTCGCGGCGGTCTGTGGGCGCGCGTTAAGCGTCCCACACAATTGGCTAACTGCTTATCGCTCCCTGGCGTACTGGATTTCACACGCGATTTACAAGGGCGGACAGAGCAGTATGGGGGTCATCACAGTAGCCCCAGGCTGCGCCGCAAGTTTTCGAGCGGATGTGTTCGCACAACTGGACTGGAACACCGACACCATCGTGGAAGACATGGATTGCACCATTCAAATCCACCGCAGGAAGCTGGGCAAAATCATTTACCAGCCGAAGGCGCTTGTTTATACGCAAGACCCAAGCAACCTTCGCAGCTACATCAAGCAAATGTACCGCTGGGACGTAGGTGCATGGCAGGTTGGCAAGAAGTACCGCATGGCTTCCGGGATCACCCGGGTAGATTTCGAATACAAACTGCTGATGGGCGAGGGCATTATCTTCGCGACGATATTCCTGCTAATTCCGTTGTGGCTCCTGTTGTGGCCTTTTCGCGTGGGGCTGCTGGTCGGCGGCGAGTTCCTGTTTCAGCTCGGGTTGTCCATGGTTTGCGCATTGTGCGACAGGCGCAAAGATGTGGTGTTGAGTTCTTTAGCCTTCCCGCTGCTCCGTTTCGTCGATTGCGGTATTTTCGTTACTGCGTTCTGGCGGGTGATGGTGCAGCGGCAGCAGATTCATACGTGGTTTGCAGTGAAACGATACTAAAAGGGGAATCATTGTCCGGACGGCGACAAAATTTCGGCTTCTATTCGGTGCTCAAATTCGCTGTGATACTGGCTCTATTCGGGCCGGTGCTGAACGCCTCCGCCCAGGAAGCTCCGCCGCACGCCGTTAAAGGCAGTGTGTTCGATGCAGTCGGACTCAGGGGGCAGATGTGGTCTACCAACGGCACCTACAGCCCATTGGAAAAGGGCAACGTCCTATCTCAGTCGTACTTCGAGCAGACGGCTTCGATCTACTCCACGTGGAACAACTCCGTGACCCTCACCCCCTACGCAGGCTTTGGGATGGTGTCCGACACCAAAGGCTATTCGTGGAATAACAAGATTCAGCCGAGCGGCGGCATCAAGGTGAACAAGCTTTTCCGCTATGGCGTCATTAGCGTCGGCACCGCGTATGCGTACGAGGACCGGTTCAACGACTCGAAAGCGCCCAAGGCTAGCGGCCGCACGGATTACATTCTCGATTGGTTCGGGTGGCAGCCAGTGTCCAGCAAGACGTCTCGCTTCCCCGGATCCACCTGGGCAATTCTCGGACACTTCTCTCCGGTAGAGCACGGCAATTTGATTGAGCAAGCGTATGTGACACAAGGTTTTGTATTGCATCGGTTCAACCGGGCAGTCGTCGTGCCTTACGGTGAATTCACGGTCGGGCACGACAGTCAGGGCTTCGATTGGGAGAACCGTAGTATCTCCGGGGGCGGTGTCAAACTTGCCATCTCGAGAGGGCAACTCTATTCCGACCTGGGGGCGGGTGTCGTGCATGAGACCCGTTTCAACACGGGACTCTCGGCTAATGGGCTCAAGGTTTTCATGAACGTTTCCTACACGTGGCATCTGTTTGGGAGAGGGGAGCACTACTGATGTACACCCCCGGTGTCGGCAGCATTTCGGGCGTCCTTCACTTAACGGCGAAGCATCCATACGTCGCAGCGGCGTTGGCGATAGTGTTGCTGGGGGTTTCGTTCGTGAAGCCCATTCCTCCCCCACCCTCCCTACAAAGTCCGAAACCGCCCGCGTTTGCGCTGCACAAGCCCGCTTCCGAGAAAGTCGTGGTTTCGAAGGTTAGAACGAAATGACCACATTGACCCTGCAACTGTTGCCGGAGCGAAAGACTAACTACCGTGCCCTGCTCACCGCATTTGCGTCTCAGAGCCTGGTGGTGGTTGCGCTGATTCATTTTGGTGTCATCAAACCGGATAAGGTCGTGTTGCGGGCGAAAAATTTGATTTACACGCCATTGCTCCAGCCAACCGAACCGGTGGCGCCTCAACCAAGAATCAGGGCTTACGCTCCTCCGGTCGTGGGGAAATTGGTGCTGTCCAAACCCTCCACGGCATTCCGCATCCCGGCTGCGGTGATGGAGCCACCAAAAGTGGAATTGCAAGCCAAGGCTCCGGTCTTACCAATCGTGTCCGTCCCTTTGCCGAAACCTGCGGTGCAGGTCGGAGCATTTGTGGCCACGGCTGAAAAGCCCACGATGCCCAAGTCCGCACCGGCCGCTCAAGTGCAGACTGGCGGTTTTGGCGATTCTAACGGCGTCAGAGGCCAGGGCGACGGTGAGAGCAAGTTGACAGTGGCAACGCTCGGTTCATTCGGCATGCCTGACGGACCGGGCTATGGCAACGGCACTGGTGGTGCCCACGGCAAGGCTGGTGCTGTGCAGTCGTCTGGCTTCGGCGATGAATCGGCAGCGTCGCGCCCTGCAGTAGCGGTGCAAGATCCGCCACAGAGGAACACTGGAAGATCCGTGGAGATCATCTCCAAACCCACGCCTGGGTACACGGAAGAAGCGCGTCAGTTGCGCCTAGAAGGCGAAGTATTACTTCGAGTGCAATTTCTGACAAGCGGAGAAGTGCGGGTGCTGAAGGTGGTGCAGGGGCTCGGTCATGGATTGGACGAACAAGCAATGCATGCCGCCGAGAAGATCAAGTTCAAGCCGGCGGAGCACGACGGGCAACAGATCGATTCAGAAGCAACCGTACACATGATTTTCGAACTAGCTTCGTAAACTTTTCGGGGAGAAGTGCCTTATGAAATCAGTTAGGTTCATTTCGAGCGTGGCGGTTTTGGCATTGACCGTCTCGGCGCACGGTCAGTCAACCGATTACAAATTCACCATAGCCAGAAAGGACTTCCCGGCAACCAAGACCAGCTCCGATGTTCCCGTCAAAGTGACGGTGTCGGTTCCCCTGCCGATGCTGAATTCAATCAGTCTCAGCGCGCCAAGCGTAGTCGGCGGAAACACGGTTCAAGGCCGGGTTACCATGAACGCGCCCGCACCGTTCGACCTTGAAGTCTCCCTCGCAGTGGACCCACCCTCGGTGGCCAAGGCTCCAGCCAGTGTTACCGTCAAGGCGGGTGAGACGAGCACCGCGTTTACTGTGACCACGCCCGTAAGCAAGATGGTCGTAGGGGGTGCGGACAATCTAATAAGCATCTACGGCAATTACGGCGTCACGAAGCACGCCGATCTCACGATCCTCGCGCCCGTCTCCTTCGATCGTATGGTGGACCGTGTGATCCAGAGGGAGCATGCCTTCATCGATAACATCAAACGCTTGCATCCTCTGGCTGAGACCTACATCCAGAACATGCAGGAAGACAAAACGCACAACGTGGCACCGACCAGTGACCAGTACTTTCTTGGCCGCCTGGACCTGAGCCAAACCACGGCGGAACAGGTGTTCGAGAAAGACAAACCCGGAAATGTGCATCGTTTTCTTTCGCCATTCGCAATGCTGGGCAACGCCTTCACACGGCGTTATGTACCGCAAGGCTTCGCCAATATGGTCGTGATGGATCGCGACCTGAAAAAAGAGAACTACTACTTCAACTTCGTGCGCCAAGAATTCCTCGGGGAAATCCGCTGCATCGTAGTGGACGTGCAGCCGCGTGAGCATGCTCCCAAGGGGCTCTTCACCGGGCGCATGTGGGTGGAAGACAAAGACTTTAATGTCGTGCGGTTCAACGGCACATACACCAATGGTTCGAACTACGATTCGTATCTCCACTTCGATAGCTGGCGCGCGAACATGCAGCCGGGCACTTGGCTGCCTTCCTACGTCTACAGTGAGGAGTCCGACCGTAAGCGTTCACGTCCGCCGTTCAAGATGTCCCGCTTCAAGGCGCAGACGCGGCTGTGGGACTACGACGAAGTGCACATTCAGCATCAGACGGAACTCGTTGATGTCCGAGTAGAGAACGCAGAAGATCACGACGAAGCTATCCGTGCGCAAGCCGTCCCTGTAGAAGCCGAACGCTTGTGGGAAAGACTGGCGGAAGACAATGCTACCGATCATTTGCAGAAGATCGGACTACTCGCGCTTCCTGGCCCAGTGGACAAAGTTCTCCAGACCGTGGTGAACAATCTGATCATCACGAACAAGCTGGAGATCGCTCCGGAAGTCCGCTGCCGCGTGCTTTTGACTACACCGATCGAGTCTTTCACGATTGGGCACACGATTGTCGTCAGTCGTGGGCTGCTCGATGTTCTACCCGACGAGGCTTCTCTGGCTATGATCCTCTCGCACGAGTTGGCGCACATCGCACTAGGGCACAAGATTGACACCAGGCTGGCTTTTACTGACCGCTTCTTCTTCCCAGACCCGGACACATTTCAACGCATGAGTTTCGAACGCAGCTCGCTGGACGAACAGGCGGCTGATGCGAAAGCACTTGAACTGCTGAACAACTCGCCGTACAAGGACAAATTGGTGGTAGCCGGGCTGTTCTTGAAGCAGGTGCAGGAACGTGCCTCCGTGCTGCCTAATTTGATTCGCCCGCATCTGGGCAACCCGCTCGGCGGCAAGAGCGCCGTACGCCTGGCACCCGTCGCTGCCGCAGCCCCGCAGCTTGAGAACAAGGTTGACCAGGTCGCAGCCTTGTCGTTAGGGGCTCGTATCAATCTTGATCCATGGAGCAACCAGATCGAATTGATGAGTCCGAAGCACGTCGCCCTCCTGAGTGCAACGGAGAAGATGCCGCTGGAGGTGACGCCCTTCTTCCCGCACTTGACACGGCTTCCGAGCAAAACTTTGGTCGGGCACGCGGCGCAGTCCACCGTCGAGACGGCAGAGAAGTAGCAAGGCTTCGTTGACTGGAACGCTTCGGCCTGCCACCCGAAAAATAGCACGACTTAGAACGACGGCAATTGCCGGATTCGGAAGAAACTGTGAAACGCATCGCTTCGTTGCTGGGGTTAATTTTGTGTTCGGTTCTGGCATTTGCCGTCAAGCCCACTCGCATTACGGTTGCCATTTCACCTGCCACGGCTACGCTGTATTCGGGGGCGACGAAACAGTTCACTGCGACGGTAAGGGGCACAATCAACACCGCAGTGACTTGGTCAACCACGGCTGGCACTGTCACGAGCGGCGGTTTGTACACGGCTCCAGTTGTGGCTGCAACTACGACGACCTATGTCACAGCTACCAGTGTCGCGGACACTACAAAGAAGGCAACCGCAGCCATCACGGTTAACCGTCTTCCGCCAACTTTGAGGCAGATCGCCTTGTCGCCATCATCGGCTTCGATCAATGTGGGATCGACACAACAATTTGCGGCGACTGCTTATGATCAGTACGGCCACACGATGACGGGCGTTGCGTTCACCTTTTTATCCAGCAATTACTCCGTGGCGATGATCGGCAGCGCCAGCGGGCTTGCCACCGGGGAAGCTGTTGGCACCGCATACATCAGCGCCTACTCCGGCAGCGTAACGAGCAAGACGGCGCCTCTTACAGTAAGTGCCGTCGCCCCGCCTCCGCCCATCACCCTCGCCCGCCTTTCCCCCAACATCGGGCTGGTCGGGATGAACGGTGATTACAAGTCCCTCACAATCGTCGGAACAGGCTTCATCAGCGGCGCCGTAGTAAACTTCGGATCGGATGTTCTGACCCCGACCGCTGTAACTCCCACTGCCGTCACTGTGACAGTTCCAGTCGCAGACTTCTCCACTGTGCGTACGGTGTCGGTCAGCGTGACCAACCCAGGCACCTCGCCCTCGGCATCGTTGCCCTTCTATATCACCGACCAAGGGTTTGTTTCTCTCACGTTTGACGATGGGTACTATTCCGCCTACAGCAAGGGGCTGCCCATCCTCGACGCCGCAGGTATTAAGTCCACTTTCTACACCATCACAACTTTGGTCGGAGACACTATTGACGGCTATGTGACCCAAAGCCAACTCCAAGCTCTGTACAAGAACGGGCACGAAATCGGCAACCACACCCGCACGCACCCGTTCTTGTCAACCGTCTCCCCAACTCAGTTGACAAGCGAGACAAGCGGTGCACAGCAAGACCTCCAAGGGTGGGGCTACAACCCAACGACCCTCGCTTACCCCTATGACGACTACGGAGGGAGTTCCACTAGCGCTGTGGTGGCTGCCGTCAAGGCGAGTGGAGTTCGCGGCGCTCGCGACTCAGATTATGGCGGGTACAACAACGCCACCACCTTCCCGCTGCTTTTGGACAGTATGCCGTCCGAGTACGACCTTAGCACGGACAACGTGGCCACGGTGACCGGATGGATACAGCAGGCGGTGGCGAGCAAGATGTGGGTGATCATCCTGTGGCACCGCGTCGACGAAATCGACCCCAACACAGGTGCCCCGAACCCCATCAGCGTATCCAGCGCGGTCATCCAAGGAGTGGTGAATTACATTGTGCAGAACGGTGTCCACGTGGTCACGGACAGCGAGGGCCTGGTCGTAGAAAACTTGAATGCTCAACAATAGCTGCTGTTTGCTCGA
>WNGL01006411.1_pt1 | contig 27987 bp, 31 predicted proteins | sample 5400591 | NCBI WGS metagenome assembly WNGL01 (sample SAMN13153377, study PRJNA577476) | soil metagenome | isolation source: 80 cm soil or saprolite under Garry oak tree replicate 1 | place: USA:California | collected 2016-06-15 | reverse complement strand
TGGTGAATCTGGCCGGGGTTTCCATCGCTTCGGGGCGGTGGACGGCAGGGCGCAAACGGGCGCTCTACAGCAGCCGCGTGGACACGACGCGCGCGCTGGTGAAGGCTGCCGGGCAACTGCATCCGCGGCCGCGAGTGCTGGTTTCGGCGTCGGCCGTCGGCTACTACGGCAGCTGCGGCGATGAAGAGCTTGGCGAGGATAGCGAGCCCGGAAATGATTTTCTCGCAGGGCTCGCGCGCGATTGGGAGCAGGAGGCCCTGCGGGGAGAGGACTCGGGGATGCGCGTGGTGTGCTTGCGGTTTGGAGTGGTCCTGGCGCGGACAGGAGGCGCACTGCAACGCATGTTGCTTCCGTTCAAATTGGGCGCGGGCGGGCGTTTGGGGTCTGGGAAGCAGTGGATGTCGTGGGTGACGCTGGCGGAGGCGGTGTCCGTCGTGCGGTTCGCGCTGGAGAATGAATCGCTGCGGGGGCCGGTCAACACGGTGTCGCCCAATCCGGCGCGCAACCGGGAATTCACCGCGGCGCTGGCGCGGGCGTTGCATCGCCCGGCAATTTTTCCGGCGCCTGCTTTTGCGCTGCGGTTGGCGCTGGGAGAAATGGCCGAAGCGCTGCTGCTGGTGAGCCAGCGCGTTGTGCCGTGGAAGCTGTCGGCGCTGGGCTATGAGTTCATTCAGCCCGAGCTGGCCGGGGCGCTGGCCACGGTTCTGGCGGAGTAGAGCGACGCCGGAGCGTCTTATTTCAGGACGTTCAAGGTCACGTCCACTTTCAACACGTGACCGGTGACGGGATCAGTGGATACCGTGGATTGAATGGTCTGGCCGTCGCGGAACAACAAATCCATTCGTGTCCGGAACTGCTGCATGACCGGTTGGAGGGACGTGATCTCTGCGCCTCCAGCGGAAGCGGGTTTCTGCGCGGAACCTGAAGAATAGGCCGACGACCTCTCCACACCCAGATGCAGCAGATATCGGCCGTCCTCCGTCTTCTCCACTTTGCCATCGAGGCTGGTGCCCATGTCCACATATTGAATTTCTTTGGGTCCGGATCCGGTCTGAACGGGCACGCGCAATCCCATCCGCAGGCTGGCAGTTGGCCCGCCTTCGACTGCATTGATCAGCATGGTGTAGGGCAAGCTGCTGATCTTTTTCTCCCCCTCGAACTCGCTGAAGACGACCTGCACGCGGACAGGCGTGATTTCCTTCTTGACTTCGGTTTGTTTCTCGCCGCCCTCTGCTTTAGGCTTCTGTTGAGCCATCGCGCGCGGCGCAAGACCCACAAGAGCCGCGAGCAACACCGCGAGAAAAACTTTCTTCATATTGGCCTCCTGGTCGAGCCATGTAAACAATCAGGCACCGTGGTGCACTCCGGATTTTTATTGCGGTTGCGGCTGGTTGTCTTCCAGCGGCTTCAGCTCAACAACGCCAATTTCGAGCGGGGCAATCTGGACCGACTGAAGCTCGCGGTTTTCGGCGAGGAAAAGGTCTCCCTGAACTTCGCCGCTCCGCAAACCCTCGACCAACCGCGCCATCGCTCTTTTCTGCCCAGCGGGAAGCAGTACTTCGGGCTGTGCAGGCGCCACCTTTGCGATTCCTGTGTGAATCCGGCTTCCCTGCCCCACCGCTTTCTTGGAGGGCGTTTTCGCTAGATTCACAGGTGGCAATTCTCCGGGGACATTGGGCGCAACGTTGTGGGCCACAGGAATCGCCGGATTCTCCTGCCTTCCCGCATCATGCCGGAGCGTGTGAACAATAAGCAGGCCTGCCGCGAGCGCCGCGGCGGCAGCAACAGCTCCCCACGCGGGAACCCAGCTCAAAATCCACCGCCGACGGGGCGCTGCTTGCTCGTTCATCCGCGCGCGCACGCGCGCGGCAAATCCCAGGGGCAATTCTTCGTTGACCCGCTCGCGGAGCCCTTGCTCCATGGCGGCAAAGAGCCGCTGCTGCCTTTGGAACTCTTCGCGGCACGCCGGGCAGGCGCGCAGGTGGGCATGGAGGCCGGGCTTGCGCTGCGGCTCGAGCCAGCCCGCTGCGGCGCCTAGGAGATCTTCGCGGTGTCGTTCACAAGCCATTGCAATTTCTCCGCCAGTTGTTTTTTTCCGAGGTGCATTCTCGATTTCACCGTGCCCACGGGGAGGTTCAACAGACGGGCCACATCTTCGAGGGTGTGGCCTTCGATGGCCGTCAGGATCAGCACGATGCGGAATTTCCCGGGCAATTCGGCCAATGCCTGGTCCAGGCGGGCGGAAAATTCGCGCGACGCGGCCAGGTCTTCGACGCTCGGCCGGCGCGGGCCGGCGCTCCAGGCCATTTCGCGGGCCTCGCGGCGCTTTGCGGAGCGGACACGATCCAGAGCCAGCCGAAAGGTGATGCGCACCAGCCAGCCGCGGAATTTTTGGCGATCGCGCAGCCCGCGGAAATTACAGTAGGCCTTCAGGAAGGCTTCCTGGGCAACTTCTTCGGCGTCGGCGGAATTGCGCAGGACACTGCGGGCCACGCGGAAGGCCAGCGCCGAGCTGTCGGCCAGGCGGGCCTCGAAGTCGCCGGCCAGGGCGGCGTCTTCCTGCTCGAAGCTCACCGCTCGGTCCGTCTGGCGGATGGGTTGGGCAATGGCCAGCTCCTGCATGGACTCTCCCCGTACACTTACAGGACGCCGCCGGGAGCGGCCGGGTTCATTCTTGTTTGGAGGTGTGAACCACATGGAGCACACGGGCCGCTAGAGGTCCAACGCGGCCATGAGTGTTTCCAGGTTGGTTTCATCCACGAGCAGGTCCGGCAGTTGCCCAGGGGGGACGGCACCCAGGTCGTCGATCTCGTCAAAGGCCTGGAACAAGCGCATCTTGGCCACGGCGTACTCTTCCGTGCCGGTGAGCTCGCGGCGGCCGACATGCTCGCGCCATTTTTTGAGGGCGTCGCGCTTCACGAAAATTTTCAGAGGAAAACCGGTTTGGCGATCGGCCCAGACCAGGTAGACATATTCGGCACCGGAGGAGAAGCCGCGCCGCGCCGGGTGAACTTCGTGGAATTGATACTGGTAAACGCGGCCGGTGGCTGCGGAATAGGTCTTGATACGGCGGACGGTTTCGGGCGCGGACACAGGTGCAATCTTCGTTGTGTTGGCTGCGCAAGTCAACGAGGAGAATCAAGAGCGGGGCAAGCGTTTTTGGGCCAAAACGGAACAGCGGCCGGGCGGCCGTTCCAAGTCGGAACAAAACCGGGGAGATGGTTGAGGGTGGAACAGGCGCCAGAAAGTTCCCAAGCCGTGGTGAAAGGATGTGCGCATCAGCCCCAAGTGCCAGAACACCTTCGACTTAGATTCGCTCCGGACAGAGGGAAAGTTGTGAAAAAAACAAGCGAGCGGAACCGGTGGATGATTGCGGAGGGTGGAGGATGAGTTGCTTCCCCGCAGTGCATGTGGGTATGCGGGACGAGGCGCAACACAGGGGTCGTCGCAGTGTTCCGGTGCGTGCTCCTCACGGCGGGTGCGTGGACACTGGGCTGCGGCGGGGGAGGCGTAAGCCCTGTAGCGCCTCCGCCGCCACCTCCTCCCCCCACGATTACCGTGACGGTCTCGCCGCCATCGGGTGCGGTGCTGCTCGGGGCTACGCAAAGTTTCACGGCGACGGTAAGCAATACCACAAACACCGACGTCACCTGGGCGGTGAACGGGATCGCCGGGGGCAATAGTTCGGTGGGAACAATTACTTCCACGGGCAACGGCGCGGGGCCCTACACGGCGCCGCGCGACCTGCCGGTGCTGCCGAACGTGACGGTCACGGCGACCAGCGCCGCGGATTCTTCCAAGAGCGGCGGCGCGCAAGTTGGGATCACCAGCGACATTGCGGTGAACTTTTTGTCTTCTTCGGCCAGCGTTGAACTGGGGGCGGCGGCGGACTTTGCAGCGGGGATTTCTTCCGCGGGGAACCCAGACCCCACAATTGTGTATGCCGTTTCCGGCGCGGGCTGCGCGGGCAGCGGCTGCGGAACGGTCGACAGCGGAGGACATTTCACGGCGCCGCAGATTCTGCCCTCGCCGGCGATGGTCACGCTCACGGCGCAGAGCGCCGCGGATCCCGCCAAGCGGGCGGCGGCCTCCATACGCATCGCCAGCAGCTTCACGCTGACGATGAGCGGGCCTTCGAGCGCGGCGCCCGGCTCGAGCTCTCCCTTTACGGCGACGTTTTACCCCGCACAAAACTCAAACCCCAGCCTGGCCATCCAGTGGCAGCTTTCCGGAGCCGGCTGCGCGGGCAGCGGCTGCGGAACGCTCCAGATGACCGCGGCGCTCTCCACTTCCAGCACTGCAAATTACACCGCGCCGCCGGCCGCTCCCAATCCGAACACGGTGACAATCACCGCCGTGCCTCAGGCCGACCCCGCGAGGGCCGCTTCGATGACCGTAACCATCGCCGGGCCGCCGGTGGCCGCAGTACAGATCACGCCGCAGAATGCAACGCTGGCGGTGAATCACCGGCAGACGCTTACGCTTCAGGTGACCCTTCCTTCGTCAGGGCAAGCCGGCGCGACCTCGACGGCGGTGAACTGGCAAGTGAACGGCGTCGCCGGAGGGAATACTTCCGTGGGACAAATCTGCGTGACCGGATCGGCGCCGTGCCAGACGCTGACTTCGTCGAGCAGCGCGACGGTGGACTATATTGCGCCGGGGGGAGTACCCCAGCCGAACCCGGTCGCCGTTACGGCCACCAGCCAGGAGGTCCCCTCAGCCGCGGCGAGCGTGCCCATCACCATACTGGCGCACGTCGTTGTGGGAGTCTCTCCGCCGAGCGCGACGATTGGCCCGCAGGCCATACAGCCTTTCACGGCAACGGTTCTGGGAACCTCGGACCAGAACGTCATCTGGCAGGTGCAGGGCGCGGCGTGTTCGTGGACAGGGTCGCCGTGCGGGAGGATTGACGCGACCGGCGTGTACACGGCGCCAGCGGCAGCTCCTTCACCGGACGCGTTTCAGGTGGCCGCGGTGAGCAGCGAGGACACGAATCAAAGCGGGTTCTCGCAAGTGACGATATCCAGCGGTCCCGCAATTGGGACACTCCTTCCCGCGAGCATCTTCGCCGGGGCGTCCGAGGGATTCACGCTGCGCGTGCAAGGCGGCGGTTTTGCAGCCAGCAGTCCCGGACCGGGCTCGGCGATTGTTGCCGGAGGGGCGGTGCGCACGACGACCTGCGCGACGAGTTCCAACTGCACCACGACGCTCAGCGCCGCGGATGTTGCCATGGCGGGGAACCTTTCCATCCAAATCAAGAATCCGGATGGGACGGCGTCGAACCCAGCCGCGCTGGTGGTGGCGCCGCAGACCTCCGGCGAGGACGCCATCGCGCTTTCGAGCGCGGCGCCTTGGGCCACGGGAAAGGACATCGTTGCGGTCGAGCCGAGCACCGCAGGCACCTCGGCGGAGGGGCCGAATGTGGACTTGAATGTCGCGGCGCTGGGTATGTTTTCGGTCGTCAACAATTCCTGCGCGCTGGGAGGCGCTCCGGTAACGCTGGTGCGGCCCGCCTCGGGCACGGCGTTGGCGGACATCTGCGCGTTTTCAAACAGCGGGCTCGACGCGGGAATGACGTACACCGTTTCCGGCGCGGGCGATGTAAGCGTTGCGGGACAACAGCCTGCGGGGCTCGGCATCATTCACCTGACACTGCAGATTTCGAGCACGGCAGCGCCCGGTCAGCGGACGCTGTTCATCGGGAATTCCAACCTCGACAAAACCGCGGCGACCGCGGCTCTCCTGGTGAAATGAGGGCGAGCATCCGCGAGACTGGCGGACGGGGACAACGAACAAGGAGGAAAGAGACCATGGGGTTTCGTGCAAAGGTGCAAGGCTCGATGGCTTCCTTTTCGCTGCTGGCAGTTCTATGCGGCGCGGCGGCGACGGGCGCGACGACGTTCCGTTACCTCTCGCTGTATGACCTGGGCACCGCGGCGGAGACCGTGGTGCGCGCGCGCTGCCTTTCCGGCGAAAGCCGCTGGGAAGGCGGCGAAATCTGGACGTTCACGCAATTCGAAGCGGTGGAGAGCTTGAAGGGAAACGTGCCGCGGCTCTTGACGGTCCGCACGCTCGGCGGACGAGTGGGGCACCTGCAGTCCATCGTGGAGGGCGCTCCGGCATTTCATGCCGACGAGGAGGTTTTTCTTTTTCTCGGCGCGCGGCAGGCGGATTCATTTTCCGTGCTGGGGTGGGCGCAGGGCACCTTCCGCATTCGAAGCGAACCGGGCAGCGGGCGGGAGAGCGTGACCCAGGATTCGGCGGGGCTGGCGGTGATGGACGGGGCTACCGGAAGGCTCCAACGGAAAGGGATTCGCAACCTGCCGGTGGAGGAGTTCCGGCAGAAAATCGCCAGCGCCATAGAGCGTTCGAGCTGGAGGCTCCGATGAAGAACGGCAGAAGATGGAAGAAGCTCCTGGCTGTCCCCATGGGGTTCTTTTTCTTGTGCGCGGGGCCGGCGCCGCCACTGGCGCGAGGCTACGCGTTCCACTATGTCGTCGCCGACATGCGATTGCCGGCTTCGGAATCAGGCGGGTCGGCGTGCCCCGTGCCTGCGCACTTCCCGACGGGCGCTGGAAGCATCAACCGGCGGTGGAGCACGGCGCTCAACACCAACCCAGTGACGATTCTGACCGCCGACCAGACCGTGGCAGGGCGCCTCGACGAAATCGAGGCCGCCATCCAGAGTTCGTTTTCGGCGTGGACCGGCGTGAGCGGCGCGTCGTTCACAGGCACGTCGCTTGCGGCGCTGGGGCGCACGAGCTCGCAAAATGCGTGCGCCGCCGATGGAGTGAACTCGATCTGCTTTGATCAAAGCGACGCCGCCTTCACTCCCGGCGTGCTGGCGTTTACCCGGGTTATCGTCGCCGACCGCATCGGCGAAACCCTCGGCGGCGCTGCGTCCGCGGAGATCGGGCAGATTCTCGACGCGGACATAGAGCTGAATCCCGGCGACTCGCGGACAGCGTTTGCCACGCCTGCGGCGCTGCCGAGCGCGCCTTCCGCGTACGACCTGGAATCGGTGCTCATGCACGAGCTCGGTCACTTCCTGGGCTTCAGCCACTCGGCGGTGTGGCGGGGGATGATGTACCCCTTCGTGCCGCCGCCGGGAACCTTTACCGGAGACCGCCCGACGACGTTGGCTCCCGACGCGCCCCTTTCAAATGACGACCGCACCGGGCTGCGTGTTCTCTATCCCGATCCATCGGACACGGTGAATGTAGGGGCGATTTCGGGGCGGATCCTTCCGGCGAATCCGCTTTCGCTGCCGGTGGCTCCCGCGGGGGTGGCGGGATTGTTCGGCGCGCACGTGGTGGCCATGGACGCGGACACCGGCGAGGTTGTGGCAGGTGTGCTGGGGGGCTGGTCGTGCGGCGGAGCGGGGCCGGCGCAGTTTGACGGCGCGTTCGAGTTCGCGCGCCTGCCGGTTGGAGCGGGACAAAGCTACAAAATTTACGCCGAGCCGCTCAATGGAACGGTGGACCCTTCGCAGATAACCAGCGCAACCGCAACACTGTGCCGGAACGCGCTCACCGATTCGGGATGGCCGGCGCAATTTGCGTGCGTCGCGCCGCACGTGACGACGAACCTGACGGCGCGGGTCCGGCCGGCACCATAGCGAAATCCATTGGGCTGCGCGCCCTTCCATTCTGCTACTGGCAGCAGGACGAGAGGATCAGGCGGCGCAGAACCTCGGCGCACGCGGTGACGGAATCAAGCTCGACGTATTCTTCGGAGCCGTGAAGACCGCGTCCGCTGGGGCCAAACACCACGCCGGGGACTCCCGCGGCGGCGAGCAGGGCCGTGTCGGTCCACGCCGCCATGCCGGAGAGATTCACAGAGCCTGTGACCTGAGCTATCGCCGAAGCAGCGGCGCGGACGATGGGAGACTCACGGGAAATTTCGTAGGGGGGGCGGGCGCCGCCCATGCGAAGTGTGGCCCGAAACTCCGGATGCGTGGCGTGCAGGCCGTCGAGGAGTTTGCGCAAGGCGGCTTCGGCTTGCGCGACCGCTTCGCCGGGAAGGGTGCGGCATTCCAATTGAAAGCGGCACTCGGCGGGATAAGAGGAAAGCTCCTGGCCGCCGGAGATGAGCGAGGCGTGCAGAGAGCCGTGGCCGAGCAGAGGATGCGGCGGGCGCGCGGCGAGGGTTTCTTCGAGGCTGTCGAGCGCGGCCAGCACGCGGCCCATCATGCGGATGGCGTCGCGGCCCTCGGCGGGAAGGCTGCCGTGCGCGGCGCGGCCCTGCGTGATGATCTCGAACCAGGCGTAGCCTTTGTGGGCGATGACGAGATCGAGGCCGGTGGGCTCCAGAACAACGGCGGCATCGGCGGAAAATTTCTTGAGCAGCGCTTCGGTGCCGATGCTGTCGCACTCCTCGTCCACGACGGCGGCGAGAAGCAGCGGGCGCGAAAACACGGTCCGCTCGCGGGCGAGCGAAATCGCCGCGGCGCACATGGCGGCAACACCACTCTTGATGTCCAGCGCGCCGCGTCCGAAGAGGCGGCCGCCGCGCTCGACCGGCGTGAACGCGCCGCGCATGTCGCCGGCGCCAACGGTATCGATGTGCGCAAGGATGGCCAGAGCCGGGCGCGGGGAAGCGGAAGCACCGGGAGGCGCGCCGAGAAGCGCGACGACGTTGGGGCGGCCGCGCGCGGCCTCGTGCAGCTCGGCGTCAATTCCGTGGCCGCGGAGAAAATCGCGCAAGAACCCGGAGGCTGCGGCTTCGCCGCGCGCGCCGGGAACCAGCGTGGGATTGACCGAATCAATGGCGACCAGGTCGCGCAGGAGTTTCTGGAGGAGCGGCTCGTCAATCATCGCGCCCATCATCGCGGCGGGCGTTCCGGGCTTGAGGGGTGAATGACTCCCCCGCCCCACAGCAGGCCGGGGCCGAGCGACGCAAGAAAAATCGGAAGGCGCGCGGCGGCAGGGAGTGCGGCCTGGACGGTGAGGGCCTGATTGAGGGCCACACCGCATGTGGACGAGCCGAGGTTTCCGCAGATCCTGGCGACGGTGGGGAATTTTTCGATGGGCACATCCATTCGCCGCGCGAGGAGCTCGACCAGACGCGGGTTGGGCTGATGCGTGGCGAAGGCGCCCACATCGTCGCGGTTGACGCTGGAGCGGAGCTCGAGGTCGGCGATAATGCGTTCGAGGCGCGAGACCGCGGCGCGCGAGAGAGCTTCACCATCGAAATGAAGGTCCACGCGGCCCCCTCCGGCGGGCCCCACCCGGATAGCGCCGGCGTAGGCTCCGGCGCAGCCGAAAATAAATTCGCCGAGACGATAGGAGGCAGGAGACGGGCCGCTTGCAGCCCCGGCGGCGAGGATGAAAGCGCTCGCGCCATCGCCGAAGAGACCGCCGAATTCTCCGGGGACGCGGCCGGGCGCGAGCTGATGGGTGTGAACGTCGGCGCTGACAACCAGAACCTTGCGCGCGGAACCCCCGGCAATCAGGGAGCGGGCAACGGCGATCCCATTGAGCAAGCCGAGGCATGCGCCCCCGACGTCGAGGACTCCGCAGGTGTCGCGCGCAAGAAGCCGCGAATGAAGCTGCGCGCCGAGAGAGGGATATCCGAGCGAGGTTTCGCTGGTGACGATGAGGAAATCGAGGTCGGCGGGCTTCGCGCGCGCCCGCTTCAACGCCGCCCGCGTGGCGACCGCGGCCAGGTTGAATTCGTTTTCCGGCCCGGTGACGCGGCGCACGGATTCGATTCCGGCGCGGTCGCGAAGCTTGCCGGGCGTCAGGCCAAATTCGCTTTCAATCTGCTCCGCGGGGATGACTTGCGAGCCGAGGGCCTCCCCCCAACCGAGAATCACGGCTTGTGCATCGGTGTGAGCCGGAGGGCGAGCCGCCGCGGGCTTGCTCGTCGTTTTCTGCGGCTGCTTCGGACGCGCCGGGGACGGGGATTCCAGTGCCGCAAGAAGCGATGCGATGCTGGCGGGCGCCTCGGCGAGCCGCGCGCCAAGATCCGGCACGTTCGCGGCGGCTTCGACGCAGCGGATTACGCCAACCCAAGCCATCGAATCCAGCGCGCCGGAATCGATCAAGTCCTCGTCGAGGCGGGGCAACGCCGCCTTCGGGGCAAGTTCGCGGCGTAGGCAGGACTCGATGATCTGGCGGAGCCGGAGCGCATCAATTTGTTTCGGAGCGCTCATAGACTTTTGGGCTCTTTCAAGGCTTGGCTAGCCTTTCCACTTAAAATTCTTCCAGCCACGCGTCCTCCGGCAGAGGAAAAAGGGTGTCCAGCATGATCCAGCAACGGTTTGGACGCGGACGAGTAACTCCCAGCCTGACAAAGTGGTGCGCACAACTGAGCACCTTTTGATCGAATTGAGAATCAAGAAAACGCTGGAGTCGCTGCAAAAGATTCGCGCCACGGCTGGGAATCAACGCAGCTTCCACGAAAGTATTCCAATCCCGGTCTACAACGGGAATGTCGCGCAAGCTTTCACCGGCCGGAAGGGTCACCGCAGCGCGCAGTTCTTTGCCGACACGCTCCATCCGCAAATTCTGGCTGATGCATCCGCAAATGGATCGGTTACCCGCGCCCTGTGGTACGAAGACACCGCGACCGCTGCGATTCTCGTGAACACCGCAGCCAAACAGGTCCTTCAAGCAGTCCGCACATTCGGCCCTCCTGAGATACTTCACGACCTCCGGATCGGAGACTTGCCGCACCTTTCGCATGCCACGCGTGGATATGCGATCTTCGAGATGGGGCTTCTCACAAGGCAAGTTCATCAGATTGAATTCCAGAATATCACCCCGACGATAGGGGAAGTTTGGCCAGCCCCAGCCCTTGGGAGGCAGCGGCCGAAGGGAACGGATCGCGGACCCTTCATGCTCGAGACCAATTACGCAGAAAGCCGCGCCCATTCGAGTGATATCAGTGATAAGCAGCTTGGTCATAGAGCGGGCGAGGCGATTTTCTTTCGGCGCGCTTTTTGCGGCTTGGGCGGTGCCTTCTCGATAGACAGATGGCGGATTGCGACGGAGTGCCCAGCACCGTGGAACTTCTCGGCCAGAAGTTCGACAAGCAGGCGACGGTGGCACCTTTCGGCCGTAGGTTCGGAACAGAGGAGGGCGACAATGCCTTCGAATCGCGAAGGGTCGCAGCGTGCGGGAACGTCGCGCTGGCGCATCAATTCGAGGAACGCAGCCTCGTACGCTGGCCAATCTTTGGAGGCGCGATAGATATCGCGGATTTCGGGAGATGGCGCAAAGAGCGGCTCGTGTTCGTAGGCGATCCCCCCAAGACGATCGAGAAAAAACGCGACGTCGGGAAATTTGGCGAAGCCGGAGAGTTGGCCGGTGCGGTTTTCACGGACATCAATCACCTTAGTGACGCCGGCTTCTTGAAGGAGGCGGAAGAATTCCTCGGCGGTCTTGCCGGCAAAGCCGATGGTGCAGAGCGTGGAGTTCATGCGCGGATCACCAGCGCTCGACGGCTTCCGGATCAACCCGGAAGGCGCAGCGTTCTGCCTGGAGACGATAAGCATCTTCCAGCGCCGCGCTGCGGTCGGCGGCAAAAAGCGAAGGTCCCGAAAAGCCGGACAGGTCCTGGGCACCGAGGACGCGGTCTTCGGCCTCGCGCTGGGATTCGATGGCGCCGCCGCGGCGGATGTGCTGTGGCGCCACTCCAGCGGCAGCCAATTCCGGACAGATCATCAGAAAACGGTGGCAGGTGAGCGGGTCTTCTTCGGCGCACATCAATGCAACCGCGTGGCTTTGCAGTTCGGTGAGCACCCGCTCGACTCCTTGGCGAAAGCCGAAGGATTTCCGGCAGGCGGCATAGTTCGCGAGGCCGTCGGCACGATACAGCTTGGGATCGGCTGGGCGGCCGCCCAGCTCTTCACCGAGAAAGAGATAGCGGATGTTGACTTCCCGGAGGAGTTCCTCGAGAACGTCCTGATTGAACTGGGGGAAACGTCCGCTCTGAGGGCGGCTGCGCACGTCGCAAAGAACAGCGATCTCGAATCGCCGGAGGAGCTCCAAAAACGGGGGCGGTTCGAGATTGGAGTGCCCAATGGTAAATAGGGGATGAGCGCGTGTTTCAACGTTCGGCACGTCATTGCCTCAGAAAGCAAGAAGTATTCTGCCGGAATAGACGAGGATGAGCAACCCGGCTGAAGATCAGTTCGCAGATGGCGTGGGAGCGGCCAGGCGCTCGAGTTTGGAGACGACGCGGTCGAGCTCGTCCACCAGAGGCGTGCGTCCGGATTGGCTGAGTGCGTTCACCATCTGGCGATAATACCAGAGGGTTCCTTCTTTCTTGCCTTTGAAACGCTCCCAGACCGAGTCGCCTTCACGGCGCAAGTCGGCGAGAACTTCGCGGGCGTTGTGAAGCTTGTCGGCGGCGGAGACGAGCTGAATCTCGGCGGGCTCGCGGCGGATGCGCTCGATGTAGGCCTGCTTGCGCAAGAGCCATTCGGGCTTGGGGTCGGAATACGCGTCGGTGCAGCCGTCCACGATGCGCGCGACGCAGGCGCCGAATTTGCGGCGAATCTCGGCGAGGCGCGGCAGGCCGCCTTGGTCTTCGACGGCGTCGTGGAGCAGCGCGGCGATGGCCTGGTCTTCGTCGCCGCCGTGCTCGATAACAAGGGAAGCGACGCCGAGCAGGTGGCCGATATAGGGGTGGTCCTTGCCCTTGCGGGTCTGATGGGCATGAAGGCGCGCGGCGTAGCCGAGGGCGCGAATGAAGCGGCCGGTCAGCTGGGGTCCGCCGCCGGATGATTTTGACGTCGGCTTGTGGCGGGGCATGGTTTATTTTCGCACCTTCCGTTTGCGGACGCGATGCGTCTTGCGCGGCGGGTGCTCGTAGGCGGCACCGAACCAGCACACGGCTTCCTCGAGACTTTCGCGTGACGCAAGGGGAATCTCGACCCAGGCCCTCGCCCCGAGGCGAGCCGGCGCAACGGAGGGACGCCGCAAAGCTCGGGCCGCGTCGTCCTCTCGCAGCCGGATGTAAACCAAAGTGGGTTCGCCGGGCCGGTTCAGCCACGCCGGTTTGCGCTTCGAGAGGTCGCGATTTGCGTAACAACCGAGCATTCGCTGTCCCCGCCAGAAGCCTAGCGTGCCCATCATCGGCCGCAGGGTCACAGCAGGCCAGGAAAGTAGCTCGGCGCGGAGAGCTTCGCCAAGCTCGTCGTCCAGAGGGCGCAATGACCAATCCTCATTGTTGGCCATAACGCCAGCTTGACATTTGCGGGCAGCTCAAGCAAGACTCTGCGGCACATGGCGGCGGCGACCGCCTTCCCGAGGAAATCGAAGCGGGCCAAGGGAATCTTTTGGAGGAGGAACACCGTGCGAATCAACTACCTGGCGATTGTCGTCGCGGCAATTCTGTACTTTCTTTTGGGGGGGCTATGGTTTGGAAAACTGTTCAACAACCAGTGGATGGCGCTCGAAGGGTTCAAGGCGGCGGACTTGAAAAATATCAACCCGACGATTCCCTACATCGTCTCGATGATCGCCAACCTGGTGATTGCGTTCATCCTGGCGCTGGTGTGCGCGACCCAGAAAGCGGATTCCGCGGTGAAAGGCGCGCAAACGGGAATCCTGATGGGCATCGGGTTCGTGGCGACGACGGCGCTGTCCACGTACATGTTTGAGGGCCGGTCGTTTCACCTCTACCTGATCAATGAGGGCTATCCTGTGGTGGGACTGGCGCTGATGGGCGCGGTGATCGGAGCGTGGAAGAAAAAGGCGGCGTAGCAAGGTTCAAGACGCATCGATTGGGGAAACAGGGCGGCAAGGCTCGCAATTCTGAAGATTTGGTAGCCCCGACGGGAATCGAACCCGTATTTCGGCCTTGAAAGGGCCGCGTGCTAACCGTTGCACCACGGGGCCACGGGGAGGGACAACCTGCGACTTCACCATTATAGGGGACGCTCAAGAATTGGCAAGCGAGAGAGGGCTGAAGAGGGATTCCTCGACTGCGTCCCGCTTTGCGCGACTCCGCTCGGAATGACACCGCTGGCTAAGGTGAAGACTAGGCGCCCTGGCGGTCCTGGTATTCCTCGTGCCAGGCCATCTGGATGGCTTCGAGTTTGCCTTCGTTGGAGAGTTTGGGGTCGCCGGTAAAGCCGTCAAGCTCGCAGACCCATCTGTGAAGATCGGTGAAGCGGATGGTGAGCGGGTCGGTGGTTGGGAACTTGTCGACAAGCCGAATGCCGATTTCTTCCGGGTGGTCCCAATCGAACGTGGCGGGCATGAAAGCCTCCTCAACGGAATTAAACAAGGAACATTAAACGCAGAGGCGCAGAGAGCACAGAGAAAGAATCCGAATTAGTGTTCGGCCTCTTTGGCGTAGTTTTTGTTCCATTCGGGAATCTCGATGACGACGTCGGCTGAGCCATCGGGGACGCACTGGCAGCCCAGGCGCGACTTGGGCGTGATGCCCGGGGCTTCGTCGAGCTGATCGTATTCGGCGTCGGTGGCTTCGTTGCAGGACTCCAGCCCCTGATGCACGATGACGTGGCAGGTGGAGCAGGCGCACACTCCGCCGCAGGCGTGGTCGAGCCCCATGTGAAAGCCGTTGGCGACGTCGAGAATGCTGCCGGGCAGACCGTCGTGGCCGTAGGGAATTTTCTCCGGGTCCACCTCGAAGGTTTTCCCCTCGCGGAGAAACGTCACCTTATATTTCTTCGTGGCCGGCTTATATTTGACTTCTTCGATGTAGGGGTTCTGGCCGCCCATGAGTGCTACCTCCTTCCTGAAAAACTAGGGCTGCCGGGCTGAGGCCCGACGCTACAACTGCTACGGTATGCCGGGCTAAAGCCCGGCACTACACTTCGGCGACGCGCTTGCCTTCGAGAGCGGTGGAAAGCGCGCGGTTCATAATCAATTCGGCCAAATGCATGGTGGCCTGGTTGAGCTGGTCGATGTGCGTGCGAATCAACTTGTAATCCGTTCCGGCAACGGTGGCCCGCAGCAATGCCATGCTGGCGTCAATGGTCTCGCGCTCGTCGGGGGCCAGCTCCGAGGCGGCTTCGTCCGCGAGGGATTTCGCTGCGGCGTTCAAGATGATTTGCGCTTCGTTGCGCGCTTCGATGAGCTGGCGCTCGGCGAAATCCTGCTCGGCATATTCGATGGACTCTTCGAGCATTTTTTCGATGTCCGCGCCGGCCAGGCCGTAGCTCGGCTGGACCTCAATGGAGCGCTGCTCGTCGGAATGGAGATCGCGCGCGGCAACCTGCAAAATGCCGTTGGCGTCAATCAGGAATTTCACCTCGATGCGCGCCAGGCCCGCGGGGCCGGGCGGAACCTTGAGCGCAAAGCGCGCCAGCGAGCGGCAATCCTTGGCCAGCTCGCGCTCGCCCTGCAGCACGTGGATGTCAATGCCGGTCTGGTTGTCCACGCCGGTGGTGTAAAGCTCCTGGGCGCTCGCCGGAATGGTGGAGTTTCGCGGGATGATCTTGGCCACCGCGCCGCCGTAGGTTTCGATGCCCAGCGACAGTGGCGTGACATCGAGCAGGAGCATGTTTTTCACGCCGCGCTCAAGAATATCAGCCTGCACGGCGGCGCCCAGCGCCACGACTTCGTCGGGATTGAGCTCGACGTGCGGCCGGCGGGCGAAGAATTCTTCGACGGTGCGGCGAACCAGCGGAATGCGCGTGGAGCCGCCGACCAGCACGACTTCGTCCATATCCGAGGGCTTGAGCTTGGCGTCGGCCAGCGCCTGCTTCACCGGACCCATGGTGCGGTCCACGGTGCCGCGAATCCAGGATTCGAATTCCGAGCGCACCAGGTCGCGCGTGAAGACTTTGCCGCCGGGAAGCGGGAAACGCAAAACGGTCCGGTTATCGGCGGATAGCTCGTGCTTCGCGCGGATCAGGGCTTTGCGCAGCTCCTGCACGGCGGCCGGGTCTTTCGAGAGATCCTCCAGATGGGCGTAACGGATTTCGTCGCGGATGCTGCGCTGGAGAATATTGTCAATGTCGTCGCCGCCGAGATGCGTGTCGCCGTTGGTGGAGAGCACCTGGTAGACGTCGCCCTCGCCGGTGGAAATCAGCTTGAGGATGGAGATGTCAAAGGTGCCGCCGCCGAAGTCATACACGGCGACGCGGCCGCGCTGCTGCTCGTGGAGGCCGTAGGCCAGCGCGGCGGCCGTGGGCTCGTTGACCAGGCGCAGGACTTCGAGGCCGGCGAGGCGTCCGGCGTCTTTGGTGGCCTGGCGCTGCGCGTCGTTGAAATACGCGGGGACGGTGATGACCGCGCGCTCCACGGGCTCCCCAAAAAAAGCTTCCGCCCAGTGGCGCAGCTCGCGAAGAATGAACGCGGAGATTTCCGGCGGCGTGAAGACGCGTTCGCCCAGGCGCACGCGGATGACGCTTTCGCTGCCGGGATCAATCCGGAAGGGAAAGATTTTCAGCTCGTCCTGAACGTCGGCGACGCCGCGGCCCATCAGGCGCTTGACGGAATAGATGGTGCGGCCGGGCTGCGTGAGCAAACGGCGGCGCGCGGGTTCGCCGACGACGACGCTGCCGTCTTCGTCGAGGCTGACGACGGAAGGACAGAGCGTGCCGCCATAAGGGCCGCGGACACACTCCGGCCGGCCCGTCCGCGGATCGAGATAGGCGACGAGGCTGTTGGTGGTGCCGAGATCAATGCCGACGGTGCGGGCCATTCTGTCGCTAGCTCCGAGCTTTGAGATTCGTGACCCGTGTCCCGTGGCCCGTGTCCCGTTCTGCAAGACTCAAGCGATTCTTGAGAGACCGCACGAGTGCGGCGAGCATTTGAGCAATAGCTTTCAACTCTTTCTCCATTTTGTCGAACTGCTCTGGCGCAAGATAGCGAAGGTCGCGGCTCAGTAGTAGAAAATACCGCATCTCCTCGAGAGAACCGTTTGCAACTGCAAGCGATTGGAGCAATTCTTTGGTTGTTCTCCGCCCGAATCCTTCCGCCATATTGGCAGGGATTGAGTAAGCTGCCCTGCGCAACTGCGAAGTGACGCCAAACTGCTCATTTCTGGGAAAGGAATTCGTCACGCGGTAGACTTCCAGCACCGCGCCATGCGCCCTTTTCCAAACTTCAAGATCTCGAAACCCACTTGGCATCATCAGGCGATTCCCGACTACAGATTAGGATTTAATTCTTTCACGGGACACGGAGCACGGAACACGGATCACGGCGCCGTCAATTCCTTTTGCACGTTGGCGACGAGGTTGCGGATGTAGGAGCGGCGATTGAGCAGCTCGTTCATCCGGGACATTATTCGTTTGCGCGCGGTGTCGTCGCCGCCGGAATCGAGCGCGGCGTCCCATTCGCCGAAGACGGCTTCGAGCTGTGCGTCCACTGCGCCGAGCTTTTCTGCAAAGCTTTTCTGCGCGGCGGCGAGGCGCGCGCGGAGCGCGGTCGTGTCGGTATCGCCGGCTTGCGCCGCGCGCAGTTGGTCAAGCGATTCGTTCAATTCGAACACTTCTTCGAGCAGCTCAGGCGGGGCTTGCTGTCTTTGCTGGCCCTCTTTGCGCATGCCTTCGAGGGCCAGCAGATATTCCACGCGGCTGATGGGCTCGCGGAGGGCGCGATAGGCGTCGTTCAAACGCGAGCTGTGCTGGAGCGCCAGTTCGCGCTCCTGCGGGCCGGCGTTCACGAAATTGTCGGGATGAAGCTTCCAGCTCAACTGGTGAAACTTCGCTTCGAGCGCTCCGGCGTCAATGCGCAGCTTCCGCGGCAGCCCGAGGAAGGCAAAGTAGTCCGTGCCGCGCGGCAGTTGCTGGATCTTCCCGCAATTCGAGCAGATGTGCGGCCCCTGCGTCCATTGCCGGCAACTCCAGCAGACCAGCGGAGACGTTGTTGCGGTCGAAGGTGTAGTCATGAAGCGAAGCCCGAATTCCCTGGTACTAAGAACTCCGTGTGCGGGCGAAAAAAAAGTGGCTGGCGGGCCCGGCTGCCAACCACTCGACGATGCCGAAGCTCTGCGTGCCTGGGCCGCTGCCCCCCAAAAGAAAATCTCTTCCCAGAACAACCGGGGACGGGCCGAAGCGCCTGTCCCGCCGCTTACGCGGTAAACGAACTGCCGCAGCCGCAACTGCGCGCCGCGTTGGGATTCTGGAAGACGAATCCCTGGCGCATCAGGTCTTCCTGCCACTCCAGCGTGGTGTCGTGGAGATAGAGATAACTCTTGGGGTCCACAAACAGCCGCGCGCCATGCTCCTCGAAGACTTTGTCGCGGTCGCGCGCCTGCGTCTCGAGCCGCATTGCGTAGGACAGGCCCGAGCAGCCGCCGCCCTGCACACCCACGCGAAGCCCGCCGGTTTCGGCGGGGACACCGTCCTTGGCGAGGAGTCCGCGGATTTTTTCAGCGGCCTTTTCTGTCAGATGGATCATCACTCAATCACCCAAACCTCAGAGCGACGCAAAGCGAGGAGGAATCCCCGGCTCTGCCGGCTCCGCTCGGAACAGCGCGCGCCGCTAGTGGCTGGAAGATACGTTTTCTTCAGCCGACTCGATTCCCTGCTTCTTTTTCCAGTCGCCGATGGCCGCCTTGATGGCATCCTCGGCGAGGACGGAGCAGTGAATCTTCACCGGCGGAAGGCTCAACTCGCGGACAATGTCCGTGTTCTTGATGGAAAGCGCCTCATCCACGGTCTTGCCCTTCACCCATTCGGTGGCGAGCGACGAGCTGGCAATCGCCGAGCCGCAGCCAAACGTCTTGAACTTGGCTTCCTCGATGACCTGCGTCGCGGGATTGATCTTCATCTGCAGCTTCATGACGTCGCCGCACTCCGGCGCGCCCACCAGCCCGGTGCCCACCGACGGGTCTTCCTTGGGCAGGCTGCCGACGTTGCGCGGGTGGTTGTAGTGGTCAATCACTTTGTCTGAATACGCCATCTCCATTCCCCCTCTTTAACTTAGATGAGTCTGAATCTCGTTCGGATTCCTTACACCACGTCGGAAGCGACCTTCCAATTCATCTTGCTGAGGTCCACTCCCTCTTTGGCCATTTCGTACAGCGGCGAAAGCTCGCGAAGCCGGCTGACGACTTCCACGATGCGGTTCACCACGTAATCCACTTCTTCCTCGGTGTTGAAGCGGCCGATGCCGAAGCGGATGGAGGTGTGGGCAAGGTCTTCGCCGACACCGAGAGCCTTCAGGACGTAGCTGGGCTCGAGAGTGGCCGAGGTGCAGGCCGAGCCGCTCGACACGGCGACGTCGTTGATGCCCATCAGCAGCGATTCGCCTTCGACGTAGGCAAAGCTCACGTTCAAGTTGTTGGGCAGGCGATGCTCCATCGAGCCGTTGATGAACACTTCGTCGAGCCTGGCGAAGATGCCATCTTTCAGGCGTTCGCGCAGGCGGCGCATCCGCGCGCCCTCTTCGGCCATTTCCTTCTGGCAGAGCTCACAGGCTTTGCCGAGGCCCACGATGCCGGGGACGTTGAGCGTGCCCGAACGCATGCCGCGCTCGTGGCCGCCGCCATCAATGATGGCGGAAAGCTGCACGCGCGGATTGCGGCGGCGCACGTAGAGCGCGCCGACTCCCTTGGGGCCATAAATCTTGTGGGCGCTGATGGCCAGCAGGTCGATGTTGTCCTTCTGAACGTCCACGGGAATCTTGCCGACGGCCTGAACGCCGTCCACGTGGAACAGCACGCCATGCTCCTTGGCAATCTTGCCGATTTCGGCGATGGGATTGACCACGCCGATTTCGTTGTTGGCATACATGATGGAAATCAAAATCGTTTTCGGGGTGATGGCCTTGCGCACCGCGTCCGGGCTGACCCGGCCGTCTTTTGCGACGGGAAGGTAGGTGACTTCGTAGCCGTACTTTTCCAGGCGTTTACAGGTATCCAGGACGGCCTTGTGCTCGATCACTTGGGTGATGATGTGATTGCCCTTTTCGCGGTACATCTCCGCCACGCCCTTGATGGCCAGGTTGTCGGACTCGGTGGCGCCGCTAGTGAAAATGATCTCCTTGGGAGAGGCGCCGACGAGGCTGGCGATCTGTCCGCGGGCATTTTCCACAGCTTCCTCGGCGGTCCAGCCGAAGGCGTGGTTGCGGCTGGCCGCGTTGCCGAATTTTTCGCCGAAGAACGGCAGCATCGCTTCGAGCACACGCGGGTCCACCGGGGTAGTCGCGTGATTGTCCATGTAAATCGGGAGCTTAATGGCCATGCTTTCTCTCCTCAGTCTCTCAAGTCCGTAGCGCGACGAGCGCACCCTCTTGCGGCTCTTCGCTCATCTGCGAAATCGTCACCGCGCCGAGCACTTGCAGGATGCTCTCGTTAACCCGGCGGAGCGGCTCGCGAATCGTGCAGTGCGAGGTCTGGCCGCATTCGCCGTGATTGGTGACGCACGAAGTAATCAGCAGCGGCCCGTCAATCGCGTTGATGACGTCGAGCGCGGTGATGCGGCGCGGGTCGCGCGCCAACTGATAGCCTCCGGCGGAGCCGTGGCGAGCGGCCAGCAACCCCTGTTTGGCCAGCTTCTGCAGCACCTTGGCCATCAGAGGCGTGGAGATGTCGTAAAGCTCGGCTATCTCCGCGGCGCTGCAGGAGCCGTCGCCGCCATGAGTCGCCAAGTGCTTTATGGCGATCAGTGCGTAATCGGATTTCCTAGATAATTTGAACATAGCAGGCGTCTATGCCATATACGACTGATTTAGTCCCATATGCAAAATAGCACATGGGGCAGCCACAAGTCAAGAGAATATCTGTCCAGAACCCCAAGCGCATGTGTGAGTTACAATGCGACCAAAATAGTCTGAATCTGTCGAGCGGCGTCCAGCGAACGGCTGCAAATCTCAGTCAAACGGCAGGGGATGAAGCTTGAATTGCTGACCAATAGGCAGCTCTGCCTGGGCGGCACGACGAACGACCGTGAAGAGATGCCAACCGGGGGCCGGCGCGAATGGATTTGAAATTCTCGTTCGCCGGTCGGCCAGTGCTGTAAAATGGCACCACTATGCCGGCGGTTGGACATACCATCGCCATTTACCCGGGATCATTCGATCCGGTGACCAACGGTCATCTGGACTTGATCGAACGCGGGACAAAGATTTTCCAGCGCCTGATTGTGGCCGTGCTGCGCAACGCGGACAAAGACCCGCTCTTCACCGTGGCCGAGCGCGTGGAGATGCTGCGGCAAGTAACGCGACCCTGGGCCAACGTCGAGGTGGACGTTTTCGACGGCCTGCTGGTGGACTACGCGCGGCGCCGCGGCGCGGGCGTGATCCTGCGCGGGATTCGCGCGATTTCCGATTACGAATATGAATTGCAGATGGCCTTGATGAACAGGAAGCTTGAGCCGCAATTGGAAACGGTCTTCATGATGCCGGCGCTGAAGTACAGCTATCTGAGCGCGCGGCTGGTGCGCGAAATCGCGCAATTTGGCGGGCCGCTGGATGGATTGGTGCCGCCGGTTGTCGAGCAGAAACTGCGCGCCAAGGTGACCTAGAGGCGGTGATTCCTGAAGAGAGAGGCGACCCGGTGCAGCTCACGGAACGGGTAAACCGAATTTCTGTTTCGCCGACTTCTGCGGTGGTTGCTGAGGCGGAAAAATACAAAGCCCGCGGAGTGGACCTGGTGGACTTCGGGCCCGGCGAACCGGACTTCCCTACCCCGGAGCACATCAAGCAGGCGGCCACCCGCGCCATTGAACAGAATTTCACGAAATACACGCCGACGGGCGGGACTACCCCGTTGCGCGAAGCCATCTGCGCGTGGCACAAGCGGGAGCTGGGCTCGAGCTACGAGCCGAAGGAGTGCATCGTCAGCGTCGGCGGAAAGCACGCCATCTTCAACGCGGTTTGTGCGCTCGTCCAATCCGGCGACGAGGTGCTGATCCCCGCCCCGTACTGGGTGAGCTATCCGGACATTGTAAAGTTTGCGGGCGGGACGCCGGTGATCGTCGAAACGCGCGCCGACAACAACTTCTGCGTGAGCGCGGCGGCGATGGAAGCCGCTATGACGCCTCGGACGAAGCTCCTGATCGTGGACTCGCCGTGCAATCCAACCGGGGCGGTGGTCCCGGCGGAGGAATACGAGCGGATCTGCGGACTATGCAAGCGGCGCGGCGTCTGGCTGATGGGCGACGAGTGTTATTCGCATTTCGTGTATCCGCCGGGCGAACCGTTTTCGGTGGCCCGTCTGGACGGCTCGAAGCCTCACATTATCATCGTGGGCTCGATGTCGAAGACGTTTGCGATGACCGGCTGGCGCATCGGATATGCGCTTGCGCCGCAGCCGCTGATTGACGCCATGATCAAGCTGCAGAGCCAATCTACGTCGAACCCCACGTCGGTGGCGCAGGCCGCGGCGCTCGAGGCTATGCGCGGGCCGATGGATTCGGTGCCGGTGATGCTGGCGGAGTATACGCGGAGGCGCGCGCGGATTGTGGAAGGGTTGCGCGCGATTCCGGGAGTGACCTGCACGGAACCCGGCGGCGCCTTCTACGCGTTTCCGAATGTGGCGGCGCACCTCGCCAATGGTTCGAGCAGCAGTACGCTGCCGAAAGACGGTACGGAATTGTCGCGCCAGTTGCTCGAGAAGGCGCACGTGGCCGTCGTGCCGGGCGAAGCGTTTGGCGCGCCGGGCCACCTGCGGATTTCGTATGCGACTTCGCTCGAGCGGATTGAAGAAGGACTGCGGCGGCTCACGCGATTTTTCGGCACCCCGCGCGCCGCTCGGGAAAAGCGGGCGGAATCGGCGTCGTGAGGCCGGAGCCCACTCTTCTCGAACCCATTTTCGCTCCGCGAATCTGGGGGTCGCGCTCCCTGGAACCACTTTTCCCGGAAAAAACAAAACTTTCCGAACCGCTGGGAGAGGCGTGGTTGACCGGGCGCGAGTGCCGCATCGCGACCGGCCCGTACGCGGGGCGCACTCTGGGCGCGGCCTGGAAAGAGATGCCCGCAGAATGGCGCGGGACGCGGCTGCGCGACGCGGCGGAATTTCCTCTCCTGGCAAAGTTCATTTTCCCCGAAGACAAACTCTCCATCCAGGTGCATCCGGACGACCACTACGCGCGCGAACATGAAGCGGCGGCAGGCGGGCGCGGCAAAACGGAAATGTGGTATGCCGTCGCGGCGCGGCCCGGAGCGGAACTACGGGTCGGATTTCGCAAGAGCGTAACGCCGGAGCAATTTCGCCGGGCGTTGGCCGACGGAACGCCTGAAGAAATGTTTGCGCGGGCAAGCGTTTGCGCCGGGGATGTTTTTTTTGTGCCGGCGGGGACGCCGCATACCATCGGACCGGGGATGGTGCTGTGCGAGGTCCAGGAATATTCTGACCTGACCTACCGCCTCTACGACTACGACCGCGTGGACTCGAAAGGCCGCGCGCGGGAATTGCACGTTGAAAAAGCGCTGGCGGCGATGAATTTTGGGGCCACGCGCGCGGGAAAGGTCGAGCCGGTGCAGCAGGAGCGCGGCCCGGTGAAGAAAGCCTATTGCGCCGCCTGCCGGTATTTCGCCGTGGAGAAGTGGGAATTCCGTGAACCGGTGAGCGCCGAAACCGAAGCCGGCCATTTTGACGTCTTCCTATTTCTTGCCGGAAAGGGCCGGATTTGTTGCGGCGATCAAAAAGCCGAGTACACCGCAAGCCAGGCGTGGCTGCTTCCGGCAGGCCTGGGAGCCTATGAGCTGCTGCCTCAATCTTCAGCGGCGCCGACTTCGCTGCTGCGAGCTTATGTCCCGGAGATAAATGAATTCGAGCAGAGGCTGGCAAACCTGGGCATCGCCGCGACGGCGCTTTCCGGGATTGTGTTTCGATGAGGCGAAGAGCTCGATGAAGAAGCAATCCTTTGAGGCACATGCGGTAATTCTCGCCGGAGGGCGAGGGACGCGGTTCTGGCCGCGCAGCAGAACGCGCACGCCGAAACAATTTCTCAACATCATCGGCCAAAGGACGATGTTCCAGCAGACCGTGGCGCGCATCGCGCCATTGTTTCCGGCTTCGCGCATCTGGACGGTTACGAATCAAGAGCAAGCACGGGAGGCGGGGCGAGAGCTCCCCGGTAACTTCGCCGCGAGAATCCTGAGCGAACCGGCCGGGCGGAATACGGCTGCGGCCATCGGACTCGCGGCGGTACACATAGCGGAGCGGACACGCGCGGGGGAAGACGCCCTGATGGCCGTGTTTCCGGCGGACCAGTTCGTCGCGCAGGAAAAGCGCTACCGGCAGATTGTGCGCGCGGCTCTGGAGGTTGCGCGCGAGCCGGGCCGCCTGGTGGTGCTGGGAATTCCCCCGACCCGCCCCGATACAGGCTTCGGCTATATCGAAAGGAAAGGCGCGGCGATGCGGGTGCGCGGGTTTCCGGTGTACGCCGTGCAGCGGTTCGCGGAAAAGCCCGCGCCGGCACGTGCGAAACAATATGTGAAGTCGGGCAGATTTCAATGGAACGCGGGAATGTTTTTCTTCCGCGTGGGAACGTTTCTCGAGAACTTGAAGCGCTACCTACCGCAATTGTACTGGACGCTGCGCCGCCTGGGCGACTCCATCGGAACGGCGCGCTACGAGCGCGCGCTGGTCCGCCAGTATGCGAAGCTCGAAAACATTTCGATAGACTATGCCGTGATGGAGCCGGCCGCGCGTGAGACCGGCGCGAGCCGCGTGTTTGTCATCCCCGCGGAGGTGGGATGGAGCGACATCGGATCGTGGGCGGCGGTGTACGAGCTGCTGGCGCGACACAAGGGCGAGAACGTCTCCACCGGGGCGTTCACGGCGCTCGATGCCGATGGAAATTTCTTCTGGAGTCCTGATAAGTTTGTAGCGGCGATCGGCGTGAAGGATATCGTCGTCGTCGAAACGCGCGACGCCTTGCTGATTTGCCCGCGGGACCGCGCGCAGGACGTCGGCAAGATTGTGAAATGGCTGGACGAACACGGAGAGCGGACGCTGGTCTGAAAGGCGGGGTGGATTGAGCGTGGCGGCTGAGATGACCGAATTGAAATTCGGAACCGACGGGTGGCGCGGCGTTATTGCCGACGATTTTACGTTTGAAAACGTAAGCAAGGTGGCGTACGCCGTCGCGCGCTACGTGGTCCGCGCGGAGCAGCCGGGCAAAGGCGTGCTGGTGGGCTACGACAACCGCTACGCCTCGGAGCGCGCCGCGCGCGTTGCCGCGGAAACCGTGGCGATGACCGGGACTCCGGTGTGGCTGGCCGAGCAATCCTGCCCCACTCCGGCGATTTCGCTGCTGGTGCGCCAGCGGGGGGCAGCCGGCGGAATCATGATTACCGCCAGCCACAACCCCTACCGCTGGAACGGCATGAAGTTCAAGGCCAGCTACGGGAGTTCGGCGCTGCCTTCGATCGTGGCGCAAATCGAAAACGAACTGCAAACGATTCTGCGCGAGGGCGTTCCGCCGCTTCCGCCGCGGAAGGACCTGATTCATTCCCTGGACGTGCGCGCGCCTTATCTGGAGACCATCGAGAAGCTGGTGGACTGGGAGCGGCTGACCAAGGCGGGATTCCGTTTCGTGGTGGACCCCATGCACGGGTCGGCCGCCGGCCTGCTGCGCGAATTATTTTCCCGGCACGGAATCGCCTGCGAGGAAATTCGCGGGACGCGCGATCCGCTGTTTGGCGGCGTCCATCCGGAGCCGATTGAGCCGCACGTCGAGGCGCTGCGGGACGCGGTGCGCAAAGGGGGCTGGGACGCCGGCCTCTGCGCCGACGGCGACGGCGACCGTATCGGCGCGATAGACCGCGATGGCACGTTCATCACACCCCATCAGATTTTTTCGCTGCTGCTCTGGCACCTGGCGGGAACGCGCGGCCTCGCGGGCGGCGTGGCCAAGACTTTTTCCGTCACCAAGATGATTGACAAAATCGCGGCGAAATTCGGGCGCGCACTCTTCGAAGTGCCCATCGGATTCAAGTACATCTGCGAGCTGATGCTGGAGCGCGACATCCTGCTGGGCGGGGAAGAGAGCGGGGGAATCGGCACGAGCCTCTATCTGCCCGAGCGCGACGCCACGGTGACCGCGCTGCTGCTGGCGGACGTGATGGCGTGGCATCGCAAGACGCTGGGCGAGTTGGTGCGAACGTTGCACGCCGAGTTCGGCGAGCATCACTACGGGCGCGTGGACCTGGAGCTGAAAGCCGGGCAAAAAGAAAAGGTCATCGCGCATTTTGCCGCGCCGAAGCTGGCGCGCCTGCTGGATTGGCCGATTGTGAAGCGCGAAGACCTGGACGGCATCAAACTGTATCTGGGCGACGCCGGATGGGTGCTGGTGCGAGCTTCGGGAACCGAGCGGATGCTGCGGATTTACGCGGAGACGGCGAAACCCGAAACCACCCGCCGAATCCTCGACGAAGTGAGCCAAGTGGCGCGGAAGGTGTAGGGGACGACAGGGAGAAGCGATCGTGAAGCGGCGCCTGTACCAGCTCGATGTATTTACGACCACGCCGTTTGCGGGAAACCCGCTGGCGGTGATCACCGACGGCGACGGTCTGAGTCAGAAGCGCATGCAGGCCATTGCCCGGGAGATGAATCTTTCGGAGACGGTTTTTATCCAGAAGCCCACCAGCGACCGCGCGCTGACGCGGCTGCGCATTTTCACGACGCAGGAAGAGCTGCGCCTGGCGGGACATCCCGTCGTGGGGACGTGGTTTTTGCTGGCGCAATTGGGCGTGGTGCCGGCGCAGGAAGGGGCGGTGCACATTCTGCAGCAAACCGGCGCGGGCGTGCTGCCCGTGGAAATCAACTTTCACGACGGCAGGCCCCAGCGCGTGACCATGACGCAGAAGCCCGCGGAATTCCGCGCGCCGAAGATGCCGCGTGCCGCGCTGGCCCGGGCGTTAGGATTGAACGAGCGCGACCTGGACCCGAAGCTGCCTCTCGAGTGCGTCTCCACAGGAATCTTCAACCTGATGGTGCCGCTGCAAAGCCGCGACACCCTGCAGCGGATTCGCGTGGACGTCCGCGAACTCCGGCGGGTGCTCTATGGCGTATTGCTTCGCCTGCGGAGCGCCCGGACGCGCGTTTTCGCGCGGGATGATTCCCTGGGAATTGTACGAGGACCCGGCCACAGGCTCGGCGGGAGGTTCGCTGGGGGCTTACCTGGTGCGCCATGAAAAGCTCGGCGCAAACCAACAGCTCCATATCGTGCAGGGGGTCGAGATGGGGCGCCCCAGCCAGATTCGCGTGGAAGTGATCGAGGAACGCGGGAAATTGGTGCCGCGGGTCAGCGGCGCCGCGGTTGCGATTTTCGAGGGGACCATAGAGGCATAATGGCGACCCTCGCCTAGAAGAGAGAAGGCCGCTGCGATTTGTCGCAGCGGCCTTCTCGTTGCAGCGCAGAAACGCGGCGCGTTTATTTTCCGTGCCTGTCGTGGCGGATGTCTTTCCTGTCCTTGCGGATGTCTTTCCTGTCCTTGCGAGCATCCTTGCGATCACCGTGGAGGTCTTTCTTGTCTCTGTGGATGTCGCGATTGTCCGAGCGAAGATCTTTCCTGTCCTTGTTTACGTCTTTCTGGTCTTTGTGGATGTCCGCTCTGTCCTTGGCGGCATCGGCCTTATCGCCTTCTTTTATGTCTTCCCGCAGGTCGCGGCGGTCCTTGGCAAGATCCTTCTGGTCCTTGTTCAAATCGCGCCGGTCCTTGTTGCGGTCGATGCGGTCCCTGTTCAGGTTCTTTTGGTCGTTGCGGATGTCCTTGCGATCCTTGTGAAGGTCCTTCCGGTCCTTCCGCAGATCCTTCTTATCGTTCTTCAAGTCACTGTTGCTGTTGTCGCTCTGCGCCCAGGCGCCGGTGGCCAGCAAACCTGCCAGTGCCAATCCGATCAAACACCTTCGGGCAATCTTCTCCACGCTCATGGATGCTCTCCTTGAATTTGGTTTCCGGGGCCGTAATCCAGCCTACTGCCGGTGAAACCCGCGCCCTCCAAAAAAGTTGCTGGCGTTATCTTGGGAACATACTTTTTGCGGCAGTACAGAAGTACTACGCGCCGGAGAGGGTTCGTTTTCGCATCTTCAGAAGCTGAAGCGCAGGCCGAACTGTGCGGCAAAAGGAATGCCGACCGTCGTGCCGGGCCCAAAGAAAT
>WNGL01005508.1_pt1 | contig 28003 bp, 24 predicted proteins | sample 5400591 | NCBI WGS metagenome assembly WNGL01 (sample SAMN13153377, study PRJNA577476) | soil metagenome | isolation source: 80 cm soil or saprolite under Garry oak tree replicate 1 | place: USA:California | collected 2016-06-15 | reverse complement strand
AACAGACCATCCCGCGGGCCTGGAAGGGCATGGTATGACCTTTACCATCGGACGTGGAAACGAGGTTTGCGTCACCGCCATCCAGGCGCTGGCCCCGCTCGTCAACGGACGCACCCTGGAGTCGTTCACCGCTGATATGCGCTCTTTCTGGCGGTATATCACTGGCGACAGTCAGCTACGCTGGATTGGGCCTGAGAAGGGAGCCATGCACCTGGCCACCGCCGCTGTGGTCAATGCGGTCTGGGACCTGTGGGCCAAGGTTGAGGGCAAGCCGCTCTGGAAGCTGCTCACCGATATGACGCCGGAGCAGCTTGTCTCCTGCATCGATTTCCGCTATATCAGCGATGCTCTGACTCCCGATGAAGCGCTGGACTTGCTACGCCGCCAGGCTCCAACCAGAGCGCAGCGCGAGACGGAAATGCTACACCACGGCTTTCCGTCTTATACGACCGGCGCCGGCTGGCTGGGCTATAGCGATGAGCAGGTGCGCGTGCTCTGCCGCGAAGCGCTGGCTAGTGGTTGGCGGCACTTCAAACTGAAGGTTGGCCTGAGCCAGGAGGACGATCTACGCCGTGCGCGCATCATGCGCGAAGAGATCGGGACAGAGAGCACCTTAATGTTCGACGCAAACCAGGTGTGGGAGGTGCACGAGGCCATCGCTGCAATGCAGCCCCTGGCGGCATTTGACCCTTTCTGGATCGAAGAACCCACCAGCCCGGATGATATTCTTGGACACGCCTTGATTGCACGCGCCATCGCGCCCATTCGCGTTGCCACCGGCGAGCATGTGCAGAATCGCATCATCTTCAAGCAGCTCTTTCAGGCCAACGCCATTGCCATCTGCCAGATCGATGCCTGCCGCGTCGGCGGGGTAAACGAAGTCCTGGCGATTCTCCTTATGGCCGCCAAGTTCGGCATCCCGGTCTGCCCGCACGCGGGAGGCGTTGGCCTGTGTGAATATGTGCAGCATCTCTCGCTCTTCGACTACATCGCGATTAGCGGCTCGCTGGAGAACCGCATGATCGAGTACACACCTCACTTGCACGAGCATTTTGTGCACCCGGTTATCATCAGGAGTGGCCGCTATATACCCCCGGACGCTCCAGGGTATAGCGTAACGATGTATCCCGCGTCGATAGCCGCCTACTCCTATCCCAATGGGTCGGCGTGGGCAGGTGAAAGGAGGTAGCAATGCTCAGAGTTGGACAGATCATAGGCCTGAAGCCGGACCAGATCGAAGCGTACGAACGCCTGCACGCCACAGTTTGGCCCGAAGTGCTGGCGATGATTTCCGCGTGCAACATTCGCAACTACAGCCTTTTTCGCCACGGCGAGCTGCTCTTTGCGTACTTTGAATATGTCGGCGACGATTACGAAGCCGATATGGCAAAGATGGCCGCGGACCCTAAGACGCGCGAGTGGTGGACCTGGACCGAGCCGATGCAGGCGCCGCTGGAGACGCGGGCGCCCGGCGAGTGGTGGGCCACGATGAAGGAAGTGTTCCACACGGACTAGCAGAAGAAAGGGAACATCAGTGTTTCGCTTAGATCAGAAAATTGCCTTCGTGACGGGGGCCGGGTCGGGCATCGGAGAGCACATCGCACGGCTCTTTGCACAGCAGGGTGCGCACGTCATTCTCGCCGACATCAGGCTTGACGCGGCAGAGCAGGTTGCCGGTGAAATTCGGGATGCGGGGGGAAGCGCACGCACGCAGCAACTGGACGTGGCCGAAGAGTCCCAGGTCAAGGCCGCGATAGAGCAAGCCGCCGCTACCGAAGGTCGACTCGATATCCTGGTCAACAATGCCGGTATAAGCCACGTTGGCAATATCCTGGAGACCAGCCTGCAGGACTGGGAGCGCGTGATGAGCGTGAATGCGCGCGGCGTCTTCCTCTGCGCACGCGAAGGGGTGCGGCAGATGCTGGCACAGTCGCCAGCTGGAGGCGTGATCATCAACATGTCCTCGGTTGCAGCCACTATCGGCATCGACCGGCGGCTGCCCTACTGCGCCAGCAAAGGGGCTGTGCTGGCACTGACGCGCTCGATCGCCATCGACTTCGCCACGCGGGGCATTCGCTGCAACGCCATCTGTCCCGGCACGGTGCAGACACCGTTTGTGGAAGGCTACCTCGCGCGTAATTTCGCCGGTCACGAGGACGAGGTGCGCCAGCAACTCCACGCACGCCAGCCCATTGGACGCATGGGGCGACCGGGTGAGATCGCGTATGCCGCGCTCTACCTGGCTTCGGACGAGGCGGCATTTGTGACAGGCTCTGGGCTGGTCATCGATGGTGGCTGGACGGCGAAATAGAGAGACCGGGCTGCGAAAGAAAGGAGTACGGTATGCCTTCTCAGACAGAAGCTTCAGGGCCATTGGCACTGCGCCCGCTTGGCTCGACTGGCCTGCAGGTGACGCCGGTCTGTATTGGCTGCGCCCCTTTGGGGAATATGCCGGAGACCTTCGCCTACGAAGTACCGGAGGAGCGCGCCCTGGCCACGATTCGTGCTTTCTTTGCCAGTCCCCTCAACTTCCTGGACACCGCCGCTTCCTACGGCGATGGTGAGAGCGAGCGTCGCATCGGCATCGTGCTCCACGAGCTTGGGGGACTTCCGCCGGGCTTCGTGCTGGCAACGAAGGCCGACCGCGATTTGCAGACCGGCGCCTTTACCGGCGCGCAGATGCGTCGCAGCGTTGAGCGCAGCCTGCGCCTGCTGGGCCTGGAGCAACTGCAACTCGTCTACCTGCACGACCCCGAGCATATCTCCTTTGAAGAGGCCATGCAGCCGGGTGGTCCCGTCGAGGTGCTACAACAATGTAAAGAAGAGAGCTTGATCGCGCACCTGGGTGTCGCCGGTGGCCCGATCGACTTGATGATGTGTTTTGTCGAGACCGGCCTCTTTGAGGCAGCCATTTCGCATAACCGCTTCACGCTCCTCAACAGGGAGGCCGAACCGCTCTGGGAGGTATGCGCGCGCCGGGGAGTCGCAGCCCTGAATGCCGCGCCATATGGGAGCGGTCTCCTGGCGAAAGGCCCAGGCGCCTATCCGCGCTATATGTATAGCCAGGCATCGCCCGAACTGCTTCGACGCGCCAGGCAGATGGAAGAAGCCTGCGAGCGCCACGGTCTGCCACTGGCAGCAGTAGCGCTGCAGTTCTCGCTGCGCGATGCGCGCATTGCCTCCACGATTGTTGGCATGACGCGCCCTGAGCGGCTCGCAGAGACGCTGAATCTGGCGCAACAGCCGATCCCGGTTGAACTCTGGGCTGAACTGGATTCCATCTACCGGTCGTGAAGCGGCATGCCTCTCATGAGGGCTTTGCCTTTTCTGCCTTATTGCTTCATCTTGATAGAGAGAGGATCCGTCTATGACCGAGTTGCTTCCCATTGTTGATGCGCATGTGCATCTCTGGAATCCCGAGCAGTTCAGTATGCCCTGGCTGGCGGACATCCCCCAATTAAATCGGCCCTATGGCTTGCAAGACTACCGCGAGCAGACGCGGGGTCTCCCCATTATATCAATGGTCTATGTCGAGGTAGGCGTAGAGCCACAGGAGGCGCTACGTGAGGCGCGCTATGTCGCGGGTCTCGCCCGAGAGGAGCCACGTTTGCAAGCGATCGTCGCCGCGGCGCCGGTCGAGCGCGGCGACGCTGTTCGCGATCACCTGGAATCCCTGGTGGCCATCTCGCCTCTCATCAAAGGAGTCCGGCGCAACCTCCAGGACGAAGCTGATGCGGATTTCTGCCTGCAACCCGATTTTGTCGCGGGAGTGCGCCTGCTGGCCGAGTTTAACCTGTCGTTTGACCTCTGTATCAAGCACTGGCAACTGCCGTATGTCATCGAACTGGTGCGTCGCTGCCCGCATACAGCCTTTATCCTGGATCACCTGGGGAAGCCAGGCATCAAACAGCAGCTGCTCGACCCCTGGCAGGCAGATTTGCGCGCACTCGCTGAGTTGCCGAACGTCGTCTGTAAAATCAGTGGCATGGTGACCGAGGCCGACCACGAAGGCTGGCAGCCCGCCAACCTGGAACCGTTCATCAATATCGTGTTAGAGGCCTTTGGGGAAGAGCGCGTCCTCTTCGGCAGTGACTGGCCCGTTGCCTTGCTCGCATCTCCGTACCGTCGCTGGTACGAGACGCTGGAAGCGCTCACCGCGCGCTTGCCGCTCTCAGCCAGGCGCAAGCTATTGGCAGGGAATGCACAGCGCTTCTACCGCGTGAGTAAATAAACAAGCAAGAGTACAGATGAGTCATGCCGTGTAGTCCGAGCGATCGAGAACGTTCTGAATGGTTTCGAGTAGTTTCGTGACCGCAAATGGCTTACGTATAAAGAGAATGCCCCGCTTACTTATCTCTTCTAATGGCGGGTTCCGTGCGCTCATCAAGATGGTCTTCGAATATTTGAGGTGATCAAAGGACTGAAGCCAGTCGTGCAGCTCGAGGCCGTTGATATCGGGAAGGCTATAGTCAAGGATGAAGAGGTGTGGAGCAAGCCTGGTGATCGCATTGAGTGCATTGCGAGCGCTGACATGATGGATGGCTTTATGGGCTGTCTCCTGGTGAATAACCTGCACAAGGAGATATCCAATTTCCTCATCATCTTCGACTATAAGTATCAATTTGGCGGGAGCCTGTCCCGTGGCTTTGGACGCGAATATGTGATCAAACATAACTTGAAAATCCCCTCTAGCCTCGTAGTTAGCGGAAATTCGTTATTGGCTGCATATAACACGCAGGTCAACATTAGGATGTTTCATGCTCTGCGCAGATAGAACGTTTTGAAGAGTCAATAGTCCGGGGGTATGAAGATATCCGCAAATTTGCCGTTTACTAGTAGCAGAAGAAGTATTGTTATTCATTGTGTTTCATGGTGATCCTACGAGGGAAAGTTTACATGTTACGTGTGTTGAAAGCGGCATTCTTTAGTACTTTTCTCCTGGCGATTGTAGCTGTGGGATTTTTGAAGTTCGATCCCCTGCATATTGCGGGAGCGTCTCAACAGATTGGTCCGCGTCCACCGGTACTCGCCAGCACTGTTGTGGCAGTCAATAAACTCAAGGGCAATGCCTATGCAGATGGACCTTATTCTGTGCAAGGCAATGCGATTATTGGAGCGGATGGCAAACGTTATCTTTTTCATGGCATCGGGCGCGATAGCTTGGAATATAATTGCTGGGGCGATGGGCACTTTGACGCACAGGAACTGGCCTATATGGGTTCGGGTACCAATAAGTACGCTGTCACTTACTGGGGAGCGAATACCGTGCGTTTGCCGCTCTCCGAGGGTATCTGGCTCAATGGGCAATCCTCGCAATCCTGCGCAGCGGCGCAGTACCAGGCTCTGGTCAAGCAGACCGTTAACACGTTGACGGCGCTTCATTTGAATGTGATACTCGATCTCCAGTGGTCTGACGCGGGCGGGCAAGCGTCGCAGGCAGGTGGTCCCTGGGCCGCGCCGGATGCCGATAGCGTGAAGTTCTGGCAGCAAGTGGCGAGCATCTACAAGTCGTCTCCCAATGTGTTGTTCGAGCTATTCAATGAGCCTCATCCCTCCACCTGGACATGCTGGCTATCGCCCTGTACAGTCACCGATACCAACTATTCTCAGGATTGCAATTGTAACAAAACCGTGACCTTTGCCAGCGTGGGTATGCAGGCGCTGGTGGACGCGGTGCGCAATACCGGGGCCACGAACCTGGTCCTGGTGGCAGGTATGGACTGGGGTTACGATCTGAGTCAAATTGCGAAATTTCCCATAAAAGGCGCGAACGTAGTGTATGACACGCATCCCTATCCCTATGCTGAGAAGCAGCCCAATACCTGGGATGCCGCCTTCGGTACCATCAGCGCGACGTACCCGGTGATCTCGGCTGAAAGCGGGCAGTATGACTGCGGAACCAACTTCATGAGTCAGCTGCTGGCTTACTTTGATGCGCACCGCATAAGCTGGGTGGCCTGGGCCTGGGTTGTGCAGGGTTCCCAATGTGGCTATCCACTGCTCATTCAGGATTATCGCGGCACTCCCGTACCCGGTATGGGCCAGTTGATTTACCGGCATTTGCGCAGTTACTCGTGACCTACCTGCGGTTGTGCGGCAATCGAATGACCGTTTTCAGTGTGCCCCGGTAGCCAACCCGTAGAAGAGTAGAACAGCACCGGTAATAAGGATCAGGGCAATCAGCGCCAGGCCAATGTTGTTGAGCAGGCTCAGGCGCTGATTTTTCATGATCACCCGGTGATTGCCAATCAGCAGGATAGCGATAACCAGTACAGGAGCGACGATAGCGGCGACAATGTTTGACCAGAAGATCAGCTTGATAGGATCGACGTGCAGCAGTGTAATGACCAGGGCTACTACCGCCGACGCGGTAAGTACGAGGTAGAAGCCCTCACTTTGCCAGGGACGCCTGGCGAGAGCACCAGGCCAACCAAAGGCTCCAGTCACAGTGTAGGAAGTACTGGCGAGCAGCACCGGGATGGCGACAAGGCCCGCCCCTATAAGTCCAATAGCAAAAAGATAGCGAGCCAGAGGCCCCGCTAGCGGTTCCAGAGCGCGGGCCGCGTCAGCAGCAGTGTTGATTTGCCCATTGTGTACAAAGAGCGTCGAGGCAGTCGTGACGATGATAAAGTAGGCCACTAGCTGACCAGCGACGGCTCCACTGCCTACATCAAGCTTAGCAGCCCGCAATTGCTGTTTGAGTGAACCTTCCCGCTTCTCCTCGATTTCGGCCCTGGCCTGCCAGATCAAAGAGAAAGGCGAGATTGTGGCACCCAGGAGCGCCATCGCGCTGCTAATGCTGGTAAAGTTGAACCCTATCGAGGGCACAAAGGTGCGAACAAGCACCGCTCCCCAATTGGCATGGGTAAAGAAGGAACTCAAGATGTAGGCGATGAACACAAAGCTCATGGTGAGAAAAATCTTTTTGAAGAACTCGAAGCTGCCATACACTGTCAGGTACCACAACACCAGCGCGACCGGTACCACAAACCAGATCCACGCGATACCTGTTATCAGCTCGAAACCACTACCAACAGCAGCCAGATCGGCTGCAATCAACGCGATATTGCTGATGACCAGCAAGAGCGAGGCCGCGTACGCCACCGGACGCCCATAATGTTCGCGCAAGAGCTGCGTCAACCCCTTCTGGCTGATGCGTCCAATTTTAGCGCAGGCAAACTGTACCGCGTAATAGAGCGGAGTCGTCAGCAGCATCAACCACAAATGCGCGTAGCCGACATTCGCTCCATCGATGGCATAGGCCGTGACTGCCGAGGGGTCGTTCCCGGAAGTCCCTGAAAGCAAACCAGGACCGATCACCCGCAGGAATGGGTTACGCAGACGGGGCGCGTGTACTTCGCGCTCCATCTCCCGCATCCCCTCCGTTGTCGGCAGATGCTGCTCCACCTGGTCGAGCAGGTCCTCTTGCTTGCGCTCAGATTCGTGCTGCAAGGGTTGCGGCCCGGGTTTTGTGAGCGACTCTAGTTCTTCCTCTTTCGCATCAATGGTAACAGTGCCATTTGACTCGCCGACTTCATCCACCGGGTTCACCGCTTGAATGCGATCAGCAGGTACGTCGAGTTCTTTCTTAAAGACTACTCCCTTGGAGATCTTAATGGCTTCGACCTCGCCCTGCGGGTTCTTCACCACATCCTTCACCTTCGCGGGACTCACATCCTGCTCACCCAGGTCCCCATCAGTAGCCTCCACCTTCATCACTGGGACGATCTCGCGGCCGCCCCCTTTCTTCTGTTCTGGCATAACTCCTCTATCACTAGCTGTGTCTGCCAGATATGCGCCTTCTCTACAAGCCCTGGCATACAGTCCTCATACGTATTGGCATTCGTGATGCCGCGCTGAAAAACATTTCCCTTCACGTGATACACCTTACTTTTCACACGGTTCAGTCACTTGCACAGGATACAGCACCTTAAGATGAGTTTTTGCATCCACCTCTTGACAAATATATCGTTTCGATACTATAATCTATATCGAAACGATAGTATCGCTCCGATATAGAAACCTGGGAGAAGTACCATGTCTCTTGAACGGTTCGATGCTTTGCCAGTAAGTGATGACGGAACATTACCTGGTGAAAATAAGTCTTCCTCTGCCACAGCGCGAAAAGCACTTATGTATGAACTCTTCGTGCTGGGAGAGTTGATGGATGGCCCGCATTATGGCTATATCCTCCGAGACATTCTCGGCAGGCTACTGGGGCCCTTTCGCCATATCAGTTGGGGTGTGCTTTACCCCCTGATCCGTCACCTGGAAAGTGGGGGGCTTATTGTCCCCGATGAAAAGAGCGGTGCTGCACAAAGCGAGAGCACCCAGGGTAACAAACAACGCAAGCAATATCGCATTACTGAAGCCGGCCAGAGACGTTTCCTTGCCCTCATGCTGGAGACCGGCAACTATACCGCTGATTACCCTGAACTCTTCCTCATCAAATTGAACAATCTCGATCATATCACTCGCGAACAGAAACTGACACTCCTCTGGCACTACCGGGAGTATCTTCAGGTTGAGCAGAAGTATCTCCAGGAAAGCCAGAGAGACATCTCTAAGGGAACGCGCTTCATTCCAGAGGACCAACGTGCGCACGTTTTTGATATTATTGGTTTTCGCCTGAGTGGTATTCAGGCGGAGATCACCTGGATTGCTCGTAAGATTGCTGACCTGGAAAGTGAAAAGGAATAAAAAATGGAAACAACAAACATCCGCTTCTTCTCTCGTCAACCACTCTCCGCCTTTGTCAAACTCACCATTGCAGCCCTCTTTGGAGGAGCTGTCTCAAGTGGTGTACTCGCGCTCACCATAGGATATCCAGATAACATTGCATTACTCATTGTCACCGCGTGTCAGCTGTTAGCTACAGGACTTGTCGTCACCGGGTTACGCTGGATGCCAGTGCTGGTAGTACTCCTGAGCGGAATTTTCCTGTACCAGATATCCAACCAACCATTTGTCATCTATCATCTGACAGATCCAAAGGGAGGTGGTTTTCTCCCCTTTGTACTGGATGTGCTCATCATTGCATGCGTGCTTGTAACGTTCGGGGCAAGTATTGGTGCAACGGTGCAGAACTACCGAAAGACGAAGCGTAAAGCTCCACGTTGGCTTTCATCTGCCTTAGCGGGAGTAGCGGGGATGAACCTGACGGTCATTGTCCAGTAGTGCGATTACTGCCATCCATCTGAATTCAAATGAAGAGAATAGAAACAGGAGGTATCCTGCCCTTTACGCTCATCGCCCGTGGCTACGAACGGGCATGGCAGAATGCCTCCTGTCTCAATCGAATGTCGTCTAACTAACCGTTAGCGACACGTCATCCACGTACATGTACGTGTAGTAGGATCCGCCTCCTGAATCTTCGTGATCCAGGAACTGGATGCCGATGGTTTGACCGGCGTAGGCCGAAAGATCGAAGGACATTTGTATCCAGACCCGGTCGTTGGTGGTGTTCACGAATAGTTGTTGCAGCACATTTCCGCCGCTATCGATCACGTCAGCCTCTTGCCAGCCGTAGGTACTCGAATCGTTACTGGCGGGCCAGTAGTAGAAGCTCAGGTTCGCCTTGGTCGCATTACTTGGGATGGTGACCATCTGGGAGGCAATACAATCACCCGATTGATTACTGCTGCCCCCCAACTTTAATGAGTAGCTCCCGCTGTGCGCCTGCGTTTTGCTCCGCTTCGGAGATGACGTGCCGCTATACGCCCATCCCGCATTGCTGGACTCGAAGCCGCCATTCTGAATGACACCGTTACCAGGAGGCGGCGTGCTGGTTGGAGGATTCGTCGGCGTGCTGGTTGGCGTCGAGGTTGGCGTTTTCGAGGGTGTACTGGTCGGCGTACTGGTTGGAGATGACGTGGTCGTAACCGTTGGCGTTGGGGAAGGCCCGCTGGTCACCGTAGGTGTAGGAGTAGGCCCACCCGTGGTGTAAAAGCTGGAAATGACCTGTCCACGACTATCGACGGGTGCTGGAAGACCGAGTTCGTACATGTAATTAGTACTCATGTCGTCGATGCCCATCACCGTAGCATAGCTCTGTCCGCTGACGATGCCAGGTCCCGCGAAGACAAACGGCACATGGCGCGTTGTACCCATGCCAGTAGTGCCTGCGCCATAGAAGTTGTCGAAGCTCGTGTGATCGTTCTCAGCCTCGTCGGAAACAATGGAGATGGCTGTATTGCTGGTATAGTTATTCTGTTGCAGCCAGGAATACAATTGCCCGTAGGTCTGGTCATCCCAGCCACTGGCCTGCTGGTAGAGGCTACCCGCGGTGTCGGGACTGGTGCTCTCCACGGAGAGACCTTCCGCCTCGGTGATGGGCATGTAGATCAGAAAGCCATTGGGGTTGGAGGCATGAGACGTGATAAAATTCTGCACCTCTGTTACCCATTGTGTCGGGACGCCATTGATATTTTTGCCCAGGGAAATCTGGTCGACATTGGCATCGGTGATATGGCCGGTCGGATAATCGTTCCCGCCGATGACCGCCGTACTCATACCGTAGCTTTTCGCTACATCGAAGATCGATTGCTGGCCGAAGACCTCGGTTCCCCCGTACCAGATATTGGTATCCAGGCCATCGGGCTGTCCCCATACTTTGCCAGGCGCATCCGGGGTACGCCAGGCGGGATACGAACCAACGGCGATCTGATAGTGATCGATCGGCGACCAGCCATATTGCGTCCACGCTTCGTTCGCAACCACGCCATTTTGCGCGAGCTGGTGGGTGGCAGGTGAACTGTTGGTCATCGATTGCGTATCCGTGAACCACGACTCGTGATAGGTCTCGTCATAGTCTACAATAATCAGGTTTTTAGCGCGCCCAGCCGGAACGGTACGCGAACCAGGCATGGAAATCGGCGTCAGGCTAAAATTGACGGTTGCACTGCTGCTGACGTTCACCTGCATCTGCTGCGCATCTTTGTAGAATGGCTGCGTGCCACTGATCGTGTAACGCCACGCGGAAAGATTATACGTGCCACTGGCGATGCCGCTGAAACTGTAACTGCCGTCCGCCGCCGTGGTCGTATACTGCGCCGCGCCGCCAACCGTGCCAACGCTGATGCCAACCGAAACATTGGCAACCGGCTGCTTGCTGGTGGCATCGGTGACAACACCGCTCACCGACGCGGAACCCGCCGCCAGGCTAACGCGCGGCAAATGCTGGGCGCCTCCCGGCAAATCATCGGTATCGCCAAAGGCTGTGGAGATAGCGCGAGGGATAAGGACGATTGACAAAATAACTAACGCCGCGATGGCTCCTGAACCAATAACGCTGAGTCGATGTCGACCCAACCAACTGCGCTGCGTTGCTTTCATTACTGCTCCTGTCTACTAAATACAAAATGTCGTGTAGAACTGAGCTAACTCCACCCGGGGCAACATCGCATCCAGGTGGAGTTAAGCGGGAAATTCGTCAAAACGATCGCTTGTTAATCGCTGCCAGCGCCATTCAGGTTTTCGCTGATTTTGACGACCGCCACTTCTACGCTGGTCCATGCGGGTTGTGACGCGGTTCCTTGAATGGAGTAGCTCACCGTCGTGCCTGCCTTGACATTATCAACGAGGTGAGTCGCGGTGCCAACCACATGGCCGGATGCATCGAGCAGGGTAATTTTCAGGGTAATGTCGTGCTGAAAGGTGTCGTCATTCTTTACCTGGCCATTCGCCTCGAATGTAGTTCCCGACACCATTTTGACAGTCGGCTGGCCAATAATCGTCACCAGTTTCATGTACGCGGCGGCAGTGGCAGCAGCCGCAGCATCGGCACTGTTAGCAGCAGTCGTATGCGTAGATGAGGAAGCAGGCGCTGTATTCTTCGATACCGCGTTGTTGCGAACTAGCAGGAAGAAGATCAACAAACCAGCTACGACGAGCAAGACAGCTGTGAGAAATATGGCTTTTCTAGCCGGGGTACGCAATACCACCATGTATCAGTTCTCTCCTTGCAACGTTTTACACGAGTTTTCAGGACTCTATGCAAATAAACAGGCAGGGAGCGATTGATTAGCGGAAACTGCAGGCGGTTTTGGCTCTCTCTGGATTTATTTTAACGTCCTATTAATCTTTCAGGCGCGCGCTATCATCACTTTGTTGCCATCCTCACTCGTTCAGTCTGCACGGCGATCAGCACACCCTGTATCAATGCAATCAGCGCAAACAGCAGGTAAATGTGACTTGTGACATCCGAATCTCCAGACGTGGCAAAGGTTTGCAGGATAGCACAGATGGCTGCGATGCCAAAGACGACCAGCAGGACAATGCGGTCAGGTAACAGATAGGGGCGTGTAAGCCACACTAATGAGACGAGGGCGGCTGCTACCAGGCCGATCGTGAAAAACTGGCCTAACTGGCCTGCATTAAAAATCGTTGAGAGGAAAGGCGACTGCACTGGCTGAACACCCTCAGCCGATATAATAACTGGCTGCGCTAGTTGGACATCACGTATCGTCTGCACGAGAAACGCGAATGCCGACAACAGCATGGCCAGGGCAGAGACGAAGAGGATGGCCTTCGCGATGGTGTTACGCACAAACGTGCTGGCAATAAGTACCACAATAATAAAGACAACTGACAAGCCAAACTCGACAGCGTGGTCTAACCCAGGAGGAAAAGGCTTACTGGAACCGTAGGGATTGGGGATATTGAAGGCCAGCAAACTGCCAGCAACAGTCACTAGAAGCATCGCGATGAATACCACGAGAAAGCGAGGCGTCCATATTGACGCGAGACCCGCGATTGTGCGCGCCTGGGGGAAACGAGCTATTGGCGAGCGCGCGGGTTGGGTCGAAGAGGCCGGTACGCCTGATGACCTCACCGGTACGGTGGGCAAATGCGCGGGCGGCTGATTATTGGCGGGAGCCTGGAAGTCACCGCGCATTGGAGCGGGCAATGGATATTGGGTAGGGGCCGAGCCAGCAGCCGGTGAAAGGTTGCTGGTATGTTCGGCGGCCTGCTGTTTGATATTCAAGAGGGCCTGTCTCACTTCTTGCGCGCTCGCGGGGCGTTGCCGCTCGTTCAGGGCAAGCATGCTCTGGACGAGTTGATCGAGGCCAGCGGGAACCAGTGGGTTGTACTGGCGGATGGGCGGGAAGATAAAGCGATCGGGAGCGTTGAAAGGATCACGTCCCGTCAGGCAACAATGCATGGTGGCGCCGAGCGCGTAGATGTCGGAACGCGGGCTGGTCTGCCCAGTGCCATGTTGTTCAGGCGGGGCGTAGCCTGGCGATCCCAGCAAGACCGTATCCTGCAGCTTCCCTTCTTTGAAGAAACGCGCGATGCCAAAATCGATCAGGAACAGTCGCCCGTCTCCGCGTATCATCACATTCGTCGGTTTGAGATCGCGGAAAATGACCGGGGGGGTTTGCATGTGCAGGAAGGACAGCACATCACAGAGCTGCATGGCATAGTCCACCACCTGCCCGATGGGTAACGGCCGTCCACCACTTGCCCTGAGGAGATCAAGCAGCGTTTTCCCCTCGATAAAATCCATCACGAAGTAGAAACGATCTCCTTCGTTGAATGTATCATAGATGAGCGGCAGGTTGGGATGTTGTAATTTACTGAGAAACTGGTATTCCTGCCGGAAACGCCCGATGGCCTCTTCCCGTTCCGTCTCGGTCAAATGGCCCTGGCTCATCTCTTTGATGGCAACGTTGCGATTGCCTTTCTTTGTATCTACTCCCCTGTACACAGCGCTCATGCCGCCGCGACCCGCTACGGAGACAATGAGGTAACGCTGCTGCAGCATCGACTGAGGAGGAAGCCTGCCGGTAAGATTATCATAGGTGGACATGAAACACCTCACATGCGTTGATATATTTTGTCTATCGTAAATGGATATGTTCCCCGATTGAACGTGAATTCGCGCATACTCTACTGTTATACACAGTATAGTTGATTTTATATACGCTGGTCAATTAGCTAGTTCACATTTAATTAGTCGCATAGCTCCCAGAAGCAAACAAAGCAGCGTCACCTGTGAATAGAAGAAGTCTGGTTCCCTCGTCAGCAAATTGATATGCATATCGAGTACGACCCGTGACAGGAAAAAGTTAAAAGCGTTATAGCCGACATTCGCCGCGTTGAGGATCAAAAGAATAACAGGCACAGCGCCAAAAAGGAGCGTAGGAGCAGGCGCGGCCTTCCAGCACGAGGGACGTATCCCCCAAACCAACAGGCACAGGACAAGGGCGACGGTGGCAATGTTATTCTCAAGCCCAAACAGGGAATGGTCTCCCACCAGGATGTATTCGAGAGCAACCGCCGCGATGCCTATGAGCGGGGTCAGGCCAAGGAACCAGGCGTCCCAGCGGCTTACCGGTACGCGATCAAGGCTGAGGCAGATGTAGCAGCCTAGCAGAGCGAGACAGGTAACAACGTTTACGTGAGCCAGCACCTCCTGTGTTGGATTGACGAGTATGACCTGGATTAGAATGTTCGTGAGCATAAACATAGTCCAGGTGAGGCCAAATAGCGCGCCGGTACGTATCCAGCGGGAGCGAGCAACAATGGCGAGCGTTAACCAGCAGAGACCGATCAATACGACGTGTGTCAGGAATATCCACTGCCCCGGATAATATATATTTAACCATCCCTGCGTCAGAATACTCTCCAGGCTCAGGCCAAGCACAAGCGTTAATCCGAAGATGAGAATGAAGCGCGGTGTCCAGATAATAACCGGAGATGTAGCTTTCGCCCTCTCTTCCGGTAGGGGAGTTTCGTCTGAGGTACTCTGTGAAATGGCGTTTTGCGCAGGCTCTTGTATATGACCGACGCCTGGTTGGGCGACATGTTCCACCAGGGGAATTTTCTGATCTTTACCGGCCTTTTCTAAGTCCATGCAAACTGCTCACACGTTAGTAGTATTGTTCGCTCTCGCTATCATACACTATCGCTTTGATTTGAGCAATCGCAAGAGGAACAGGCCTCAGCCTCAACGTGTATGAGTAATTTTCGTCAGGCTGCGTGGCGCATCGGGATTCAGCCCCTTATGAAGAGCCAGGTAATGAGCGAAAAGTTGACCAGGGATGATATAGGGTAGGGGAGCAAGCAGTTCACCGGTGCTCGTTCGCTCTTGCTCGGCTGAAGCATTTCTACCCGGCGTCCTGCTCGTCCCAGAGGTCGTCTCACCGGCTAAAGCGGGCAGCTTGAGCGGTACAGGAACCGTAGCCAGTTCTAACAAGCGCTCCTCCTCTGCAATCACCAGGCAATCCGCGCCCCTTTCCCGCAGCCACGAGAGCAGTTCGTACGAATCGCTGCTGGTCCGACCTGGAGGCGCGAAAAGCACAACAGGCATGCCGCGCTCGACCAGCGCAGCTGGCCCATGGCGGAAATCTGCGCTAGAGAAAGGGGTCGCGACAACATAGCAGGTTTCTTCCAGCTTCAAGGCCGTCTCGCGAGCGGTGCTGTACTGGAAGACACGCCCAAGTACTACGCAATCACGGGCATGGACGTAGCGCTCGGCCACACGCGCGAGAATCTCCTCACTCTTGAGCGCCGCAGCCACCAGGTCTGGAATCCGCTCGATGCTGTCACGAATGGGTTCTCCTCCGGGCATGAACGCGGCTAGCAGCGCGAGTATGGCGCAGGTGGTGGTGTAAGTCTTGGTGGCGGCTACACTGAGCTCCAGACCAGCATGACAGAGCAAGGTATGCTGCGCGGTCATAGCCAGGCGTGATCCTTCCTGGTTCGTGATGCCCACGGTAAGCGCGCCTACCTCGCGTGCCTGGGCAACGACCTCAACGATATCAGGAGATTCGCCCGATTGCGAGATACCAATGACCATGGCTCGCCCCAGCCGCAGCGAGGCCCCGTAGAGCGTGTACAGTGAAGGGGTTGCGAGAGCGACGGGAATGCCGTTCAGATATTGGAAGAGATACTGCGCATAGAGGGCTGCATGATCAGAAGTTCCACGGGCGGCAAGTATCACAAGGTCAATATCCCGCTGCTTCGCCTCAAGAGCAGCCCGGCGCACAGCATCGATCGAATAGCTCAGTGTGCGGCGCAATGCTGCAGGCTGCTCCTGAATCTCATTCAACATGTGCGTCCGTCCCGCGGGAAGCGAGGATTCTGGCATGGAAGTGTTCCTTTTCTAGTGCATTCTCACGCAATCCGTTTGGAAGCTGAGGATTGAAACTAGGTAGATAGCGATTCGTCCCTGTCGGCTGTCCCCTGATAAGCAGGGAGACCGCGCACCCAGGTACGCTGCACGAAACCCTGCTTGTCCAGGGCAACCAGGTCAGCATCGGCTCCCGGCGCTACTTTTCCTTTGCGATGCGCAACCCCAGCTATCCTGGCCGGTACGCATGTTGCCATAGCAATTGCCTCAGACCATCCGAGTCCGCTAAAGGTCATGATATTCCTGACGGCACGGTCGAGCGTCAAAATGCTGCCAGCGAGCGAGCCGTTGGCCAGCCGTACCGCTCCATCGCACGAGGTGACTTTGCGCCCCACGAAATCGTAATCTCCTTCGGGCAACCCTGCTGGCGCCACGGCATCGGTGACGAGTGCGACATCCCGGTACCCGCGAGCCGCGATTATCAGCCTGGCAACCGCGGGATGCATATGCACGCCATCGGCAATGATCTCTACCGTCGCCCGGTGGTCTGTCAGCAAGGCTCCCGGTACTCCCGGCGCCCGGTGATCGAGCGGGGACATGGCATTGAAAAGATGCGTCGCATGACAGGCCCCGCCATCAATTGCTCGCATGGCCTGTTCGTAGGTTGCCGCCGTGTGACCGATGCATGGCAAAATACCGAGCCGGACAAGCGTTGTCAGGAAACAAGCCTCCTCATCTTCTTCCGGCGCGTAATCAACCATACGCACCCGGCCACGACCGGCTTCCGCCAGCTCCTCCATCTCAGTTGGATCAGGTGGACGAATGCCCGGCTCATACTGCGCCCCCTTCTTCGCCCGGCTAATGAATGGTCCCTCCAGGCGCAGGCCCAGAATCTCGGCGGCTGAGGAATGTATCTTGTTCTCTGCGGCGGCCGTTACTCGACACACCTGCCGTTCCGTCTCCAGACGCTCGGTGGTTGCAATGGTGGGGAAGAAAGAGGTCACTCCGGTTCGTGGAAGCTCCTGAGCCATGATCTCCACGTCCTCTTGCGAGCCGGTGGTTACGTCATATCCATGAAAGCCGTGGATATGTAGATCGATGTAGCCGGGAGCCAGGCACCATGCGCCAAGATCGGTCACCTCTACCGCGAAGTCTGGCATTTGCTCTGCCACGCGACGCCTGGCAGAGACAGCATCCATTCCTCGCCAGATATCGCGAATAGTTGTTCCCTCAAGCACAACCGCAACCGGCCCCGCTACCTCCTCTGGCGCGTAGAGCCTTCCCGCCACCAGTACGTGCAGTGAACGGGCCGCATTATCCTGTATACGCATCGGTAAATACCTCAGGTGATCAAACCGCCAACCTTTGTTGTGCTCGTGCTTGCATTTCGGCGAGCGTGATGCTAGAGAGAACACGTTTAACCGCGGGAACGCGTGCCGGGGCAACCGAGAGTTCACGAACTCCCAGCCCCACCAGCAGTGGCACCGCATCTGCATCGCCGGCCAGTTGCCCGCATACAGCCACAGGCACACCAGCTCGACAGACTTGCTCGATCAGACGCAGTATTGCCGTCCCCAGGGGCTTTGCGCGCTCCCGCACGCGCACATTCGTGCGATCAACGGCATATGTATATTGTACCAGGTCATTGGTGCCAATCGAGGCAAAATCGATCAACCCCCGAAATTGATCGAGTGTCACTGCCGCCGCGGGCGTCTCGACCATAATGCCCAGCGGTACGCGGCGGGCGAGCTTTCCTTCGCGCTCCAGGTCCTGTAAGGCCATATCGATCAGTGCACGTGTGTCCTCAACCTCTTGCGGCACAGTCACCATGGGTAACATGATGCGCAAATCATAGCTAGCGGCGACACGCAGGAAGGCGCGGATTTGCGGCAGGAAGACTTCCTCAGGTCGGTCGAGGGCCAGGCGAATTCCACGCCACCCCAGAAAAGGATTGGCTTCTGCCGGTATATCCAGTCCCGGGACCGGTTTATCGCCTCCAATGTCAAAGGTTCGCACTATAAGAGGACGCTGCAGGGTGGCCGCCACCTCCTTGTAGATGGCATATTGCTCCTCCTCGGATGGGATACCATGGGCGGTGATAAATTCTGTGCGGAACAGGCCAACCCCCTCGGCTCCCATCTCAACCGCCTTGTGGGCTTCGGCCAGCGACCCGATGTTGGCAAATACCTCGACCCTTACTCCATCGGCGGTCATGCCTGGACGATCCCGGTACACCTCCAGCTCCCTCTGGTCTCGCTGAGCCGTTGCCAGGCGCGTCTCCGCCTCACTTCGGCTCACCTCATCGGGGGCAACTGTCACCGTCCCGCGGTCTCCATCGACGATGAGCGTGGTACCCTCGTCGATCTGGGCAAGCGCACCGGTCACACCAACCACGGCAGGGATACCCTGGCCCTGTGCCACAATAGCAAGATGACCCGTCGCCGATCCCGTCTCCGTCACAACGGCTTGCAGGTATGCCGGGTTCAGCCCAACCGTCTCGGCGGGAGCGAGGTCTTGCGCGACAAGAATGGCTGCGTGATCCAGGCGTATCTCCAGGGATATCCCCTGCAGTTCCGCCACGATACGGCGACCCGCCTCGCGTACATCCTCTGCGCGGGCCGCCAGGTACGGATCGGGAAGGCTCGCAAGTTGTTCGGCGTAGCTATCTGCAACACGCGTGATCGCCGCCTCGGCGGTGAAGCCGCTGGCGATCAGGGCATCGGCCCCTTCTTTTAATTCCGGGTCGTCCAGCATCTCACGCTGTGCTTCGAGAATGTCGGCAGTTGACCCGCCTGCAGCCATCCGCAGTGTATCCAGGCGGGCAATGGCCTGCTGAATTGCCTGTGCTAGCCGCGCCATCTCTACCGCTTCGTCTACTGACCGCTTTGCTGTGACATCAACCGAAGGGACTGGATGGATCGTTTGAGCAGAGCCGATGGCAATGCCAGGAGATGCGGGTATTCCATGCAGAACCTTCAACCCAGGTCTCCTTCGAGTAATGGCACCAGCTCGTTCATAGCAGACTCCGCATCATCGCCATTGGCTATAAGAATGACCTGGTCGCCCTGCTCAGCGCCCAGGGTGAGGACGGAGAGAATGGACTTTCCATTGGCCGTCTTATCGTTTTTTGCCAGCGTAATCTGGCTCTGAAATCCCTTCGCGTGTTGTACGAAGACGGCGGCTGGACGCGCGTGCAATCCCGATTTGCTGCCAAGCGTAACCGTTCGTTCCATTATGTCATACTTCCAGAACAAAGAGAACATCGCGTCCGGCCCGCACTGTACCACTGGCACGGCGCACGATTGTCCCACTGCCCGTGGAAACGACCGGACTGATCATCACCTTACCCAAACGCTCGACGACGGCGCGGTCAAAGCGGACGATGGGAGTTCCGGCCTGGACTTCCTGGCCTTCCACAGCGATGTTGCCGAAACCCTCACCTTTCAGCTCGATGGTATCCAGCCCAAGATGGACGATCAGTTCGACGCCGCCACTTGTAGCGATACCAAAGGCGTGTCCACCCGGAAACAGTTTGACCAGCGTGCCTGCTACCGGCGCTACGGCCACCTGCCCTGATGGGTCGATGGCAACGCCATCGCCCACCATTTTCTGAGCAAACACTTCATCAGGCACAGCTTCCAGGTTAACGACCGTGCCGTCGAGCGGCGCAAGAACGTCTATCTCTGCCATTATTCCCCTACATTCTCGCCGATCTGTGTACTTTCAACGCCCGCGCTGCGATCTTTCAGGATGCGATTCATGCGCGTGGCGATACGGTCAGATTGCGTTCCCATCACAACCTGCGCGATCTTGCCTCGCTTAATCACACCGGAGGCTCCCAGGGCTTTGAGACGTGGCTCGTCGATCAGGTCAGGGTTGTTGATGAAGAGACGCAGGCGTGTGATACAGCCCTCTACGCTTTGGATGTTTTCCTTACCGCCAAGGGCCGAGACCACTTCCATAGCCAGTACGTCATCGCGATCCTCAGTCACCGTTCCAGTGCTCCGGGCTCCATTCTTCGAGGGCTTCGGTCCACGCTGGCTTTCAGGCAGAATCCAGTCGGTGCTCAGACCAGTTGAGGTTTCACCACGACCTGGTGTTCCTAAGTCAAAGCGTTTGATGACGAAACTGAACACGAAGTAGTATATAACGCCGTAGACCAGCCCGACGACAAGCAGCAGCAATGGTTGGGACGTATTCGACTTGCTAAAGTTGAGCAAGTAGTCGGTCAGGCCGGCTGAGAAGCCGAAACCTATTCTGATGCCGAGCAGTGTACAGACCGCCAGTGCTGTTCCCGTCAGGAGGGCATGAATGACAAAGAGTACCGGCGCAACGAAGATGAACGCGAACTCAATAGGCTCGGTAACTCCGGTCACGAGGGAGGTCAATGCCGCCGAGAGCAGGATACCGGCTGCAACTTTAGGCAGGCGCGCCTGGCGGATCATGGCCAGGCATGCCGCAGGCAAGCCAAACATCATGATGGGGAAGAAGCCGGCCATAAAGTTTCCAGCATTGGGATCACCCGCGAAGTAGCGTGTCAGGTCACCATGCACCACCCCCTGCGGGCCAGTATAGTCGCCAAGCTGAAACCAGACATAGGAATTGAGCACGTGGTGCAGGCCGAGAGGGATAAGTAAACGGTTCAACGCTCCATAGATGCCTGTGCCCAGCGCTCCAAGTGATACAATCCCTACGCCCAGGGCATTGATGCCATTCTGGACCGGGGTCCAGATGAAACCGAAGATAACTCCAAGTATCAGAGCGACGACGGCTGTGATGATGGGCACAAAGCGCTTCCCACCAAAGAATGCGAGAAAGTCGGGCAGCCGGATGTCATAAAACCGGCGGTACAGAGCTGCCGCCGTCAACCCTATCAGGATGCCTGACAACACGTCTATGGAGCCGCCGATAGCAGTGAAGGGGTTCGCGATTTTAGCTGGAGCATAGATGGTCGTGAAAGTAAAAGCGAAGACTAAAAATCCTACCAGTGCAGCAAGCGCTGCCGCTCCTTCCCCACCGGTCAGACCAATAGCGATACCAACGGCGAAAATCATCGGCAGGTTGGAAAAAATAGCGCCTCCCGCGTTTGCCATCCAGGGAAGGTTTAACAGGTCCGGCTGACCAAAACGCAGTAGGAGCGCCGCGGCAGGAAGCACTGCAATCGGCAGCATCAATGAACGCCCAAGGCTCTGAAGAGCACCCAGGACTCGATCCCAACCGCTCGGGGCGGTCAATGTAGACGAAGTGTTAGCAGAACTCATAGCAAATTCTCCTCTCCGAAAGCGATTCGATGCAGCCCCCTGCATAAATTTCCCTTTTATGGGATGAGAGAACCACATCTTGATAGGAAACACCTGGAATAGTCCATGCACAAACTATATGCTATTCACTGGCGTTTTGTCAAGATGTCTAGACCACTAGATGTGCTTCAAAAAGGTCAAAAATATCTAGACTTCTAGAGAAAAACATGTCATGATATATACCAGGAGTCATTAAAAATTTGGATCGCGAGGAAATAAGCTATGGTACTGAGCCATTTAAAAAGAGATGAGATCATCGACAAGCATAGTCCCATTCCTATGTACTATCAAATTATGAACCAACTTCGTGAAAAAATAGCTGAAGGCGTCTATAATGTTGGCGACGCTTTGCCGCCAGAGCGGGAGTTAGTTGAGGTCTATCAAGTAAGCCGCATGACTATACGACAGGCCATTTTAGAGCTAGTCAACGAAGGCATCCTGGTTCGTCGCAAGGGCATCGGCACATTTGTTGCTTCCCCCAAGATCGAACAGGCATTAAACAGCCTGACCAGCTTTACACAGGACATGGCACAGCGCGGCATGCAAGCAGGTGGCCGCGTCCTCTCCTTCAAGGAGACCACGCCAGACCCTACCATTCGTAAAACGCTGGGATTGAGCGCACAAGATAAAGTTTTCGAATGCGTACGGCTACGCCTGGCAGATGAAGAACCGATGGCCCTGGAAACAACAACGCTGGTAGCGTCTATTTGTCCAGGGCTACAGCGCGAAGACCTGGAGCATCAATCATTATATAAGATATTAGCTGAGCGTTGGAATATCCAGTTGGATTATGCGACACAGAGCCTTGAGCCGATAGTTGCTCCCCCCTACGAGGCCAACTTACTGCATGTCGCACCCGGTTCCCCGCTCCTTCTCATGTATCGCGTTACCTACGACCAGAGTGATCGAGCCTTTGAACATGTAAAATCACTCTACCGGGGCGACCGTTATAAGTTTGTGACCGAACTCCATTACAAGCCGGGGCGATGAACCCTTTCCACTTTGATGCTAGCCCTCCCTCACAGTTGCTCACGTAAGGAAAAGCTAGTGCTATCAATTCATGAGCAAAAGGCGCTTTTTACAGTTTCTTTACAGTTTTCTTACACTTATCTACATATTTCTTGAAAACAAAGGAGTATGTTATCCACAAGTGAGTAATTCAGTAGACATTTTTCAATGAAACTGCTGAGTTCTGAAGAAGACGAAATCTCATGTGGCAAGAGATAGCGAGAGGAATTGCTGTTGCCTTCGATAGAGACGAAAGAAGTACAGGCATTATGGCAGATACCGCACCGCAAATTATTCCGCTTGAACCTGAACTTCCTCCAGAAAAACGAGTAGAGAAGCGCTTCCCGTCCTGGCATCAACTGGCGCTGGGAGGAATCCTACTCGTCTCGGTCTTCATGGACTTCTTCCAGTTGGGACAAAACGGCTTCGGCTCGTACTATCCCCCAGCAGTGCGAAGCATGATGGACAACTGGCATAATTTCTTTTTTGCCTCCTATGACCCGGGTGGCTTCGTGACCATCGACAAGCCTCCGGTGGGCTTCTGGTTGCAGGTTATCAGCGCCAGGATCTTCGGCTTTACGCCTTTCAGCGTGCTGTTGCCCCAGGCGCTGGCAGGCGTGCTGTCGGTGCTCCTGCTCTATTTCCTGGTGCGTCGCCACTTTGGCGTAGTGGCCGGGCTGCTGGCGGCTCTCGCCCTGGCACTCAGCCCGATCAGCGTCGTGACCAATCGCAACATTACCATAGATAGTACCCTGGCCCTGGCCCTGCTCGTGGGGGCCTGGGCAGTGCTGCGTGCTGCTGAGACCGGGCGGTTGCGCTGGCTGCTGCTGTCTGCCTTTATCGTCGGCATCGGCTTCAACATCAAGATGCTGGAGGCCTACCTGGCCGTGCCCGCCTACGGGCTGCTCTACCTGCTCGCCGCTCCCAGGAGCATCTGGAAGCGTGTAGGGCATCTGGCCTTAGCGGGGCTAGTCCTCCTGGTGGTCTCGTTCTCCTGGGTGATGGCGGTAGACCTCACACCGGCTTCGCAACGGCCCTATGTTGGTTCCACCCAGGATAATTCAGAACTCAACCTTGCCCTTGGCTACAATGGCATTGAACGTCTACTTGGGGGGTTATTTGGGAGAGGAGGATTTAGAGGAGGTCCCCCTGCAAACACTTCCACAAACACCACCAATCGTTCCGGAAATACTTCCGGAAATGGCACTCCCCCAACCAATGGAAATGGTGGACCGACCAACCTGGGAAGGAATGGGACAGGGCAGCAGCCTCAGACAGGAGGACCTGGCGGTGCAGGTGGACTCTTTGATCTCGGGAACCCTGGTCCGCTACGCCTCTTCACCCAACCACTAGGAGGGCAGATCGTATGGCTCCTGCCACTGGCGCTCCTGGGAATGTTGGCTCTCGCCTGGCAGCGGCGTCTGCGTTTCCAGGAAGATCCGCAGCAGCAATCGCTCGTGTTGTGGGGGATGTGGCTGCTGACGATGGGCATCTTCTTTAGCGTGGCAGGTTTCTTCCATCAGTACTACATGACGGAGATGGCCCCTGCCATTGCTGCGCTCTTCGGCATCGGCCTTGTGACGATGTGGCAAGACTACCGGCGTGGTGGTTGGAGAGGCTGGCTCCTGCCACTGGCGCTGATCGCCACGGTGGCTGAGCAGATATACATTCTCACCAGTTATCCTGCATGGGGCCAGTGGATGATGCCGCTCATGATCGTCCTGACCGTCCTTGCAGTGCTGATCCTCGTGATTGCTCGCATCGCTCCACGTCTACGTGTCAAAGCCCCCAGTGCCCGCTTCCTCCTACCAGCACTGGGCGCCGGGGTGCTGGCCCTGATGCTTGCTCCAACGGTGTGGGCGATCACTCCCATCCTCCAGAGTAAACAAGCGGATACCCTGGTGGCGGGGCCGACACAGACCGAGGGCTTTGGCAGCAACCCTGGTGGAGGTGGAAGCAATAACGACAATGCCAACGGGAACTCGGCACTAATTCGCTACCTTGAGGCCAATCAGGGCACTGCGAAATTTCTGGTCGCTGTACCCAGCTCGATGACGGCCGACGGGATCATTCTCGCGACGAACAAGCCTGTGATGGCATTGGGAGGCTTCTCTGGCAGCGATCCCATCTTGACGACCAACCAGCTAGCGTCCCTGGTCAAGAGTGGCACTGTGCGCTTCTTCCTGCTGAATTCGTTCAATGGAGGTCGACAACTCCCTCCACAGATTTTGGATCGCATTCCTGAGCAGTTCAGGAATCGCCTGAGAAACGGATCTGCTGGATTTGGTGGCGGCCAACAGAACGCTCTCACCACATGGGTGACGCAGCACTGCTCCACAGTACCGGCGAGCCTGTGGCAATCCGCTTCGACCAATTCGGGTGGCTTTGGCCGGGGTGGCGCGAACCAGTTGTATGATTGCGCCACGACACATTGATGTCTTGAAAGGTATTGCCAATGTTCTATCCAAAGGAACAGCTTGTCCAGGTCCCTCATCCAGAGGCAGAACTGATCCGCGACTACGGCAGTCATACGCTTGCGTTCTTTGGTCTGGCACCGGAGAATCTGCATTTCCTGGCGCCCAGTAGAGAAGGACTGGTGAACTATCGACTGACGAGTAATGTTGCAGTTATGCTTGGGGATGCGGTGTGCGCGCCACAAGCATGTGAGCAGGTGACGCAAAGCTTCCTTGATTTTTGTGCGCTGCACGATTGGCAAGTGGCTTTCTATCAAGCATCCTCTGAACACCTGGCTACCTATCGCGCCCGCAAATTGCGCGAATTCAAGATGGGTGAAGAAGCCATAATACATCTTCAAACCTTTACCCTGCGTGACTCGGCTTTAGCGAATGTCCGGACCAGTTGCCGGCGCGCCGAACGCGAAGGAGTAGTCATTCGCCTGCAACTGTTAGAAAGTCGCCAGACGCTCTTCAACTTCAAACAGAAATTTCACCCTGGCTGGGAGAGCCGTTATATTGTCATCAACTCCACGCTTGCGTTACCGAAAATCGTATTGGCGGTGCTGCGTCTACGTAACTACTCGGGAGGGGGATTGATGAAACTGATCAAATCAGACCCTGATGACAGAAGAACAGACAGTCCAACAAAGTGGGACTGATCATCGATAATCTCATCGCACATCCAGGTACTTGCGCTGCAAGCGTTCGGGCGAAGCGCCGAATTTGTAGAGCGTGCGCATATACCACATGAAGAACACACTGCGCAGCAGGCCGACTTTTTGATGCCGCCGGGCGGAGGTAGTGACGTATTGTGGAAGCAGCACAATCCTGCCGATTTTGCGCAAACGCTGGATAATCTCCAGGTCCTCCATCAAGGCGATATTGGGAAATCCACCGATGGCTTTGAAGCTGGAGGCGCGCACAAAATACGCCTGGTCTCCGGTAAAAATCCCGCGAAAGCGCGAACGCAGGTTGGTGGTAAACGATACGAGTCGATAAGCAAGTTGATGACAATTGAAACAAAGACGGAATGCGCCACCGACCACATTTTGATGGGCGAGCGCTTGCTCGATAGCTGAAAAGGCGTCTCGCGGCAGCAAGGTATCGGCGTGTAAGAAAATAAGCACATCTCCAGTGGCCACTGTCGCCCCTGCATTCATCTGCATGGCACGCCCACGCGGAGCGTGGATGACCTTGCCAAAACGCTGGGCGATGGCGACCGTTTGATCGATGCTGCCGCCATCACAGCCGGGCGAGTTGCCGTTCGAGTACAGCCGCTTCGTTCAAGACAGGCATGATGATCGAGAAGCGCATGAGATGGTCTCCCGAAATGGAGCACAGCTTGTGCTCGACTAGCGGACGGCCATTGCCTCCAGAAAGCGTTGCAGTTTTTCTCGCGTCTCTGCTAGCGGTGAGTAGATCATGATCCTGATATCAGGGTTGCTGAGAACTTGCAAGGTGATATGCTCGAACTCCAGGTGCCCAAGCGTTGGATGCTCGATTTCCTTGCGAACATCCAGCGCGCTGCGTGCATCGTGATGGGGCCACCACCGACGAAATTCAGGGCTGACCTGTTTCAGATCCTCAATCAGCTCCTCGAACCATTCATCGCCGGGATAGCGAGCGCTGGCCGTGCGAAACTCCGCTAACGTGCCTCGCGCAAGCTGTTCCCAATTGGGGCGCGCCCGCATCGTCGGGCTGGTGAAGAATCGCCAGACCAGGTTGTGTGCGTATGGGGACGATGCCTCCGAAATGGCGAAGAGAGCATCGGCAGCTTTGTTCCATGCCAGGTAGTCCCACCGTCGCCCCACAGCATACGCGGGAGTTGGATTGAGATCATCCAGCACCTGTTGGAGTGCCGGACTGGTGCGCTCCTCCAAAGGGGAGGCATGAGGTGGAAGTGGTTGCCCGGCGAGCAGAAACAGATGCCGGCGTTCATTAGGCGTGAGTCTGAGCGCTTGAGCAAGACTTTCCAGCACTTGCGCCGAGGGATGCACATCACGTCCCTGCTCCAGCCACACGTACCAGGAGGTGCCCATATTGGCAAGCTGCGCGACCTCTTCGCGGCGCAGCCCTGGCGTCCGACGGCGTATGCCAGCTGGCAAGCCCACCTCAGCGGGAGTAAGGTGAGCACGTCGCTGGCGTAAAAAATCGGCGAGAGCCTGACGACGCTCACTCTCATACATCTTAGCTGCTCCTTATCCTGGTAGTCAGAGACCTATGATCAAGAAACCCTGGTACTAGTATCACGCACATAGCATACTCAAGTGGAGCACCTGCGTCAAGCTGACACCTCTATATGTCGTGCAGGATTGCTCCAATCAGGAAGAACTTCCTTCTTCCATGTTTCACAGAATCGAGGGAATGGTTCATGTCTCTAAAATTTGGTTTGTCCCTTCCGCAAGGCTGGACGATGGATCTGGCAAGCATCAAGCACCCTGTTGAAGCTTACGAAGCGATGACTCGTGTGGCCCAGACCGCCGACGAAGTCGGTTTCGACTCTGTCTGGTTGGTCGATCACTTCCATACTATCCCGCAACCATCGCAGGAAGTAACGTTCGAGTGCTGGACCACCACGGCGGCGCTGGCGCGTGACACAAAGCGCGTGCGCGTCGGCCAGACGGTCACCTGCAACGGATATCGCAACCCCACGCTGCTCGCGAAGATGGCCAGCACGGTCGACGTGCTGAGCCACGGGCGGCTCAATTTTGGCATAGGCGCCGGTTGGTTTGAGCACGAATACCGCGCCTATGGCTATGACTATCCCGACGCTCCTGACCGCCTGCGGCGCCTTGGCGAAGCCGTGCAGGTGATCCTGGCCATGTGGACCCAGGAAGAAGCGGCCTTTGAAGGCACCTACTACCAGGTGCGCGGCGCTATCAACCAGCCCAAAGGCGTCCAAAAACCGCATATCCCCCTGCTGATTGGCGGCGGTGGTGAGAAAGTGACGCTCAAACTGGTCGCGCAATATGCCGATGCCTGCAATGTTGGGGGCGATTTGCCGACGATTCAGCACAAATTTGCGATCCTCAAGCAACACTGCCAAAGCGTCGGGCGTGATTACGAGAGCATCCACCGTACAGTAGCAGGCTTCTGTTCCATCGGAGAAAGCGATGAACAGGCAAGGGCGAAAGTGCCACAGGCTGTTTTAGACCGGTTCCGCT